>Ga0160429_1000622_pt1 | contig 27008 bp, 20 predicted proteins | sample SolpanmetagenomR_FD_108199 | JGI IMG/M metagenome (GOLD analysis project Ga0160429, IMG submission 108199) | Solar panel surface microbial communities from Lawrence Berkeley National Laboratory, California, USA - R | ecosystem: Engineered > Built environment > Solar panel > Unclassified ... | reverse complement strand
CGGCGCCCTCTGGAGCCAGCTGCGCTACACGCCCCTGGAGGCTTCCTCGCACCGCGAGGCCCCGCTGATTGCCGACGACCCGGTGGCCGACAACACCGACCTCTACGCCTTCAAAGACCCCAATGATGCTGGCAAAATCATCATCATTGCCAACTACATCCCGTTTGAGCTGCCGCAGGGCGGGCCCAACTACTCGACCTTCGGCGAGAACGTGCGCTACGAGATTCACGTCAAAAACAACACCGCCACCACCGGCGACGACGTGACGTACCGCTTCACCTTCACGCGGACCAACGAGGACCCGAGCACGTTTTTCAACGTGCGGCTGGGGAAGCAGAACCTGAAAACCACCTACACCTGCGAGAAAATAACGGCTGGCGGCTCGCCGGTGGCCATTATTACCGACGGCGTGGTGCCGGTCAACAACATTGGGCCGCGCTCCATCAACGGGGCGGCGGGGCTGGGCTCGAACATCTCGTACACCGACCGCCGCCTGAACGCCATTACCACGGCTAGCACTGGCGAGCGCGTGCTGTGCGGGCCGTCGGACGACCCGTTTTTTGCCGACTTGGGGGCCATTTTTGACCTCGCCAACATTCGCGGCGCTTCGGGCGGGGCGGGCACGCCCACCGATGGGCTGGCGCGCAAAAACTGCCACAGCATCGCGCTCAGCATTCCGGTCGAGAACCTGCAAAAGACCGGTAAGCCCATCAGCCAGGCGGCCAATATCCTGGACCCCGACTACGTGATTGGCGTGTGGGCCTCGGCTAGCCGCCCGGCCATGCAAACGCTGAGCAGCACCGCCAACCCCACTACCAGCGGTAGCTGGGTGCAGGTGTCGCGCCTGGGGATGCCGCTCACCAACGAGGTGATTAACCCCGTCGGGGCCAAAGACGCCTGGAACGCCCGCACCCCCGGCAACGAGGCGGCCGTGACCGACAACTACCTCTCGAACCCCGAGCTAGGTCTGTACATGGCGGATGACACGCCCATGAACGGCGCGGCCCCCAAGCCCGCCGGCCAGACCTACTACGGCGAGGCGATTCCGAACATCGCCAAGCTGCGTATCCAGACCAAGTCGCTGGCCGGGCGGCCGGGCTTCGGCAATGGCTTCGACTTCCGCAACGGCGCGGCGGGCCTGAGCGCCCTGTATAGCAACGCCGCCGGCGCCAACGCGGGCACAGCCTTCGCGCCGTCTCCCGCGGGCTTTGGCGAGTACTTGCTGAACAGCGGCCAAGCCGGTAGCCCGCGCTCGGTAGACATCAAGCCAATCTTCCACACCGGCGTGCCCAACCTGATTCCGTACCAGCTGGCCACAGGCAAGGGCGGCAACCCGCTGGCGGCGGGTAAGCCGTTCATCAACAACTTCCTGCCCGTCATCGGCGACATGCTGCGCCTGAACATGGCCGTGCCGGCTACCCCGCGCACCTCGGCCGATTTCAGCAACCAGGGCCTGCTGGCCGCTGCCGCGCTGGGCCTGACCGACGCACGCTACAACGCGAACCCCAACCTACAATTTATCCCTAACATGGACGGCTTCCCCAACGGCCGCCGCCTGGAGGATGCCGTGGACCAGATTGAGCTGAAGGCCGTGAGCGGCGTGGTACTGGCCGCCATCGGCCTGTGGTACGACGACTACAGCGCCACCGCTACCAACCCCGTGACGCCGCAGCTCGGCAACGTGCTGGGCTTCACCACGGGCGTGGAGGCCAACGATACGACCCTCCGCACCGAGTTTCCGTTCGTGCAAACGCCCTGGGTGGGCACCGGCTCGGCCAGCGGCCCGACCAATACGATTGTCGCGCCTGACCTGACGATAAGCTCGACCATGAACGTGGAATCGGGCACGTACAACAGCATCACCATCACTAGCACCGGGGTGGCCTCGTTCAACGGCCCCATCGTGGTGAATGGCGCGCTGACCGTGCAAACCGGCGGCATAATGAGCACCCGCGGCGTGCTGGCTACCAACTGCAACCCCATCACGGGCTCGGGCAGCTTCACGCTGCAAGCCGGGGCTACGCTGCGCATCTGCGACAGCAACGGCATCGCGGCCACGGGCACGGCTTCGGGCGCCATTCAGCTCACGGGCACGCGCTCGTATTCCAATGATGCGACGTACGAGTACATTGGCGGCGATGCCCAGGTCAGCGGCGCGGGCCTACCCAGCCGGGTGCGCAGCCTGACGGTGAACAACACGGCCGGCCTCACCCTGAACAACGGTGGCGTGGGGGTAGCCCAGCTACTGACCCTGACCGATGGCAACTTGGCCAGCAGCACCGGCCAGATGCTGACGCTGCTTTCGACGCCTACTAACGGCACCGCGCTGGTAGTGAACACCAACGGCGCGGTTACCGGCCCGGCTACCGTGCAGCGGGCCATCGACCCCGCCTTCAACGGCGGCGCGGGCTACCGCCACTACAGCTCGCCGGTAGTGAGCACCACGCTCAGCGACCTCACGACTGCGGCGGGCTTCTCGCCGGTGTACAACCAGCTGTATAATACCTCCGGGACCCCCAGCGCGGTAACGCCTTTCCCGAACGTATTTGCCTACGACCAATCGCGGGTGAACACTAGCGGCAGCGCGGGCACCATTGACTTTGACAAAGGCTTTGTGGTGCCCCAGCCCAGCGACGTCATGACGGTGCTGCGTGGCTATGACCTCAATATCGGCGCCGGCGTGGTAACCGACCTGGTGGGCACGCTCAACAACGGCCCCGTGAGCATCACGAACCTGGCCCGCGGCACCCAGACGCAAAGCGGCTGGCAGCTGCTCGGCAACCCCTACCCTTCGCCGCTGGATTTCAGCCAGACCGGGGGCATTGCCAGCACCAACCTGGATGATGCCGTGTACGTGTACCAGAGCACCGGCCAGTACGTGGGCCAGTACCGCAGCTACGTCAATGGCATGGGCTCGTCGGCCGCCTCGCAGGTGGCCTCGATGCAGGGCTTCTTCAAGCGCGTAACCAACCCCGGCCAGACGGCCAGCTTCGCGCTCACCAACGCCGCCCGCGTCACTACGTTCGCCACCACGCCCAGCTTCTACCGCACCACCGCCGACCCGCGCCCGCAGGTAACGCTGAGCCTGAAAGGCAACTCGCTGCAACTGGCCGACGAAACATCGGTGTACTTCGAGCAAGGCGCTACGGCTGGCTTCGACGCCAAGTTTGATGCCTATAAGCTGGCCAATTCGTCGGGTATGAACATCAGCAGCTTCATCACGGGCAGCGAGCTGTCTATCAACGGCCTCACGCCGCTGGACGCCGCCACGGCCACCACCGTGCCGCTCAACGTGCACGTGTCTTCTCCCGGCACCTACACCCTGAACGCCGCCAGCCTGACCAACTTCACCAGCGCTACCACGGTGCTGCTGCTCGATGCCGAAACGGGGGCCCGCATCAATTTGGCGCAGCAGGCGCAGTATAGCTTCACGGCCGCCGCTACGGCGCTGCCGGGCCGCTTTAGCCTGTATTTTGGCCCAGCTGCTCCGCTTGCCGTGAACAATGCCGCGCTGGCCCAGCAGGTGCAGCTTTTCCCTAACCCGGCCCGGGGCAGCTTCACGGTAGTGGTGCCCGCCGAGCTTGGCAAAGGCACCGTAACGGCCACGCTCTACAACCAGCTCGGCCAGGTTGTGACCCAGCGTAAGCTCGCCATGACCGCCGCCGGCGCTACCTCCCAATTCGACGTAGCCAGTTTGGCGCTGGGGGTTTACACCTTGCAGTTGTCGGGCAGCGAGACCAAAGTAACCAAGCGCCTGGTTATCGAGCACTAAGCAAAAGGGCGTTGCGCCAGGCCCTTCGCGCGGCTTGGCGCAGCGCCCCTCTCGTTCTCTATTTATCTTTTTCGAACTTTCTCATGAAGAAATATTCCTTTCTGCCCTCCCTCGCTGGCGCATTGGTCGCTGGCCTGCTCGCCGCCGCACCGGCAGTAGCCCAGCAGCCCAGCACGGGTGGCCCTACGCCGCAAGCCGACCCTACTGCTGTGCCCCTCGACGGGGGCGCGTCGCTGCTACTGGCCAGTGGTGTGGCCTTTGGCCTGAAAAAGCTGCGCGACCGCCGCCGCACTCGATAGTCGCTCTCCGCGATACCAAAACCGGTAATCGCCCCCACAGATAGAAGCTGTTCTATTTGTGGGGGCGATTACCGGTTTTGGTAGTAGTCAAGGCCCGTTCGCATCGGGCCCGCCTGGAAGCACAGGATGCATGGAGGAGTACTTTTTACATAGTAAGGTACTAAGCGGGCGTGCGGGCAGTACACTGGGGCTACCCGGGCAAGAGTAGGGCTCATTATGCTAGCGGCGGGCTACCCGGTGGTGGCCCGGTAATCCTGGTAGCTTTTCTGCGCTCGTAGTAGCTCACGGAGCTGGCCTTGGCCAGCGTATGCTGCCCCAGGTAGTAGCCCACCACGGCGGGCGTGGCGCTGGCACCGAGGCCGAGCTTGCCGGTTTTGAGGGCGTACACCGTGAAGCGCTACTGGTGCGGCCGTGGCCGGCGCGACACGCAGCCACCGGGGGCCAGCACGGCTACCTGAAGCGTGGCTAGCCGCAGGGCGGTGAGAGGGCCAGCGCCACCAGCAGCCCCGGCAAAACCAGCGATGAGCCCTGAGTACCGAAGCCCAGCCCCTTTTTCGCCACTGGCTTGTTCAGCAAGTCGCCAAACGTGGCCCCAAGAGTAAGACGCTAAAAGACAACGCGGAAAAATTGGCTGCGCTAAGATATTCCTAAGATTATCTCATTTAAAAACAGGTATAATTACCTGGTAGTAATGCCCCGCTTTGCCATTTCCTTTGCCTTGCCGCTACTGCTCTTCAAGTGGCTTCGTGACTATTTGGCATTGTGTTTTAAAAGATACTTGCTCTCGCTGCCCCCACGCTGCGCAGGGCGTGCAATTACCTGTTCGATATGCTGCGCGCGCTGCGTATTCACCGCATTTTTGGGGTGCCGGGCACTAAGAAGATTGCGCTGCCTAACGGCAGCTACTGCCTTGAAAATCAAGTTATCTACACTGAGTGCCTGGGCGAGGAAAGTGCCATTGGAACGGCCGTGGGCCCGGCCCGCAGGACTGGCCTACCTGGTGCGCTGGCATTGCGCAGCACGCTAGCTATCGTGCAAAGTATCGAAAAATATATTTTCTCTTCTCAGGTTATGGTCGAACGCCCTCGGGCTGGTTACGCTCACCCGCAATATTCCGAGGGCTGGGGTGGCTGGATAGCCTCACGGCAACGGTACGGTTTGACTACCTGGCTTGCCAGCTAGCGCCGCTTTTCTTTTTTCACAACGCCCCCACTCCTCATTGCCCTGATGATGCCGCACAAGCTCTTCGCCATTCCGCCCGTCGTAACGCCGGCAAACTTTGCCGAGGTGATGCAACAAGCCATTGCCCTCGAACTGGCCACCATCCCCACGTACCTGTCCACCTACTATTCTATTCTCCGGGCGCAGGACCAGGACGACCTCTATGCCAAGCTACTGAAGCAGCTAGCCGCGGCGCCGGGCGCTAGCGAAGTGGATATTACCCAATTGGCGCAGGAGTTGAAAGTGGACATCTTGGTGTACGCCAATAAGGCCGCGGCCCTCATCATGAGCGTAGCAATTGAGGAAATGCTCCACATGGCCCTGGTATGCAACATCAAGCAAGCCATCGTTGGCCCGCCCGACTTGCTCAGTATCAACAAAGTACTGGTGTTTCCGACGCAGCTGGATGGCCACGAGCCAGAGTTTACCATTAACGCGGCCAAGTTGAGTTTGGCCCAGCTCGCCACTTTTCTGCAAATCGAAAGCCCCCAGCCTTTCAAAGACCCGGCCGACCCGCGGGAACTGCTGCAAGCGGTCAAGTACAAGACCATCGGGCAGCTGTACCTGGATATTCAGCAGTGCATCCGGGTTAATTACCCCGGCCCGTATGCCGACCGGCCCCAGCTGACTTCGTCGTCCCCCTCGTCAGCGCGGCACCGGCCCTATTACGCGCAAAACTCCATCAATACGGTTTACTACGACCGGGAGCACAAGCCCCAGTTTGGAGGCAGCAGCGACAGCGGCCACCTAGTGGGCATAGTCGACGCCCACTCGGCCGTGAAGGCGATAGACGAAATCATGGACCAGGGGGAGGGCAATACCAAAGACGACCAAAGCTTACTGCACTTTGGGCCCGATAAAATGCCCATTCCCCTACCGGTAGTCGATGGCAAAGTGCAGTTTAAGTCCGGCGACTACGACGACAAATCGAAGGAGGAGCTGTCACACTTTGCAAAATTCCTCGAATTATACAGCCTCGGGGTGCACTACCAGCAAAAATTCGCGCGCATCGGCGGGCTCGCCGATTTTTTCAGCTACTTCGTCCACGACCAGGCGCCCAATCCGAAGCAAGCCGATTATGAGGTAGTGGGTACCCCCGCCGGCCTGGCACTGGCCTCGCGGCTGGGCAATGCCATCTTCACCTATATTTTGCTGATGATTGAAGCCTGTTACTATGCCGACGAGGATACCCAGTTTCGGGTGTTTATGTACGGGGTGCACAAGTCCATGATTTGGCTTTTGAGCGGCGTCGGCAACAGCATCAGGGGGTACAGCTATGCCAAGGGCACGCAGACGTACGCGGGCGCGCTCACGTTCGAGTACTTCGACTTCGCTAACTACGCCGGCAATACGCTCCTGACGCCTAAGGAGCAGATTCTGGGCTTGGTTGAAGAGCTGGCGGCGGCCGACGCGCCCCATTGGGGCTGGATGACCCTACCGGAGAATTCCGTCTACTGGCCCTCTTTGCCCGATGTGCGGCTGGACCACCGCGTGGCGCCCTACGTGCCCGCCATCCCGGCTTAGTATTTACCCAGTTTTTAACCCAGCTAGTTTATGGAAAATATCCTGCCTCCCATCGAGCTTCACGTGTGCATGGGGCTCAACTCGTGCCAGCATCAGGGGTATTCGGGGAAGAATGCCTGCGCCGGGATGGGCGACTGCGCCACCGTGCTCCACCCGTGCCACACCGTCAACGAGTGCAAGGGCCAGGGTGGCTGCGGCCTGTTCGGCACCACCGAAGAGTTCTGCATTCCGTCCCAGAATGAGTGCCGCTACCAGGGCAGCTGCGGGGCCCCGATTCTGGACTCCCGCTTCGTGACCCAGGGCCCCAACCGGGGCACTAGTGTGTGGCAGCTGGCCCGCAAGCGCTTTGAGCAGAAGCGCGCGGCCAGCCAGCTGCCCGTGGGCCCGCCCCCGGCTGGCCCCTACGGGCCCAGCAACGCCTACATCAACCAGCTTAAGGGGCAAGACCCTGCATACGATAATGCCATGTGCGGGCAGAGCGGTAGCAAGGAATGCTCCTACGCGGCCGACCCCAAAGCCCGGGCCGAAGCGGCCCAGCAGCGGGTACGCCAAATGGTCGAAGAAAGCGCGCGCAGAATGCCCGACATCCTTAAAAACTGCTCTTGCGTTGAGCACTAACACCTTCCCCAATCTGGGCCTGGGCCTCGGCCTGCGCAGCCAGCACTTCAACCACATTCTGGCGCACCAGCCGGCGGTGGAGTGGTTTGAGGTGATTTCGGAAAATTTCATGGATTCGCACGGGCGGCCCCGGCACGTGCTCCGGCAAATTGCCGAGCGCTACCCAGTGGTCATGCACGGCGTGTCGCTCTCCATTGGCAGCACCGACCCGCTGCACCTGGGCTACCTCAAAAGCCTGAAGACCTTGGCCGACGAAGTGAAGCCCGCCTGGGTCAGCGACCACTTGTGCTGGACGGGGGTGCTGAGCGTCAACTCCCACGACTTGCTGCCGCTGCCGCTGCACGAAGAATCCCTGCAGCACGTGTGCGCCCGCATCCGGCAGGTGCAGGACTATCTGGAGCGGCCGCTGGTCATCGAAAACCCGAGCACGTACGCCACGTTCCGACACTCAACCATGCCGGAGTGGGAATTTTTGACGCGCATGACGGAAGAAACGGGCTGCCGCCTGCTGCTCGACGTCAACAACGTGTACGTCTCGGCCTTCAACAACGACTTCGACCCGGAAGAATACCTGCGCGCGCTGCCCCACGATAAAATTGTGCAGATGCACCTGGCCGGGCACCAGCACTGCGGCAACTACATTATCGACACGCACGACCGGCAGGTGAACGGCGCGGTGTGGCAGCTGTTTCAGCTGGCGTACACCCTCACGGGCGGCACCTCGGTGCTGCTGGAGTGGGATGGCAATATTCCCGCTTTTGAGGAGTACCATGCCGAGCTGCTGAAAGCCCACCAGTACATGGCGGCTACCTTCCCCCGGGTGAGCGACCTGGCGCCGGTCGTGAGCCCCGAGCAGGTGTCTAACCCCCTGCACGTGGTGGTACCGGAATTGTTCTCCTAACTGCCCATCCCCTTGGAAGAAAGCGCTTCGCTACCCCTACATACCTTTCAGCAATGGATGCAGCAGGCGCTGCTCGACCCGCACCAGCCGGCGCCAGGCAACCCGCTGGGAGCGCTTCCGCCAGTGTCCGGCGCCGCGGTCGAGTCGGTGATAAATCATTCGGCCCGGCTGTCCGCGCAGGAGCACCTGGCCATTTATCAGCGTAGCTACATTACGCGGCTGCGGGGCTGCATGGCGCAGCAGTTCAGCGCCTTGGAGTATGCGCTGGGGCAAGACCTGTTCCAGGCCTTTGCCGATGATTACCTGGTGGCCTTTCCCTCCACACACTATAATTTGGCGGAGCTGGGCCGGCTGTTCCCGGCTTATCTTCAGGCAAACCGGCCCGATGCGCTGAGTGCCGAGAAGGAAGACTGGATTGATTTTGTCATCGAGCTGGCGGAGTTTGAGTACGCCATCAGCGAGCTTTTCGACCGGGAGGCCGACGACTACCGGCTGGCAGAAATGACCGATGCAGATGACAAAATTGGGCTGGCACCCACCTGCGGGCTGTTCCAGTTGCAGTTTCCGAGCAATACGTTCTACACGCAGTTCAAAAAAGCGGCAAGCCCGGCCCTGCCTTTCGCGGCTACCAGCCACTGCGTAGTTGTCCGCCACCAGTACAAGCTGGCAGTGTACGATGTGCAGCCTGACCACTACGCATTTTTAGGTTTGCTGGCGCAGGGCATGACTGCTGCTGCGGCCAAGGCTGTATTCGTCCAACGCTACCAGCTCGATGCGGCCACCTTTGCGCTGATATGGCCGGTGTGGAAGCAGAAGTGGATAGAAATAAATAGTTTGATTCAAGTTCCGTAGGCGGTACCTGAGCCGTATCCGGACTAAAACTTCCTAGACAAGGTAGGATAATGTAAGGCCTATGTTTAGGAAACACCACTTTTGCTAGCCAGCGGAGCATCAACTGACAGAAATAGACTTTGCTAATCTCCTCATTCACAAGAAGGTTATTTTCATAATCGCGGCTCGCCACGCGGCGGTACTTACCGGGCCAGCCGAAGCTGCGCTCCACGACCCGGCGCCGGGGCAGCACCACGAAGCTGCTTAGTGCCGGGCAGCTTGCTGACCACCTCCACCCGCAGACCCAACGCCGCAGCGGCCGTGGCCACCAGCAGCCCCGGGTAGCAAGCGTCGGCCCGGGGAAGTTGTAGGAAGAGGCGTTGCCCCTGGCCTTGGCCAGCACCGGGGCCGCCCCACCGGGTTCTGGCCGCCGGCCCCAGCACCGCCAGGGGCGGGCTCAAAGCGCCGTCGATGATAGTCGGCTTATAACCAGCTACTTGCTTGCCCGCGTCATAGCCCTGGCAGTCCCCTTCTACCGCTCGTACGCACCGACTGCGATTCGATGGCTCCCGCCGTCGGTTCCACTTCGCGGCTCAGTTGGCGAGCTTGTCGTCGTAAGCTGTCGAGCAATTCGCTTCACGTAGCATCCTCACACCAGCCCTCAGACTATGGACGGTACGCCAGGGCGGCACGTGGGGCAGCAAGTGCGAGCTACTCAGCGCCCGCCAAATCAGTAGGCTAGGCTTGGCGTGACACACCAGTAAGAGTACATAGCCCTTTAAGTGCCCTACTCCCGCTGAGAAGATAACCGTCGACGTCTTCGCTCATCGGCCCACCGGCCGGGCGAAAGCGTCGGAGCAGTGGCGGCGGCTTCGCGGCCCGCCCGGCCTCTGGGCAAGCGGGCAAGGAATACTCAAAAAGGCGCTAGGCCTCCCAATAAAAATGAGGGACTGGTCTGAAAAACAGGTGTTTCTACGCGGGAAGGCACGAGAAGCGCACCGTAGTATTGTGCTCACTCTCTCACCCCAAAAAAAAGTTTTATGTCAAACCCATCATTCACTGTGCCGCAGCAAGTCGCTGCTTTTACAGTTTCAGTCGGCGTAGCCGCCGGGGGTAAGTTCGATAGCCTTGCGGACATGCAGAAATACGTGACGAAGCTATTGAACATCAACCTGAGCGATACCGTGATGCAGGGCTTTATGGGTTCCGACTGGATAGCAGTTTGCGACCCGATTGTCTGGGTCAACCCGGCACAGTGCGGTGACAAGCTCATGGTTGACAACACCATAGCCTGCTATTATAGCGCCTCGCAAAACCTGTTCGTACTCGCGATTGCCGGCACTAACCCCGGCTCGATGTTCGACTGGGGGCAGGAAGACGTCGATATCAAGTCCATTGCTCCGTGGACGGATGTTTGCCCCGTTTCTGGCCCCACTAGCGGAAATATTTCCACTGGTACGCGTAACGGGATGAACGCCCTGCTGAGCACGCAGTCCAACGGACTTTCGATGGTGAGCGCGCTGACTGCCTACATCAAAAAGAATAGTATTTCCGGGGCGACAATCGCAGTCGGTGGGCACAGCCTTGGCGGCGCGCTCGCGCCTTGCATGGGGCTTTACCTATACGACAACCGCGTAGCTCTCGGGCTGGATAATCCCGGGCTGGCTAAGCAGAAAATTGCCGTCTACGCGTATGCCGGCCCGACGCCGGGTGACCAAACGTTCGCTGCCTACTATGAAAGCCGTATCGACGGTTCGTCCTTTGCCTATTCGAGTGTGTACAACACACTAGACATTGTTCCGCAGGCGTGGGCGCTTGACACCCTGCAAACAATTCCAACGATTTACGCCGGCAAAATCCCGTTCAAAGACACGCCGAACAACACCTTCTTCGGCGTACTGGCGGCCAATATGCAGGTGTCGAGCTACCGGGCTGGTGGCCCTCCTTTCAAAGAACAGTACACGCAGGTAGCAAAGGGGCGGCAACCTTTCACAGCGGAGTTTAATTCGGATGTGTACAACAACTACTCGAACATTATTGCGGACGTCCTTTTTTTGTTGCCTAAGGTGGTGGACAAGACCTACATGGCCCAGCTTGGCGCCCTGCTGAATGTCCTGTTCCAGGCCGATGCGCAGCACACCGCTTCCTACTTCGGCGGAGCTATTTACCTGCCGCAGCCAACAAAAGAGGATAAGAAGCACCTGTGGAAGTCCAAGCCCGTCAAAGGATACCTCGGCATTGATGGCTATACTCTAGAGTACCAAAACAACCTTGCGGCCAACCCGCCCCCAACCGCAACGTTCGGCAGCAGCGCTGCCGTAGCGATTAAAAAAATCATGGGTATCGACCTGTGCGACCTGGCCGCGCTGAGCACAGCGGAGGAGTTGAAGACAGCCGAAGACCCCGCTGCGGTCGCGTAGCGCGTGGCGCACACGCTGGCGCAAGGGACCGGTTCTTCGCCGGTCCCTTTTTCGGGTCCGAACAAGTGCGTAACGGGTCATTAGGAATCCGTCTGCCGCTGCGGGGCTAGCTTGGACGCAGACAGAAGCTGGCGAACCCGATTCTGGAACTCGGCCCTAGCCCCTGGGCCAGCAGGAACGGGGCCGGAAACGGCCGAACGGTTTTTTTATCTATTAGCTTCTATCCGCGATTCGGGCTGTGCTCAGCGGGCAGTGGACCGGCAGGGGGTCTCTATTGCCGTTGCTTGTGCCGCACCTGCCCGGTACGCGGGTACGCAACCGCCTACTGGCCATCCTCGCGTTGCCCGGCCTGCCTGCCATTGCCGGGGTGGCGCGCTTGGGCACGAGTGGCTACATCATCGACTCGGTCCCCTTGGCGTTGTTCCGCGCTTCGCAGGCGCCGTAGCTTGGGTTTACGCCGATGCTGGCGGCAATTATAGGGGCAGGCGGAGACACGGATACCAACGCCTCGTTAGCGGGCCAGGTGGTCGGTACCTTGCTCGGCGCGGGGCATCTGCCCTGGCCTTGCTGCGTCAGCTGACCCAAGTGCCGGGCTACGGCGAGGTGACACGAGTAGTGGGGCTTGCGCAAGCGCAACTGGCGTAAAAACAGGCTTTTACAAGCTGTGCTCCGTCGCTTGCAGCACGCAAAAGAGTGTGCTAGCTCAGCGTGCGCAACTACCTCGAGCAAAAGGGCTACGTCCTGCGGTCGCAGGCCAGTAAACTTGCGCACGATTCACCGCTTATGATTCGCGTATTGCGAGTAAACGACACTGCTCTTCAGAGCGCTGGCCGCGCACAGTGCACACAAGCCAGCCGCGGGCGAGCCCGAAAAGCTGCCTTGTTTGAAAGCATTGGGTGCGTTAAAAACTACCTCCTAAGCGGCTCAAATTCAAGTAGTTCATAATAGTATAAAGACTAAAAAAAGACAAATACCATTTTATACTAAACCCGACTTGGCGCTAACCGTTGCCTCGCAGAGCTTTATGCCAGGCTTGGTGTTGAGTAATCCTAGTACCAGCGTTGCCCCGTTATTTCTGAGTAGGACCAGTAGCCGGAGCAGTAGCATATACAGCTGGCTTTATCAGCCACTGCTCGCCACCTTTCTCCGTTTGCTGAAATCCTTGGCTTAGATAAATCTGCTCGACGTGCTGCTCGAACGTCTCTTCGGGCCGTTGTTTCTTGAGAAATGGTCCCGGATTATCAAATATTTCGCGAACTTCCCGGAGCGAATACGCCACTTCCGGCTCTAAAAGGCTAGGCCGGGCTGCCGGCTTAGCGCGCGCTGGGCGAGGAACCGGGGTAATTTGCTGGTTGAACTCTTCCAACAAGTACTTCTCGACCAATGCTTTATAGATAGCGCCGGCAGGCTTCTTAACCTTGCCCAACTGGTGTTGCTTACCAATGCGCGTAAGCACAAAGTCCACGTAGCTAAGTGGATACTCATTGTTTTCCAGTTGCCGCGCTATCTGCTGTAGGCTACGCTTGCTTACCCCTACCTGCTGCAACGCATCCAGCCATTGTAGCTGGGCTACCGCCGCGACACCAAGATTCTCAACATTCTCAACATTTACAGTATACTGAGAAGATTGGGAATCTTGAGAGTCTCCTTCCGCAGCCTGCGCGGGAAGATTGACCCCGAACAGAAACTTAATTTCCTGCACAATCTGATTTCGGCGCTCTAGCTCATAGGTGAATGACATATCCGTCTTTGCCAGCTCCGTTTGAGCCTTATCCAATATGCGCACCTTAAAATTGCTGAAGCGCGGATACTCATTCTCCGTAAGGTCGAGCATAAAGCGGAGTTGTGACAGACTAATGGTCCGCTCCCCAAAGTCGGCGTATTCGCGTAGCAGCCAGTAGATACGCGCCGAATCCGGACTCTTAAGCTTGCGCAGTTCATCGAGCGCCGCTAGCGTAAAATTGCCGTTTTCCCGCAGCTGCAACAGGTAGGGCATAATCAGCGGGTTGAAAGTGGCCACCACTCCCCCTAATTCGCCATCGTAACCAGCCTTGGCCATGAGGGGAATATAATCGTACTTAGGCCGCCGCCGCCGCTTGCGAGTGCCTTCCTCCAGCAGCTCAATGTAGAGTTTGATAGAGGTGATATTATTGCACATATCATCTATCTGCATATAAGCCGAGCCCCCGTGGCGCTCGAATACCAGCTCGCTGGCTGGGACAAAATGCTCCTTGAAGTCCACGTCATTGAATTCGATGCGTGAGAGCAGCGCCAGAAACAAGCGCATCTGGAGCGGAGCAAAGCTAAAACGGGCATTAACAAGCGCATTGTGCTGGGCAACAAGCTTATCACTACTTCCAGGGGTTTGTACAACGACTACCGCAGCCTGCTCATTCGCTTCGGTCTTGGATTTTGCCCCCTTCTTTTTAGAAACAGCCATGTTTTTTCGCGTCTTTTTTGTAGCAACCTGCCCCTACGCCCAGGAGCCACTGTAGGTAAGGCGTTGTTGGGCAATCAGCTAAAGATACGCCGTGGCCACTACTACCAAGTAGTGGTTTTATCAGGGCTGGGTTAAACCAGGATAGCCCGCCCCCTGTGGCTATTCATTTCTCTTCCGGTTCTTCGGGATACTTCCCTGCAAGGCCGATACAACTCGGTTCGGCGTCTATTTTGTAGCAACCTGGCAGCATCCAGCGTCCTTTTTGTAGCAACCCGGCGCCATTCGGCGTCTATTTTGTAGCAACCTGCTAGTATTCGGCGTCCTTTTTGTAGCAACCTGCTGTCATTTGGCGTCTATTTTGTAGCAACCTGAAACGTTGGCGTCTATTTTGTAGCAACCTAAATTGGGTTGGCGTCTATTTTGTAGCAACCTGGCGTCTATTTTGTAGCAACCTGGCGTCTATTTTGTAGCAACCTAAATGGCTTATTTAATTTACAATCAGTTAGTTACGTTGTCGCTAATACTAATACTATAATTTGAGTTTAAAAACAATACTAGCTAGTGAGCTTTTTTGATTTTTTAGAAAGCAGGGCGAAGAGTTGGTCAGCAGCTTATTTGAAATCAGGCGGCCGTAAAAGCGGGCAGGCATGTGTGCTGATATTTATATATATAAATTTTCTTTGTATCTCCGCCCGCTTCTACAATTAGCTTGCATCCAAGCCAGCCCGCAATTTTTTATTCGTCCGTAATAGCTTGTCGAGTACTGCGGCTGGCAAGGGGCGTTGGGCAGCGGGTAACTGGCTAAGCGCTTCCTGAATCGCGTCTTCCAGAAACTGGCGGATTTCAAAGCCAGGCTCCCAGTACTCAGCTTGTTTGAGCTGGAGGTAAGTTTGGTCGCGCACGTAGGAGCCGAAGGGCACCCAGCGGCCCGTAGGGCCGGTCAGTGGCGCCGCGGGCGCTGGTTCTGGGCCCGGGGTTGGTGCAGGCGCTGTAGAGGGCGCTACGGGGCCAAACATGAGTTCATCGGGCGTGGGAGAGGCAGGCTGACTGAGCGTCTGGCTGCCGAAGCGCTTTTTGGAAGGCGTGCTCATAAGCGGGAAAGTATTTCGGTGGTGAGCTGTCGGTAATCTTCCGCCCCATTACTATCAGGAGCGTAGTCGAACAGGTTTAGCTTTTCAATCTGGGCCTCGGAAAGCTTCCCATTCTGGCGGATAGTAGTGTTCAGTAGCAGCGGGCCAGTCACACTATTCTCCCGCATAATGGCTACCACATCATGGTGCAGCGTTAGCCGGTAAGTTGGTGAATACTTTGTCAAGAACAGCCCCCCTACTTTTAGGCGTGGATTGAAATTCTTGTGCATAATAGTGCAAGCATCGAGCAGCGTCGTGAGACCTTCGTACCCGTAGAACTCGGGTTGCACCGGGATGAACACGGCATCGCTGGCTACCAGCGCGGCGTAGGTAAGGCTGGTGAGGGCTGGGGGGGTATCGATAAGCACGTAGTCGAAATCGGCCGCTACCTCTGCTAGCTGGTCGCGCAGGAAAAACTGGTAAGCGGGCTGCTGCCCCAGAATTTTTTCCAACTGCGTCAGCTCCCGTGCCGAGCCTACCAAAGCCTGTCTCTCCCCTACGCGGCGCGTGACCTCGCGCAAGGTTTGCTCACCGCGGATGACCGTGCCCAAGTGCGTGGACGCAGCCACAGGGAAGCTCATGGTCAGGTTGTGCTGCGGGTCACAATCTACGAATAAGACGCGGTGGCCCCGATGTGCCAGCTCCTGCCCTACTGTGAGTGTAGAAGTTGTCTTACCGACCCCTCCTTTATGGTTAGCGAACGTTAGGATTTTCATGATGCAAGCGAGTTCTCTACGAGCCAAAGCTGATACGGATACAAATCTAAGATGCCGTACTTATCGAAGATGCTATACTTACTCAGCTTTCCCAACATTCTGAGAATTTTGTGAAAGTTTGGTTCTTAAAAATGATTGAATAATCGTTAACCTCTTGTTGGCAAGAATGATGGAGTAGTTTTCAAAAAATCAAAAAGCTCAAAATACTCAAAATGTTGTGAAATTTGAGTATGCTAAGAGGCATAAAAAGCTTGGTTTTCTCTATAGATTGAACATGTTCTAAATTTAGAAAAAACCAAAAATTCTCAACATTTTGAGAATACCGCCTTAGGTTCCCTACGCTAAGGTCCAGGCGTAGTGGTTGGCCACGGGCGTCGTCTACCACGTGCAGCTCCGTGGTCAGAGCGCTGCAACTGCGACGAGGCCTACAGCCCGTTTTTGCGGGCCACGCTCCTGGGCTAGTGTGCCCGCCGCATAATAGACGAGCCTACGAGCAGCGTGTGCAACGTATCATCCTATTACCCGGCAACGGCAGCCAGTAGGCCGGCCCCAGGAAGAGGTTGAACTGCCAGGGCCCCTATAGCATCGCCGGCGTGTACTCATCGGGGCTGTCGTACCAGGCGGCGTGGGCCAGCAACTCGCGCACTATCTGGAGGGCCGGCGCTGCCAGCAGCAGGGCCAGGAGCGCATCGGTGGTGCCACGCCGCAGGGCCCGCAGCAGCCAGCCCGTGGCCAGCGCGCCGGTGAGGGCAAAAGGCAGCGGCTGCGAACTGCGCGCGCCGAAGTGAAACGGCATCGGGAGTAGTCTACCCACACAAAGGCCGCAAGCTGAGGCAAGGTGATGGGCACAGCCTACCGGCTCAGCTCCGCCAGCAGCCAGGCGCGGGTGGCGGGGCCGGCCGCCTCACCCACCACGTCGAGGAAGGCCGTGGTCGTGGGCACCCGGCGGGCGGCCGTGGCCGCCAGGATGGCGTAGAATTGGGGGGTGCCCACGCGGGCGTGCAGCGCCGCCAGCACCACCATGCCCTTGTTGTAAACCACGCGCCGGTACATGCCCGACTCGTATTTAGTGCGGTCGAAGCCGATGATGGGCGGCGTGCCGGGGGTTGTGCGGGCGAGCTTGTCGTAGTTCTGGCGGTAGCCAGCCGTGTCGCCCCGGGCTTGCAGGTAAAGCATGCTCGAATAGGTCGCGAACGCTTCGTTGAGCCAGTCGGTTTCGTCGTGCACCGAGCCATAGCCCCACCACTTGTGGCTGATTTCGTGGGCCAAGATGAGTTCTTCGACGTGCTGCGCCACGTCAAACTCCGGGTAGGTGATGACCGTTGCATTATCCAGCAGGCCGAAGGCATCGCGGTCGGTGCCGGGCAGAAAAATCGCGAAGCGCGCAATCGGGTCTTTTTGCCCGAGGGTGCGGTTGTAGAAGCCGATAATATCCTGGGCCTTGGGCAGCAGGGCACTGTCGGCGGGCAGCAGGGGCTGCCCCGCCTTGCATACCGCAACCACTGGCTGCGCACTGGTAGTCAGCTCATAAAACTGCCGGGCCACGAGGGCCGTGGGCTCGATGGCGCTGGTGCGGCCCGCAAATGCGTAGCGGCCGGCCCGGTGCCGCCGGGGCGGCGTAGTGCTGCGCACCTGGTAGCCAGCGGGCACCTGCACGGCCAGCGTGTAGTCAACCAACTCGTACTCGCCCTGCGGCCGGAAAGGCAGCCAGATGGTGTGCCCGCTGAATTCCAGCACGTGCGCGGTTGCGAAGTTCTTGTCGAGCGTGCCCGAGTAAGTCAGCGTCAGGTGCTGCGCGCGGTGGGCAGGGTTGCGCACCGTTACTTGCTGCACCGTATCGCCAAAGTAGGGGTAGTACACGCGGCTGACCTGGGCCGGGGCCGCGGGGCGTTGCAGGTGCCACTGCCGCAGCAGATTAAGCCGGAGTACGGAAGCCGTGTCGGCGGCGGGCACCGTGATGGTATAGCGGCAAGTAAAGGTGCGGGCAACCGGGTCGGCTTGCAGCTCGATGGCCACGCGGGGGATGGCCTGGGTTGTTAGCTGGCTGCCGAGCAGCAGCCAGAGCAGTAAAAACAAGAATTTGGGGTAGGGGAACATATACGGGCAAAGTAAGCACCACCGACTGCCACGCGGCGCCCGTAATTCATTACGCTGCCCCGCGCGGGCTTCTGGGGGCCCGTGCGTTATTTCGGCCCATGCAGCTCGTTTCCCTCAATACTGCCCTCCCACAGGACGTCACCTGGCGGGGTACTACCGTGCGCACCAGCATCTTCAAGCAACCGGTGGCCGGGCCGGTGCGGGTGCACGCCGAGCACTTGGCTGGCGATGGGCAGGCCGACCTGCGCGTGCACGGCGGCCGCGACAAAGCCGTGTACGCCTACCCGCAAGAGCACTGGGCCTACTGGCAGCAGTTCCTGCCCGCCGCCCAGCTGGTACCCGGGGCCTTCGGCGAGAACCTGACCACCACCGGCCTGCTCGAAGCCAACGTGCGCGTGGGCGACTGCTTCCAAATTGGCACGGCCGTACTGCTGGCCGTGCAGCCCCGGCGGCCCTGCCTGAAGCTGGGCATCCGGCTGGGGCGGCCCAGCGTGGTGCGCGAATTTGAGCAGGCGCAGCGGGCCGGCATTTACTTCCGGGTGCAGCAGGAAGGCGTTATGCAGGCCGGCGACGCCATCGCCCTGCTCAGTCGCTCGCCCCACGCCGTCACGATTCAGGACATGGTAGCCTGCCTGGCCCCCGGCCCGCACGACTTGGATATGGTACGGGCGCTGCTGGCTACGCCTTATTTAGCAGCCTCTTGGCGCGAGCGCCTTACCCAGCTGTTGGCGGCCTAGCCGCACCGCCGGAAATTTTCGCAGTCGCTACTGCGCCAGCCGTACCCGGCCGCTGCCGCTGGTATGGCTAGTTACCTGCGGGTGGCCGCTCACTACCACCGAGCCGCTGCCGCTGAGGTAGGCATCGAGCGTGCGGGCCACGTTGACCAGGCAGCTACCCGAGCTGCTGATGCGCGCCTGGCAGTCTTGCACCACCAGCCCGGCCGCGTTGAGGCGCCCCGAGCTGCTGACGCCCAGCGCCGAATAGCGGCACACCCCCCCCGCCGTAATGCTGCCCGAGCTGCTGAGCGTGGCCCGCAGCGTATCGGCCCGCAGCTGCCCGATGTTGAGCTGCCCCGAACTGCTGAGCCCGGCCCGCACGCTGCCGGCCTGCACCTGGCCCAGTAGCAGCCGGCCCGAGCTGCTGACGCCCAGCGTCAGGTTCTGGGCGTGCAGGGTGTCGGCTTGCAGGCGGCCCGAGCTGCTCACGGCCAGCCCGCGCACGGCGGGCAGCGTCACGTACACCGTCACCGGGCCGGTCAGCGTGGCGGTGTGGGTATTGAATTTGAGGGGGCCAAGCTGCGTGCTGGTCATTTCCGTGTAAATGCGTAGCTGGTTGTTCACTACTTCGGTGTGCAGCTTGGGCAGGTCTTCGGGCGCGGCCTCCACTAGCACGCGCTGGGGGCTGCCCTGGCGCACAATTACGGTGGCCCGCGTGCCGAGCCGCACGGCTGAAAAGGCGGGTAGCTCGCGCGTTTCGCGGGTGTCGGCGGTGGGTCGGAAGGCGAGCAGCGCGCTGAGCGCCAGCGGCGCGGCGAGCGCGTAAAACAGGCGGGTGCGGGTACGCATGGTCAGGTAGCTTTTGAGGAGAAAAGGAATGTTCCGAAAAGTAGGCGGCTTCGTTGCCGGGGCCTTTTTTATTATCCCAACGCCTGGGTTTGGCGGGTCAAGCCGGGCTTACATACCCAGGCGACCGCGCTCGGTGGCGTTGGTGTTGGTTTCGACGCGCTTGCTCTTGAAGTCCGCTTTGCCAAAGTTGAAAGTGAAAGCCAGCTTCACGTAGCGGGTGTCGTTGCGCAGCCGGCTGGCGTAGGCCACGGGCTTGACGCTGGTCGTTTCCAGAAAATTGAGCTGGTAGAAGATATCGGCCACCGTCAGGTTGAGCGAGGCGCGCTTGTTCAAGAAGGTTTTCTTCACCCCCAGCGAGGCGTAGGAGTAAGCGGCCCAGTCGAACAGGCCGTAGATGGACGGCGAGTTGTAGAGCCCATACGCCCGCACCGACCAGCCCTTGCCGAGGGTGAAGGTGTTGTCGCTGCTGACGTTGACGTACGTCTTGCTCCGGGTGAGCGTGCCGCTGTTGTCGAGCGGGTTAGGGAAAGTTAGCTGTTGGTAGTTCAGCGTCAGGCTGTTGTTCATGGCCCACCACTTGGCCACGGCGATGGGCGCCGTGAAATTTGCGGTGGCCAGGTGGCGCTGCTGGAAATTTTGCTGGGTGGCGGTGAGGCGCAGGTTGGCCGCATCGTAGAGGTACACCTGCGAGATGGCCCCCGTGGTTTGGGTGTAGCTCAGCTGCAAGCCGTAGCCCTGGTAGAGGTTATTCCACGAAAAGCTGTGGGCGTACTCGGGGCGCAGGCGGGCGTTGCCGCGCTGCGAGGTGTAGGTGTCCAGAAAGCGCTCGTAGGGGATAAGGCTCTCGTAGGCGGGGCGGGTGAGGTTTTTGGCGTAGGCCAGCGAGGTGGTGTAGCTGTCCGTCACCTTGTAGTCGGCGCGCAGGTTGGGAAACAGGTTGAAGTAAGTCGAGTCAATGCCGTGCTCGACGCGGTAGTGCGTGCGCTCGGCACGCAGGCCGGCTTGCAGGCTCAGCCGGCCCACGGTGCGGTTAAAATTGAGGTAGCCGGCGGCCACCTGCTCCTGGTAGCCCAGTTGGGCGAAGGGCGACAGCGCCTGCGGCGTCCAGGTGCCGCCCGCCAGGCGCTCGGCCTGCTGCTGGCTCTGGTTGCGGGTATCGGTGTATTTGAGTCCGGCTTCGAGGCGCGCGTTGGCACTGTACACCTTGGTGTAATCGGCCGCCGTGGTCGAAATGCGGTACACGGCCGGGATGTAGTTGCGGAAGTGGCTGGGCAGGCCCACTGAGTCGCGCGGCCCTTGCAGCTGCTGGTCAAACGTCTGCTGCTGGTTGTTGTGCAGCGTGGCGTAGGTGCTGCTCAGCAAAAAGCTGGAATGCAGGCTGTCCAACTCGTGCTTATAGAAGGCGGTGTAGTTGGTGAACTGCTCTTGCAGCAGCACGTCTTCCCGCACGGTGCTGGTAGTGCGGCCAGCCGACTCGCTTAGCAGCGCCGCGGCCCAGCCCGCCCCGGCCAGGCTGCCGCCCTGCGCGTCCACGTCGAAGCCCAAAGTAATGCGGGCGCTGGGGTGGTAGTTGAGGCTACCGCTGAAGCTTTGGTCTTGCAGCACCTTGTCGAGGTCGCTGGTTTGGGCGAGGTCCGCGATAACCTCTTGGCCCGCAAAAAACTGCCGGCTGCCCGTGCTGCGTTCGAAGCCCCCACGCCGCGCAAAGCTGCCGCTGGCCGCCAGGTCAAACTTGGGCGAGCTCACCCGCAGGCCGCCGTTGAAGCCGCCGCCCGTGCGCTGGCCCTGGCGCAGGTTGGCCCCCACGTTGGCCGACCAGCCCAGCTCCTTGGCGCGCTTGGTGTAAATCTCAATCACGCCGCCCGCCGCGTCGGCATCGTACTTGGCCGAGGGGTTGCTAATCAGTTCGATGCGCTCAATCTGGTCACCGGGGATGCTGGCCAGCAGCGTTTCGAGGCTGGTGCCGCCGGGTAGGCGCTTGCCATTGAGCAGGATAACGACGCCCGTTTTGCCCCGAAACTGCAAGGGCCGGCCCTCCACGAGCTGCACCGAGGGGGCGGCGGCCAGTACGTCGTAGGCACTGTTGCCGGCGGCTAGCAGGCTGCCGTCCACGTTCATCGTTACGCGGTCGGGCTTCTGCTCCAGCAGCGGCTTGCGGGCGGTCACCACTACTTCGCCCAGGTTTTGGGCGGCGGGCGTCAGGGGTAGCGTGCCCAGGTCGAGGGTAGCCGGGCCGGCAGCCACTTCTATGGGCTGGGTGCGGGTGGCAAAGCCTAGCTGCAATACGTGCAGTTGGTAGTGGCCGGCCTTTACCCCCGGCAGTGAGAAGCGGCCGGCTTCGTCGGCCACGGCGGCCTGCACTACTTTGGCCTCGGGCGTGGCGGCTTTCAGCACCACGTTGGCGAAGCTCAGGCCCTGCTGCTTGGCCGCGTCGAGGGCGCGGCCGGTGAGGGTGGTTTGGGCCAGCGCGCCGGTGGCGGCCAGTAGCCACAGCAGCAGGGCGAGGGCTAGGCGAGCCGGGCGGGCCACGGCAGAGTAGGAGGGGAGCGAAGTAGTCATGGTCGGTGGTTTCTTTGGGGCAGCGAAGAATCTGGGGCGAAGTAGCCGCCCGCCGTCGCCCGCTGAAATTCCCTTCGACCAAGTCACCTCCTACTACCACCAAAGTGCGTTTCGCCCCGCACTTTTCGGCATGCTCCCTGCCCTTACCGCCCGCCGTCCGTCTCTGTCCGACCGCACCGTGGCCCTGCTGCTGCAAGGGCTGCTGTGGGTGCTGCTGACGGGCTTCTACTACGCGTGGTACCACCGGCCCAATTTCAACTTTGTACATGCCTGGGCGCTGGTATTCGCGGAGGTGAGCTACGGCATCGTGCTGTTCAACAGCCTGGTATACCTCATCATTCCGCGCTGGCTGCTGCGTGGTCGCTACTGGCTGGCGCTGGCGGGTGGGGTAGGGCTATGCGTGCTCTACCGCCTTTGGGATTTTGGCGCCACGTTGCTGATGGCTCACTTCCTGCCCGCCAACTCCACCCTGGTGCGGCACATGCAGTACTATAATTCGCTAGCGGCCCTCAAAACCAGCTTTACCACGTTTGGGGGCCTCGTTAGCCTCATCTATGGACCGCTCGTGTCCACGATGTTTCCCGTCATTATCAGCTTTCTGGCCTACGCTCTGATAGTGAACCGGCGCCAACTGGCGCTCGAAAGCGCGCAGTTTAAGTTAGAATTGAGCTACGTGAAAGCCCAACTCAATCCGCAGTTTTTATTCAACACGCTCCACCAACTGCAAGGCCTCACCCGCGCCCGCGACCCCCGCGCCGGCGACGTGGTGCTGCACCTGGCCGACCTGCTGCGCTACACCCTCTACGAAACCGACGCCGACCGCGTGCCGCTCGCCCGCGAGCTGGAGTTTCTCGACGACTACCTGGCCCTGGAACGCCTACGCTACCCGGCCGCGACCATCGACCACGCGGTAACGGGGGCGGTGGTCGCGCAGTGCCTGGCCCCCCTCGTGTTGCAGCCCTTTTACGAGCAGGCGTGCGGGGCGCTGGCCTCCGCCGGGGCCTGCCTCACCAGCGTGGTGCAAGTCGAGGACCAGGCCCTCACCCTTACGCTAAGCCGCCAGCTACCGCCCGCCGCGCCGGGGCTGCCCTACCACGCCGCGCCGGCCATCGTGGCTGCCGAGCGCCGCTTGCAGCTGCAATACCCCGGCCGGCATACGCTGCACGTACAGGAAAGCGGGCCGACGCTGCACCTCACCCTTCAGCTCCTGCTCTGACGATGCCCACCCAATTCGCCGCCCCGCCCCTTAGCCAGCGGCTCCTGGCTTCCCCCGTGGGGCGGGCGCTGGTGCCGCTGGCGCTGTGGGGGCTGTTCTTCACTTACCACCACCTCAATACCATCCGGTTTTTGGGCGAAGACGGCCTGAATACCCCGCTTCTGCGGTGGGGCTTCACCTTGAAGGATGTGCTGGCGGCGGTGCTGGGCTACTACTTTTTTTCGTGGGTGGTGCTGCCGCGCTGGCTGCTGCGGCGGCGCTGGCTGCTCACGGTGCTGGGGCTAGTGGCGATTTACTACACCTGGGCGCTGCTGGCGTATGGGCTGTTTGTGGCGGCCGACCACTACGGGGCCATCCACCGCACGGGCCCCAACGACTATTTCTACCGCATTCTGGATAAAGGCTTGTGGACGGGCGTGTTTGCCTGGCACGGCGTCAGCATCGGGCTCAATGATTTCAGTTTCGTGGTGATGCCGCCGCTGGTGGTGCGCTTCGTACAGTTTCTCCTGGTGAGCGCCAACCGCAGCCTGCGGCTGGAGCGCGAAAACCTGAACCTGGAAGTCAGTTTCCTCAAGGCGCAGGTCAATCCCCATTTTCTATTTAATACCCTCAACAACCTCTATACGCTGGTTGTCAAGCAGGATGCGCGGGCGCCCACCATCGTGCAGCACCTCACCGACCTGATGCACTACACCGTGTTCGACTCGAACGCGCCGCTAGCCCCCCTCACCCAGGAAATCGCGTTTCTGGAATCCTACCTCGAACTAGAGCGCCTGCGCTACGGCCAGAAAGTGCGCATCGGCTACCAGCAGGCCGGCGACCCGGCGGGCCTCGGCCTCACGCCGCTGCTGTTTTTCCCGTTCGTCGAAAACGCCTTCAAGCACGGCATCGACAGCAGCCTCGATGCCTCGTGGGTCGCTATTGACCTGGCCGTGCGCGACCAGCAACTGCACTTCGCCGTGCGCAACAGCTACAGCCCCACCGCGCCCCAGTCCGCCGTGGGCGGCGTGGGCCTGGCCAACGTACGCAAGCGCCTGGCCCTGCACTACGCGCCCACCGACTACGCGCTGGCTATTCAGCAGGATGCCGCCACCTACGCCGTAACGCTGACGCTTCAGCTCACGCCCCTGGCCAACGTGCCCGCCGCTGGCGCAGTCAACCACGCCCCCGTTTTACCCACCCATGCTTAACTGCCTTATCATCGACGACGAGCCGTTTGCCCGCGAACTGCTTGAAGGCTACGTGGCCCAGCTCCCCAGCCTGCACCTGGTGGCCAGCTGCGAACACGTATTCGAAGCGCTGGAAATCCTGCAAAAGCAGCGTATCGACCTGCTGTTATCCGACATCAACATGCCGCAGGTCAACGGCATCGAGTTCCTGCGCTCGCTGCCCAATCCGCCCTACGTCATCTTCGTCACGGCCTCGCCGCACTACGCCCTGGAGGGCTTCGAGCTCGATGCCCTCGACTACGTGGTGAAGCCCGTGTCTTTCCCGCGCTTTCTGAAGGCCGTGAACAAGGCCGTGAGCCTGGTGGGCAGCAAGCCGGCCGCCGTGGCGGCGCCCACGCCGCAGTTTTTGTTCGTGAAGGAGGGCAACTCCTTGCAGCGGGTGCTCTTCGAGGAAATCTACTACATCGAGGGCCTGCGCGACTACATTCGCATTGTGCTGCGCAACCGCTTCGTGGTCACCTACCTGCGCATGAGCCGCATCGAGGACCAGCTGCCCGCCACGCGGTTTATCCGCATTCAAAAATCGTACATCGTGCGCCTGGATGCTATCAAAGCCATCACCGGCAACGAGGTCGAGCTGTACGATTTGCCCGAGAAGCTGCCCATCGGCAAGCAGTATAAGGAGTTGCTGCTGGGGCAGTTTGGCCTACTTTAAGTTAATGAGTCGATGGCCGGGCCATAAGTAATTTCCCGGCCACTGGCCGCGTCCTCTCTCACTTTACGCCTCGCTAACCTGCTTGTCACGCATCCTTTATAGCATTTGGCGGGGGCTTGTTCTGGCTATGGCCGGGCTCCTGGCCAGCCCGCAACTCACCCGCGCGCAAGGCACGCAGGCCCCGGTAGAAGTGCGCGTGCCGCTGGCCCCGCAGCTAGTGGTGGGTAGCGATGGGTTGCGGCACATGGCCTACGAGCTGCACGTCACCAACTACTATCAATCCACCGGCACGCTCCACCTGCGGCAGCTCACGGTGCTGGCCGACGAGGTGCCGCAGGTGCTGGCTCGCTTTACCGGCCCGGCCGTCAACCGCCTGCTGGCGCACCCGGCCACCGGCCCCGATACGGCAGCCGTGCCCATTGAGGCGGGTAGGCGCGTAGTGCTCTTCCTCTGGCTAACCCTGCCCGCCAACCAGCCCCGCCCCCGGCAGGTGCGGCATCAGCTCGTTTTTACTGCGCTGGGTGGGGCAACGCAGGTAGTTGATGGCGTGCGTGTTATTCTCAGTCAAGCTTCCCCCCTGGTGTTAAGCGCCCCTTTGCGGGCCGGGCCGTGGCTCGCCTACGCGGGGCCGGGCAATGCCCAGGCACACCACTGGAATAGCGTGGTGGTAGTCAACGGCCAAACGACGATTCCGCAGCGCTACGCCACCGATTTTTACGGCCTCACGCCCGCTGGGCACGCGCTCCGCCGCCCGGTAGCTATCGAGCGGTTAAATACCACTACCCACGCCGACTGGGTGGGCTTTGGGGCCGAGGTGCTGGCCGTGGCCGACGGCGTTGTGCGCGACGCGCGCGACGGCGAGCCCAACCGCCCGCCGATGGGCCCGCAGCCTACCCTCACTGACCTAACGGAGCGCACCCTAATGGGTAATTTTGTGGTGCTCGAAGTGGCGCCCGGCGTGTTTGCGCACTATGCGCACCTGCAACCCGGCAGTCTGGCGGTGAAAGTAGGCGACCGGGTGCGGCGGGGGTCCGTGCTGGGCCGCCTGGGGCAGTCGGGCCAGTCCCCGCTGCCGCACCTGCATTTTCAGGTGAGCAATGCCGTCACCTTTGAGGAATCGGAAGGGCTACCATTCGTATTCCAAAATTTCGAGCGGCGAGGGGCCGCTTCGCTGGGCGATGTACTCAGCGAGCCCGCCCCAAAACTCGCTACCCCCGGCTCGGGCAGAACTTGCAAGCAGGAACTGCCCCTGGATGGCGACGTGATTCTGTTTAAATGACCGTACGGCCGCCCAAAGCTGCCAGTCAAGCGGTTGCCGGGGGAGTTGGAGTTAGCGCGTACGCCTACCCATACGCAATTGTAGGCGAGCGGCGGGTGGGCTAGCCGGCACCCGCCCCCGCCGGCATAGGGCCGGGCCGCTACAGCATTTCCAGCGGCCGGCGCTTGCCGGGAAGCGGAAAGGCGGCATCCAGCGTAGCCAACTCGTGGGCCGATAGGCTCAACTCGGCGGCGGCCCGGTTTTCCTGCACATGGGCAACGGTTCCGGCTTTGGGAATGGCTAGCACCGGGCCCTGGTGAAGCACCCAGGCTAGCGCTACCTGGGCCGGAGTCGCGTCCAGGCTGGCCGCAATTTCCTGTAGCCGCGGGTTGGTGAGCAGCCGCCCTTGTTCGATGGGGCTGTAGGCCATAACTGGGATGCCCCGGCCCGCCAGCCACGGCAACAGGTCATGCTCCGGGCCGCGCCGAGTCAGGTTGTAGAGTATTTGGTCGGTAGCGCAAGCCGTGCCCCCGGCGGCAACCAGTTCTTGCAGGTCG
>Ga0160429_1000621_pt1 | contig 27051 bp, 23 predicted proteins | sample SolpanmetagenomR_FD_108199 | JGI IMG/M metagenome (GOLD analysis project Ga0160429, IMG submission 108199) | Solar panel surface microbial communities from Lawrence Berkeley National Laboratory, California, USA - R | ecosystem: Engineered > Built environment > Solar panel > Unclassified ... | reverse complement strand
TTTTCCCCTCATTCCGATGAAAAAAGTAGTTATCGCCGACCAGCTCGACCTCGGTAAAGAAATCGTAGCCAACCTGACCGAAGAGCAACTCCAGGAAATCGAAGGTGGCGCCGCCGCCGCCGACGCCACCTCGTGCTGGTCGACCTCGTGCAACGGCCACGTGGCCCAGGAGGCTGTCTAGCTTCTAGCCAGTCTTATTGTAGAAAGCTGGGTGCCCGCCACCCGGTTTTCTACAATAGCGGGGCCAAATAATAGACTGATGGGTAGTGGATAAGATTTTAAAAAATACTGAAAAAATGAAAAAAATAGGAATCGCCACCCAGCCGGAAATCAGTAAGGAAACCATTGCCAACCTGACGGTCGAGCAGCTGCGCGAAATCGAGGGCGGGGTTGCGGCCACCATGGACGATTGCAACACGTCTTGCTGGGGCTCCCACTCGTGCCACGCCGGCGTGACCGAGCAAACGGCCAGTGCGGAGTAGCCGCCCGGGCCCAACATCTTCCTGCCACCCCCTGCCTTTTCCAGATGAAAAAAATAACCATTGCCACCCAGCCTGACCTGAGCCAGCAACTCGACCTGGGCAAGGAAATCGTGGCCAACCTGACCGAGGAGCAACTGCGACAGGTAGAGGGCGGCGCGGCCGGCGCCGAGACCTCCTGCTTTAACATGACGTGCAACGGCAAGCCCCCGGTTGACGAAGTCGCTTAAAGCCTGGCCTCGCTCTTTACCCCCACGCATCCCCCTCCTTTTCCCGATGAAAAAAGTAACCATTGTCACCCAGCACGACCTAAGCCAGCAGCTTGACCTGGGCAAGGAAATCGTGGCCAACCTGACCGAAGAGCAACTGCGGCAGATAGAGGGCGGCGCCGCCGCCGGCGCCCAGATTTCGTGCTTCTACCTCACCTGCAACGGCCCGGTGGAAAACGCCGCCGCCGAAAGCTAGGCCCCTTCCCGTCTTTCCACTCGCTTTTAGCTCCCCTCCCGATGAATAAGCTAGCCACCACCGAGCCGCTGGAAATCAGCAAGGAAACCATTGCCACCCTCACCCCCGAGCAGCTGCAAGCCATTGAGGGCGGAGCGGCCACTGAGGTTACGGCTTTCACCTCGTGCTGGGCGGCCTCTTGCGCCAACCCGCAGCAGGCCGAAGCCGCCGGCTAGCGCCGGCCCTGGCCCAACGACTGCCTCCCCACCCCTAACCACCCTTCCTTTTCCGACCATGAAAAAGCTCTTACCTGCTCGCCCGCTGGAAATCAGCAAGGAAACCATTGCGACGCTCACGCCCGAGCAGCTCCAGGCCATCGAGGGCGGGGCGGCAGCCGGGGCCGATACCTCGTGCTTTGGCACGACCTGCCACGGCACCGGGGTAACCGACCGCCCCGCCGCGGCCGAAGAAGCCACTACCTAAGCCCCCGCCCGGGGTAGCCCATCGCCTTATCGCCGTGCCTTATCGCAGTACAAATCATGTCGAACGAGATTAAGCCCTTTGATTTTTATTTGCTGCGGCTGCCCATCCTTCCCCTCAGCGACCTGCACGCCCTGCACGCCACCTGCCCCACCTACGAGGAGCTGGCCGCGGCCCTGCACGCCCGCTACCAGGCCCCGGATGCGCAGGAGGCCATCTACCTCGTGAGCCCCGAGCTGTACCAGGAAATGCGCAAGTGGCTGGCCCGCCCCGTGCGCAGCAGCCAGCCCGAGGATAGAAAGCTGATTACAACTTTATACAAGTACCTGCTGCGCATGAGCAGCCGCTGCACGCCCTACGGCATGTTTGCCGGGTTCAGCACGGGCCGCATCGCGGCGGCCCCTACCCAGCTGCAACTCGCCCCCCCCGCCCAGCGCCAGCACAAGCACGTGCGCCTGGACATGAACTACGTGACGGAGCTGAGCAACCAGGTAGTGGCCGACCCCGAGCTGCGCACCAAGCTCACGTTCTTCGTCAACAACAGCTTGTACAAGACCCAGGATGCGTATCGTTACTACGAGTACCGCGTCCGCAACAAGCGCCGCCACTACTACCTGGTTTCCATCAAGGCCACGGCCTACGTGGCGCAGGTGCTGGCCGCCGCCACCCCCGGCGCCACCTACGCCCAGCTGCTGGCCCTGCTCGTGGGCGCCGAGGTGCCCGAGGCGGCCGCCCACGCCTTTCTGAACCAGCTCATCACCTCGCAGGTGCTGCTCTCGGAGCTGGAGCCCACGCTCACGGGCACCGAGTTTTACGACTACCTCGTCGAGAAAGTGGCCGCCATCGGCCCCGAGCACCCGAGCCTGGCCCAGCTGCAAGGCATTCAGGACCTGCTGCGCGCCGACGCGCCGGGCGTGCCCACCTACCAGGCGGTAGAGGCCATCATCCGGCAGTCGTTTCCGGCCGCGACCAGCAAGGACCTGATTCAGACCGACCTGCGCCTGAACATGGCCCAGAATACCCTCAGCGAGGCCGCCGTGGGCCACCTGAGCCAGGACCTGAGCGCCCTGACGGCCCTCTTCAAAGAAGCCCTGCCGACGGACCTGCAAACCTTCATCAAGCAGTTTGCCGAGCGCTACGAGGAGCAGGAAATTCCGCTGCTCGAAGCCCTCGACAGCGAGGCCGGCCTGGGCTACGGGCTGGCTACCGGGGCCAAGGTGCACCACACGCCCTTCGTGGACGACGTGCGGGTGCCCGGCAAGGCCAGCACCCGCAAGGTGGCGTGGTCGGCCTACCGGCAGCTCATCTTCCGCAAGTTTCAGCACAGCCAGCAGCAGGGCCTGGCCACGGTTACGATTACCGACGATGACCTGGCCGAGCTAACCGCGGCCAGTGACCAGCCGGTGCAGCTGCCCGCCACGCTCTTTGCCATTGGCAGCCTGCTGGCCGCTTCGCCGCAGGCCCTGGATGCCGGCGACTTCCGCTTCCACCTCATGTCGTGCAGCGGCCCGGGCGCCATGTCGCTGCTGGCCCGCTTTGCCCACGCCGAGCCCGCCCTGGCCGACAAGCTGGCCGCCTGCGGGCAGCACGAGCAGGCCGCCTGCGGCGAAGCCCTGCTGGCCGAAGTCGTGCACCTGCCCAACGCTCACATCGGCAACGTGGTGCAGCGCACCCAGCTGCGCGACTACGAGATTCCGTTCCTGGGCCAGGCCTCGGTGCCCGCCGACCGGCAGCTGCCCGCCGCCGACCTGCTGGTGTCGGTGCGGCAGGGCCGGGTAGTGCTGCGCTCCAAGCGCCTCAACAAGGTGGTGCTGCCGCGCCTCACCACGGCCCACAACTACAGCAACGGGCTGTCTATCTACAAGTTCCTGTGCGATTTGCAGGGCCAGCAAAACCCGTTCACCATCATGTGGGACTGGGACGTGCTGGGGCAGCAGCCCTACCTGCCGCGCGTCGAGTACAAGCACGTCATCGTGAGCCGCGCCCGCTGGCACCTGCCCGCCAGCGCCCACGCCGAGGTGGCGGCCGTGCAAACGCCCGCGCAGCTGGCCGCCTTCCGGCTGGCCTACCAGCTGCCCCAGCAGGTGCTGCTGGCCGACTACGACAACGAGCTGCTGCTGGACTTTGCCAGCCCGCTGGCCCTGGAGCTGCTGGCCCGCCAGCTGCGCAAAGGCCCCGTAAAGCTGGTCGAGTTTGTGCACCAGCCCGCGGCGCAGCTCGTGCGCGACGACGCAGCCGGCAGCTACGTCAACGAAGTCATTATTCCCTTCGCCGCCCAGCGCGCGGCGGCGGCGCGGCCCGCCCTGGCGGCCCCCGCCCCGGCCGCCCTGCGCCGGTCGTTTGCGCCGGGCAGCGAGTGGACCTACCTGAAGGTATACTGCGGGGCCCGCTGGGCCGATAAGATACTGAGCGAGTACCTGTTGCCCTGCCTGCAAGCCCTGCAAGCCGAAGGCCACGTAACGCAGTGGTTCTTCCTGCGCTACAGCGACCCCCACAACCACCTGCGCCTGCGCCTGCTGCACGACGGCACCCCCGGCCAGCTGGCCGCCGTCATCAGCCGCCTGCACCAGGCCCTGGCCGGGCTGCAAGCCAGCCGGGTGGTGCGGGCCATCCAGTACGACACCTACCACCGTGAAATTGAGCGCTACGGCGCCGCCACGATGGAGTTTAGCGAGCGCGTATTTTGCCACGACAGCCAGGCCGTGGCGGGCTTCCTGGCCCTCATCGAGGGCGACGAGGGCGAGCGCTACCGCTGGCTGTTTGCCGTGCGCGGCGCCGACCAGCTGCTGAGCGACTTCGGCCTCTCGCTGGCCGACAAGCTGCACGTGGCCCAGCAAGTACAGCAGGCTTTCTTTCAGGAGTTTAACGGCGATGCCCAGCTCACGCGCCAGCTCAACGACAAGTACCGCGAGGTGAGCCGCACGCTCACCGAGTTTCTGAACCCGGCCAACGACACGCCCTACATCGAGGAGGCCGTCGAGCTGTTCGACCGGCGCTCGGCCGGGGTGCAGGCCGCCTGCCAGGCCCTGGCGGCCGGCTGGCCCGCCAGGGCCCGCAGCCTGCCCGCCACCCTGCGGGGCCTGCTGCCCAGCTACCTGCACATGTTTCTGAACCGCATTTTCATTGCCAACCAGCGCCTGCACGAGCTGGTGGTGTACCACTACCTGGCCAAGCACTACGCCTCGCAGGCGGCCCGCCTCAAGCAGCGGGCCCCGCAGCTAGCCCCCGCCGCCTGCTAACGCCCCGCCGCCCCCACTGTCCCCGTCATGGAAAACCGCCCCGTTTACTCCGCCGAAATCACCGAAATCATCGGTACGCCGCCCCGGTGGATTATTCGCACCGGCGGCGGGCTGCTCCTGGTCGTTTTCTTGGGCTTCATTGGCCTGGGCACCGTCATTCGCCTGCCCGAGCCGGGCAGCTCGCCGGTGCGCCTAAGCGGCACCACCAAGCCTTTCTACCTCACCCAGGCCGCCGGGCCCCTGCGGCCGGCGGTGGCCTCGGGGCAGCGGGTGGCGCGGGGCCAGCTGCTGCTCGGGGCCGGCCCCGACACAACCGGCCGCGTGCGGGCGCCCTTTGCGGGCACCCTGCTGCTGGCAGGCCCGGCGGCGGGGCCGCTGAGCCCGGGCGATACGCTGGGCGTGCTGCTGCCGCTGCGCAATACCTACCGCTTTAGTGGCAAGGTGGCGCTGGGCCGGGCCGGCAGCCTGGCGCGCCGCCCCGTGCTGCCCATTCAGGTAGCGCTGAGCGACCGCCCCGAGGGCAGCCTGGTGCTGCAAGGCCGCCTGGGCTACCTCAACCCCGTGGTGCGCCACGGCCAGGTAACCTACGTGGGCCAGCTCGACAGCCTCTCCAACCTGCTGCTGGCCAAGGAACTGGCCGCCGTCACGGAGGTCGATGGCACCCTGCTGCTGCGCGGTACCCGCCGGCCCATGCTCCAGAGCCTTTTTCAGTAGTTGCGCGGGCGGGCCCGGCGGCCACCAGTCTCGTTTGGTGTAAAAAATCTTAAAATTCATATCCCTTAACAAATATGAAAAATATTTTCTCCTCCCTGCGGCCCCTCGTCCTTCTCACGGGTGGGCTGCTGGCCGGGCCCGGGCACGCCCTGGCGCAGGCCGTTGTGACGGGCCACGTGCTCGACCAGGAAAAGAAGGAGCCCGTGAGCTTTGCCACGGTGGTGCTCCGGGCCGGGGGCCCCGAGGGCAAGGTGGTGCAGTCGGCCCTGGCCGACGAGACGGGCCACTTCGCCTTCAAGAACCTGGCCCCGGGCAGCTACCAGCTGAGCGTGCTCAACGTGGGCTACGCCACCTACGGCCAGGCCCTGCCGCTGGCCGCCGGCAAGCCGGCCCTGGACCTGGGGCCCCTGGCCCTGGCCCCGGCCGCCCAGAAGCTGGCCGAGGTGGTCGTGACCGGCCGCCGCCCCCTGATTGAGCAAAAGCTCGACCGCGTGACGCTGAACGTGGCGGGCAGCGTGCTGGCCGCCGGCAACGACGCCTACAACATCCTGGCCATGGCCCCCACGGTGCAGCTCATCGACGGGCGCCTCACCTTCCGGGGCAAAAACAACGTCCTCATCCTGCTCAACGGCAAGCGCCTGCCCGGGGCCAACCTGGAAACGGTGCTGGCCAGCATCCCGGGCGACCAGATTGAGCGCATCGAGCTGATTAGCAACCCCTCGGCCAAGTACGACGCCGATGCCTCGGGCGGGGTTATCGAGATTTATACCAAGCGCAGCAAGGAGCTGGGCTGGACGGCCAACGTGGCCAGCAACCTGAGCCAGGGCTACCGCACGGCCGGCGGCCTCAGCGGCGGCCTGCGCCTGAGCACGGCCAAGCTCGATGCCACGGCCAACGGCAGCTACTCGCGCCGCGGCAGCCTGGAGCGGGGCTACCAGAACCGCGTCCTGTTTCAGGGCCTGACGCCGGTGGGCACGCTGCACCAGGACGTGAACCTGGACAACGAGCTGATTCAGAACAGCAACTTCAACGGTAGCCTCAACTACCACTTCAACCGCCGCAACACGCTGGGCGTGGACGCGAGCGTGGTCAACTCGAGCCTGGCCAGCGCGGGCCAGGTGCGCACCGTGATTGAGCAGCCGGCGGGCCAAAGCCTGTCGGACAGCCACAACAACATGGACCTGCACGTGCGCCTGGCCACCTACAACGTTTTCTACCGCCACCTGCTTGACAGCCTGGGCTCCAGCTTGCAGCTGGCCAGCACCTACGCTCAGTACACGAGCGGCCAGCAGCAGAGCTTCGACCAGTTTTTGCAGTCGCCGAGCGCGCCGGCGGGCACCAGCGCCCAGTTTCGCAACCTGGCCCCGTCTTCCTACCACATCTACACCGAGGCTGCCGACTACACCAAGGTACTGAGCCCGGCCACCCGCCTCGAAGCCGGGGCCAAGTACACCCGCACCGATAACGAGAGCCGCCAGCTAGCCGAAACCTTCACCAACGGCACTTGGACGGCGCAGCCCACCGGCCCGTTTACCGAGCTGGGCTACCAGGAGCGCATCAGTGCCGGCTACCTCAACCTCAACCACACAGTGGGCCGGCTGGCCCTGCAAGCGGGCCTGCGGGCCGAGCACACCCGCTACCGGGTGGTGAGCGGCATCGATTCGAGCTACTTCAACCTGTTTCCTAACCTGCGGGCCGACTACAAGGTCTCGAACCAGTACTCGACCTCGCTGGCCTACGCCAAGAACATCAACCGGCCCTCGTACGGCAGCCTGATTCCCTACGAGCTGTTTCTGGACAACTACACCTCGCGCCGGGGCAATGCCTACCTGCGCCCCGAATACGCCCACAGCTTTTCCTGGAACCACCTCTACAAAGGCTTTGGCGTGCAGCTGGCCTACACCCAGACCACCAACGCCATCTCGTCGGTGTACCTCTACAACGCGGCGGCCCTGCGCCTGGTGATGACGGAGCGCAACTTCCGGGAGCGCCACCTGACTAGCGCCACCCTCACCGCCCCGCTCACGCCTACCAAGTGGTGGAGCTCCAACAACACGCTGAGCGTGCTGTATCAGCAGCTGAGCTTCCCGAGCCCGACGGATGAGGCGACGCTCTACTTCAAGCAGAAGGTGTACTACACGGCCAGCAGCGACAACACCTTCACCCTGGGCAAGGGCTGGACGGTCCAGGTCTACGGCATGTACAACTCGCCCTCCTTTAGCGGGCAGCTCGACCTGGGGGCCTACTCCTACGTGTCGACGGGGGTGAAGAAGTCCTTCTGGGATAAGCGCGCCTTCGTGAAGCTCGACGTGGCCGACCTCTTCTACCAATCCAACGTGCTGGTGTCTTCCAGCGTGGCCCCGGTGGTGAGCGAAGGCATTCTGCGCAACGACACCCGCCGCGTGCGCCTCTCCTTCAGCTACAAGCTCGGCAAGACGGACCTGGCCAACAAGCGGGTGCAGTCCAAGACCAACGCCGAAGAGCTGAACCGCCTGGGCATGTAGGCCCGCCCTTGCTACCCTTCCTTTTCCCAACCTCCTCCTCCCCCTCACTCCCGTGGAAACGCTGACCCTGCCCCTGGCCCCCGCTACCGACCTTACCACGGACCTGACCGCGCTGCTGGAGCAGGTGGCGGCGCTGCTCAACGACCCGGCCGCCCCGGTGCTGCCCACCTTTGGGGTGGGGCACGGCAAGGGCAGCACCATTCTCTTCAACTGCCACTACGCCGCCCACACCGGCCGCACCGCCTACTACGACCGGGCCCTGGAGCTGCTGGAGCAAGTGCTGGGCCAGCTTGACCCCCGCACCTACAAGTCGAACTTCGGCAGCAACTACTACCAGGAGCTGGCCGAGCTGGGCAACCTGCTGTGCTACCTGCTGCGGGCCGGCCACCTCGACTGGGACGGCGCGGCGCTGCTCGCCAAAATCGACGAGGTGCTCGACCAGCGGATGCGCCACTTCCTGGCCCGCAAAAACCTGGAGCGCGTGAACGGGGCCCTGAGCGCCGGCACCTACTTCGTGCGCCGGGTGCACCAGTCGGCCCAGGCCCGCCAGAGCCTCGACACCCTGCTCGACGCCCTGCAAACGCTGCGCGAAGGCGATAAGGAAACGGGCTACTACTGGACGTGCCACGTCATTGTGGAGCCCCGCGTGTACACCGGCCTCTCGCACGGCAGCGGCCTGGTAATGAGCTTTCTCACGGCGCTCTACCACACCGGCTACCGGGCCGCCGAGTGCGCCGAGCTGCTGCACTACGCCGCCAAGTTCTTGCTGCGCACCCGCCTCGACCCCGCTACCCACCTCTCCTCGTTTCCGCTGTGGCGCGGCAAAAACGACCGCACCAACAACCTGTGCCTGGTGTACGGCGACCTAGGCACCACCCACGCCCTGGTGCGCGCCGCCGACGTGCTCGACAACGATGCCTACCGGGCCGAGGCCATCGCCATCGGCGAGCTTACCACCCACCGCACCAGCCTCGACGACACGTACCTGCACGACGGCTCCGTGTTCTACGGCACCTCGGGCGCCTACCTGCTCTACGACAGCCTGCACGAACTCACGGGGGTGCCCGCCTTCGGGGCGGCGGCCCAGCACTGGCTGGCCCAAACGCCCACCCGCGCCCAGCACGACAATGCGTACCTGGGCTTTAGCTCCTACTTCTTTGCCGACCAGCCGGCGGCGCAGCGCGGCCTCAACCTGGGCATCACGGGCATTGGCCTCACGCTGCTGCACGCGCTCTCGCAGGGGCGCCACGACTTCGCTGATTTTATCTGGCTGGCTTAGCCCGGCGGTCACCTTTCCTTATTGCTGCTCGTCATGGCTACTCTCAGCTTTCCGCACTACCAACAGCACGACGTCATGGACTGCGGCCCGACGTGCTTGCAGATTATCAGCAAGTTCTACGGCAAGCTGTTCAACATCGAAAAAATCCGCTCGTTCAGCCAGATTGGCAAGTCCGGCGTGTCGCTGCTGGGCATCAGCAAGGCCGCCGAAACGCTGGGCATCCAGGCCGTGGGCGGCAACATGACCTTCGAAAAGCTGGAGCAGCAGGCCGTGCTGCCCTGCATCGTGCACTGGCGCAAAAACCACTTCGTGGTGGTCTACAAAATCCGGCGCAACAAGGTCTACATCTCCGACCCGGCCAGCGGCCTGCACACCTACAGCCGCGAGGAGTTTCTGACCAACTGGGCCTACACCTCCATCCAGAGCAAGGCCGCCGGCATCGTGATGCTGCTCACGCCCACGCCCGCTTTTTACCAGGCCGAGGAAACGGCCGCCGCCCAGGGCCAGGGCATCAGCCAGCTGCTGGGCCACATCTTCCAGTACAAGTCCTTGCTGCGCCAGCTGCTGGCGGGCTTGGTGGTGGGGGCGGGCATTCAGCTGCTGCTGCCCTTTTTTACCAAGGCGCTCGTCGACGTGGGCATCCGCGACCACGACCTGAGCTTCGTGTACGTCATCCTGCTCGGGCAGCTCTTCATCACGCTGGGCCAAACGGCCGTGGAGCTGATGCGGGGCTGGATACTGCTCCACATCACGGCCCGGGTCAACGTGGCCGTGCTCTCCGACTTCCTGCACAAGCTGCTGCGCCTGCCGCTCTCCTTCTTCGATACCAAGCTCACGAGCGACATTCTCCAGCGCATCGAAGACCACAAGCGCATCGAGGCGCTGCTCACCAGCACGTCGCTCAACACGCTGTTTTCGCTGCTCACCTTCAGCGTGTTCGGGGTCATTCTCTACTCCTACAACGCCGTTATCTGCGGCATCTTCATGGCGGGCAGTCTGCTGTACTTCGGCTGGGTCTACCTGTTTCTGGCCAAGCGCAAGCAGCTCGATTTCAAGCGCTTCGAGATTTCGGCCCAGAACCGGGCCAAAACGCTCCAGCTCATCAACGGCATTTACGAAATCAAAATCAACGACTGCGGCACCCAGAAAATCTGGGAGTGGGAGGGCATCCAGGCCAAGCTGTTTCAGTTCAACGTGCGCTCGCTGGCCCTCACGCAGTACCAGCAAATCGGGTCCACGTTCCTGAACCAGGCCAAGAACATCTTCGTCCTGTTTCTGGCCACGCGCCTCGTCATGGACCACCGCATGAGCCTGGGCGACATGATGGCCATCCAGTTCATCGTGGGCCAGATGAACGGCCCCATTGCCCAGCTGGCCGTGTTTCTGCAAACCTACCAGGATGCGCGCATCAGCATGGAGCGCCTGGGCCAGGTGCAGGCCCTCGAAGAAGAGGAAGCCCCTAGCAAGGACTACGTGCGCCTGCTGCCCACCGGCCGGGGCCTCACCCTGCAAAACGTCTCGTTTGTGTACCCCGGGGCCGGCAACAAGCCCACGCTCAAGAACCTGAGCTTTTCGGTGCCCGAGGGCAAAACCACGGCCATCGTGGGGGCCAGCGGCAGCGGCAAAACCACGCTGCTCAAGCTGCTGCTGCGCATTTGCCAGCCCTCCGACGGGCAGCTGCTGGTGGAGGACACGCCCCTGGAGCGCATCAGCCCCCAGCACTGGCGCCAGCACTGCGGCATTGTGATGCAGGACGGCTTCATCTTCTCCGACACCATCGGCAACAACATTGCCCTCGATGCCGAGCACCGCAGCCCGGCCGCCATCGAGCACGCCCTGCACATTGCCAACCTGGAGCAGTACATCCGCACCCTGCCGCTGGGCCTGCACACCAAAATCGGGGAAGACGGCAAGGGCCTCAGCGGGGGCCAGCGCCAGCGCATCCTCATCTCGCGCATGGTGTACAAAAACCCGGACTACATCTTCCTCGACGAGGCCACCAGCGCCCTCGACGCCCACAACGAGCGGGTGATAATGGAGCGCCTCAACGAGTTCTTCACCGGCAAAACGGTGGTCATCGTGGCCCACCGCCTCAGCACCGTCAAAAACGCCGACAACATCATCGTGCTCAACAACGGCGAGGTAACCGAGCAGGGCAGCCACGAAGCCCTGGTGCGCCAGCGCGGCTACTACTACGAGCTGATTAAGAATCAGTTGGAGCTGGGTAATTAAGTTCCGGCCCCAGCCCCGACGTCGTCCGCCTTCCTTTTCCCGCCCCATTCTCGCAAGCCATGACCATGAGCAGCTACGCCCCCCTCTTCGTTCAGAAGCTCACCAGCCTGGCCCCGCGCCGGCCGGTGGCCCCGCGCCCCCAGGGCGTCGATGTGCAGGCCCTCTACACCACGTTGTTCAACAACCAACTCAAGGCCCAGGTAGGCCCCGAGGCCTACAAGGTGGCCGGCGGCCTGGTGGCCCAGTACTACAAGGCCGTGCAGCGCTGCCGCCAGCACGACCTGCCCGGCGCCCTGGCCCAGCTGCGCCACACCGATGCCCAACTGGCGCAGTTGCCCGCGGCGGCCGTCGAGTTCGTAACCCTGTTTCAGCTCTCGGCCTGGGGCAATTATTACTACAAGACCAACGAGCCGGCCCGGGGCATTGCCGCCATGCAGCAGGGGCTCAGCATCAGCGCCGGGCTAGAGCGCCGGGGCTACCAGGTGTTCATCTACCGCCGCATCGAGCAGCTCTGGAACATTGCCACCATTCAGCTCAAGGAGCAGCAGTACGACGAGGCCCACACCCTGCTCAAAAACGCGCTTACCTTCCTGCACTCGGGCCGGGCCCAGGGCCTGCTCATCGACGACTGGGACGGCGAGCTGCTGCAAAGCGTGCGGCTGTTTCAGGAAAGCACCCTCGACGAGAGCTTTGGCCGCCTGGCCAAGCACAACACCCAGCTGCTGGGCCACGCCACCCACGGCCACGCCTACTACCACCAGGTCTTTTTCCGGGACCTGCTGCGCGAGATGGCCACCGATACCTACAACCGCACCGTGCTCTACAACTGGCTCTACGTGAAGGCCGCCTACGAGGAGCAGGGCCCCGAGGCGTTTCTGGAATACGCGCTCGAATTCTTGAGCGACCCCAACGTGGCCCCCGAGTACGACGACCTGAAGGCCAACCTGCTGGCCCAGGCCGTGTGGCACTTGCAGCAGCAGCCCGTGCCCCAAGCTCAGCCGCTGATTGCCACCATCCGGCACTTTTCGGAAACTAACCTGGCCGACCGCGCCGGCCGGGCCCTGAAGCTGGCGGCCTAGCCGGCGCTGGGCCTTACTTTGGCAGCCCCAATCGCTGCCGCTATGCCCACTACCCGCTACGTCTTTACTTCTGAGCTGATTTTGCGCACGCCGGCCCGGCCGTTTGCCCCCGCCGTGAGCGAGGCCGACCTGCGGGCGGCCCTGGCCGACCCCTGGTTTGAGGAGGCCCTGTACCTGGCCTCGCCCGGCCTGCACGCCGAGTGCGCCAAGTGGCAGCGCGGCGAGCTGCCCGACGCCCGCAAGCAGAGCCGGCTGCTGGGCACGCTGGCCCGCTACTACACGCGCCTGCGCACCCGCTGCACGCCCTTCGGCTTGTTTGCCGGCTGCTCGGTGGTGGCCTGGGGCGCGGGCCCCAGCCACGTGCGCCTGGCTACCAGCCAGCACCGCCGCCACACGCGCCTCGACATGCACTACCTGTGCGCCCTGGCCCAGCAGCTGGCCCAGCACCCCGCCCTGCAACCCTGGCTGCGCTACTACCCCAACTCCAGCCTCTACCCGAGCGGCCAAACGCTGCGCTACGTGGAGCACCACTACCACCAGGGCGAGTGCGTGCACCAGCTCAGCGCCGTGGAGGCGGCCGAGGCCGTGCACGCCGTGCTGGCCGCCGCCGCCCCGGGCGCCACCGGCCCCGCCCTGGCCGCCTGCCTGCTGGGGCCCGCCGCCAGCGCCGATGCCGCCGCCCTGGCCGAAGCCACGGCCTTTATCGACGAGCTGGTGCAGGCCCAGGTGCTGGTGAGCGAGCTGGCCCCGACGGTGACGGGCGTGGAGTACTTTGCCCACCTGCAAGCCGTGCTGGGCCGCCTGCTGGCCGAGGTGCCCGCCGCCGAGGCCGAGGCCCTGGCCCAGGTGCTGGCCACCGTGCGGCAGCAAGTGCAGGCGCTTGATGCGCAGCCCACTAACTCCCCCGCTGCCTACGAGCGCATTGCCGCCGCGCTGGCCCCCCTGGGCGTGGCCCCGGAGCCGGGCAAGCTGTTTCAGACCGATGCCCTGCACGGGCTGGCCGGCGGCGCACCCCCCACCCTCGACGAGGCCTTGCAGGCCACCCTGCGCGAGGGCCTGGCCGTGCTGGCCTGCCTGGCGCCGCCGCCCGCCCTGCCCCGGCTGGCCGACTTCACGCGCCGCTTCCAGGCGCGCTACGAGGAGCGTGAGGTGCCGCTGCTCGAAGCCCTGGATGCCGAAAGCGGCCTGGCCTACGCCCCCGATGCCGAAAGCCACTACTCGGAGCTGGTGCACGACCTGGTGCTGCCCGCTGGCCCGGCGGCGGCGGCCCCGCCGCCCAGCGCTGCCCAGCGCTACCTGGGCCAGCGCCTGCGCGAGGCGGCCCGCCGCGGCGACTACTGCCTCGACCTGAGCCTGGCCGAACTGCACGCCCAGGGCCTGGCACCGGGGGCGGCACCCCTGCCGCCCTCCATCGGAGTGCTGTTTCGCGTTATCGATGCCGAGCGGGTGCTGCTGGAAGGTGCCGACGGCTCCAGCGCCGTCAACCTGCTGGGCCGGTTTGCCCACGCCGAGCCGGGTATTGAGGCCCTCATCCGGCGGGTGACGCAGGCCGAGCAGGCGCACAACCCGGCCGTCACGTTTGCCGAAATCTGCCACCTACCGGCCAGCCGCATCGGCAACCTGCTGCAACGCCCCCACTTCCGGGCGCTCGAAATTCCGTACCTGGCCCAGTCGACGCTGCCGGCCGCTGGCCAGGTGGCAGTGCAGCACCTGCGGCTGGCCCTGCGCCACGGCCAGCTGGAGCTGCGGGCCGCCGGCACCGGCCAGCGCCTGGTGCCCCGGCTCAGCACGGCCCACAACTTCGGCAACTCGCAGGCCCTGCCCGTGTACCAGTTCTTGTGCGACCTGCAAACCCAAGGGCTCCAGGCCGAGCTAAGCTTCAGCTGGCAGGGGGTAGCCCAGGCCGATACGTTTTTGCCGCGCCTCACCTGCGGCCGGGCCGTGCTGGCGGCGGCCAGCTGGCAGCTGACCGCCGCCGACCTGCACCCGCTGCTGGCGGCCGCCCCGGCCGAGGTGGCCCCGCGCCTGGCCGCCCTGCGGGCCCAGTGGCAGCTGCCCCGCTACTTTACCCTGGCCGACGGCGACAACGAGCTGTTCGTCGATGCCGAAAATGAGCTGCTCGTGCGCGTCTGGCTCGAAGCCGTGCGCCAGCGGCCCCGCGTGCTGCTCAAGGAGTTTCTCTTCGACCCGGCCGCCTCGCCCGTGCGCGACGAGGCCGGCCAGCCCTACGTGCCGCAGTTTATTGCGCCGCTGGTGCGCCAGGCCCCGTGCTACACCGCGGGGGTCCCTCAGCCGGCGCCGGCCCCGGCGGTTACGCGGGCGTTTGGGCTGGGCTCGGAGTGGCTCTACTACAAGCTGTACTGCGGGCCGGTGGTGGCGGGCCGCATCCTGCGCGAGGCCCTTGGGCCCCTGGCCGCCACCCTGCGGGCGAGCGGGCTCATTGATGGCTGGTTCTTCGTGCGCTACAACGACCCCGACCCTCACCTGCGCGTGCGCTGGCACCTGCCCGACCCCGGCCGCCTGGGCGAGGTGCTGCAACTGGTGCAGGCGCAGCTGGCGCCCTTCAGCGGCGACCAGGGCATCTGGAAAACCCAAACCGAGACGTATCACCGCGAGCTGGAGCGCTACGGCACCCGCACCATCGGCTGCGCCGAGGACTTGTTTTGCTGGCAAAGCCAGGCCTTGCTCGACCACCTGGCCCAGGCCCCGCCCGACCTGCCCGACGATACCTGGCCCTGGGGCCTGCGCGCCGTCGACGAGCTGCTGACCGCCTTCGGCTGCTCGGGGGCGCACAAGCTGGCCCTGGCCCAAACCTGGAAAACGGCGTTTGCCCAGGAGTTTGCCCTCACCAAAGACCTCAAGCGGCAGCTCGATGCCAAGTACCGCCTGTTTCGGCCGGCCGTGGCGCTGGCCCTGGCCCTGGCGGCCGGCCCTACGCCCGCCCCGCTGGCGGCCATTGCCCGGCGCCTGCGCGCCGCCGCCCCGCTGGAAGTGCCCCTGGACGAGCTGCTGGGTAGCTACGTGCACATGCTGCTCAACCGGGTGCTGCCCGCCGATGCCCGCCTGCACGAGCTAGTGCTCTACGACTTTCTCTACCGCCACTACCAGGCGTGCCAGGCGCGGCAGCCCGCCGGGGCCGGCCCCGCGCCTACTTCCGCCCACCCATAACGTTTTCCTGCAACGCCTCGAAAAAGGCCGCGCGGTAGGTGTCGCCCAGCGGCACGTACGCCTTGAGGCCTTTGAACAAAATCTGGTTGCCATCGACCGCCCGAATCTTGCCCAGCGACACCAGGTACGACTTGTGCACGCGCAAAAACTGCTGGGCCGGCAGGCGCTCCTCCAGGTCCTTCATGTTGAGCAGGGTCACGATTTGCTCGTCGTTGGTGTGGATGGAGACGTAGTTCTTCATGCCCTCCACGTACACAATCTCGTCGAAGCTCACCTTGGTCATTTTGCCCTTGCTCTCGGTCTTGACGAAGATGTAGTCGGTAGGCTTCTCGGCCGGCTGCCAGCGCGGGCTGGGCTCCAGCGAGGCGTTGAGGGCCTTTTGGGCGGCCTTCAAAAAGCGCTCGAAGGAAATGGGCTTGAGCAGGTAGTCCAGGGCTTCGAGCTCGAAGCCGGCCACCGCAAACTCGCTGTAGGCGGTGGTCAGGATGACCTTGGTGCGGCCCGCCACCAGGGGCATAATGTCGAGCCCCGAGAGCTGGGGCATGTGAATATCGAGAAAAAGCAGGTTGATGGGCTGCTGCTGCAACAGGCCCAGCGCCTCCACGGGGTTGGTGGTGCTGCCCGCCAGCGTCAGGAAGGGCGTCTTGTCGATGAACGCGCGCAAAATATCGATAGCGCTCTGCTCATCGTCCACAATAAGACAGGAAATCATACCCTACAAGTCAATAAGTAGACTACAAGTATAATGCTCCGGCGCATCAGTTATCTGCAAGCTGTGGCGCTCGCCGTAGACCAGGGCCAGGCGCTGGCGAATGTTAGCCAGGCCAATGCCCGTGCTTTTTTCCTTGGGGCCGTCGCGCTTTTTGTTGTGGGTTTCGAAGGTGAGGCGGTTCTGGGCCAGGTGCAGGCGAATGCGTACCGGGTGGGCCGGGTCGGCGAGCTCGCCGTGCTTGAAGCAGTTTTCGACGAAGGTGATGAGGATGAGGGGCAGGATGAGCAAAAACTGGGTGCTGCCGCTGGTTTCGAACGAGATTTGCAGCTGCTGGTGAAAGCGCAGCTGGTTGAGGGCAATGTAGTTGTGCAGGTGTTGCACTTCCTGGTGCAGCATCACCTTGCCGTTGGTATCCTCGTGCAGGGCGTAGCGCATGGTTTCGGAGAGCAGCAGAATGGCCTTGGCGGCGTTTTCGGAGTGCGGGTAGACCTGGGCGTAGAGAAAGTTGAGCGAGTTGAAGAGGAAGTGCGGGTTAATCTGGCTTTTGAGAAAGGCCAGGTTGGCCTGCATCAGGCTCTGCTCGGCGGTGCGCAGCTGCTGCTCGTGCACGAGCTTTTGCTTTTCGAGGGCCAGGGCGTTGCGGGCAAACCAGTAGCCCGTGCTGGCGAGCTGAAAGAAGGTGCCCCGGTAGAGCGACAGAATCCAGAAGCGCTCGTAGTCCTGCCCGGGGGGGGGCGTCTGGTGCAGGGCGGGCATCAGGCTCAGGTATAGCCCGGAGCGCAGCAGGGCGTAGGCCGCCAGCAGCGCCAGGGCCACCCCGGCGTAGGCCAGCGGCCGCCGGCGGGCGTAGAGGCGCGGCAGCAGCAGCTGGCTGTTGGCGTAGAAGAGGCCCGCGTTGAGCACGTAGTTGAGAAAGGTGGCCAGCACATCCAGCTGCGGGGCATCGGTAAAGAGCAGTACCGACTGCTCGTAGCCCACGTAGGCTAGCCAGGCCAGGGTGTGCAGCAAGATGGTGCGGGAAGTGGCGGAGAGGCGTCGCATCGGGCGAAAGTAGCCCGGGCGCCGCCGGGGAGCGCCCGCCCGGCGCCGCCGCCGGGCGCGGCAGTAGCCCCAAACGGCGGGTTGGTCCTGCGAAAAGGCGGGTTGGTGTATAGGGCTTGGGGCCCGCGGCGGCCGGCCGTAGGTTTGTTTCAGTCAACGAGTCAAGCCGTTGCGCCGCACTGCTCTTCTCCTCCTTTTCCTGCAAGCACCATGAAAAACGCCCACGCCACCCCCCAACTGAAGCTGCACAAAACTATCGTTACCCGCTTCACCAAGCCCGGCGGCGCCAAGGGCTTTGCCAGCACCTCCATCCTCAATACCGGCAGCCGCGCGGGCGCCGGCCTGCCGGTATAAGGCCCCGCCGCCGGGCGGCCCCGGCCGCCCCCGCACCAGTAAGCCCCCGTTTACCCCCCCCATGAGCACATCCTGGCCGCTCCCTCCGCCACTGCTTAGCCCGCCGCCCGCCGGGGCCGCCGGCCGGCCGGTGGCCCCGGCGCAGCTGCTGCAAAGCTGGCAGCAGCTGCACTGCCTGCTCGCGGGCCAAGACTGGGCGGCCCGCCCGGCCGCCGAGTGCTTTGGGCTGGGGGTGTACCAGTATTGCGTTTACAAAACCTTTGGCCAAGCGGCGGATGCCACCCTGGCGCAGCACTTCTTCGAGCGCCAGGCCGCCGCGCTGGGCCAGCTGGCTGAGTCGCCGGAAGGCTGGCCCGCTCCCCAGCTCGACCAGCTGAGCCAGGCCGCCTGGCTGCACGCCCAGCTGGCCACCGACGGCCTGCTCCCGCCCTCGGCCCTGCTGGCCACCCTCGATGCCGCCCTGTGGCGCCAGGCCCAGCAGCTGCGGCAACAGCCCTCGGTAGCCAGCTCGCACAATTTTTTTCGCATCGTGCGCTACTTCAGCCTGCGCCAGCCCACGCCGGGCGTGCGGGCCCACCTGCACGCCCTGCTGGCGGCCTCGCTGCCGCTGGCCAGCATCAGCTGGCCCCACCCCGGGGCGGCGCCCGAGCAGCTCGCGCTGGGCCTCACCGACGGGGTGGCCGCCACGCTGCTGCTGCTGAGCCGCCTCAGCGGCAGCGTGCCCGGCCTCGACCTGCGGCCCAGCGTGCGGCAGGGCGTGCAGCGCCTGCTGGCGCTGCGGCACCCGGTAGACTTTGCCGAGCAGCGCTACGCCGTGTTTCCCTATCAGGTGCACCGGGCTACCGGGGCGGCCAGCTTCAGCGCCGAGCTAAGCTGGCGCCGGGGCGACCTGGGCCCCGCCGTGCTGCTCTACGAGGCCCAGGACCTGTTGCAGGATGCCGAGCTGGCCCACATGGCCGAACTGGTGGGCCTCAACACGCTGCTGCGCACCACCGGGCCCGCCACCCAGGTCGCCAGCTCGCTGCTGGGGCCGGGCGCGGCGGGGGTGGCTCACTTGTACCACAAGCTTTTTCATGCCAGCGGCCAGCAGCCGGCGTATCGGCAGGGCTACCTGTTTTGGCTGGGCCAAACGCAGCATTGGCTGCACCAGGAGCTGGCCACCGGCTTGCACGCGCAGCGCCAGGGCAACCTGCTCGATGGCCTGGCCGGGGTGGGCCTGGTGCTGCTCTCGGCCCTCTCGGGCTCCCGGCTGCACTGGGATGCCGTGGTGCTGTAGGCGCGGCCCCGGCGCCCGCTACAAGGGCGTGCTGGCCGTGGTTTCGGGGATGGCCACAAAAAAATCGTATCCCTGCAGCAGGCGCGCCACCACCGGCTCGGCCACCCGCAGCTGCCCCGCCGCCAGGGCCCGCCGGGCCGGGCGCAGGTCAATCACGGCCCAGGCCGGCCCGGTAGCCTCGCGCAAAAAAGCCCCGATGTGAAAATCGGCCTCGTAGTCGGCCGCCCCGTACGAAGCCACGTTGCGGACCGGGAAATACGGGTTAAAGCCTACCGCCTTGGTGCCCTGCCGGCCGATAATGAAGAGGTGCAGCGACTGCTGGCCCTGCGCCTGCGCCACCGTTTGCACCAGGTTGCCCACGTCGTAAAAATCGCCCCAGCCCACCGGGCTCAGGCCCCGTGCCAGGTGCACTGCCCCCAACTTGATGAGGGTTTTGGGGGCCGGTGGGGCCCCCGGCCCCAGGTAGGGGGCCAGGTGCTCAAGCAGGTTATGCCCCAGCAGGCGCACGCGGGCCTGGTGGCGGCCCCGGTAGATGGCGCAGCTGGCCACGTAGGCCTGCACCATGCGCCGCACGCGCGGCCCCTCCGCGCGCGTCAGGCGCCGCAGGGTGTCGAGCGTGGCCGCCGGCTGGGCGAGCATGGCGTAGGCCTGCGTGCCCTGGCGCTCGCTGGCCCGGTCAAACGCCTGGTAGGCGGCAGCCCGCCGCCGCAGGTAAGCGCGGGTGGCGGGCTGCTTTACCAGGCCCGCCAGCTGCCGGTAAAACGGGGCCGCCGTGGCCGCAAACACCTGGTCGAGGCCCACCACGCGCGTGTGCTGGGCCCGCAGGGTGCGCACCAGCTCAAACTCCTCGGCGAGCGTGTAAAAACAGAGCGCGCCCGGGTACTGCCGCAGGTAGGCAGCCGCCCCGGCCCGGGCGGCCGGGCGGGCGGCCAGCTGGGTTAGCTCTTGCGCCACGTAGGGGTCAACCTCGGCCAGAAACACGGCCGGCCGCAGCACCCGGGCCAGGGCCGCCGTAAACTGCGGCACCTGCGCCGTGCCGTGGTCCTCGCCCACCAGCACGTAGTGGCTGCGCCGCACGGCCGCCTGCAACGTGTCCCAGCCGCTCCCCGCCAGCTGCTGGCCCTGCGCCACCAGTGGGTAGCGGTGCGCCCGGATGAGCCGCGTCAAGGTGCTGTCCTGGGCGTGGGCGGGGCCGGCCAGCAGCAGGGCCAGCAGCCCCGCCCCACCGCACCGCACGAAAGAGCCTAAAGGGAGCCTGAGCAGAGAGGAAATAGTCATGCAATAAATTGTATTTAATCCGAAGGCTAGCTTTCGGAAAATAAGGAGCCGGGCGCAGGCCGCGGGCAACTAGTAGCCGTCGGAACCTAATCTGGCGCAGCAAGGAGATTATAGGCTAATTCCCTTACCAAGCCAGTTTATAAAAGTATAAAACACTAAAAAAGCACGCAATACTATTTTATACTTAATTGAAAATCAGTTGGTGCTGCTCCATATGGCCGGGAAGGTACTCTTGAGCAGCGCCATCGTGGCGGCTGCCACATTTTCGTTGGGCCGGGCATTGGTTTCCAAGTCACGCAGCACCGGGTAGGTTTCTTTGAGCAGCCGAGTCAGGTCCGCTTCGGCCGTCACTACCAATAGTACTTTTCGCACCTGGGCCTCGGTAAGCTTAAGCTTGCCGAGGCGGGTACGGACTTTTTCTTGCAGCGGCAAAAGCGGGAGCGGAAGTAGAAGATTTTCGGCCGGCAGCGGGGGCACGGCCTCCTGCTTGCCAATGTCGAAACGCACGGTATCAACGGCCCGGCCTTTGCGCTGCTCCGAAAACGTTATCTGAAAATCGAGCCCGTTCAGCTCGTCGATGGACGGCTGCAACACTTTGTTGCGGAAGTCGGCATACTGCTCGTAGCTGCCCGCCTGCGTCGTTAGCTCGCGCAGCTTGGCCACCGTCACCGTGACGGGGGAGCGAAATTGCCAGGAGCGCATCAGCCAGTAGAACCGGTGCGTATTGGCGCTCTTCAGCCGCATCAGCTCATCGACCTGCCCCACGGTGAAATTGTCGGTCAGCGCCATCAGGTAAGGCAGCGCCAGCGGCGAAAACAGGCCCACCACCACGCCCTCGGCCGAGTTGAGCTCCATTGCCTGCACCAGGTTGATGACCTTCACGTCTTTCTTGTCGTCGAGCACCGGCAGCGTAATGCGCAGCTCCAGGAAATGGTTGACGGCCTCGCGCAGCGACTCGTAGCCGGAGCCCCCCAGGCTGTTGGGCACCAGGTCGCTTATCGGGATAACGATGGGCGGGGGCGCGGTAGCCTCTCGGCCGATGCAGCGCAGCATCAGGGCAAACAGGCGCGCCCCCATCAGCGACAGGGGCAGCCGGGCCTCCACCAGCAGGTTGTGCTGGGCTACCCGGCTGTTTTTGCGGGAGCCGGCCAGCCCCGCCGCCTCGGGCTCGAAGAGCAGCCGGGGCCATTGCCCCGCCTTCACCTGCTGCACCGCCTCGTAGGCTTCCGCCTGGGTACGGTAGATGCCCACCGTGCGGGTCTTGCCGCCCTGGGTAATGCGGGCTTTCCACCGGTTGTTGGTTTTGTCGAAGGTCGTACCTGGAAAAGGATTGGAGGCCATCTGGCAACGGATGGGGAAGGGTGCGAAGGGCGCCAAGATAAAGCTTTTTCCCGATTGTCTTGCGGGCAATCCTTCTTACTTGGCTTGTCTTGGTACCCCTCAAAAAGGGCAAATTTGACCCAACTTGTCTTGGTAGGGCAATCTGTCTTACGAGCCTTGTCTTGGTAGGGCAATCTGTCTTATTTCATCTTGTCTTTTAGGGCAATCTGTCTTGTTTCATCTTGTCTTTTAGGGCAATCCTTCTTGTCTTGTAGGGCAATCCTTCTTGTTTCGACCTTGCAAGTATTTATAAATCAATGCGTTACGGCCCCCTTAATATTATTAATGTTTAAAGTTAATAAAAAAGGAATGAGCTCTTCCTCTTTTTTTGGCTGTCTTTTGCTCTGAAAAGAGGGTAGTTTGGGGCAGTTAGCGGGCGTAAGCTGCGCACACCAGGGGGGCGAATTCGTGTAGGTACATTTGTTGCTGTTTTCCTCGACACTCCGCGGCCCGCCCTGGCGCCGCCCCGGCCTGCGCGCAGAGCCGGGTAGGGCCGGGCCGCCGGGCGCTGGCCCTAAAACCTTGGGGCACCTGCAACGCGCGTCAGGTCGTGCCCCTGCTCCGCTTCGGCAGCTGCTGGCTGGCTGGCCTGACCTCTGGCGTGGCGGAGCCAGCCACGCAACAGCCATTGCCTGCGCCCGGCCGGCCAGGATAGGGCGAGGTGAGGCGCAGCCCCAGCCGGCCGCTAGAGGGGGCATAGGAGGCCGCTGAAGGCCCGGCACGGTGCGAGCACGGGCTGGAGCGTGCCAAGCGGCGTTCAGCGCGCTCAGCGCCAAAAAAACGCCTTTTGGCGGGCGGGGCGCCTGGCGGCCGCCGGGTTAGCAGTGAGGCGCCCCGCCCGCCCGAAAAGGGAACGCGCCGAACCCAGCGAGCCCACCAGCCCGGCCCACTCGGTCCGGCACCGGCGTTGCGTACGGGGCCTGGCGTGGCGGCTTGCTAAAATTTAAGCGCGGTTATTCGCCCCTGCCGGGCCGGCGAGGTCGGGCCAGCGGAATAGTATTATGCTGTCTAAAATAACGTCAGACTAGACGGTATATTTGCCGTTAAAAAATAGTCTGCTAAGCTGTCTAATTAGACGTCAAAAAAATTGCGTAAACATCTATGATTTATTTAGTAGGCTCGTACAAAGGTGGCTCGGGTAAGACAACGACTGCTACTAATTTAGCGGTGTTTTTGTGGCGACAGGGCAGGCGCGTGCTCCTGATAGACGGCGACGAGCAGCAAACCCTTTCGTACTGGTACCAGAGCCGCGCCGAGGGCGGCGACGTGACGGGCCTGGACCAGCGCCAGCTGCTGGGAGCCGGGCTGCGCACCAACCTGCCCGCCCTGGCGGCGCAGTACGACGAGGTAGTGATTGACGTGGCCGGGCGCGACAGCACCACCCAGCGGGCGGCGTTAACCATTGCCGACGTCTACCTGGTGCCGTTTGTGCCCCGCCCGCCCGACTTGTGGACGTTTGACCTGGTGCGCGAGCTGATAGCCAAAGCGCAGCAGGTAAACCCGGCGCTCCGGGCCTATCTCTTCGTGACCCGCGCCGACTCCCAGAGCCTGAAAAGCGAGGGCAGCGGGCTAGTGCTGGACACGCTCGATGCCATCGGGAACGCGCGGCGCCTGGCCGCCAGCCTCGGCAACCGGGTCGCGTTCGCCAACGCGTTCAACGGGGGCTTGTCGGTGCTCGAATCGAAGCCCGTTGACAGCAAGGCCCGCGCCGAAGTCGTGGCCTTATTCACCGAATTACAAACTGCGCTGCATGAAAAAGCCTAATCCCTCCCTGCCCCCCGGCCTGCGCCGCCAGGCCGATGCCTTTGTGCAGGGCGGCGGCGAAATAGCCGCCGAGAAAAAAGAGAAGCCCACTACGGGCAAAAAAATGCGCACACCCGATAAGGCCGTCGTGGCCTACACCCTGCGCATTTTCACGGGCAAGCTGCAAGAGCTCGCCGCCATCCGCGAAGCCCGGCTGGCTGAGCAGCCCGACCGAACCCTGTCGGTGCACGCGCTGCTACTAGAGGCCGTGGATGAGTTCTTGAAAAAAGAAGCGAAAAAAATAAGCCGGCAAGCCGTCAAAAAAGACGTTAATCCAGACGTCAATTGAGAAGTTAGTTAGACGTCTAACTAACTTCTCAATTGACGTCTGAAATGAGGGTTCTTAGCTTTTGGTTTATTATGTTAAACTTTGCTTGTCAAGCTTTAAAGAGTGAAGCTGCTTGAAAACAATACTTGTCATGTAGTGCGTAACGAGTATGTTATGTGGTGCAGTAGTTTCTGACGCCAATAACGAAGCGAGCGAGATGCTGTGCTGCGCGCTGCATGACCACGGCCATTTCTTCGGCTTTCTGAACAGCTGCGCTAAAAAATGCCTGCTATAGTATGAAACCATTATATGAAATGGGTGAGCAGGAAGAGAAGTAGCTAGCATTAAGTGCGGGGCTGCCGGTGAGCGCGAACGGCGCTTGATGGCAGCTTTGGTGGGCCGGGGGCTGGAGAACTAATGACGGCTGCCCGGCGCTGCAACGTGCCCATGCGGTCCTGTGGTCGGTACCCGAAAAGGGGCGTTTTCCGGTACCGACTACAGGGCCGGCCTACTAGGTGCTTTTCGGTATAAATTGCGATACCAAAAAGTGGTATCCGTATTCAAAGTACCCTAAACTCGCATTTTCCCCTTTTGGGGTACCACTCAGCCCCGGTTGCTTCATGAAAAAACTTGGCTACGCGCGCGTCAGCACCAGCGAGCAGGTGCTGGACCTGCAACTCGACGCCCTGCGCCGGGCCGGCTGCGACGACGTGTACACCGATACGGTTTCGGGGGTGCAGGTCCACAAGCCGGGCTGGGCGCAGCTGCTGGCCTACGCCCGGCCCGGCGACACGGTGGTTATCTGGCGGCTCGACCGGCTGGGCCGCTCCACCAAGCACCTGATTGAGGTGGTGGAAGACCTGAGCCGCCGCGGCCTGCACCTGATTTCGCTGCAAGACCCCATCGATACCACTTCGCCGGGGGGGCAGCTCGTGTTTCAGATTTTTTGCGCCCTGGCCGAGCACGAGCGCAATGTGCTGGTGCAGCGCACCCGCGCCGGCTTGCAGGCCGCCCGGGCGCGGGGCCGGCAGGGGGGGCGGCCGCCAGGGCTGGCCCCGCGCTACCAGCAAATAGCCCCCGCCGTGAAGGAGTTGTACGAAGCGGGGTCCCAGTCGACCCGCCAGCTCATGGCCTATTTTCACATTGGCTCCCGCCGCACCCTCTACAAAATTCTGCGTTTTGCCGGCTGCCAGATTAGCGAAAAGCCAGCCGGCCCGGCGCTGCCCTAGTCCGGGGCCCCGCTACGCTTACTTATACTGACGTAACCGGCCCACGCCCGGGCGGCCACCCTACTTAATAAGGCACTCGCCGGATGAACTTAGCTGCTATTCTTACGCGCGTGCGGCGCTGGCCGGCCGCCCTGGCGGGGGCCCTGGGGCACACCCCGGCCGGCCGCTGGCGCACGCTGCGGCGCTTGCTGCGGGCCCATCACTACGAGCTGGAGCACGCGGAAGGGCAGTTTTCGGGGCCGGGCTGGGCCCGGCTGACGCAGGCGCTGGCCGAAAGCCAGTTTGTGCTGGTGGGCGAAAGCCACGGCCTGGCGCAGGTGCCCGCCTTCGCCCAGGCGCTGGCGGCGCACTTTGCGCCGCAGGTGTTCGTGGCCGAGCTAGATGCCTACCAGGCCCAGGACCTGGCCGACCTGGTGGCCCAGCCGGGGCCGCCGGTGGCCTACCTGCGGCAGCACCCGGGGGGGCTGGCCTTCTACAGCTGGGCCGAAGAGTTTGAGCTGGTGCGGGGGCTGCGGGCGCAGCAGGTCGAGCTCTGGGGCATCGACCAGGTGTTTCTGGCCTCGACGGGGCGCTGCTACGCCCGGCTGGCCGACTTGGTGCGCCACCCAGAAACCCAGGCCTACCTGCGGCAGGCGGCCGCCCGCTACCAGGCCCAGGACCGGGCCGCCCTGCAAGCCGGCACCAACGACTTCAGCCTCTTTACCCAGCCGCCGGCCGCCGTGCAGGAGTTGCTGGCCCTGGTGCAGGCCGAAAGCCCGGCGGCGCAGGCCCTGGCGCAGGCCTACGCCCAGAGCTACCACATCTACCAGCAGCAGCTGGCCGGCACGGGGGGGCACCAGCAGCGCGTCAACCTGCTCAAGCACAACTTGCTGGCGCGGCTGCTGGGCTGGCAGGCCGCGGTGGGGCCGCCGTGGCCCCGGGTGCTGGCCAAGATGGGGGCCCTGCACCTGGCCCGCAACCTGAGCCCCCTGGTGAGCGGGGAGTATTTTGACGTGGGTAGCCTGCTGCACAACCTGGCCGAGGCGCAGGGCCAGCAGTCGCTGCACCTGTTTGTGGTGGGCCAGCGCGGCACGCAGGCCGTGGGCGCGCACCCCGACGACCCGGCCCAGAACAGCGTGGCCTACGGCCCCGAGGAGTTTGCCTTTCTGAAGCCCTTTTTCCGGCGCACGCGCTCGGCCTGGGCCGCGTTTGACCTGCGCCCGCTGCGCGAGGCCGTGCTGGCCGATAAGCTGCGCCTGCCCAATCAAAACCTGCTCCGGACCGTGCTGGGCTACGACTGGCTGGTCGTCATTCCCGAAACCACGGCCAGCCAGGGCTACTAGCCGGGGCCAGGGCCGGTAGCGCGGGTGCCCGGTGGGCGCCCGGCCGGCCCGCCGTGCCCCGGCCCGCCGCGGGCAGAAACAGCCCGCCAAGCGCAGTTGGTACCGCTAATCTCCCGGGTGGTGTAATATTTTTTAAGGGCGGGGGGGCGGCAAATACTTTTGAATCAACAACAACGGCTAGCCTAATGGGACCGGCCGCCTCGCCAACTTCTTTTCAACCCCCCCGGCTCTTTTTGCTCCCAACCGTCTTTTTTTCTTCCCCCTCCCCAGTTTTTATCCCCAGCCATGAAGCACTACAACGACGCTTATCTCGCGAATGAAAACTACGAGTTCAACCAGTTCAACGAAGACGAGCTGGCGATGATTATGGGCGGTGGGGGAGACGAGCCCAGCCTGGACTTTCTGGAGCTGCCCCGCCTCGACGACGAGCACCAAAAATAGCCCCGCCGCCCGGCCCCGGGCGGCCCCCAGCCACTACCTCCCGGCAAACGCCCGCCGCTCTCTGCCGGCGCGCCTGCCTCCTCCTTAACCAATTTTTTGGTTTTCCTGCCCAATGGCCATTGGGTAGGCCCAGCAGTCGATAGCGCTACAAGCACACCGGTTACCTAGCGGCCTATCGACACACCCCCCCCCCTTTTTTTCCAACCCCCCTTTTCCCCTCATTCCGATGAAAAAAGTAGTTATCGCCGACCAGCTCGACCTCGGTAAAGAAATCGTAGCCAACCTGACCGAAGAGCAACTCCAGGAAATCGAAGGTGGCGCCGCCGCCG
>Ga0160429_1000620_pt1 | contig 27051 bp, 10 predicted proteins | sample SolpanmetagenomR_FD_108199 | JGI IMG/M metagenome (GOLD analysis project Ga0160429, IMG submission 108199) | Solar panel surface microbial communities from Lawrence Berkeley National Laboratory, California, USA - R | ecosystem: Engineered > Built environment > Solar panel > Unclassified ... | reverse complement strand
TGGACAGCCTTGGTCTGGTCAACGAGCAAGTTGGCACCGTTGGTGTCAGGACCGAAACACCAAATCTTCCTGGCATCGGTAACGTCCCAGCCGTGCTCGTCGGCGAGGATACGGGCACGAGCCTTGAAATCATCACGAGGACTAATCTTGCCAGCCTCAATGTCCTTGGCAACCTCCTCGGCGAGAGGTTGGGCAATCATGTAGATACGGTTGTGCTTGTTGGGCGACTTTGATAGAGCCTGCTTGCTAGACTCGCCACTGACGGTCTCACGGTAGGCAACGACGGGGTCGGAAATGCGGAGAGGGACACCAGCGTGGTCCTCCTCGAGATCCTTAAGACAGATCTCGAGATGGAGCTCACCAGCACCAGCAACAATGTGCTCACCAGACTCGTTGATCATGGTCAAAACACAAGGGTCAGACTTTGACAGACGCTTGAGACCTTCGACAAGCTTGGGCAGATCCTGGGCGTTCTTGACCTCGACGGAACGCTGCACAACGGGAGAAATGGAGAACTTCATGACCTTGAGGTTGTGGGCAGTCTCACTGGTGGTGAGAGTACCAGACTTGAGCAAGAACTGGTCGACACCGACAAGACCGAGAATGTTACCAGCAGGCACGTCATCAATGGGCTCAGTGAAACGACCCATCATGAGGATGGTACGCTGAATAGCCTTGATGAAAAGGTCGTCCTTCTTACCAGGGATGTAGTTAGGACCCTGGATACGGACCTTGAGACCAGAGCGGACTGTACCAGCGAAAACACGACCGAAAGCGTAGAAACGACCCTTGTCGGAAGTGGGCACCATCTTGGAAACGTAAAGCATGAGAGTACCCTTGGGGTCACAATCGCGGATGGCGATGGCGGCCTCGTCGTCGTGGGGACCTTCGTAGAGGGTCTCCATACGGTACTTCTGTGCAGTCTTAGGTGAAGGAAGGTGGAGAATCATCATCTCGAGGAGAGCATCAGCGGCGGGAATGAACTTGCGCATGACAACCTTGAGCAATTGCTTGCCCTCGAGGTCCTTCTCGTCGGAAGTAAGCTTGATCTCGAGCTTCTCAAGAAGAGTTGGGATCTCGTCCTTCTTGAAGTTCATGACAGCGTTGAAGATGCGGAAAATGGGGTCGAGAATGAACTGGTTGAAAGCACGCTCAACGCCATCTCCACCAACCTTTGTCCACTTCTTGGTCTTGGGGTTGAAGTAGTTATCGCCCTATAACAGCATTAATCTTGCTATTGTTTGCACGTCTTCCAATGTCACGGAACATACCCAGAGACGCTCCATCATCTTGTTCTTGTCAACACCGAACTTCTTGGCGTAACGGCCAGCGAATTGACGGATAGTGAAAGCCCAGCCGTGAAGACCAGAACCGAAAGCGATGGTACCCTTTTCGGGGTAGACTTGGCAGTCACCAAGAGCCTTGTCGAAGTATGTGGCAATAACGACATTGACGGACTCGATGACACGAGAGAAGTTCTGGTAAAGATCCTCCTTGGAAAGCTGGAGCTCGAGAAGAGCACGGTCGACCTTGTTGATGATGACAACAGGCTTAATGCGCTCACCAAGAGCTTGACGGAGCACGGTCTCGGTCTGGACACAGACACCTTCAATGGTGTCGACGACAACGAGGGCACCATCGGTGACACGGAGGGCAGCAGTAACTTCGGCAGAGAAATCGACGTGACCAGGAGAATCGATCAAGTTAATCAAAAACTCGTTCTTCGCGGGCTTGCCGGGAACCTCCTTGAGATCCTCCTCGTCGACAAGTTGTGCGAACAAAGAGATGGCAGTGGACTTGATGGTGACACCACGTTCCTGCTCATCGGGGCGGGTATCTGTGAATCGAGCCTCACCAGCCTTGGCTGCTGAGATAATACCAGCACGCTGGACAAGAGAGTCGGTGAGAGTGGACTTTCCGTGATCGACTGGAGTGGTTGTCAGATTTTCAGATCTTTTGTATTCCTTCTTTTCTTCTTGTGAGACAACGAACCGTGAGCAATAACGGACATGTTACGGATGTTGTTGGCATCGTCCATGAGACCACGGATCTAGTGACTGTGTTAAACTCTGTCCTGCTGACGGCATTCTTCAATGTCCTTGTATCAGGATCATAGTGATTCGTACCTCCTCGACCGTGAAGCTGTTAAGTAGATCATGTTAGCTACGGTTCCTTATAATATTGTGTTTTCTGTGCCATCTGCGCCACTAAATAATAGATCTTGCATACGAGATTTTCGTCGAGCTGTTCCGGAGGAAGATTGGTGAAGCTGATAGGATAGAACGTACTTAACCATCTTGGCGGTGGTATGTGACTATAAGTTGAGGTATATGTGGTTTGTTGCGACGCTAGGATGGGCTTAGGACGCCCTTTTGATGAAGTAACGACCTGAGAACGTTGCTTGACGAGCGAGAGAAGAGGATAAAAGAGGATCGAGGGGTAACAAAATTTGATTGTGCCAGCCGTTGGGAAGAAGCTTAGAAGCTACCCTGGTGAGTGGCAAGCTAAAATAGTAAACCTCTACCGAACTTTTTCCAGTCGAGAAAGCAACACCACCGATATCAGGCAGACTCTATGAGTCTTATACCGTGTATCGTGTCCCTATGTAGTATGAGATGTGCGAGGCAAAGAATTGTACGCAAGTCTATGAGCTTTCGATGCACAAGTGATCTTGCAAATGAGTCACAGCATAGAGCGTGAGCCTTCAATCACAAGACGAGCAGAACTACGCACAGTACACACGTACACACACAGCACTGTGCACATCCAATTACATCAGTCATAATCTCATAATCTACATCGCCTGGACGACATCTACTTTCCTCCATCTGCCCAAGGATTATTCTCTTGCTCACCAAAGTCCTCTTTCTTTGTTTGACTCTTGGTCTGTCCTCGCATATCATCTTCGTCCTCCTTTCCTGTGACCAATTCCTTCGAGTCTGGGCCGCCAGTGTAGTCTCTAGCCTTCCATCGCCTCTTTTTGGCATCAAATCCTACTTTGCTCTCACTCCCCATCTCCCCACTCTCTCTAGACTCCACCTCTGCCTTGTCTCTACGATTGTGCTCAAATGCAGGCCCCTGGTCTCCATTGCTTTCTGTCACCTCGTCTCCCTCTTCATCCTCTCCAACAGCAAACATTTCTCCACTTACATCCATGCCGTGCGTGTTCTTTGGCATTTTCGTTGGTTGGCCAGGAGGCTCGAAACCTTCTCGTACATACTCCTCTTGCTCCTCCTCATTCTCATCCCCAGGACCGTGATAGACTCGCACAAAATGTTCGGGTTCATGCCTGTTCCATCCAGGCGAACCCTCTTTGCGTGCCCGAACCCGCTCAACCTCTTCTGCATGTCGATCTTCGACCACGAGATCGACCAACTGAGACTTGTCAGAATGCATGGAGCTCGAGCGATGGTGGTCAAGTAGACCACCAATGATGGGGAGACGAGATACTATTGAAGGACGGCCACGATCCTGTTCCTCTGCGTCGTCGACAACCACGGACTCGGATTGTTGTCCTGATTGTTGATCCTCTTCGTCACCACTTTTGACAGGTGATAGACTCGGACGTCGATGCTTGCCTTTGCCAACATCCTTATGCAGCTTTTCGATCCGTGATTTGCGGCGAGCACGATTTTCTGTAGTTGCTTGGAGGAGGTGGCGGTTTGTGGAAGCCGTGATCATACCTGGCTCACGATATAGTCGATCTTCACGCGATGCATTATGTGCTGTAATGACAGGATAGTTCCAATCACCAAACTGGAGAGCTCGAGCACTTTGGAAGAGCTCCTCGTCATCGTCGTTCAGCTGGGGGTCCGAGCTAATATCATCATAGTCTCCTGTCGATGTAGCGCCATATGCTGAGTTTGGACTTGTGGAGCCACTGGTGTGGTGTCGTTGTCCCAAGTCCTCGTGACCATTGACCTTATTCAGCAACGGCGTCTTGCTATTTATTTCGTTCGGATCAGGTATCCAGTATTTGCCTTTGCTACGAGAAAAGCGCATTCCTTCCCTGATACGAGCAGCACGCTGTGCTGACTCTTCGTGTGCTAGTACATCATCGCCAGCATCGAATTGCCGGTATTCATATCTAGTGCCACCAAATGTGTCTTTTGCATCCTGAATAAGATCAATAGGTCCAAAGGCATCACGCAGGGCGTACTTGACTGGAAGGCGAGCTGCTGAAATGGTGACATCTGCATAGTCAGTCCAAGCAAAGGCATACCAGTGTGCTAGTGCGAAGAGCGTCATCTCAAAGCACATTAGAGCATCTTGAATAGAAGCTGCCAAGTTGTCAGGACTATATCCTGCCACATCAGGAATGGCACCAAGCCAGACTAGGATCGACAAGAAGAAGCCTTGCCAGTAAGACGCAAAGATAATTCCTTTGATACACAGGAATTTCGGCATTGGACGAAAGGGCTTCAAGTCTCTTGCCATGCACACCCAGAACAGAGCCAGAGCATACAAGCACACCGTGATGCTGATATTGTATATGAGCCCGCTCCAAAAGTACCCCGATGTAACTCCAATGTAACCCTCTTGAAAAGTACCTGTTGCTTTCATGGCGATCGTTGCGATAGCTAGCATCGGCTTTATCCACGCATATTGTAAAATTCCTCTTTTGATACTCAGAAATGTGTGAGGGTCCGAAATGTCGACCTTTGGCAGGCATTGACTGACTGGCCATAGATGAGTTACTGGTGGTCTGCCGTGCATCATGATGATAAGAGAACGTTCACCACCAATGAAATTGATGAGGAGCTGCAAAAACGAATATATAACGAAAGCCTCGTACACATCCTTGAACGGCTCAATCCAGAAGGCAGCTTTGAGCGAGACCAGACTTGCGAAAGAGACGGCACAGTAAATTGGTATGATCACGAGGATGCGGACAACATAACGTTGAAGAAGTGGCTTTCGATAATTCTTACATTGAAGCCAAACTGAGAAGAATGTGATGATTGTGGCGACGAGGGCAGAAACACCAGCCAGGATGAGGACAAGATGGCCCAGTCTCTTTCCAGTACCACCACCTATGAGGTTCTGCGATATTTCCAAGCTATTCGAAGCCATGTCTTTTAGATGTTTCCTGCCTGATCTTGCGGCGTGCGAGGTGAGTTGCTTGATAAAGTCTGAAGGTGTTTTGGGCAGAGGCGCAGGCGTAGTGTACGTGGGTGATCAGTCGGCTAGGCAAGCCATGATGCCTTCTAGTTCAGTCTTGGTGTTTATTCTACCGACAGAGTTGGATGATGTGGTTTGACTGCGCAAAATGATTGCATCACTCGCCTGAGGGTTTTCGCACGTGCTACATGTATTGCTTGTTTCATGTTTCACCCTTGTTTTGAGTGCAGTGCAGATCTCTTGAGATGGCCTCGGGACTCAATTGCTCTTTCCACAAATTGTTCGGATGCGAGATTACTCGGTAGCTGCGCACACAACATGACTGAACAGTGCCTTCGACGCCATCAACGATGGCTAGCTCTGGTCTTGTTGCGCAACCTCTGCGTGCATCTGGCGCATTCACATGGCCATACATGATCACGTTTATTGTGGATGGAATCGTTTTCCTTTTCTTCATCTTCTACTGGCACCGGCTGGTCTCGACTGTACTTTCATATCTGATTCGAGCATACACCTGGCGCACATTCGGCATTTACATCGACATTGAAGCCTTACAATTCTCTCCACTAGCTGGACGACTGTTCTTCAAAGGAATACGGTATCATGGGGAAAATCAGACTGTTTTTATTCACGGTGGATACATCACTTGGCGATACTGGACGAGAAAGGTGAAGCAATGCGAAATCTTCAATGAGAAAAGGCGGGTGGAGGAGAATGACACCAGTAAAGACGTCGAAGGACATGCTTCTGCAAAGGAGTCGAAGAAGTTGCCATGCAGAGTGGTCATCAAAGTACAAGGCGTAGAGGCTTTCCTTTACAATCGAAGTCCTGTCTACGATGCCATATTGACTGGTCTCGAGGATCATGCTCAATCAACCAAAACCCAAGGTCAAGAAACAACGACGTACAACGGCGACAAATCTGGGGCCACAGAACACATCACCGCACAGAGTGACTCCATAGGCTCCTCGTCGAGTTCCGGACATGGTGTGCCTCAGCACCAAGGAGAGAACATCGAGATGAGCGGTCTAGGGTCGAAGCCAATACAGTTTGGACAAGGTAGTGAATCAAGCCAAGATACAACAGGCAGGAAGAGTATGGCGACAGCGAAAGAACCGCCAGCCTTCTTACGTCTCTTACCCATATGGGTCGAGGTCAGTAAGGGAGCTGCAATCCTTGGAAACGAAAACACCAAAAGCATCATCTCAGCCAAATTTGGCTCTGCAACTGGTGAATTCGACGCCTCAAAGGCCAGCTCTTTAGACTTGTTCAAGATACTAATGAGCTTCGACGTTGTGAAACCATATATCCAGATGAAACCGAATGTTGACTACAAGATATCACAGCTTGACGAGGCGATAGTGATGGAGAAGGAAGCAGCGGCAGCAACAAGCACAGGTTACGACATCGATGATACTGTGAAATCGAGCACTTTTCGTAATAGAAGGCACAGGTCAGCGTCAAGCATGCTCTCCACCCTTGGTCGCTTGACTGGTCGTTACGGCCAATCAAGCGAATCGATCGCGGTGCACCCTAACGGCCGTCCCGGCGGTGTTGAGGGTGGTAGCGCTAACATCCCATTGCTCAATTACGAACGGTGGCAAGGTCTCTCACGCTATCTTGAGGATGATAAACCTGATGAAACCAACGAATGGGACGCTGTAGAGTACGCCAAATCCTCTGTGATCGCCGACCTTGAAGGGTTGTCCGTCAAGTTCTTCTGGGATATACCAGGCGTCGTCCTGCAGCAGAAATCTAGGCCAACACAAGAAGATGCAAAAGCCTTCTCAGAGGATATAAACGGAACGGCCCCACCAGAATATGGATTGTCTATGGCCGTCCGGGGTGGGCATGTCAATTATGGGCCTTGGGCTGATCGCCACCGGGTCATCTTGCAGCAAATATTCTTCCCTGCACCCTACTGCGATGCCATCCCAGCAGCAAAGCTAGAACCAGGTATGGAGAGGGTATCAACTCAATTCTCCTTGGCTTTAACCATTGAACGTGATACGGTGCTTCGAATTCCATTTCGCGAGTCCTCGAAGGACTCCAAGTGGCGTGGTCGCGCTGCTGGCGTGGCTGGCAAAAACGAACAGAAGTCTTCCAAGACAAAGCGACAGCGAAGAGGAGCACGTCACAAGAAGCGAGAACAAGCTGGCACTGGTCGCAATCTGAGGCCCTATGCTTGGTTTGATATTACAGTCAAGTCTAATTCCAAGATAACATATAATATGGACATGATAGCTGGAAAGCTTGGTTTCGGAAACAAGCTTGGGGTCTCTGTTAGTGCAATTGAGATTTCTTCCAGTCTGAATCACGCTCTTCTCTGGCGTTCTAGCCAAGTTGTCCTCGACTGTGATCTTTCGTTTCCACTATCATGGAACGGTTTCAGGGAGTGGCTGTTTAAGATTAATGTCTCTGATCTGGAATTGTTTCTTCTCAGGGATCATACATTTCTGCTGGTTGACCTTATCAACGACTGGAGTACAGGCCCTCCACCTGATTTCCTTACCTTTGTCCCCTTCCGTTATCTGCTTCAAGTGCACTTTTCGAACTTTAAGCTCTTTCTAAACACGAACGATGCAAACATAATCGACAATGCCGAAGATATGGACCAGAACGAGTACGTAATCCTTCATGGCGAGGCTCTGGACGCGGATATGGAGATCCCTTTAGATCGCTACATTCCAGCGGACAAGGACATTCTTTTTGATGTCCTTGGAAGCCACCTTGGTTTCGAGTTATGTATGCCATCCGCGAACACTCTGAGCACTCTCCTCGTGGATAAACAAGTCGCCAAGCTTGATAGTGTCAAAGTGAACGGAATGTACAATGTCTGTACAGACATCCGCCCAGGCATGACTGATACACTGAATATGACGATTGCTGGGAATAATTTGACAATGCATTTCTTCGGATTTCTAGCCCGCCATCTCATCAAGGTGAAAGGGAACTACTTCGGAGACAATGTACATTTTAGAACGCTGCAGGAATACCAAGAGCTTGTACAACAAGGTCAACCTGGACCAGATGCTGAACAATTCTCTGCTCGCGGCAACGATCTAGATGTTATTCTTGACATCAAAGCCACAGACGCAACTTTTCTCCTGCCTGCAAGTCTTTACGACTGTTCAGAGAATGTATGGATAAAGGTGGACAATGCAGACATCGACCTGAGAGTCAATTCTCCCTACTTAGAAATGATGGTGAACTCTAGTCCGCTCCATTTTGGCCATACATCAAAAGCTTTGGGACATGATGGAGAACGCTTCAGCATTTTTGGTACTGAGTTGTTTCTCGACGGCCTGAAGGTTTTTGGTCATCGCCTATTTGGTCTGTCCCCAAAAGAGCCTGCATACGTGAGCAATTTTGACATTGATGCTGGAAGCCTAATGGGTGAATGTTCGCTCCTGTTCTTACAGAAGTTAGTAGCCGCTGTCAAGAGCCTTGTTTTGACCATTGATGACGAAGAAAACGCCATTCCTGTGCCGCATGCCCAGGTCATACACGACTCTACCTACGTGCGGTTCGATTGTCCTCTCATAAAGTTGTGGTGTCTTGCTGGTGATGGTGCCATTCTTTTAGACATTCGCGATATTGGTGGAAGCTTCAACAATCTCGCCCGAGGTCTCTTCTCCAAGAAACTGATCATGTCTATACCAGAGATTACACTGGCTTGCACGAGCCGTGATGTCCTTCATCATAACTCGTCACCCACTATCGCGACTGTCAACACTTTTGCTCACATACAGACTACATTGTTTCTGCAGATGGTAGGGCGAGATTATGAGTTCACCAAACAGAAGCAGCTACAGCAAGCACATATACAACTGCATGATCAACCTAGCAAGCGTGCCCAGTTCTTGTTGGCGAGTAAGCATACACCAAACGCTATGGCACCTGGACTTGGCGATAGCATGCAAGAGCTGTCAGTTCCTGTGCCGTCTTTACCGGGACCACTGTTGCAACTTGAAAACGTCAACCACGCAAGTCTCGAACATCACCCTCTGCCTTTTTCGCACCATGATGCAAACTGGCAGGACTCGGGACTTCAGTTAGTCTCAGACTTCGGATCTGGACAGGCAAAGATTTCACACCATAACGAGTCCTGTGCCACAGACGGTATTCCACAGGTGCGCGACCAGGAGCCGTACGTATTGCTTCGGAAGCCAGCAATCACGAGTCCTTACACACTGCCATGCTTTCAACTAGCAGGCGTGCAGCTGGACCTGAGAGATATACCTCGCATACCCTCCAAAACCGCGTCTGTCGAAAGCGGGGTCAAATCAAGGCCGGCTCCAGTAGGAACCATTAGTGACAAAGATGCAGTCCACACGAGCCTTCTCGTTGATCTGAAGCCTGGCATTACTGCATATTGTACGCCTAAAGCGCTTGACGTGGTTAGAGGTTTGATGGGTGATATGCAAGCCCAGGATCCTCGATCTATGCTTGATGACCTGCAGTTCAGTGTAGTCAGCGAAGTGCTTGCTGCTGCATCGAAAAAGAATGGCATAAACTCAATACTTGACCTCAAAGTTCAAGTACCGCATATTCACGTTCGCATAGTCAATGAGTTTTCCGAAGAGGAAGTGACTGAGCAAGGCAACCGCTCCGATAAGTACAATCTGATAATACAAGACTTGGTCGTGAGTGCTCGCTTCAAGACAGTGCCAGGCAGAAGGGACGACGACGATGGGGCTATGATGTACTCTACCGTGCGGTCTATCTCATTGTCCGCACACGAGGGAGCAGAACAGCGCCATGTGGATGAAGCTGCTATGCAGGTGGTGATCGAAGACATCCTCGTTTGGATGGTAGACAGCACAAAGACATCAGTAAATGTGACACTTGGTGATGCTGAGATCACAATGGCCAGCACTCAAGTTCAATACCTGGCTGCACTAATTCACCGAACCACAATGCTGGTAGACAAATTGCAGATGGAGTTCAATGATACATTCGCCAGGCAAAATCGACGTCTACAGTATCTCATATACAAACTGGTCGGCTACATGATGGATCATCAAAGCCCGACGTTCTTAACTAAAGGCTCATACATCATTCGATCTAGCCCAACACATATCAGGAACAGCGAATCGTGGAAGATACTCTCACAACTACGGTACGTCCTGTTACAGCTTGATGAGCAGAACGCCGCGGACCTCTCCCATCGATGCATGAGTGGTGGGCTCGATTTGCCAGAGAATAACGCCATAAACGCAATTGCAACACTTGATCATTGGCGTGATTGGGACACTGCTCAAGCAGCTGAAACAATTGTAATAAGGTACGTATATGGTACCACTCTTCGGGTCACAGGTCTGCACGATAAAAGCGGTACACCGCTCAGTCTTTCCATCCGTGCTGGCCGGTTTGGTTTGATAGCGGACCCAGGGCCTGAACAGAACGACCTGTCCATCGAACAGCTCAATATTGGAGTTTCTATTGTGCCTCCACCACCTCCACCATCAGGCCTGAACTGGTTCGAAGGTCATACCGATACCAAAAGGACCACTGTTCAGATCGACAATCTTGGCATAGCATTACAACTGAATTGGCATATATGTCCGCTGGTCGACAAAATCATCTATTTGTTTGAGGAGAGTGCGCCTGCTCACAAGCATGTTGATCAAGAGTTGTCACCATTTCTGCCAGGCTCGATCAGAACGTTCACCGAAGAGACACATATTGTCTTTGTCAGTGATTTTCTCAACGTGAAGTTGACGACACCCAACCTCGTCAACCTCATCGAGCTTGAAGGCATCAAAACATCTGCCACTGGCATTGGCTGGCATGCTAATGCGACCGAACTTTCTGCGAACGTCCTATTATCAGCTAAAGCTGCGTCGATTGGTATGCATGGTCATGGTCGCTCACTCTGGCGCTCCGAGGTGAACAATCCTAGCATCTGGATGGCTTACGACAAAAATTCTACACCTGAAAACATCTCGCAACAGAGCTTGAAACTTGTAGGTGATAGCACGAGGATGAGCTTTGAAATCCAAGAAGAGCTTGTTGGGTTGACTGAGATGGTTCATGCTGTTGTTGGCGATGAAGTTGTGTATGTGAAACGCCTGATTGATACACATGCAGCAATTGATCCGCCTCCCATGTCGGAGCCAGCTGTCACCGAACCGACAACGCCACTGAAAATGCACGTCGCTCTATTCCTGCACGATTACAATATCGGCATAACACTATTACAGGACCTTCGGTACTCGATTTCTGGTCAGGTCGCACGCGCCTCTATCATCCCGGATGCCAAATTTAGTTCTACGTATGTAATAGATTTCGATCTCAAACCTCAGAAACATCACCTGTCGAACAACGACAATGAGAAACAACAGACAGTATTTGAGCTTGTCGGACCACCCATCAATGGCTCAGTACGACTATTACACACTGACAACATCACGACGGCATCCGCAACTCTTTGTGTAGAGAAACTGATGCTAGAAGGTCAGTCTATCTACGCACTCCTTAGCACACTGACTAGCACGAGAGTGAAGACTGCGATTGAGGCAGTGACTGAGGACGTTGCGATAATCCAGACGAGGATATCTCAAGTTTTCCCTCTCGTAGTAGAGATGAAACCCGTTCCTGCTGGTGACGACAATGTAGCTAAGCCTTTTATCTTCGATGCGAATATGACGTTCGGAGGTCTTGCTATCTCCACAAGTGCTCCTTCTGCAACGGAGCACACATCCGTTAGGACTCTGTGCGAGGTACATTCTTTCCATATCAGAGCAGCCAATAGATCTGCGAAGGCCGACATTCCACTTCCATCGCCAGAGATAAGGCTTGTCCTCGAACAGATAACCCTAGACTTGCAAAGTGTTCATCACAAGCACATCAAGGATTGTGGTAAATTGACTATGGGTGTCTTGTTCACATGCACGATCGACCAAGAAAGCTCTCGAGCCACACAGCGTGCTTTCACACTATCGGTTTTTGGGCCGAATGTTGAGCTCTTCGCAGAGACTGCCCCTGCGGCTGCGGAGATATATGCATATCTTCAACATCGCCTAAAACATCTCGACTTGATTGGGAATAGAAAGTACTTTAGGCGTTTGCGCCACCCTGATCCTCAAAATCATGTTAAAGTACAGCCACCAGAACGAATGGAGACCGATGATTCGAAATTGCTGGACTCGGACAAGGCGGGAGAGCTTACCAGCACTTTCGCGTTCGACTTACAAGCCATCTCATTCTCATATAATGTCAGAGATTCAGTTCCAAAATCTCAGTCTCACGACAAGGAGAACCTGGTATTGTCGCTGAAGTCTATGAATCTGCTAGCAAAGAGCAAGGCGGAAGCCAAACTCAATGTTGAGGACCTGCAAGTTGCGCTTGTTAGTCCCGCCAGTTCTAAAAGTCATCGAGCGCAAAACTCAGCCCTCTTACCTGAGATTGTGTTCAATGTCAAGTATTACCAAACGAAGACTGATCGAAAGTTTACTTTCCATGCAGCTGGGAAGGCTCTTGACACGCAACTAGAACCCTTGTTCATGCTGCCTGTCAATGACATTCAAAGATCTATTACGATTTCCAGTAAGAGAGTTCGCGCAATCATTGCTTCACTAGATGCCGTGACAAGCACTACTGAGCCAGCCACCAAACCGCAGAAGCTCTTTGGACAAAGAGAACTCACATTTCTCCTTGTCAGCGCTGATTTTGCTGGAGCTGTTGTCCATATGCACGGCCAGAATAAAGAAGATTTCTCTAGGCCTGCAATAGCGGCACTGAATCTCGATCGCACGGCCCAGCAAGGCCGGTATGGACAGTTTGTGAACCATCATGCGGAGTCAACTGTTGTGCTACGTGCGCCAGGCATATCGTTGAGACTACAATACGAGGATCCACGGGTAGGGGAAGCGGATCTCAATGTCGAACTTCGCATCGACGCATCGAGCAACACATTACACCCGTCGGTCGTACCTCTGATCCTGCAAATTACTCAGACTGTCAAACAACTGGTACACGACAGTGAAGACGTCAAAGTAGAAGTGGTCGAACCAGTACCCAAATCTGATAGCGAGAAAGCCAAAGGTGAAGCCGGCACAGATGAAAACATCGTCACTGCTGATCCTCGCGCGATTCTGGGTCGTACTAGACTGAACGTGGGTCTCCGTATCTGCAGACAGGAGTTTGTCCTGAGCTGTCAACCTATTGCCAAAGTCGCTGCTTCCGCCAAACTCGAAGATATATACATTACCATCAATACTGTCGAGTCTCAAGAACACGGAAACTTTTTCGCAATTTCTGCATCAATCACTGGCTTGAGTGTATCATTAAGCCATGTTTATTCACGAGATCCTACCTTGAGCTTCGACATGGAATCAATCATCCTGTCAGTCATGAATAGCAAGCACGTCAAAGGCACCAGCGGTATATCGGCTATCCTGAAGATTAACCCAAGTCGCGCACAAGTCAATGCAAGACAAATTGGAGACGCGCTTCTCTTTCGAGAGATATGGCTGCCACCAGAAATACGTGAAGCTGCCATGCCTGTGCCCTCTGACACAGCGGACGAGCCTCAAGAATATTTTGTTACGCGGTACAAAGAGATTGCAGCATCAACAAGCTTTCCTTGGCATGCTACTGTAGCAATCGCAGAGCTAGCTGCGGACCTCGACTTTGGGCAAGCTATTGGTAAAACCTCAATGAGCATAAAAGACATGTGGGCATCCTCAAACAAGACCACCAATTCTCAACAAAATCTCTGCGTTGGTATTGCTAGTGCTAGTATCACCAGTACAGGTAGGATGAGTGGTGTTGTCGATCTCGAAGAAGTCAAGGTCAGAACATCTATTGCTTGGCCAGAGTCTGATACCAATCACGAAGGAGGTCCACTGGTCCAGGGCTCACTCGGTTTCAAAACACTCAAGCTTAAAGCTGCATTTGACTATCAGGCTTTTGCAGCAGTTGACATAGCTAACTTCGAGTTCGTCATGTATAACGTCCACACCAAGGAGAAAGTTCATGGTGATAGACTGGTTGCTATTCTCGACGGTGATAAGGTCAACGCCTTCATCACATCTTCAGCAGCAGCTGCAGGTCTTTCTCTGTTCCAAGCCTTCGAACGTTTACTACAGGAAAGGCGTACCAACTATGAGCAGTCTTTGCGCGAAATTGGCAGGTTCCTTCGCCGAAGGTCCTCAGTATACAACAAAGAACGTGACAATACACGGGAGAGGATCCGCGCGATCCTGCTCAAGACCGAAGAACAAAAGACTGGTGATGAGAGCGTCAAACATGACCTGACTCTTCACACCGACGTAGTAGTAACGCTACGCTCCCTCGTCGTCGGCGCCTTTCCCACCACTCTCATGGATCACCAAATTCTCAAAGCAGAAGCTTCCGACATCCAAGCCCGCTTCGCCGCAACCCTTGAAGACGATCTACGCATCCACAGCGGTCTCGGTCTCACTCTCGGCCAACTCAGCGTCGGCCTATCACAAGTCCCACGCTCTTCAATCCCCAGTCTCCTCAGCGACATCACCGTCGAATCCGTCGTCTCCAACGCTCTCGCTGCGCGCGGCGGCATCATCCTCCGCGTCCCCAAAGTCCTCGCTATGATGCAAACGTGGCAATCCTCCGACTCCGATACAATCGACTACCTCTTTCGCAGCACGTTCGAGGGCAAAATCGACATCGGCTGGAACTACTCGCGTATCTCCTTCATCCGAGGTATGTGGGCAACACACATCCGCACACTCGCCAGCCGGCTCGGCAAACCTCTTCCTGAGTCCGCCGTCACTATCCGTGGTGTCCCGGAACCAAGCCATGACGAGGGCACGGCGAGCGAAGAGGGCGCAAGGGCAGGAGCGAAACAGGAAAAGATTACGGCAGAAGTCAAATTGCCGCAGAGTAGGTATCAGTATAGAGCGCTAGAGCCGCCTGTGATTGAGACGCCGCAGCTGAGGGATATGGGAGAGGCTACGCCGCCTTTGGAGTGGGTTGGCTTGCATAGAGATAAACTGCCGGGATTGACGCATCAGATTGTTATTGTGGCGTTGCTTGGAGTCGCGAGGGAGGTGGAGGATGCGTATACGAGGATCTTGGGGAACGCGTAAGTCGTAGGATTGAATAGATTGTATATTTAATAGAGGCGTTCAACGGATGGCAGCAGATTGGAGATTACGCATGGGGATTTTGGCATGGTTCAGGATCATATGAGGAGTTTGGGTCATGGTTTGTATAGGTCATTGTATTAGTCTGTTTCAATGAGAAGAGTACACTGTGCTCAAATATTATAAAGAAAGTTATATGCAACATTCCGAACATGCTAGTAAATACAGTGACTTGCGAAGAGATAGAAAAACAGCCAAAAATAAAGCTTGCGCTGAACCATGATACCTTCTGGACGGCACCTATAGACAGACACCTTCTATTGTGCTGAAGATGAAGTGTACAGCGTCGAGGTTGAGGACGACGAAAGCCGAAGATGATCGGATTGAGTAACACAGATATTGATGCCAAACCATATGTGCTTAATGTCCACAGTCCAGGTTTCAGCAAGTTTTCGTCCAAGAAAAACGAGGTAGGATAAAGGAAACTCCCACAAACAATCGAGCGCCGTGGAGAAAACGTCATGCAGAAAGCCATGACGGTAGGCAGTGAGTTCGACAGATCCAGATCGAGAAGTGTAAATGACCATGACAAGCAAAAGGTTTGCCATAATGCCATAATACCATGACTATAAGAAGTAAGTTCAATAAATCCAGATGGGAAAATGAATCGAGTGATGCGAAGCACCATGCTTCCAGAAGGGAAAGTGTATGAGACGCAAAGGTTTACCATGATCCCATGACCGTTTAGAGGTTCAGACCAATCGAGAAAGTGTAAAAGCGATGAGCTGCAAAAGTTTGCTATGATACGAAGTACCGTGACGGCGCAGAAGATATCAGACCAATCCAGAAGAGCGCCAGCGCACGGACCGGGCGGTGATGAGCATTTGCTGCCTGGGCTGAAGACCGTAAATCGAGAACAGTGGAGGTGGTGGAGAAGTGTAGGTTGCATGCATAAACAGGTGTAAAGAGCCGAGCCGTGTTTGCAGCAAGCTGGGTATATGCCGACATTGAACTTCGTGCAGGACGGAATGAGGATGCAGGGTATGTAATCCCCAATGAAGCTTTTTGATTGGCAGTCAAGAACTAAGTGTTGGGGTCTAGTGAGGAGAAGATGATCGGCACGCGGAAGATCAAGCTGCGTTGAGAAGACATGCATGAGAGGAAACCAGACTCGAGTCGCAAGCCGGGATATCGCCAGGAAGAACTTGCATAAAGCATCGAGGCGGCGTCTGTGCGGCTTGTAGTGACAATCGCTCGCATGAAGGACAGGAGCTCGGACACTCTCCAGCAAGCAGGATAACAATAAAGCCAGACAAAAGACCTGGAACTGAGCTGGCCAGCAGGTCGAAGGACAAATATCGGTGTCAAATGGGATCGAGTATCGCGCAAAAATTCCGGCTTGAAGATCGCCTGAGGTTAAAAAGATGGGTAGTGTTCATTACCTTCCAGAACAGCCTAAAGTTTTGCAATCCGCGCCGCGCTTGTTGGCGCTAATGCAGGTATGATGTCTGGACGCAATTAAAGTTTGATCTCAGATCTTCCCATCCAGACCATCGGGTTGTTGATAACTGTACGTCATTCGATCCAGATAGAACTCAGAAGGGAAACCAGAGTATGCAGAGGTGGGTGTAGCTGTCAAGGCCGCAGACGAAGAGTTCCAGATACTCGGCATGTAGGTTGAATTGCTGTAAAGTCCTAAAGCAGATGTGTCGTAGTAGCTGTGATCAACGGACTGTGCAGAGATCTCAGCCAATTGTTGTTGCTGTCCAGGAAGGGTGGCCTGAGCGGAGAATGTTCCCCAGTCATGTGGCGGCTGATTGCCAGCGCCGATCCGCATAGAGTTCCTTAGCGCATGCGCTTGCGCAAGACCTGACGGCTGCTCGATCCAAGATCCGGTGTCACTGGCTCCACTGATGCTAGTCCGTGCCGTCATCGTTGGCGGCAGTAGAGACCCTGCTGCGGCTGCTGAAGTAGATGCGAAATCTGCAGACTAGATCCTGCGTTAGCGCCACGTCATCTTCCTGAGTGAGTCACAACTTACATATTTGCCAATCACCTTCTTCAGCATCGAATTGAGGGATTTCCAAGGAAATGCCTTGATGTCCTTTTCGATCACGCGCGGCCTAGGCTCACCATATCCCATGACGACCTTGAAGAAATCATCACTCTCTGGACGACCCTTTGCGACAGTGAGGGGATGATAACCTTCCAGGTTGCGACGTATGCGATTCTTCTCCTGCACATTGAATCGAGATGCAACAAGATGCTCCAGTAAACGTATGGTGTCGACACTAGTGATGTAGGCTTCTCCTCTTGCTTCCCACCAGATGCAGCTGACGACGATGTTGGTATTTGCTCGTGAGCCTGATTGTACCTGTTTGAACGTGACAGTGATGACGCTGCCAGCCTGGCTACGCTCAATCTCGACCAGTCGGCGTTGAGTTGTCTTCTCCTCCTTTGTCCATTTCTCAAGCATGCTATTCAAGTTGCCAATGATGCGCAAGGAGGCGTTGCTTTGGTGGGATTTGCCACTGCTAGGCGACTCGGCTGATGTTGAGGATACTTTTTGGCTAGGCAGCTGGGTCGTTCGGATCAGCTGAGGATTCTCAGGGTATGGCGAGCCTATCATCGAAGGTGGTGGCTGAGAGACAGGCATAGGACTCTCGGTTCGAAACGCACTGGGCGTCATTGGTGCGCCATAAAGTGTCTTTGGGGAGACGCAGTGATCGAGGCTAGGCTCAGGCGAGGTAGGGAAGGGCTGCTGTAAATGATTGTGATGCACATGGCCATAGCCGAGTAACGGTGATTGCAGAAGAGTTGGTGGCAGAGCCTGCAAGGTGTAATTGTTCGGCGAGTGATACACATCGTCCAAAGTGTATTGAAATTGCTGGAACTGCTGCTGTGGAGGCCAAAAATGTGCCTCAGTATCCATAGGACGCTGTTGCAGAATTTGACGAGGGGGCTGGTTCGAAGCAGCGACCTTCTTCGCTGGTGGCAGTGCGGAATCGTCGACTTCCTCCGAGGCTTCCCGTTTTTTGGCGGTCTTTTTGGTTATTTGTTTTCTTTTGGTACCTTTGGGAAGCTTCAGGTTGAATTTGCCGACGTCCAGAACCTCATAAGTTGTGCCCATAAAGTCAGCTACAGCGATCTTGAGAGTACAAAAGCCGTGAGGTAGCTGAGCATCAGGTTCGGGAACTTCTGTGGACAGTGCATAGCGGTAGTCATGATCAGCTTGCGTCACATATTTCAGTGAAGCATCTGCCAGCTTATCGAGAAACATGATGTAGAAACGAAAAGTAGAAAGGACAGACTGGTCCTGCGATGACTTGATATGGACAGCAATGCGGCTGCCAGGTAGACCGCATGATACGTAAGATATAAGCTTGATTGACGGCAACTGAAACGGTTTTGTTGGTGGTGGGAGTACGTCTGGCATGTAATAGGCTGGACCCAAGATGCTGGGTCGTGGTCGATCTGGTGGAAAGTGTGAATTGTGGAGGTGGAGGTGGGCCACCGAGTCGTTGGGCATCCATCCGCCTTGAGGATGAGGATGGGCGGTTATGGCGCAATCGAAATCTGGAGTATACCTGATACCATGTGCTGGCTCTGCATGAATGTTAGTCACAATCAGTCAGCCGGTTATTACCGGAGCGTTCATCCGGTGAGTGATAGACATATCAACATCGCAATCTATGGAGCTCATGCAAGTCATCTGAAGTAGGCTTACCGTGCCACACATATTCGTTATTCTCGTTCGACATAGCCGGCAAGTATAGGCGGATACGTAACAGTAGTGACTGAACTGACGTTCCTGAGGATAGCCGTAATCCCTTCGGAAAATATTATCTCGACGATGTCACTGGGACCGCAGATGCGATACCTATGCACAGCTGGAACTATATCGATGTGTGAGCTTCGGTCATGGCCCATGTCTGAGCTCTGCTTCGTCGCACACCTGTATGCTGTCTTCCTTCAGTGGTGCCGAGAAACAATGTTGTCTGAGACGATGAGTCCTGAAGCAAAGGCGGTCTTGAATAGTAGATAGACGGAAGAGAAGAAGACGAAACCGCAAGCAATGTAAGATGTCAATGAGTGTGTAAGATAAAAGAGTGTCAGACAGAAAATGGTTGCTTGAAAGACAAGGAAAGACCAGCACATCTGCGACAAGGGGTGCAGGCTCTTGAACTTATACAGCATAGGCATTTCATCATCTTCAAAATGAGCCAGCTCTACCGAATGCCTCTGACAGTTGGCATTCGACCGTTGTGGCTCTTAGACTACAGACAGTCAAGCGCAGATTGATTGAAACCTGCTTTAGTATAAGAATCTCAAAAGGATGTGATCAGTTGCCCAAACGAGCTAGCTATTATGCCTGAAGCGTATCTGAAAAATACCGACTTACCACATCAACCTTAGCCGCTCGATGAGGCGTACAGCTTTCGAACCATTTCTTTGAGGATCCTGATGACCACGGACCAGCTGACGTTCTACAATACACACCAGAGACACTGGTGAGTGTTTCGAGAATTGTGGGACTTCTCGAAGCAGTTAATCAAGTGGCTGGAAACTGAGAAGCACGATTATTGTCTTATTTTTCTCGCTCGTATGCGTGGGCGAGACAAAGGATAATGTGGCATTTGAAGCCAACGTGTCTTCAGAAGATGTTCGTTCTCAGCATTATGTTCTTCAGTGGTAATGCTTTGCTGCAGCTCCAGCTACGTGACGCTGGCACCTCGAGCGTGGCTGCAGTTCACGGATATCCTGCAGACGACAGCTGCACTGTCACGATGAAGGTGAGCAGGTAGAGGCTGTGTGCAGCTCAGATCGCTGGAACAGCCTTAGCGGCTCGGCCCTACCAGAAGGACAAGCTTTGAGAGACATCCGTTAAGTCATTGAAAAGCTTAGAAGAAGGCTGAGTCAATAAAGCTGAAACAACAGGGTGGATTGAGGTGAAGATGGTACGGCACATAGGAAGAGCACAAAGAAGAAGCTACAGGTGGGGATCTTCTGACACCCGTTTGCTTGCTCCTGAGAGTCGTCAGTATTGTCACAAATACGGCAGGAGTTAATAGCAAAGTCTTCCATTGGAGAGCCACATGTTGCACGAACTCGGCCTCAGGTACGATCTTCAACGACTCCCATACTGATTGGGACAAAGACGCCATGATTGGAAATTGCAATTATCAGAAATGGTTTAGTTTCCGTCTTGGTGTTCTCCTTCAGGCAAGGGTGGTCATGATCTACCACCTACATCGTCTCCGACCTCGCCAGTAGCTTCCAAACAGTACTAAGCAGAAAGAGCTCGGTCCCGTTAGCCGTTTGAAGGCTGGGATTTCTTTGTCTGACGGTCGTCATCACAGATCCCTAAGTTGATGGTCCTGTAACGAACATCCGAGCTCGATGTGTGCAGACAGGGCGAAATTACGACATCTTGGGGACGAGATGTGATCGATGTTGTTATGGCAGTTATGCAGCGGAAGATGAAAACACTTGAGTTGCACTTTGTTTACGAGAAGTGCGTAATCTTGGCGCTTGCTGTATTCAACTACGGGATCAGCTCCGTTTAGGGGCTCTGCCATACCGTCACGTGACCGTGTCTTCGACCTTCTGAAGTTTGCTTGCGAACCTGTATGTTGGTAACCAAACATCCTTCAGAAAATGAGGTTCTGGAAAAAATAAGAATCATGAAATTGAGCAGTGTCTGGTTCCCACCACACCTCTATCTTCAATTACATTCGCGCATTTCCTCCCGCTGTCAGTTTGTTTCAGACAATAGCACCACTTTCGCAATGTGTCTACACGGTAGAAACCGCAATGGTGATAATAACATACATCTTGCGGCTACTCGTCTGATAGCAATCTGAATTCTGTCGTTGTCGAAGTCCTTCCTCTCATAAGCCCGGAAGACAGATCATCATTATCTCCCGATGTCTCTTATCGTACAACATGAGACATTCTCTGGTCAAGGATGTTCCTCCTCCTGCACAGCCACGGGTGATCAAGACGCGCTTTCACAGGCATGATTTGGGAAAATATTGTCCATGATTAAGGTAGCCAGTGAAAGACCAAGACGAATGGTTGGCGTCCAAACAATAACCCCTCGCTGACTTCTCGCCAACTCCTCACTCATACCGGTGCCATCCACAGACCCCAGGCTGGCACCACTACTATCAACAACTAGGCCTGTAGGCATCACCAGCAACGTGCGACGACCCAACATCGCCACCACCGTATATATAAGACTTTTCATGATTCGTATGCTTGGTATAGTCCTTTCGTCCGCAAAGAAGGAGATGACAGTTCGAGGTCTCATCCGGCCAGAATGAATTCCGAAAGAGAGTGTGCAGCACCTCACACCGCCTTTGTTAGGGAGGGTGTGTGTTTCGTCAATTTGTGCGACAAGGTTGGGAACAAGGCCTGCGCTGTCTGTACAACATGACCTTGTCACCATGAAGGTGCTTGGATTTCTTTACATCTGCTACGGGGACGTAGCTTGTCTCTGTTACGGCAATTGACATACGTCGTGAGGTGTCAGGTCGCATGTAACCAGGGCTATGAAGGCATCCACTCGCATGAGCATAATCTCGAGATCGACAACACCGAGGTACAGTCAAAGCCCAGTGGTTTATTTGAACAGCCTACGCGCTGGAGCAGCAGGGTTCCGCTGTGCACTTCTCTCCGCTGAAGAGAAAGCGCGTCGCATAGCGAAAGGCTTGTGTCTCTATTATGAGAGCGAAGGCCACCAGGTAATGTCTCCCTCGTTGATCGAAACATCCCGAAATACCTCTTTCCGCTCTTTCCCAGCATCGTCTTGGTCGATTGTCTCCAAAAGCATAGCGCCTTTATGCTGGTCGAACCACGCACAGGCCTGATTAACATGGTAGTCCGTCCTAGCGTTGGGACCGACGACAATCTTCTCATGTATCAGGATCAAATTTCAAGTCGTGGCTGCACAATAGGAAGACTGAACATGTAACTGGCTTTCGCCTCCGATTCACAACCTTCATCATTCCATCAACTTCACTCAACACATCGACTCATCAATCTCGCTTACCACATCATTCGTCATTCTCAACCATCAGGTCGTCTCGTCATCTTCGGCCGAGACATCATCTGGTCAACCAAGACAGCAACATATCGCATCGTCAAAATGAACGCCGGCGGGCATTCTGCTGTTCTTCTTCCATAAACTAACGAATAACCTCGGCCCACGAAGTCCTCGCCCATGTCTTCAAGCCTATTCCTCCTACACAAAAGATATTGCACTCATTGTAGCTTTCGTGTTCGTCATTCTGAGCAATGCTCAGACACGATCATTTGCGAGTGGAACATGATTACCTCAAGAAAACGGATGTTCCTTGCTTCTGTAGTTCGAAAGGATCTTCATCTCACCACTGTTCCTATATATACCTGGATTCCTCCTCGACATCTGCATTCTACCTATTCTGGCCTTGCTACGGCGTCGTATTTCAATCTTCTTTGACAGTGAGAAGACCTCCGATGGAGAACTCACTCGCATTGCTGTTGGAACCCTCCACTTGAGTTCGTTCAAGATAACTGTAAATATGATTGCACTGGAATATTCGAGCTTAAAGGCACTGAAAGGTCAGACCTCAACAGGACACAACACGAAACGTATCACGGTATAGAAAAATTTCGAATCACTAGTCTCTTTGTAGATCCCGAAAACCTGGATGCTCTTGAGAAGCTGGTAAAAGTTTCACAAGATATCCCACTTGATCAACGAAGGCTTGTGACTATTATGTCACTACAGGATACAAGATCTAGCATTAGATTGGCGCCTTTCATGGTCGATCCTGGTAAGCGGCGCGACTATTTAGACCGATTCATTCACCTGCTTCTAAAGTCTCTCAACACTCTAGTAGGTACAGGTCGTCTACAGAACTTCATCGTTCTCGCCCGTGTTGGTGATCACCAAAAAGGAGAAATCTCTTTCCTTCTCGCCAAGCTCAGTGAAGTACCCATCGTCCCTGGCATACCATCGTTCTGGCAAGATCGAAGAGGTCGCTGGGGAGGAGCAGGGAAAAGGAGTTGCTCAGTACTAAGTCGCGCATCGAGCAGCCCAGAGAAGGATGTTCATTTGCAAAATTCAGTGTCCAGTGTATGACACGTGTCGGCAGACGAGCAGAAACTGCCAGGAAAAGGTCACGTTTCGTCACCTTGTTCTATAGGTGTAACGAAGAAGTCTTGCAGTTCACGCCCAGATATAGACATCCAGGACTGCCTCATCGGATATTCACACATAAGAACAGCTGCTTGCTACAAGCTTCAATCTCCTCACCTCATATATATAGTTTCATATGGCCACGTAGTAATACAGGTACATTAAATCCTGCTCTACCACACCTTATATGATGGCTACTAACATTACCCTCAGCACTCGAGAAGGTCTAGGTTGCACAGTCGGTCTAGATGATGGAACAAGTCCTGAAAGAAGTGAATATCTTCGCAAAGGGTAACTCCCCTTGTAACACAACGACTTTTGGTGAAATTCAGGATGGTAAGGATGAATCGTGGAGCCAAAGCTGCTGCCAGTTGTCCACAGCATGCTGGAAGACCGAAAAATAGCCCTTGACAAAGAGGTGGAACTTTTCGAAGCACTAGATCGATTATTCTCGGGGAGTGGTATGTGGTAACCCACCTTTACATGGCGAGCTTCCTGCGTCCGGGGAAGTACTACCTTGACGACTACCATAACCAAAGCCGTGGCTATTATGCTGCGCCAAAACCAGCAGGTGCTCCTACATTGCCCTCAATTGGCTCTCTCATCTCTCTCATCTCTGGCGCAGACATGATGACACCTGTCGCACCTAATGTTGCTTATCAGAACCATTATCGTGGCCAGCAAAACCTACCCAAATCACCTCTTTCTACTCACACTGCCTACTCTGGTCCAAAAAACGTCTGCAGGAGGTCACTTAGCCCGAGGACTTTAGTTTCGACGTCTTTAACTCTAACGAGCGCTAAAGAGGTAACCGTATCATTAAGACACTCTTTAGTTTCTAGGTCGACTATCTCTACCTACTATACCTTTTATACAGGCATTTCAGCCTAGATCGGTTTAGTAATGTTATAGCCTTTAACGAGCGCGTTAAACTAATTAGCGAAGATTCCGCCGCACAGGACCGGTTTACGAAGAAAACTTTAGGCAGCACACTAAGTGAGTCTAGTAAAAGAGTCCCTTCTCATCGGCCTATTAGAGCCCATCATTTCGCGTAGTACTAATCTGTTTTACAACACTCTAGATAGACCCAAGTCGATAGGTGCAGACAAGTCGAAGGGTATAAAGAAGAAGTCCCCTAAGAAGGCCGAGGTCTTGGATTCTTCCTCGTCTAACGAGAGTTTACACGGTATATAGTATCACCTAGCTTTCTATAATCAATTTTGAGAAGAAGAGCGATAATTGATCATTAAACGAGCACTCTAGCGAGAAGAAGCAGCAGCAGAAGCAACAAGATAGGCGAACTTCGACAATAATGCAGTTGCGTTGTCAACTTATAAAAGAGGCTGTCTGCCTGCTTACCTGATATATATTAACGAGTGCACGGGAGCTCGGCCAACAGAGAACGTCTATGCACACGACCATCAGCAGGGGCAATACGTTCCGGCTTGTCACTTATGTTTGAGCTATCTCTCCTTTCATTCTATGGTCTTTCAGCGTCTTACAATGTTCTGTGCTGGCAAACAGGCCTCTTCTTCCGGATGCGACGAAACAGTTGCTCGAACAAGAGTTGGGACTACACCTGGAGGCACAGCCGTGGCTGCCTTGTGATACGCTGCTGATGCCATCGTTGACGTGACTAAGCGAGGAAAGATACAAAGCAAAGGCCGGTTTGGAAGTTTTCAGGCGTGATTTCAGGCAAGGTACCAGCATGGTTCGTGCACTTTGCTAATGTGGTCGACAAGCTACAGGTTTTTAGACTCGATTCCTAACGATATGTAAAAGGTAGCAGCAGAAACTGGTGACCGCGACGGCGGATAAAGAGATCATCCTCAAAGAAGTCGATGAATACCAGCAATGAACCAACAGGCTCAAGAAAGCGACTGTCGAGAGGACAAAGACTCCAGCTAATGATGACACGACTGGGCGCCATAGAAAGGCTACAGAAGAGGTCAGAGCCTGTTTACAACGAACTTTTGCTTTCGCACTGCAGCAGCGACAGGGTTGTTGGGAACCTGATGTAGCTGTCGACAATAAGATGCTGGATGAGAGCTGTTGCGTGTGATGTTGATACTGCTTGATACGAAAGCTCTAGCCGAGTGCGAGCACCAAATAGCTAGCTCCTCATCACGATAGCTAGCTAGTTCAGTCACCAATTCACTACCTACTTGTTAAGGCCCATTTGTTGCATTAAATTCACCCATTCATCTTGAGAATCAAAAAAACAACTTTTCAATATCTTAACAAAACTAAACAAACTACAAAACAATCCACCCACTAACAAAGCATATTCCACACCTTCTCAACCCAATTCCTCGCCACAGGCGGCACATACGTAGCCGCCTCCCTCTCTATAGCAGCAAGACCAGTGTGCAGATCCATTTCCGATGGCTTAACCCAGTGTGTGCCCTTTACGAACTTCCAGCCGAAGTAGCAGGCCAAGTAGATCGGGATACCAATATAGTTGCACACAAAGTCGCCCGTGCTCCAGTTGCCCTCTGTAAATCCACTGAACCCATTACCAAGCATAATAATAGTAAAGTAAGCAAGCGCAATCCAAGCAACCACGGTACCGCCAGTAGCGCGGAAGCTCCAGCCCGAACGGTCAACGCCCTGAGCAGCAACACCCTTGCGGAATTGGATGTAAGAAACGAGAACCTGCGCCCAGGTGATGATGTTGCCTAGCGTGGTGATGTTGGCGAGGTAATTGAAGACGACGCCTGGTCCGGTAGCGACGGACATGTAAGTCAAAGGGAGGAAGAGAGCGGTGAGACCGATGGCGTAAATGGGAATACCGGACTTAGTGCACTTGAGGAAGATCTTGGGGGCCTGGCCACTTTGAGCGAGGGCGAAGAGATAGCGGGAGCCGTTGTACAAATCGGCGTTGGCAGCGGAGGAGGCAGAGGTGACGAGGACGGCGTTGATGACGGAAGGCAAACCTCTGACACCGGCGTTTTGAATGGCAATGACCCAAGGAGAGGCGTTGGCACCCTTCGCCTTGTGGAGCTCGGGTTGCGTGTAGGGGACAAGAACGCCGACACCAAGGGAGCCGAGGACGTAGAAGAAGAGGATACGCCAGAAGACGCGACGGACGGCACGAGGAATGTTTCGGCGAGGGTGAGCGGCTTCACCGGCGGCGACAGTGACGGTCTCAACACCACCGTATGAGAAGGCAGCGCCGACGAAGGTAGCGAAAAGACCGGCGAAACGACCAGTAGCGCCTGTGCCAATGTACTCAGCCATGGCGCCAGGGTGGTGCCAGTATCTGAAACCGATAGGACCGCCAGGACCAGCACCGACATCGATGAGGAATGCGAAGATGATGAGACCAGTGATTGTGATAATCTTGATGGAAGCGAAGACAAACTCGGCCTCACCATAGATGGAGACTGCGAAAATGTTCAAGCCCAAGACGAGGACGATGATCAGAGTGATCCATGCAGCAGGTGTGATGGTGTCGTTCCAATATCCAATGAGTTCGGCGGCGGCAGAGATCTCGACACATTGTGTGATACCCCAGATGTACCAACTGTTCCAGCCGATGGCGAAACCTGCAGCAGGGTCGACGTAACGAGTAGCGTATTGAGCGATAGCACCAGGAAGAGGAAGGTATGTACACATCTCGCCGAGACACTGCATCATAGCCCAAATCGCAGTACCAGTGATAATGTAACT
>Ga0160429_1000619_pt1 | contig 27177 bp, 30 predicted proteins | sample SolpanmetagenomR_FD_108199 | JGI IMG/M metagenome (GOLD analysis project Ga0160429, IMG submission 108199) | Solar panel surface microbial communities from Lawrence Berkeley National Laboratory, California, USA - R | ecosystem: Engineered > Built environment > Solar panel > Unclassified ... | reverse complement strand
GTCATGGGTCCAGCCCGTCGCGCCCGGTGCGCCCTAGCGCGCCGGGACAGCCCGCAGGGCTGTAGGTCGTGCGGCGCGCTAGCGCCGTACGCGCGGCCACGAGAGGTGGTGGTGGCCGCGTCAAAACGTACGTCGCGCCCCGCGCGACGACGTCCCAGCGGCCACCACCACCTCCACCCTCTGGCTGAGTTCACCACGCGCGACAACACCCGCTGGCCGTGCAGAACCTCGGTGTCGAGGGAACATTCACCGAGCCGCTGCCCCCCGAACCAACCCAAGCTCTCGCTGCTGACGCGCGGCCGGTGGTTCCCGGCCGGCGGTCGCGCATCTGCGGTGGCCGGTTGCTCGTCAACGACCTCGCGCGGCCGCGGGCTGCAAAGGATGGCCTTGAAGCGGGGGGTGGGCTGCGCGTGGAGGGTCGGGGACGGTCCCCCCACGCTGACGGCGATGGGGGACTGAGTCCGGCCGCTGGCGCGACCTCAGAGCGTTGGCTCACGCCAGAGCGGGCGGCACGGAGACGACCCACGCGGCAAGCCACCCGCTGAGTCAGCGTCGTCCGCGGCCTGCTGCTCCCTTGCGCGACTTGGACTCGTTGTACCGATGAGTGATCTTGCTGAGGTCGACACCCTCAGCGATGGCTTTCCGCGCTAGGTCGTAGGCACGTGCGCTGAGCCCCTGGTACTTCACGTCTCGAGGTACATCGACGCCTACCGCCGCATCCGCATGGCCTCCGTATCTGCGAGGTCCCAGCGCCGAGGCAGGACGCGCCTAAGCCGCCATGACTGTGCGCCCCGCACCGCGACGTCACGCGCAGCGCGGCATGTCCGTGAAGTCACGGGTAAGCGCGCGGCTTTACCTGGATGACGTAAACCGTCGTAAAGCTTGCAAGATGATCTTCACGACGCACCAGGCGCGCGCTGACCGCGAGGTGATGCCACCCCGCGCTTTGCGGCGACTTTGAGGTCAGTGACAGTCCCTCATCGCGGCATGACCGCGAAGTCGTCGCCTCGGTGGGACGCTGCTGTCGGATCCATCGGGCACAGTCCTGGGCATGATCTTCGATGAGCTCGGGGGGGGTGCTCCGTGGTGATCGACCTTCGTGATGTGGCCGCCCCACCGTGGGAAGAGGACCTGCTGGTCACCGCCCGCCCCAAGGGAGTTGTGGACGTGTGGTCACTGGTGCGCGGTGCGCGCTGCGCCACGTTCGAGACGGTCTGGGGCTCCGGCGGCGGGTGGCGGGGAGCACTCGTGCCCGGGGAGCGCCCTGTGGTGGTGGCTGGCGCGTGGGAGCGCCACGGTGTGTGCGGGTACAACCTGACGGGACAACGGCTGTGGCAGGACCGCAGCCGCACGAACGTGTAAGCCGTGACGGCCCTGGCTGACGGTCGGGTGGTCGTGACCCACCTCCGCAGAGCCACGCGCGTGCTGGAGGCAGCCTCCGGGGTGGCGGTGCGTTCACTGCGGGGGGTGTTGCAGGTGTTCGCAGTGCGCGCAGACATGACGCTGGTGGTGGGCAGCGACTGGTGCCGTCTGCTGGACCGGTCGCTAGATCCGCTGGGGTCCCGGATCGAGACGTCCGGGGGTGGGCTCGTGTCCGCGGCCACTGACGGTGAGCATCTCGCGGTCGCCGAGGTCGGCGGGCCGTTGCGGATCGTCGACCTTGACGGACGGGACCGAGCGAGGGTGGCTGACCACTTCCGTCACGTCCTGCACGACCCGGTGACGAAGACCTGGGTCGCAGTCCACGAGACCTTCGAGGGGAAGAACTCGCTGCTCCGGTTCAGCCACGACGGGGAGGTCCTGGAGCGACGTCCTTGGGACCTCGTCGGCGGCACCGCGACGATGCGCGGAGGCCGAACGTTGGTCTTGATCACGGCTGAAGGCATGCAGGTCGTGAACTGCGCGGACTGGAGCGTGCGAGGGCTCGAGGCGACCTGAGCCTGGGCGCCGTGCAGCCCGTGGCATCCCCATGCGGTGCCGGCGGCGGTCGCACCCACGACGACGCCAGCGGCGGCGACGTCTTCGGTGCTCATGACGATGACCTTGCAGGACCGGCGCCCGGCTGTCCGGTGTTGGGGTGGTCGGGCTCCGAACCAGTGCCTGATCGCGCGCGACCAGCGGCATGACCATGACGTTGCTGCTCCCCCGCTTGAGGGGTGGAGCCGGACGCCGGCTTAGTCGGGTAGCTGCTGGCGCACCTGCTGCAGTTCGGCGATGGCTGCTTCCACCAGCTGCTCGTTCAGCGTGCCGGGGGTGTCGATGCGGACCTCGTTGCGTCCTGGTGTCCTCTCGAAAATGGTGACGGTCACCGTGCCGAGGACCGGCGTCGTTGCTGGCGGCCAGTGCGCCGTCCCTGCCGGCGGGGCGCCCGCTGCTTCGGCGGCCGCCGGGTCGTCGTAGGTGAGGGTGAGGCTGCTGGTGAAGGCGCCACTGCGGTCGTTGAACACCGTGGTCCCCGGCCGTTGAGCTGGGTCCTGGCCCCAGGGCCAGGCGCGTTGAGCGCGGTAGTGGTACCCGTCCTGCTCGACCTGCTCGTAGGTGAAGGCGATGTCCTGGCCGGGACGGAGCCCGTCTTGGGTGGTCATGGCGGCGGAGTAGTGGACCCAGCAGCCGCCCGGCGTCTGAGGGCTGTCGATAACGCCCCAACCTTCTTCGTCGTGCCAGTCGCGGACGCCACCTCTAGTGATCATGACTGGATCATCGTCTTGCAGGGCGCCACTGACTGCGGATTACGGAGTCAGAACCATCCGTTGCCGGTGCGCCTGGCGGTGCTCAGGGGCCGGCGTCGGCGTTGCTCCACGGCACGGAAGGTCCGCGACCAGCGCACCGCGAAGGCTTCCAACTGGTCGTTATCGCTGCAGGCCGCGAGCTCGACGTCCTCCTCCGCGCTCCACGGGGCATGGCGCCGGTGCGCGCTCGCCACGGTGTGGGCGTGCCGGGTCGCTTGCGACGGCGGCCGTGCGGCACCCAGGGGCGGCTCGATGGGGTCAGGGGCAGGGCTCATCGGGGTGTCCGCAGCTGCCAGCCGTCGGACTGCCGGCCACCTGGGCCGTGCTCGAGCCAGCCCCGGGCGCGGAGCCAAGCGCTGCGCTTCTGCCAGACCCGGTCGCCCACCCCGGCCTCAACGGCGAGCATCCGCGCGGTGTGATCGGCAGGGATGTGGTCCTGGTAGTCCGCGGCGGCCGCGAGCACCCACACCACCGCCAGCAGCGACCCACGGAAGGCCGGCAGCAGCTCCGTGGCCGCCACGGTGTCGATGTCGTCGGCCACCGCGCGGGCCCAGGCCACAGCGGAGGGCACCATGTCGCGGGGGTCGGTCGGCAGCAGACGCACCGGGGCAGCGGTCACCACCAGGTCATCGACACGCTGCCTGGTCCAGCGGATGCTCCATCCAGGCTGGATCAGGACGGGCACGCGGTGTGGCTGAAGGCGGAGCCGGGAGGTGAGTCCCGGCCCCGCCCCTGGCGCTACTTGCTCTTAGTGGTGCTCGACTTCTTCCCCATCCCCATCACCCCCTGCTCAGCCAGTGGCGCGTAGGTGCAGCGTGCTCCTTGGTGATCATCGAGGTAGCGGAACGTCCGAGGTGGTCACGCACAGGAGGTGCGGGCTCGGCAGTCCGGCCCTCCGAGGCGCAGACGGTCAGTGGTGGGGAGCGCGCCGCCCGGGGCGTGCTCTCCCCGGTCGAGCAGATGACGGGGCTGACCGACGGCTACGAACGAGCCGTTCCAGTGCACCGTTACCAAGAAGGAGTCCGCTTCTGGCGCGCTGGGTCCCGCCTCGGTTGGCTTTCACCACCGTGAGCTTTCACGGTCTGAGGGACTGAGCCGAGCGGGTCGTCCCGATGTTCTGTCCGTCAAATGCTGATCTGCAGGCCCGCGGGTCGACACCGTTAATGACCGCTCTGATGCGCGCTGTGACGGTTTGCCCGACAGACGAACGGGAGCGTTCGCCACGGTACGACCGCGTAGTCCGGCGGTGGAGTCCTAGCCTGACCCAGTGATCACTGCGGGTGTTGACCTCGCGACCCAACCAGCCAAGACGGGCCTCGCCGTCATCGAGTGGCGGCTCGCCGAAGCTCGTCTCACACGGTTGCAGTTGGGCGTCGCCGACCGTGACGTCGTCCAGGCGGCGCTGACGGCCGACAAGGTCGGTATCGACTGCCCGCTGGGGTGGCCGGACGACTTCATCGCCTTTATCACCGCGCACGCTGGCGGCCGCGTCGAGCTCTCGACCGCGGAGAGCGGTGACGAACTGCGCCGGCGCCTGGCCTACCGCCAGACCGACCGGGTGGTGCGTCAGGCTGGGTACTCGCCCCTGAGCGTGGCCGCCGACCGCATCGGGCTCACGGCGATGCGGGTGGCGCTCATCCTGGAAGGTCTTGCTGCGGTCGGAGCGCCGGTGGACCGCTCGGGGGCTGGGGTGGTCGCTGAGGTCTACCCAGCGGCTTCCCTGGGGCGGTGGGATCTCCCGCACCAGCAGTACAAGCGCGAGGGCAACCGGGCGGCGCGCAAGGTGCTGGTCGCCGCGTTGCGTGACCAGGCGTGGTGGCTGGACCTCGGCGGGTACGCGTCGCTGTGCGAGGACTCCGACGACGCGCTGGACGCCGTCGTCGCGGCCCTGACCGCGCGGGCTGCGGCGCTGGGGCGCTGCAAGCCACCGCCGGAGGAGGACATGGAGCGTGCCCGGCGCGAAGGGTGGATCCTCCTGCCCGAGGGGCCTCTGTCGACCCTGGTGAAGGACGACTTCGGTGGAGGACTGAGATGACACGTCGGTGGCCCCAATGAGGGGTGACGAAGCGCGCGTGGTTGCGCAGTTCAGCGCCTGGTTGCATGACGCTGGGTGGCAGGTCAGCACGGAGGTCGACTTCTGCGACGTGGTGGCCACCCGGGACGGGCAGACTCTCTACGCGGAGGCCAAGGGACGCACCACGTCCCCAGGGCTGGACGTCGACACCATGTACGGGCAGCTGCTGCGCCGGATGCTCCCCCAGGTCGGCGAGGAGGTCAGGTACGCGGTGGTGGTGCCGCAGGCGGCACGGACCCACGCCCTGCGGGTACCCGAGGCGGTCAGGGCGAGGCTGGGCATCGACGTCTACGTCGTCTCCGACGAAGGCGGCGTGGAAGCTGTTGTCTCATCTCACGTGTGAGCCGGCGCTGCGTGCGAGCTCTTGATTAGCTGACGAACTCCTGCTCGAGCGTCGGCCGTGCGCGCTTCACCTGTGGAGGACTACCTGTCGCGCGCACCAACTCAGCGACATAACCGTGCGTCCGCACCGCGACATAACCGCGTAATGCTTGACCGTCAAACCTCGTCGTCGACGCCAAGCGTCAGGCCGCTGCTGTAGGCGGTGCTGTGGTGTCTGACCACCGGTCCAGGAGTCGGTACCCAGGAATAACTCGCTAAGTCCTCCCGGCCTGGCGGTCGGCGTCCTCGTCGGCCTTCTCCAGTGCTCGCGCCACGGAGGACTTGCCCACGCCGAGCACCTTGGCGATGTGGGCCAAGCTGCCGCCGTCGGCGCGCAGCTGCGCCGCGGCGATGACGCGCTCAGGGGTCATGACGGTGGGTCGTCCACCGATGCGTCCCTGGGCCCGGGCGTGGGCCAGGCCGCGCAGGGTGTTGTCCCGGATGGTGTCCACCCGCAGCTGGGCGAAGACGGCGACGATGCCGAACAGGGCACGGCCCATGGGGGTCGTGGTGTCGATGTCGGGCTCGGTGAGGCTCTTGATGTTGATGCCGCGCTCGTGCAGCTCGTTGATGGTCTCGATGGCCATCTTCTCGGTGCCGGCGATACGGTCCAGGCGCCGCACGACGAGGGTGTCCCCGGCACGCAGGTAGTCCAGGCAGGCTTGCCACTGCGGGCGGTCGGCGCGGCGGCTGGACTCCCCGTGGTCGACGAACACGCGCACGGCCCCGACTGCGATGAGCTCTGCTTGCTGGGCCGCTGGGTCCTGCTCTTGGCGGGAGACGCGGGCGTAGCCCACGAGAGCCTCGCCTGCTCGGCCGGCACCGGCCTCTTGCGCCTGGGCGGGCTCCTTGCTCATCGTGATCATGGCGCCCCGCCCGTCTTCCACGTCCTGGATGCTGGCTGCACCGTCAGATCGTCCCAGAAACGGTCGTAGGAGTGTTCCGGTACGGGGAGGTTTCGGGACGGACTTTCGGTCCATCTTTGGTCGGCGTGTCGCCCTTAAGGCCGGGCCCCAGCCAGCCGTCCCGAAAACGACTGTTTTCGGGACGGGTCAGCTATGACGCTGCGTAGTGATCGTGAAGGGCGTCCTCACGGTCATGGCAATAACAGCAAGCCGAGCGCGATGGCGCGCTGGAGCCGGACGGCGGATGTGTCAACCACGCGGCCCAGGGCGCTCCAGTGAGTCATACGCTCGAGATCGTGACCCCTGAGCGGCAGTACCACTCGCTAGACGACTTCCTAGCTTCCACCATGTCCCACGTGGACGCCGTCCTCGACGACGGCTGGGGTGAGAGCTTCCCGGTCAAAGGACGGGAGATAGACGCGGTGATCCTCTTCGCCGACATCAGCGGCTTCTCGACCCGCACGCTGGACATGTCGCCGGCGGAAACGCTTGTCTACGTCCAGAATTTTTTTGCCTGGATTACCACTGAGGCCCTGAAGGGCAGGCCGGGGATTGTCGACAAGTACATTGGCGACGAGATCATGGTCATTTTTTCAAAGGAGTTCGGATCCGAGGACCCGTTCTCTGACGCCGTACAGGCCGCGGCCGCGATGAGCCGTCATGATGTCCACGCCTACCGACCCCACATGGGCATTGCCGCCGGAGAGGTCATTGTTGGTTACGCCGGCACCGCTATGCGGTACAACGTATCGGTGTTTGGAGCGCCCGTTGCTCTCGCGGCCCGCTGCGCGAGCGTGCGGCCACCCGAGCCGGATCACAACGAGCCGCGCAGCGTTGTCTCTTCGACCATCGTGTTCCCCGCCGCCGATTGGCTGCACGGTCACCTCGACGACGTGCTTCCCCCTGGGAGCCAACTTCAGCCGGAGTGGCGCGTGTTCGAACTTCAAAAGCCGCGGTCAGTCACAATGAAAGGACTCGGCGAAATCGAGGTGCTCGAGATTTTTAACACGGGTATGCACGGGCCAACTCAGAGCGCCGAGGACCGCGCCAAAGCATCTCTGGCTTTCCTGAGTGAGCACGGGCGTTACTGGCCTCGGTTTGACAACACGCGGACGGCATAGCGAACTCTCGATCTCCGTGCTGAACAGTACCGTCGATGTTCTCCTTCCAGCGGCTTACTCCGGCACAGACAGTGGCCGCCTTCGCGTAAGGGTCATCCGGCCTCAGCGTCCCAGAACCAGTGTTTTCGGGACGGGCCTGAAACGGCAGGTCAGTGATTCGATATGTCCGTTCCGCTACGTGGCGCGTGATGATCCGACAGACTGACCTAGTGACAAACTTCAAGAATCCGACAGATAAAAGTACGGTATGTACTTATTACTCTGACTCAGGTGATTGAGCATTCTTTCAACGCGGCGGCGACAGCCTCAAACTCAGCGAGGGCAGCCGTAAGGTCTTCGACAATCTCGCGGGCGATGATTTCGGGGGCAGGCAAGTTGTCCAGGTCTTCGAGCGACTCGTCGCGGAGCCACGTCAGGTCGAGGTTGACCTTGTCTCGCTTCATCAGCTCGTCATACGTGAACGCTTTAAAGCGTTCGGACTCGACACGCTCCGAACGGTGCTGGCCCGGCATGTAGCAGTCCACGAACTCGTCGAGGTGCTTGCGCATCAGCTGATTCTGCTTCAGCGTGAAGTGCTGGTTGGTCCTGAGGTCGTACACCCACAGTTTCTCGGTCCATGGTTGACCCGGACGTGCAGGACGCTTGTCGAAGAAAAGCACGTTTGCTTTAACGCCTTGGGCGTAAAAGATGCCTGTGGGAAGGCGCAGCATGGTGTGCAGCTCAAAGTCGTTGAGTAGGCGGCGGCGGATGACCTCGCCGGCACCGCCCTCGAAGAGCACGTTGTCCGGTAGGACGACCGCAGCACGGCCGTGCATCTCAAGAATCGTACAAATGTGCTGAATGAAGTTGAGCTGCTTATTCGCGGTGGTGACGATGAAGTCTTGGCGTTCGATCTCCCGGTCGTCGCTCACCTCTGCGCCGTCCGCGCCCACCATGCGAAGAGACGACTTTCGACCGAATGGCGGGTTGGACAGGACAACTGACCACTTCTCCGATGGGGGAGCGATCAAAGAGTCACGGACCTCGATGAGACTCTCACCGCTGGTCGTGCCGATACCGTGCAAAATCATGTTCATCGCAGCAAGACGCGCCGTGCCGTCGACGAGCTCGACGCCGTGCACAAAGTTGTTCTGTAGGTGCTTGCGCTGCGTCGGAGTCAGCTTCTCGGCGTTCTGCGCCGCGTAGTCATGTGCGACGAGGAGGAAGCCGCCGGTGCCTGCAGCAGGGTCCGTGACTGAGTCGTCGACCGTGGGCTGCGTACAGTCGACCATGGCTTGGATGATCGGACGAGGCGTGAAGTACTGACCTGCGCCGGACTTCGTGTCCTCAGCGCCGCGTGATAGAAGCTCCTCGTAGGCATCACCCTTGATGTCAGTACCTGTGGCAGACCAGTTTTCTTTGTCAATCAGATCCGTGATGAGACGACGGAGCTTTGCCGGGTCTTGGATACGGTTCTGGGCCTTGCGGAAAATCGTTCCGAGGACCCCGGGTTCATTGCCGAGCTGTTCCAGAGTACGTCGGTACTGCGCTTCCAAGGCGTCGCCACTTTTATCAAGTAGCTTCTGCCATGTAACGTTTTTGGGAATAATTTGCTCTGGCTTGATGCTGCGAGTGGCCCGTTCTTGAGCCATCTTCAAAAACAACAAATACGTAAGTTGCTCGGTGTATTCGATCGTACTTACGCCATCGTCTCGAAGGATGTGACAGTACGACCAGAGCTTGTCGACTAGTTGACGAGAATCCAACGTCATAATTCTACCCGCACTTTCTCGAAAGAGCCGTTCATCGCATGCTCAAGAATGGAAGACCTCAGCGACTCAGCTCGCTTCTTTGCTCGGTCGATTTCGGCGTGCAGCCGCGACAAGGATGCATAAATGTCGTTGAGTGACTGATGCCTTCGCCTTTGAGTATCAACAGGCGGTAGCGGAACCAATATTTTCAGGTACTCAGATGTTTTAAGGTTCCTGATGTTTGTTGAGGCTGTCTGTAGTGGCAGGGTTCCGCCTGCCTCATGAAACGAGTTCATAAACGCGTGCAGGTAGTGCGGGTCAACCAGTTCCGGATTGGGTCGCATTAGCTGCATAAAGTTTGAGCAGACCGAGTTGCGTACTAATTCGCCGACCATGCCAACCCGTCCTACGGGTTGTCTTGGTCCACCCCCAGATTTTTCTAAAAGCAGGTCGCCGGGTTGTAGCTTTCGTCTGCTTAGCTGGCTCACCGTGACAGATCGATGTGCCGCTGTGGAGGGATCAAGTCGACCGCCTGGCCGCAATTCTGTGACTCGAAGAACATCGACATCGAGCGGCTCAACTCCGCTAGCTTCCCCCCACACTCCACCAATGGTCAAAGAAAGCAGTTCGCCTAATGGAACCCGCTGCTCGGCGCTGGCGAAAGCTTTCTGAGCGAACGCAATTCGCGCCAACATGATTCGCTGAACAGTAGATTTCTGATAAGTCGCGGCGGCGTCCAGCCTGGAGAATTGGTCCTCAATAAAATCAGCGATGCGCACTTGCTCGACTGGGGGAGGCACCATCACGGAAATGGAATCAAAATTTTTCCTTGTTATGTGAACCATTCCAGAACCGTGAGTATGGCGGCCTAGCTCCGCTAGCTTGCTCTGGAGAAGATAACGATGGAATCGAGCGTCGATGTGGGAATCAACTTTGAAGATGTGTTGGTTGACGACCGCCTCAGGTCCGTGCCAAACGAACACTCCAAGGGTAGCCGCCCAGGACATCAGTAGATCTCCAGTACGCGCAGTGTGGTTCTCGGAAGCTACTCCGTCGAAGTAGTTGAACTCTTTGCTTGTGCCAGTGAGATTCTGGATGCGGATAATTGGGCGGCCAGCACTACGCCACTCACTCTTCTTGAAACCTCGACCGTTAATGTAATTTCCCAGCTCGCCTAATGTAGAATTACGCCAGCCACTTGGAAGCGTCATGCGGTAAGCCGCTCATTCAGCTCAACCATCAGCGGTACCACCCGGTCACCCAGACCGGATACTGCCCCGTCAATGCCCCCACGCTCGCTGAAGGGCATCTGATCCAGCGCGTCCTCCGTCAGTCCAGCCGAAGCCGCAATCACTTCCGCCATGCGGTCGAGCCACCAGCGCTCGTTCTCGTCGAACACCACACCCACCTGTTCCTGCTGCACCAACCACGCTGCGTACCGCTCCCGTACGACCTCTGCGTACGGCACGAGCTCCATGTCGACGCCCATCGTGTACCGCAGCAGCGCAACCAGGTCGGTCAGGGTGTGCACCTTGCTCTTACGCACCTTGGTGCCCTCAACCGCCTCGTACGCCGCCCAGAGCAGGTCCGGGGTCCACGAATGCGGTGGGCGCTGGATGCGGTCGGCCAGCTCCTTAATATCGTCGAAGGAGATGCGGCGCTCCTTGGCCTCCTGCAGCACCTGGATCGCCGTGATCTCGTCCTTGTGCTCCTCGACGTAGGCGGCCCAGGACTCAACGATGGAGCGTGCACGGTCGGTGTCTACGACTCCGTGAGCATCCACCAGCTTGTCGACGCTGACCTCGTCGATGACTCGGTCCTTGGCCTGGCGCAGCTCGAGCATCCGCGTACGGAGGTCCGGGTTGGAGGCAAGGGGCTTGGTCGCTTCCATGATGAGGTCGCGGATGGCCTTGTCCGGGTCAGTGGCTGTGGCCTTCACCTGGGCCTGCAGGTCGGGGTCAACCGCGTCCACCAGTCCGCGCACGATGCTCTTGACCGGCCCGCCGGCCACACCGTCCAGCTCGTCACGCTCGGCCGGGGTCAGCTGCAGCTCCAGCGCAGCCAACCTCGAGGCGAGGGTGGCTGCCTCAGCCTCGGTGAGGGTGAGTGTCGCGGCCTTGCCCAGCAGCTTCTCCAACGAGACGCTCTTGTCCCGGTTCAGCGGTGGCTCGATGAACGCGTGCTCGGTCACTCCGATGGCGTCGACGATGACGAAGCGCGTCTTGGCCTTGGCGTCAGGTGTGACGAGCTGGAAGTCCGACGGGTCCATCGTGCGAGCCCCGCGACCCTTCATCTGCTCGAAGTACTGAGCCGAGCGGACGTCGCGCATGAACAGCAGGCATTCCAGCGGTCGCACATCCGTGCCCGTGGCGATCATGTCAACGGTGACGGCCACGCGCATGGCTGCTGATGTCCGGAAGCTCTGCAGCGCCTTCTTCGGGTCCTTGGCGTTGTAGGTGATCTTGGCGGCGAAGTCGTTGCCCTTGCTGAAGACCTCGCGAATCGTGGTCACGACTTCCTCGGCGTGGGCGTCGTCCTTGCAGAAGACCAGCGTCTTCGGGACCGTTGAGCGACCAGGGAAGATCTCCGTGAAGAGCTTGTCGCGGAACGTCTCCAAGACGAGGCGGATCTGCGATGTCGATGTGACCGCACGATCGAGCTGCTTGCTCGTGTACTCCAAGTCTTCCTCGAGCTCGATCAGCTTCTGCTTGCGGGTACGTCGGTCGACGGTCGGGACGACGGTACCCGCCTCGATCTTGGAGCCGCCCTGGGTGACCTCAGTGATGATCTTGTACAGGTCGAAGTCGACGTTGACGCCATCGGCGACGGACTGCGGGTAGGTGTACTCGGAGATGAGGTTCTGCTTGAAGAAGCCGAATGTCTGCTTGCCCGGCGTGGCGGTGAGGCCGACGATGTGGGCGTCGAAGTAGGTGAGCACCTGGCGCCACAGCCCGTAGATCGAGCGGTGAGCCTCATCGACGATGACGAGGTCGAAGGCCTCGGGCGGCAGTGCGGCGCTGTACTCGACCTCGACCGGCTTGGTGGGCGTGTAGCTGTCGAGCTGCGGGTCGTCACCCTCGCTGACGACCTGCCCCTTGATCATGCTGAAGACGCGCTGGATCGTGGAGACGACGACGTGCGTGCTGCCGAGGGCTCCCGCGCTCGTGAGCTTGTCGGCGTTGTAGATCTCTGTGAAGCGGCGCTTGTCGTCGGGGGCGCGGTAGTTCTGGAACTCCGCCAGCGTCTGGTCTGCGAGGTTGTTGCGGTCGACCAGGAAGAGGATGCGGTGGAAGCCGCCCCACTTCAGCAGCCGGTAGGAGCTGGTGACAGCCGTGTACGTCTTGCCGGCGCCCGTGGCCATCTGGATCAGCGACCTGTCGTGGTGCTGGTCGGCCAGAGACTTCTCCAGACCCTTGATCGCGTCGATCTGAGCCGGGCGAAGCGAGGTGACGTCCAGCTCGGGCAGGACCTGGACCTTGCTCCGCCACGTGGGGTGCTCAGGGTCCTCCGCTGCATCACGGACCGTGCGGGCGAGCGTCTTGGGCTGTGGGAAGGAGAAGATCCGCCGGGCGCGTGGGTCGGGGTCGTAGCCGTTGGTGAAGTGCGTCTCGGTGCCGCTGGCCTCGAAGACGAACGGGATGCGACCGTCGACCGTGGTGGCAGCGAGCTGCACTGCGGGAGGCAGGCCCGTTGCATAGACCGCGGACTGCCACTCGACGCCGGAGAGCGACGTCCCTTCGGGCTTGGCCTCGATGACACCCATGACGTGCTGGTCGACGTAGAGCAGGTAGTCCACGCGGCCGTGGCCCTTGGCCATGATGGCCTCGCGGACGGCCACGCCCTGGCCTGCCCAGAGGTTGAGCTGCTTTCGGTCCTGCAGCACCCAGCCGGCCTCGGTGAGCTGCAGGTCGATGATGACGCGTGCCCGCTGCTCGGCTGCGAGCTGGGACTGCTCTCCGTGGTCGCTCATGGTGTACGCAGAGTACCGATCTCGTTCAACCCTGGGGCTAACCGTCCGACGACGTCTCAGGACCAACCCTGGGGCTAACCGTCCGACGACGTCTCGGGACCCGGCAAGCTCTTTGAGTGACGCTGGCCTCAGCAGTGCAGGACTCCCGCCTACATGACTGATGTGTCGACGCCCGCACAGCCGCCGCTTACGCAGAAGGCGCCCGCAGGTGAAGCCACGACAAGTTCGGTCTCGAGTCGAGTCACTACCGGACAGACAGGCATAACCTTGCAAGAGTTACTCAAAGCACGACGGGTATGCCATGCTGTGGTTATGGCTCAGAAAATGCAGGTTGTGCTGACCGATGACATTGACGGGTCGGAGGCGACGCAGACCGTCACATTTTCCTTCCAGGGCGTCTCGTATGAGATTGACTTGAACGACGACCACGCCTCCGCGTTGGAGGAGTCCTTTCATGACTGGATCAACTCCGCCCGCAAACTGACCGGCTCGCGCGGCCCCAAAGCCCGCCGCACGAGTGTCAGCACGGGTGGTACCGGTGGTGGCCGCGACCTGAACGAGGTCCGCACCTGGCTGCGCGCCCACGGCCATGAAGTCGCCGACCGTGGCCGCGTCTCTCAGACGTTGCTGGAGGAGTACGACAAAGCCCACTGACCCGTTGTCCGCGGATGCCTTAGCGCCCCTCTCGTAGACCACCGATAAGATTTCTTATGTCATTTAGACCGTCCAGTGTTGCATCTGATGCGCGATCGAAGGCTCCCCCCCGGGGTGAGCTGTCGACGTGGGTGCTGAACGCCGCCGGCCTGCGCCTTCGCGTCGTGACACTGGTCCCCGTGACCAACCTGCCAAGCAACGTCGCCAGAACCGCGCCACCTACCGCCGAAGGTCACAACCTCGGGAACGCTCGCTCAACGGTGGCAAGGCCGTTACGGTCCGTTGCGTGGACTCCGAGGTTGTGGCTGCCCTCGTAGGCGTGCCGGTCGCCGCAGCCGTCGGATGGGCCGGGTGGCGTCTTGGGGTGGCTCAGACCGATGCTGCGGCTCGCAGTGAAGCGCTGGGGCAGTACCGGTGGGCGGTCGAGCAGATCGGGTCCCCGACCGCAGGGACTCGTGCGGCTGGTTGGGTGGTTCTCCAGACGTTGGTAGAGGACCCCTCGCTGACTGCCGCCGACAGGAGGATGATTGGCGCGACGGCCCACAAGCTCCGGACAGCAGCAGGAGGTGGCACGTGAGACGTGGAAGCGTGGAAGACGTTGCGTCGGCGCAGGCTGTGGCCCTCTGGGCGACCGGTACGGGTGTCCTGCCAGTAGAGTCGGACATCTTCGAGGCCGCTGGAGTGGGCGCGCTGATGGGACGGTCCTTGCTCCCGCCGGACGGGTCGGAGGAGGCACCTTGGTGGTTGCGGGCCTTCGCACCTGGACGTGCGAGGGAGTTCGTTCGCAGTCGTCGTGCGGCTCACGCCGGTGGGTGGGCTTACGCGATGGAGCAGGCGCTTCGTCAGGCAGCACGCCAGGACGCCGGGGTCGAAGAGCCCGTGGCTCGCAGTACCCCCGTTTTCCGTCAGAGCTGATCCCGGGCACGTTCGGGTGCAGCAGCGCGGGGCCGTCTCTGCGTGGGGCCTACCCGGCCTCGGTCCGCAGCTGGGTTGCTGCGGACCGAGGGCTCAGGTCAGGGCGTGGGGCTGCCGATGCTCACGGGGAGCAGGGGCCTGTCACCACCAACCCAAGCGGCTCCCGAAGTCGTAGACCCGGTACGCGGCGGTGGCGAAGCCTCCGACTGTCGGGCCGAGCCACATCGGAATGCGTGGCTTGCGCCCGCCGTTGTCGCAGTGACAGGAGTGGGGCTCCTGCTGGTGCTGGCGGTCAGGCTGGTTCTGCTGCTGGTCTTGCTGGTTCTGCTGATCTTCCTGGTTCTGCTGGTTCACTACTGTCTCCTTCAAGGTATGGAGGAGACAGCCAGTTGGTCGTGAGCGTGTCCGGACTTGCCCGGATCGCCGCCGTCGGGTTACCTTGTTCTCGCATCGAACCTGTCTCCTTTGGTGTGTTGTCTTGCTGCGACCAGGCTGACCAGCGGTAACTGGTGGTCCTGGGTACCGGCAGAGCGCTACATGTAGATCATCCTCTCTGGCCCAAGTCATGACATGGGTCCGATGGTTCAACGCTTCACCTAGCCCGGTTGTTCCCGTCGGGGACGATCGGGCATGTGACGTTCGTCACACTGCATCAAGCTCCTACGACGACCTGTCGACTCACGCTCGTGAACCTGCTTTGACCTGCACCTCAGCGATGACGCCTACTCGTCCGCAGGTTCCGCGTCGCAGGCCACCGTCCTCGCCTATGTTCGGACCGTGCCGGACTTCTCCCAGCCCCTCGCGCCCATCGTCGACCGCGACGATCAGGTCCTGCGCTACCTTGCCGACTACCGGGAGTCCGGCCGCCTGGGGCACCCCACGGACGAGAACGTCGCGCAGGCGACGGGCCTTGACGTCGAGGTCGTCCGGGCCGCAGCCCGCAGCCTTCAGGGCGAGGGCCTAGTGGAGACCCACCGACGGAGCGTGGGACAGATCAGCTTCGGCAAGCTCGCCCCTGGCATGAACGCCCGGACCGGCCTCTGGCCCCGCCCGGAGGAGGCCGTGGAGCGACTCCTGGCCGCTCTGGAGGAGGCAATCCGTGGGGCCAGCTCCGAGGAGCAACGGACCCGTCTCAAGCGCGTTCGAGAGGCCGTTCTGGTCGATGGTCGAGCCCTAGCCGTGACTCTCGCCGGAGCAGCCCTGGGGCCGGCCCTGGGGCTGGGCAGCTGACGGCGGGGGTTGTTCTCCTGGCGCATCGCTTGCCTGCCCTCGGACCATGCTCAGCTGGGTGCTCGGGCAAGCTGATGCCGTGATGTGGGAGCTGGCTCATCGAACGCGCGAAGCCGCTGAAGCAGTGCGGGTCGTCTTGGAAGCTGACAACAGCGCAGCAGCGATCGAGCAGCTACGGGCGCAGATCTCTGATGATCACCTGGTGCTGTACGTGCGCAGCACTGACCGACCGGCGCCCTCGCCGGCCCCGTCATCCAGCGCTGAGTGAACCGACGGTCAGCTGACGGCCGCGACGTCGCGGACCTTCGCTCGGGGGCCCGAGGGTGGCAAGGGGCTGATGCCGGCGCGGCGCAGCACGCTGTTGGCACGGGCGCCCGCCTGACGTGAGGAGGGGGTGTGCGGGAGCGCGCAGAGGAAGGCTCCGGTGCGAGGGTCGCTGACCTTCCAGTGTCCGGACCCTGCGGCGAGTTCGACGACGTAGCCCTGAGCAGCAACGTGTTGCAGGACAGGGCGGATGGTGGCGCTGGCGCCTCTGAAGCTCACGGGGCCTCCTATCGTCATGGGTACGTCGGTGGTCGTGCGGGTCGTCAAGTCCTCAGGTGATGCGGGGCCCGGGGCGCAGCCCTCTGCCGGCGGGGCGCTTGGGGAACGGCTTGCCGCCGTTGTGCGTCTGCTCGAGGTCGGCCAGGGCGAGGTCGATGGCGTGCTCCAGGAAGCGGCCGGTGGTCCACTCCCCTGGCAGCAGGTACAGCGCGTCGCGGGCACGGTCGGCGTGGTCGGGGCTGACGTAGCCGCTGAACTTCATCGACTTCTCCGGCGCGGGCGCCGTGGCGGCCGCGGCCTGCTCGATGGCAAGGACCTGCTGGTCGTCGGACGTGCTCGACGGCCCCTGGGTCGGCGCAGAGTCAGGCTCGGCCTGAGCGACTGGCGGGATGCTGGTCGCGGCCGGGTCGGGGATGACGGCGTCCAGGGGGTTGCTGCGCAGGCCGCCGCGGCGGGGCTTGGGAGGCATCAGGGGGTGGCTCCTCGCTGGAGTAGAGCGGTGGTGACGGCCCGGAAGTCGTCGGTGACGGGCTCGGTGGGCGCATAGGTCGTCAACGGCTCCTGCGCGGAAGGGGCCTCGCGGACACGGACCGATGCACGCACCGGTGGCAGGACGGCGTCGCCGAAGCGATCGGTGAGGCTGGCCACGACGTCCTGGGACAGCCGCTGGCGAGCCTGGTAGGCGATGGGGATGACGGCGCTGACGTGCAGACCGGCGTTCAGGCGCTGGGCGACGAGCTCCACGGTGCGCAGCAGGTCGGCCACACCGTCGAGCTCCATCGAGCCAATGCCGACGGGCACGACGACCTCACCGGCGGCGACCAGGGCGCTGACGGCCAGCAGGCCCAGGGTGGGCGGGCAGTCGAACAGGACGACGTCGATGGGCCCGACGCGCTCCAGGTCTTCCCCCAGCAGCCGGTCCACGGCTGAGCGCAGCACCATCTCCGCGCCGGGTTGGCCGGTGAGGACCTTCTCCGCGCCCGTCAGGGCGATGGAGGCGGGCACCACGCGCAGGCCGTCGACGACGGTGGTGGTGAGGACGTCGGCCAGGGTGGCGCTGCCCTCGAAGACGTCGAGGAGGTCGCCGGCCTCGGTGCTCGCGCCGAGCCAGCGGGTTGCACTGGCTTGGGGGTCGAGGTCGATGAGGACGACGCGACGGCCCTGCTCGGCGGCGCACGCCGCGATGTTGACGGCGCTGGTGGTCTTGCCCACTCCCCCCTTCTGGTTGGCGAAGGCGATGCGGCGCACGGGCTTTGAGTGGGCGGTGTCGCTCACGGTGGTGCTCCTCTCGTGCGCTGGCGGCCAGTGACCACCAACGTACCCGATAGATCTTTTAGGAAGGTGAGAACACATAGGGACACGTCAGGACGTGTCCGGCCGGCCCGGGGCATCGGTGGGGGCACGCGGCGAAGCTGGGCGGGCCGGTCGGCTCGATGCCGCCGGTCCGCCCTCGCCCCGCGGCCGCGGGCTGCGGTGCTCCCCCGGGGGCCCAGGGGGACGGGCGTGCCCGGCGCGGTGTCCGCGCCGGGCACTCCCGGTCAGTCCTCGCCGGGCTCGCAGATCGTGAGGACGGGCTCTCCCCCGTCCCCCAGTCCCACGAGTAGAGACAGGGTGACGGGGCGGGCCGTCACGCTCGTCCCGGCGGGGGGAACGCGCAGCAGGGAGAAGGGCAGGCGATCCGCGCCCGGCGCAGCCTGTCGGATCGCGTGCCGTGCCATCCACAGCACGTCCCACAGTCGTCCCGTCTCGTCTTGTCCGGCAGGCCACACCGGGGCGGAGTCGGGGTCCTGGGGCCAGGTCACGCAGTCGGCCCACGCGGCGGCGGTGAGCGCGACCGGCCAGACGAAGCCGACCTCTCGCGCCAGGGCCTCGGGGACCGCGACGAGCACGCCGTCGGCCAGGGCCTCAGCGCGGGTGTAGGAGCTGATGACGTTGCCTCCGAACAGCTCCGTCAGGCTGTGGTCACCCTCCTCGACGTGGGCGGCCTGCCCGGTGCACCAGGGGCGGCACTGCTCCCCCGCCTCGGCGTTGCACCCGTCGCACTCCTGCTGCACGGCCTGGTCCTGGTTCGTGTCGTTCACAGTGACTCCTTCTGTCTTCACCGCCGGTCTGTCCGTACGGTGTTAGTTCTATCTTAGGGGTTAGACCTAACAGAGTCAAATAAGGAGATAGTTCTAGGTGGGTGGCGCGGGCTGCTGCCCGCGCCACCCACCCGGGGTCAGCCCTTCTCGATGTCGGCGATCTCCACGTCCGCCTCGTCGGTGCCGTCTGCGGTGAGCTGGGTCATCGCCAACGCGATGGCCTCTTGCTCTGTGCGGGCCTGCACGCGAGCCGCTGCCGTCTTGGTCACGTCGGCCGTCACGATCCACGGGATCACCGGCGGCGCGGCCTGACGCTCGGTGTAGGCCACCACCAGGTCGGTCCCCCGGTCGACAACCACGATGCGCCAGGTGCCTTCCTCGGTGGCCGTCTCGACCCCCACGAGGCTGTAGGCGCCCGGTCCTTCGTAGTCGTCGTGCGAGGTGACCGCACCGTTGTAGGCCACGCGGTGCACCTCGCGTAGAGCCAACGCGCCCACGATCGTCTTGATGGCCATCCCAGGACTGAAGGGCATGGCCATGCCCTCCATGGCCGGGTGCCAGGTCATGCCCGCAGCCGCTCGCGTGACCGCCTCCTGGTCCTTGATGTAGCTGTGGCCCTGACGGGTGGCGGCCTCGCGGTCGAAGAGTGCGTGAGCCATCTGGTCCCACTCGCGCACCGGTGCGGGGGCGGGGTTCACGGTTGCGTTCTCGGTCATGACACGTCCTCTCGGATCACACCTAGCGGCCCATCCGCTCGACGTTAGTTCTATCTTAGGCGTTAGAGCTAACAGAGTCAATCCGAACGCAGCCGCCGCACCGTGGGTCGTTCTCGACTGACTCCGGCACTTGACCTGCTAGAACGATCAGTGCTTTTAGAACTAGTAGGGGAGGGGCGCCCCGGGGGCGCCCCTCCGTGGCGCTACTCCGTGTCGCTGGTCTCGTCCGTGTCGTTGGCCTCGGACAGCGGCTCGATGCCGCAGGCCAGCCGCTCGACGTCATCCAGGCGGTAGCCCCACTCCTCGATCTTCAAGAGGTAGCGGGCGCTGGTGGGGGAGAGGCTGCGCCAGGCGTGCGGGCTCAGGTCCCGCTCACACCCGGCGAGGACCTGGGCCAGTAGAAGCACCTGCGCTCGGGCGTCGCTGGCCTTGGCGACGGCCTCGGTCAGGACCTTGCTGCGCCCGTACGCGGCCTGCTCGGTCAGTCCCAGCAGGTTGACGGCGAGGCCGTTGGCGTCGATGTGGGACACGACATCGGCGTGGGTGGCGACGATCTGCGCCATGAAGGCGGCGGCGTCCTTCGGGGCGGTCTTGCGGGTCAGGAAGCTCCGCAGCCAGTCGCGGCGCACCGGCTGCGCGGCCTTCCACTCCTTGTTGCAGCGGATCACCGCTCGTCGCGCGTCCCTGGCCTGCTCCTGCTCGGCCTCGCTCATGTCGTTCCTGCGCTTACCGGTGCCGGACTCCGGGTTCACGTCGGTGTGGCCGTGGGCCGCGGGGTCAGCGCACACCCACAGCGGAACCGGGAAGGAGGTCCAGACCAGCGCCGGGCCGTCCTGGGACTCCTCGTCCTGCCCGGCCTCGTCCTGGTCGTCCTCGTCCTGGTCCTCCCCGTCGTTGACCACGGGCCGCCCCGTGGCTTCGTCCACATAGCCGTGCCTGCGTCCGATGACGGCGGCGTGGCCGGGGCACTCGCTGTGCGTCTCGGTGGTGAGGCCCTGGCCCTCAGCGTCGCGCAGAGCCAGCACCGGCCGCCCGGTGTAGCCCTCGGCTCGGGGGTCCAGCACCGTCACGCCCTGCGCCCGTAGAGACTCCACGTACTCCGCTTCACGGGCGGCGTCGGCCCGCTCGTCGCGGATGCGCTGGGCGATGTGCGCGGGGGAGGCGCCCCACCGTCGCGTCGCTGCGTCGAGGATGCGGGCCACCGCGTCCTCGTCGCCCTCGAACTCAGCCAGCAGCGCGGCGTCTTCCAGGGTCAGCGCCTCGTCCTGAGCGGCCTGGCGGGCGGTGGGGGAGGCCGCCACGGTGAGGGCGTGGCGCACCTGGTCCTTGGCCTGGTTGGTCCGCTTGGCGATCTGCGTCGGGGACACCCCGAACGCCGAGAGCTGCGCGGTGGCCTCGATCCGCTCGGCGCGAGTCAGGTTCACCCGCTGCTCGTTCTCGTGCCACTGCTCCACGATCCGGGCGACCTGGGCCGCCTTGGTGCTGCCCTCCGGCCCGGCCACCACGGCGGGGATCAGGGGTCGGCCGGCCTCGATGGCAGCCAGAGTGCGCCGGTGCCCGTAGCGGACCCGGTGGGCACCCTCGGCGGTCGTCACGACGGTGACGGCCTGGAGGACGCCCAGCTCCCGGATGCTGTCCACCAGGTCGCTGTCGATGCGGGCCTCACGCAGGTTGAGGTCCACCAGCAGCGTGCGCGGGTCGAGCTGCACGATGGTCTGTGCAGCAGCCTCGACGCTGTCCTGGGTGATGGTGTCGGTCACGGTTCTCCCTCTCGTTTCAGCGACGGCCTCTCCGTCTCTGTTAGTTCTATCCTAGCAGTTAGGACTAATAGAAGCAACATAAATAACAGAGGTAACTCTGCCGATTTTGCCTGCGGGAGTAGGCGGGTGGCCTGCCGCATGGGTCGTCTCCGCGTCGCCCGGTCTGGCGTGAGCCAACGCTCTGAGGTCGCGAAGCGGCCGGACTCAGCCCCCCACCGCCGTCAGCGTGGGAGGACCGCCCCCGACCCACCACGCGCAGCCCACCCCCCGTCCCAAGACCATCCTCCCCAGCCCCGCGGCCGCGGGCAGTCCCTCGACGACCCCTGGCCACCGCAGGTGCCTGCCGTCGGCCGGAGACCACCGGCCGTGCGTCAGCAGCGAGAGCTTGGGCCACTGGTGCGCACCGCCAACCAGAGCTGGTAGGACCACACCGCCGCTGGCACGCTCTCTGGATGAAGGAGTGGCCGCGCATCGCACGGTTTAATCGACGGGTCTGCCCCATCTGCGAGGAGCCGCTTAACATCGGGGCGAGACGTGATGCCGTCTTCTGCAGCGCTAAGTGCCGCGCTAAGCATCGCCGGCAGCGTCAGCGGCACCCGGTCGATCTCAGCGAAGCTGCTCTGCATCGTGAGTGGGCACTCACCAAACCTGAGTGGGGGTTCGGCAGTTTCATCTGGAGGCGGATCCCTGAGCCGTGGCAGATCTGCACCTGGCCGGTCAACGTCGACTTCCGTCTCGCCTGTCTGGGGTGCGGCAACCCACTCGGTCCATATCGCTACCGCGATGGCGGCGATGCTTGGCGTCGTTCGAGGAGCATCACAAGCGCGTACATCGCGGCGCGCCCCGATCCCGCAGCCCCTCACGGGACGGCCTGGTTGGGCCCCTGGGACTCCGTACCCTGCGCTGAGTCCCACGACTGGGACTCTGAACGATCGGCTATAAGCCTCTGACCTGGCGTTTCCCCCGTTCGAGTAGTCGACGCCGCGTGACCAGCTGCAAACAGGCACACTTGCCTTGGATACGGGATGAGGCCAACGGGCCGCTCACACGAGCGGCCCCCTGCTACCAACAGGAGGCCGCTCACCGATCCGATCATCCGAGGGCACGGAGAGGATCTGAGATGAGCGTACGACAGAAGGTTCCCGTCAAGCTGCTCCCGGCGAGGCAGCCGGAACCCAAGTGGGTGACGGCGACTGTGCTCGGTGCGGTGTCGGTTGCCACGATTGCCCTGACTGGGTCGGCAGCGGACGTACCGTTGGTGCTGGGCCCCATCTTGGTCGCGCTAGGCATTCGTAGGTCGTAAGTCTTGGCGCCCGCCAGCGTACCGCTGGCGGGCCCTTCGACTCGGACGACACTGCCCTGGACCACTCCAGGTACCGCGGCACAACTACAACGACCGCCTCGGGTGGTCTGCAGAAGTCGACGCGGTGCGGACTGAGTGTCAGAGGCCTTCGGGACTGGTCTGACGGCTCATGCGGCTAAGCGCAGGTGGTCAAGAACGCCGGCACGCACGGCGGCCGCGGCGTCGCGGTGGTTGCCGCGGCGTCCAGGTCGTCCAGTCTGCGTGGTGCGGGGGTAGCGCGGGTAGACGTCCCACGGCTGCCCAAGCGTCAAGGCGGGGTGCAGCGCGGATGTCCGTCGACGTCGTGGGCTCCGTCCGGCCGCGGTCATCCAGGTCTGTTCGGTGCGCCACCAGGTCCAGACGTCGCGCTCGAGTGCGTAGCGCTCAGCGCGGGCAGCGAGGGTGCCGGTGGTGGCAAGGGCGTCGGCGACGGCGTCGCGTCGGTCGTGTCGAGTCGGTGCCCACCCGGTTGGGGTGCGGTGCAGGAGCCCGCGCGCCACGAGGCGGTCGAGGGTGTGATGCAGGACGACCCCGTCCGCGCCGATGGGGGAGAGGTCGTGGGTCGTGCGGGGACTCGTGATGCGGGAGTACAGGTTCCCCGCGAGCAGACCCAGACCACCGGCAGGGAGGAACGCATCGTGCCGGGAGGCGGAGGTGCGGGTGGTCAGCAGGGTGAGCAGGGAACCTCTACGAGCAGACCCAGCCCCTTCGGGGCGCGTGACCGCTTGTGACCGGGACGGGTCCACTTGTCTGTGGATGATAGCTCGGGGAGTGATGTTCCAGCGGGCACCGTGAGGTCCTTCCGCGGTGCGGGTACAGGCGATCCACCCGTCGGCGCCCAGACGCAGCAGGGCAGTGCGGGCGGTCTCGCGGCCGATCCCGGCGTGCAGGGCCACCCGGCGGGTGTCCGCCTCGACGTCGGCGGTGAGGCCCTGCAGAGCGAGCAGGCACAGGACGTCCAGGACGCGGCGATCGGCTGGTCCTCCGCCCGCACTCCAGCGCCCGGGCGCGGCGTCGGCACGGGTCTGGACGTTCTCGACGATGTCGGCGAGGGCGTCGGCGCGGGGGTCGAACGTGGGGTCGTCGCCGATCTGGCGGGGAGTGGCGGCGACGTGGCGCACGGCCCGCGTCCAGTGGTGGCGAAGGACCGCGGTAGTGGAGCGGGTGCCGGTGGCTGCGCGCGCTCGTCGTCGGGTCTCGCCGTGTAGGCGTTCGGTGCGGGCGTACTCCATGCCGGGGGAGTCGAGCAGGGCCACGACGTCGCGGTGGCGCCAGCGGGCGGCGGCGGCGCCGATCAGGACGCGCCACAACACCGCGGAGGCGTCGGTCTCGGGGTCGGGGTGCTCGGCCAGGGCCACGGTGCTCGCGGCCGGGAGGGACCGCCGGGCACCGGGTAGGTAGACGTGGCCGGTCTCATCGAGCGGGACCAAACCGTCGTGCTGGCGCGGGTCGGTGACAGGCGCGCCGGGGTGGGCGGCGTTCAGGGCCGCAGCGAAGGCGACCAGCTGCACACGGGTAGTGCTGGGGCGGGTAAGCGCCGCCAGGTCCCCGCGCAGGACGGTGGAGGTGCTGCCGTCGCGGTGCGGGGCCCCGGGGGGCCGGCAGCAGCCCGTGACGGCGTTGCTCAGGGGGGTGGGGTCCAGGCTCGGGCAGGCGTTGGCGACGGAGGTGGCGACGTCGCGCACGAGGACCGCGTCGACGGGCTCGGCCAGAGCGACCCAGACGTGGCGGCCGCCGCGCGAGCTGGACCGGCACACGACGTGCTCGATCCCGGCTGCGCTCAGATGCTGGGCGAGGAGGTCTGCGTCGCCGGCGGCAGCGGCGGGGTTGCTCTTGACGTCAAGGTCGAAGGCCAGCAGCCGGAACCGGCCGTCGAGGTCGGTAAGGGTCACAGCCCACGGCACGAGCGGTGCAGGCCCGTGCAGGCTCGCGGTGGCGACGTAGTCGTTGAGGACGTTGCCGGCCGCATCGACGGCGGCCACCCGCACGCGGGTGCGGGGACTGATGGCTGTGGTGAGCGCCCACGGCACGCCGACGCGTTGGAACGACGTGGGAACGGGCTCTGCGGTTACGATGGCGCTAGCTCCTAGTGAGTAGGACAAGTGAGAGCCCCGACCTTTGGGCCGGTTCTCTCGTGACACCGCTTGATCTGTCGCGCCGGCAAGCACTTCCAGATCAAGCGAGATGCTTCGGACCCCCGCCCTTCCCCAAGGGCGGGGGTTCGTTCGTTTACGCGCTGTGTCGCACGGGTGCGCTTCCGTGCTCAAAGGTGGGCAGGGTGTCCCCCTCGGAGGGCAGGGTCCAGCCAGCAGGCAAGCCGGTCTCGTCGGGGGCACCGGCGCGGACAGCGGCTTCGACGATCGCCCACAACGGCGCATTGGCTCGCGCTGCGTAGGCGTCGATCAGTTCCTTGACTTCAGGAGCCACGAACAGGTTCAGGGCAACCTTGGGCGTCCCCCGTGGCCTGCGGTACTGACTGGACATGAGGATCACAGTAGGGGCCTCTACATCTACAGGAGCCGCGACACGCGCGTGCTCACGAGAAGCCACACGTCATGCAGGCGGTGCTTTGCCCGGCCGTTCCGACGCTGGTCTTGCTAGGCCACGTCGAAGGCGTCCGCCGATGGTTCCGTCAAAGCTGGTCCAGACAGGGGCTAGTCGCCCACCGACCCACCTGCCGCCCGCCCACGAGATCCGTCATGCTCTGGTCATGACAGGTCAGCCTGACCCACCAGCTTTACAAGAGCTCGCGCTTCTGAGAGGTGAGGTGACGCGGTTGGAAGCAGAGTTGGCCGCTGAGCGTGCCAAACGACCCTCCAAAGAGATGCACGATCACGGGCAGACCATGAGCCGGTGGGCTTGGCTGGGAAAGATCAATCTTGGCTATTGATGCCGTCTGCTCCGCGATGCGCCGGAGCGTCTGATGGATGTGGTGTGGTTCAGCCATGACTACCGAGGTTGCTCCCGCATATAGCAGGCGAGCTCAACGCGGACTGATCCCCGCGGCTGTGGCAGACCGGGTCTTCGACAGCTTCCACACTCGGTCCATGGGCCATCCTGCTGGGACGCCACCCTGGGTCAAGGAGATCGCCACCGTTGGCGACGGGCCCGGCTGGTTCGAGCCCAACGGAGTGGTGTGGGCGGTCCACGGGGACGTCTCCACCATCGTCGGCGGGATCAGTGCCCTGTTCGAGCTAGGCACACACCCGTCGGCCTGGGCCGGGGTCGAGAGGCACTCCAACTTCCAAGGCGACCCGTGGAAGCGGATGGCCGGCACTTCGCAGTGGGTGCTCGTAACGACCTTCGGCTCCGCCGAGCTGTCGGAGCGCACTGCCGGGTGGGTCAGAGGCCTACACACGAAGGTCCAGGGCAGCGACGACAAAGGCCGGGCCTACGCGGCCTCAGACCCGAAGCTGCTGCGCTGGGTCTTCATGGCTCTCGCTGACGGACTGCTGGCCTCTGCCCAGGCTTTCAACAGGACGCTCGTGCCCCGGTTCGGGAAGCGTTGGGCGGACACCTACGTCCACGATTGGCGGCGCGGGGCTGAGGCGCTGGGCGCCACTGACCTTCCCTCGTCGGCCGCTGAGCTCGCGGAGGCTCTTGAGGCGATCCGGCCCGACTTGGAGCAGGTCCCCGAGTACCTGTCTGAGTTCGTCCTCGTGCCGCCCGGCCTCAACGCTCTTGAAGAGCGGTTCTACGCGGGCTTGTCCAACGCAGCCAAGTTCCTGGTCTCACCCACCGTGGCGTCTCTCGCTCGGGTGCCGGGACGCTCCGTGGGCGGTGTGGAGCGGACGCTGCGCGTGCAGCAGGCTCGCGCGCAGCTTGGCCTGCTCAACGCCGTCATGGGTCGGCTCAGCCCGGTCGAGGAGGCCGCTCGCTACCGCATCGGCCTGGGGCCGCGCCCGATCTGGCTCTAGCTCGGTCAGTGCGCCTTGTCGTACTCCTCCAGCAACGTCTGAGAGACGCGGCCACGGTCGGCGACCTTGTGGCCGTTGGAGCGCAGCCACGTACGAACCTCGCTCAGGTCATACCCGCGAGCAGGCGCAGGGGCAGGGGCTTTGGTCTGGCGCGGGTTGGCGGCCTTGGCCTTGCGTGCCTTCCTTTCCCGCGCTTCGTCCGCAGCCCGGTGCTCTGCTCGCGCTAAAGCCGAATAGAGGGCCGCCATAGCCTCGTGACGTTCTTCGCTTCCTTGAGGAAGCCTTTGAATGGCGAGCAATAGCGCTTCGTCTTCTGAGCCCTTCGGGGGTCGAAAGATAATAGGGTAATCCACTGAGAAGCTATCGTCAGTAAGCATTCTGCCAATCCGTTCTTTTAGCGTTGCTCCCGCGAGGCCATGCCGTCACCTCCGCAAGGGCTGGGGTGGTCGGCGCTGTTCGCACCGACCACCCCAGCCCTGTCGGGCGTGCTGACTCAGCTCACGGGCAGACGGTCCCAGACCTCACGGCCTTCGAGGCCGCTGCCCTCCCAGGAGGTCACCGCAGAGCCGACGACCGTGCGGACGGCCTCCTGGGCCGACTGCGTGCAGCGCGTCAGGTTGTCGATGGCCGCCGCGGCGTTGAGTCGTGCCGGTCCCACCAGCGCCGGGCAGTCGCTGTCGGCGGTGGCGTAGGCCGGGCCGGTGGCGGTCGGCAGGGCGCAGACGAAGCTGTTGCCGGTTCCGGTCTCCTGGCAGACCGGCTGCGCGGTCGCCACTGAGGTCGCGGTGGCGGTGGGCTCCCGCACGACGGCCTGGGCGGTGGCGAAGCCCACGGAGAGGACTCCGGAAACAGCCGCCACGCTCAGCAGGGTTCGGACAGTGCGCTTCTGATTCATCGTTCTCGGTCCCTTTCGTCGGTTGGTGCTTGCTGCGCGCCGGGTGGCTGGGCCGGTGCGCCTGACCCCCGTCTGAGCGGGAGGAGCTGTTGGTCAGCCTGTCGTGGCGGGCTGCGTGGCGTCGAGGCTCGGGTACCGCAGCGGGTCCCAGCTCGCGGCCTGCTCGATCACTCGCCGCCAGGTCGGGTGCTGCCAGTGCATGCCGACCTGGACC
>Ga0160429_1000618_pt1 | contig 27222 bp, 32 predicted proteins | sample SolpanmetagenomR_FD_108199 | JGI IMG/M metagenome (GOLD analysis project Ga0160429, IMG submission 108199) | Solar panel surface microbial communities from Lawrence Berkeley National Laboratory, California, USA - R | ecosystem: Engineered > Built environment > Solar panel > Unclassified ... | reverse complement strand
GTCGGGGGCTTTTTCGACTACCCCCTCCACGCGCACCTGGCGCTCGAGGCCGGGCCAGAAAAAATTGAGCGCCGCTAGCGGCTGGCTGGCCAGCTCGTGGCCCTTGCGCGAGTCGTAGTTGGTAAAAAACAAAAAGCCCGCGTCGTCGGGCAGGCCTTTGAGCAGCACCACGCGCTGGCTGGGCTGGCCGGTAGCCGCGTCGACGGTAGCCAGGGTGAGGGCGGCGGGCTCGGGCAGCTGGGCGGCCACGGCCTCGTCGAGCCACTGCCGAAACTGGGCCACGGCATCGGGCCGCACATCGGCTTCGAGCAGCGTGCGCTGGGTGTAGCTCTGGCGCAGGTCGGCAAGTTCGGCGTCGGTCATGTAGGGAAGGTCGGGGAGGTCGAAAAAGATTTCTCCCCAAAGGTAGCCTACCTATCCGGGCCAGGCTACGTAGTTTAGGGTATGAAACCTGGTACGCTCCTTATTTCGCAGCCCTTTCTGGGCGACCCCCACTTCGAGCGCAGCGTGGTGCTGCTGTGCCGGCACAGCCCCGAGGAGGGCGCCTTCGGGCTGGTGCTCACCCACCCTACCCCCCTGCTGCTGGGCGATGTGCTCGACCTGCCGCCCGCCACGCCCCGGCACGTGGCCCAGCTACCCCTGCTGCTAGGCGGGCCGGTAGAGCCCGATACGCTGCACTTTGTGCACCAGCAGGCCGAGCTGCCCGGCGCCAGCGCCCTGGGCCAGGGCGTGTACTGGGGCGGCGACTTCCCACAATTTCTGGCGGGCCTCGCGGCCGACGCTGAGCCCGCGGTACGGCTGTTCACGGGCTATTCGGGCTGGTCGGCGGGCCAGTTGGAGGAAGAAATCAAGCGCGGCTCCTGGATTCGGCAGCCCGCCTCTGCCGGGAAAGTGTTTACTTTGGAGTCTGATGCGTTCTGGCGCACGATTCTGCGCGAAAAAGGCGGTCGCTACCGCGCCCTGTCCAACTATCCGCTCGACCCGCGCCTGAACTAATTTTTTTTTCTGACCTCCGTTCCGGCCGCCTACTCCTTCCGCTTTTCCAACCCCACCTGGCTTTGGCCGCCGGCTTTTTGCTTCGCTTTATGTTGCCCGAAGAAAACCCTACCCCCGCCCCCTCCTCGCCCGCCGACCAGGGCGCTACCCCGGCTTCGGCCGGCGACCGTCTCAGCATTGTGGAAGCCCGCCTGGCCGAAATTCGCGCCCAGCAGTCCACTGGCTCCGATGAACCCACTCCCGCGGCCCCGGCCCTGAGCGACACGCCCCCCGCCGCTGCCGTGCCTCCTGGTGGCGGCTCTACCCAAACGGAAGCTGACCCGCTGCTTTCGGAGCCCGGCCTGGCCGAAGCTCTCGAAAGCGCGCCCGCCAATACCCCGGTACACCCCGAAGACGCCGCCGCCGCCGAAACCGCGCACCACGTGCCCACCGACGTAGCCGCTGCCCACCTGTCGGCCCCCCAGGCCCGGGCTACCGCCCACTACGGCGAAGCCATGACGCCCGCGCACCCCGAGCCTACCCCCGCTGCACCAGCCCAAGAAGAAGCCACGGCCCCGGTCGTAGCCCTCTCGTCGGCCGCTGACCTGGAGAACGCCCCCGACGGCGTGGGCACCCTGCCCACCTCCGCCACCGACACCGCTGCCGAGGCGCACCAGGCCGAGCTAGAGCACCAGCACGAGGTAGCGGGCGAGGAAACCGACGACTACGTACCCGAAACCCCGGCACCCGACTTTGCCGAGCTCGACCTCGAAAGCCAGGCCGCGCACCTCATCGACCTGCTGCGCCGCCCCGACGCGCGCCGCAACCGCCAGCAGATTTTTGAGCTCAGCCGCCAGTACGAGGCCAACGTAGCCGCCGCCCGCGCAGCCTCGCGCCAGAAGCTGGCCGAAGACGCCAACGCCCCCCAGGAGTTCAGCTTCCAGCCTCCGGCCAGCCAAGCCGAGCTCAACAAGGCGCTACAAGAATTTCGCGAAGGCCGCGCCCGCGATGCCAAAGCCGAAGACCAGAACCGAGGTCAGAACCTGGCGCGCAAGCAGGAGCTGCTGGTCCAGCTGCGCCAGCTAGTCGAGAGCGCCGAAACCAAGGACAGCTCACAGAAGCTTAAGCAGCTGCAGGCCGATTGGAAAGCGACCGGCCCCGTGCCCCAGACCGACAGCCAGGAAACCTGGAACACCTACCACGGCCTGCTCGACCGCTACTACGCCAACCAGGGCCGCTTTTATGAGCTGAAGGAGCTCGACCGCCGCCGCAACCAAGAAGCCAAGGAAGCCCTCGTGGCCCGTGCCGAGGCTCTCAAAGATGCCCCCGGCATCAACAAGGCCCTCGACGAGCTGAAGAAGCTGCACGACGACTGGAAGCACATCGGGCCCGTGCCCGGTGAGCAGCGCGAGCCGCTGTGGCAGCGCTTTTTGGCCGCTTCCGAGGCCGTGCACCTGCGCCGCAAGGAGTTCGTGGACGTGCGCTCGGCCCAGGAGCAGCAAAACCTCGCGGTGAAGCAGTCGCTTTTGGAGCGGGTACTGCCCTTCGCCGAGTTCACCACCGAGCGCGTGAACGAGTGGCGCTCGCGCACCGACGAGCTGCAAGAAATTAAGAAAGAGTGGGAAGCCGCCGGCCCCGTGCCCCGCGCCCAGGCCGACCAGCTCAACAAGCAGTACTGGAATGCCTACAAAGCGTTCTTCAACCGCAAGAACGACTTTTTCAAGAGCCTCGACTCGGAGAAAAACGCCAACCTGCAGGCCAAGTACGCGCTCATCGAGCAAGCCGAAGCAGCGCAGCAAAGCGCCGACTTTGACGAGGCCCGCAGCGTAATTATTCGGGTGCAGAAGGAATGGAAGGACGTGGGCCGCGTGCCCGAGAAGCAGGCCGATAAAATCTGGAAGCGCTTCCGGGCAGCTTGCGACAGCGTGTTTGAGCGCCCCAAGCAGGAAACCCGCCAGCGTGAGGACCGCCAGTCGGCGGCCAGCGCCGAGCAGGTAGCGCGCCTGGATAAAGTAGGCCAGCAGGTAGCGGCCCTTTCGCCCGCTACCCCCGGCACCCTCGAAGAGTTTCGCGCTATCATCGCCGATTGGCAGGAGCTCGACACCACCGGCGGGGGCACCTCGGACCGCGGCGAAGAGCAGCTACTGACGCTGATGGGCAAGTACCTGGACCAAACCGCTGGTATCACGCCCACCGACAAGGAAGACCTGCTTTTCCAACTGGAGATAGCGCGCCTAAAGGCACGCCCCCAGGCGCAGCAGGCGTTTACCCGCAAGGAAACCGGCTTGCGCCGCGAAATCCAGGAGCTGGAAAACGACGTGGCTACCCTGCAAACCAACCTCGACTTCTTTGCCCGCTCTAAGAACGCGGACCAACTGCGCCAGGAATACCAAGGCCGCATGGCCGAAGCCCGCACGCGCATCGAGAAGCTCAAAAAGCAATTGAAGCAGCTACGTAGCTAACGTCATGTATTTGTGCTAAAAAGCGGGGGCCCTACCAAGGGTTCCCGCTTTTTATTTGGCCTATAGGTTGCCTCATGACGTTTTTCTGTTTACTTTTGCACCACAATTAAGCCTCCTTAGCTCAGTTGGTAGAGCTTCTGACTTGTAATCAGAGGGTCGTTGGTTCGAGTCCGACAGGAGGCTCAGTAGTAGATAAGCCCCTTGCAAATCGCGTATTTGCAAGGGGCTTTTTCGTGTTGTGCCCCTCCTGTTGGATTAACTTATTCTAACTTCTTTAAACAACAATATGCCTCACGCAGACCTAAACGCTTTCAATACTAATTTTTTTAAGGAATTAGCAGCCCATCATAATGATTACGATGCTACCATTGAAGCGCTTGTGGACCGCTATAAGCTACGGATGGCTACTAATAAGCTAACGGAAATCCAAGCATCATTGCATGAGATGGCCCTCACGTTGTTGCTAGCTGAAAGAAATAACGCAGCAGCAGTAATACTTCCCTACTTGAAAGAGCATAATGAGGCTGCTTATGACGCTCTGGCTACTCCCATGGCTAATTATTCTCGGAACCAGCAGATACGAAGCACCCAGTATAGCTGCAGCACGAGCGAGAGTAGGCGGAAGGAGTAGAAGGTCATGACTGCAAAGTAAAAAAGCCTACCCGAGCAGGTAAGCTTTTCACTCTCATAAGACAAAGTCTACAAGTAGGATCTAATTCTTCTTTCTTCCTACGTGGTAAGGGTGTGCAAGGATGGGGAGCGTCGACCGCGTCGCTGCTGGCCCAGGCGCTGCGTGTCAAGTACCGCTGGGAGCCGCTACCCGAGGCTTCTTAAACATTAGCACCAGGGCTGCTAGGTTAAGCGCAACCTTGAGCAGTGTTACTAATTGCAAGCCCTCAGGCAAGCGATTGAACGCGATACCCGCCAATATGTAGCCTGGCAGAAACGTGGTGCTGTATACTCGCCATAGGAACAGCGCCAGCACTAGCAACTTCGCCCACGGCTTCCCTTTCCGGATAGCATAATAGCAGCCTCCAATCGCAAGCCACCCAAGCACTAGGGGTGCCCATAGGGCTACGTTTACCCACACATCCTCGGTGCCAACTGGCTTCGACGGGTGGGACGTTCGCACTATACTCGATACCACCAACTGCTCGACTACTGCGATAGCTAGGAAGGCGAACAGCAGGTTGGAGGCAAGCACATCATTCTTGCGCAAGGGGTTAGCAGAGCGGAGTAGAGGCATGGCCTAGGCTTCAGTGAGGGTAGGAGGATGTAGCAACTTACGGCACAACGTAAGCCAGTACACGTAGAGCGTCGTGAGAAAGGCCGCGCTCAACGGATTATTACCGAAGAGCAGTTCTCCCGGAGCCCAGAGCCAATGGGCGATATGCTGTAACTTGTGGAAGAAGAGCAAGTAATCTTGATTATACTCGGTCGACATACTGGGGTAATCCACCTGCGCATAATACCTCAGCAGCCGATACAGCTTAAGACTGATGAAAAGAATGGCGACCCACCACAGTGGTTTCCAATTTCGGTAGGTAGCGACTACCATCACCCCGAAAAATGCGGCGTGCACTACCCGATACGCGTAATACCTAGGCTGCCACTGGTAGAGCTGCCAGGCACTGCCAGACGGAGAAAAGAAAAGGTGACTCAGCACTCCGACGATAATAAGCAGGGTAAAGCCAAGCCACCAGCGCCGCAGAATACGTCGGGCTTGTTGCATAAGGAGGGAAGTCATCGCAGCACTGGGCCACATCTTGGCAAACATAGCAAATGGACAGCTTCTACCTATTAGACCTCCTGTAGAGCCCAGGGTATTTCTGCCCTGCTACTGTCAACTATTTCAGCACCCTGCGGATGCCGCGCACTGGCTCGCCAACGTCCGTGGTGGCTGGCCCCGCCAACAACCTTCTGCAGCTGCTTGGGTGGATAATCAGCTCAGCTGGACCGTTAACTAGTGCGTGGTATTTACTTAGCTGACAGCAAGGGGCTTTTTCGTGGTGTGCCCTCTCGCCTATTCAACGAGCACAGAAAACCCCACAAAGACTGCTCTATGCAAGCGAACCGTTACGGTAATTACCTCTGCCCTTGTTGTGCTTATTTTACTTTTGAGGCTGCGCCAGATAACAGCTTCGATATCTGTCCAGTATGCTTATGGGAGGATGATGGGGGTACAGTTACGTGACCCAACCTATGCCGGTGGGGCAAATAAACTCAGCTTAGAACAAGCTCGCCTTCATTTTGCGCAACATGGCACTTGTGAACCTGGCTTGCAGCGGTACGTTCGGTCGCCTTTGCCGGACGAATTACCAGATTAATTTGCTAATTAGTCATTTAGCTCTCTTATGCGAGCAGGCAGAGGGTAGCGGGCGCCACCTCCACGTCACTCAGGTGCCCATTCGGCGCCCGGCGCTTAATGCCGTGGCGGCAGGCTAGGTTGTACACGTTATCTACTACCGGGGTAGGAGCAGCGTGGGGCTCTATGTATAAATACGAGTTTATCGTTCAATCCATAAAGCCTCTCCTTACCTTTAGACTGTTCGCGTTGGGGTTATGCCCCGCGACCTACAACCGGCTTTCCTAGAAAGACGAATGCCCAGCCGTTGCGAGCGGCTAGGCATTCAGAGTGCGGGGTTATGGTACAACCCTCTACTCACTTGGAAACTATGGAGAGGAACGCGAAAAAACTACTGCAAGCCCTGGCGACAGGCTTCGCAAGTGGTGCCGGGAAAGCTATCGGAGCGGCCCTGGTCACTTACTTGCTAACCCAGCTCGCTAGCTGGCTGCTACGGTAGTTAGTGAGGTGGTTCGGCCTAGGGCTGGGCCACCTCATTTTTATTGTCTTTTTGGTAAGGACTACGCAAAGGTATATGACGTAACGCAATGGCGGTACACCAAGTTTTGAAATTCGAGATACAGCTCTGATTTCCAAGATGGTTGTCGGGTAGATTATGACCCTACTGCGAAAAGTGTACTGCCAATACACATAGCAGAGGCACAAAAAAGCCCACCGTTGCGGGTGGGCTGTAAAAGCCACCTAGTTAGTGTCGTAGTTGGCCCGCTGATTCCGTTACTCTTGTTCAAGACGCTCTGTACAAGCCCGTTCCTTATCGCGCTGTTCTTGTGCGCACTGCTCGCCAATAATAAATTTGCTGGGTGCGCGTCTCTTGGCGAGCGGAGTGGGCTAAGGCTTCACCGTGATAGAGTCAAAGAAGCGGCGGCGCTGCGCAGTGGCGCTAGCAGCATTGTCGTCATGCGCTAAAAAGGAGAAGGTGTAAGAAGCTCGGCCTACTAGTATTGTACGGAGGTGCTGTATAAGAACCTGATTAGTTGAGCTGGGCCTACTACTGAATTTGACCTCAACCCCCTTACCGGCGGGTGTGAGAAAAGTTGAGCGGGCTAGTAAAGTGCTATGTTCTCGTTGAAGCACATTCCGAATACCTTGATTATAAAACGAATCAGGTTCAATCGGCCGCTTTAGGTCGATAGGTAGCGCCTCACTGTTGACGATAATGCCGTAAACACCTGATTTATCCTTCGCAGATAATACGCGCACGCTTGGACTGGTAGCTACTTGCCGCGTGGCAGGCGAAGGAAAGGGCATGCCGCTTACGTCAACAAGCTTAGGTTGCTCAGGTAGTTGCACCGTTACGTATTCATCTACTGCAACAGTCTGCCAGTCAGATAGGGCGCAAGATGTTACGAATGATAGCGCCAGCAGGTAGACTTTTTTCATACCCTAAGCTACAGCATCACGCCCAGGCGGCGGGGCGCTCGGGCAAGCGCCTGCCTCCTATGTAGAAATCCAAATAGGTGAACTGCTGCCCTAGCTCGCTGTTCCACACCGCCGCCAGTAGTTCACCCCAGCCCCGCCAAGTGCAGATTATAAAGTGTCCGTCACTCAGGACGGGTACGCCGTGGGGGCTATCTTGGTGCCAGTCGCCGCCCGCCCAAATTTGCTTTGCTATGATAGAATGCCGAATGGCTTCTAGGTGCAGGTGCCACTCAGCCGGATACAGCGCTAGGTAATCAGGCCAACTAGTATCGGCTTCCTCAAAGCCGCCAAAGCTGCTCAAGTTGTATCCCTCATGTTCAGGAGTAATGCTGTCGTAGCTCTGCCACGTGACGGTGAGGGCTGGCATCTTAGTGGTAGGGTATTCTACGCCCAGTTGGGAGGCTTACGATCAGGGGGTACGGAACTAAGGTATGTAGTAGCCCCGACTGGTGAGGGCCGGGGCTACTACAAAGTGCTGGGCTACTCAGAAAGCCCATACGTACACTCCTTACGCCTAGGATGGTGTACTCGCTACGACCCAGTCGGGCAGCGTTTACTAGCTAGCTGGCCTAGCTTCGCGGTGAGTTGCTACTTCAAATCGTAAGAAGCGGTATTTACCAGTTTTGCCATGACTGGCGCGATTTCCGCCGGCTCATCTTCGCCCCATTTGTCGCTGGTAATGCTTGCTATAGGCTTGCCTTGCCTATCAACCTTTACGAAGGTGGGCACAGCGGTCACGTGGTAATAAGCGGCCAAGTCTTGGCAGCTATCAACATTCACCTTAATTAGTGTGGCCCGCTGCAGCGCTTCGTCCACCTGCTCATTAGGCAGCGCTGCCCGAAACCGCCGACACGGCCCACACCAGTCAGCATAAAAATACACTATCGGTACGCGGTGGGCAGGAGTGGCACTGCCTACGAACTGCGCGAACGCCTGTGGGCTTCCTGCTTGCTTATATTCGGTAACGACTGCTTTGGTTGGGTGCGTAGCCTGTTCTGCGCAAGCAGTTACTAGTGGCAGCAGCAAGAAAAAGTAACGCGTAAGCTTCATACCCGCGAAGATATGTGCGTAGCACTACTCTATCCTGAGTCGGCGGCCGCAATGGGGTAAGCGTGGGCTACGCGCCTTGCAGCGCGGCGCTTACCTCCGGCTCGGGCAGGCCGGTGTACTGGCAGAACTCGCGCACGCTAACGTAGGCGCGGGCATCCTTGCCCAGACGAGCACGAATGCGCTGCAGCAGGCGCTTGCCGGCCTCGTAGGTGTTGCCGGTGAGCTGGGCGGCCTGCTTGGGGTAGATGACGACCTGACGCATGAAAACGGGTTACTTCGGGGTATAGTTGGGCATACGAATATACAACGTAAAGCAGCAGCCGGTAGGTTTACTGACATGATGCGGCTAGGCAAATTTTTGCGGGTGCTGGTACACGTAGTAGTGGCCCTGACGGGGGTAGGCGGAGTGGCTATCGGGCTGGGCCCGGTGGCCTGCTACCGGCGGCCGGCAGCCCTGGGGCTGACGGGGCCGGGCAGCAGCGGGCGGCCAGGCTGGGGCTTGAGGAAATGTAGAACGACGCGGGTAGTGCGGCCGGGCAGTTGGCGGGCCTACACCGCACACGAAAAAGCGCGTGCTTGGGTGGGCTGTCCCTGGTAACGTCGCTAATAAATCAGCCAGTAACTTATTTATCAATCTTTTACTAGTTTTTATTATGGCTCGTATTCGTTCCATGCTCGGCACCATTGAGGGTAGCGCGGGCGGCCTCACCTTTAGCAGCACGGCGGGCATTAACCTGCTGCGCCAGAAGGTGGGCACCAACAACAGCAAATCGCCACTGCAGCTACAGCAGCGCGCCAAATTTGCGGAAATCGGCCGCTTGGCCAAGGCTCTCGGCGCGCTGCTGCTGGCCGGCTACAAGCGGGTAGGCTTTCAGAATGGCTACAATCAGTTTGTGGGCCAAAACATTGCCTACACGTCGCTGGACCAAAACAACGTGGCCAGCATCGACTACGCACGCCTGAGCGTATCGACGGGTAGCGTCACGCCACTGGTGGGCCTTGCTATGGCTAACTCGGCGACAGGCAAAACCATCAGCTGGACCGACAACAGCGACAGCAACCAGGCGCTAGCCTCCGATAAGGTGTACGTGGCTATCGTGCGCACGGCGACTAAGCAGGTAGCCCAGTCGCTGGGCAGCGCCACCCACCCGGCGGGCTCGGTAGACGTGGCAGCTTCGTATCTGGCAGGTATGGCGGCCGGGGAGCTGGCGGTGTATGCCTTTGCCCGCCGGGCCGACAACACGGATGCCAGCCCCACGGCCAGCCTCGCGTCGGCGGCAGCGGGGGGTAGCCCGGCGCCGACCTTCGGCACCACCATCCCCGGTCCTTCGGGCACGGCGGCGGGCACGACGCTCACGGCCTCGGCCGGTGACCGCTTCGGCTTCAACGAGCTGACCACGGGCAGCAGCGGCCCCTACAACATGGCCATCAACGTGGGCGGCCAGCAGGTGGCCAGCGTGGATACCTACGACCGCTACGCGGGCAAGCCGTTCGGTTTCACCCACGCCGGCGTGACCCGCACGGGTAACTTCGCGGCGACGGTGAACTTCTAGGCTTAACGTCCTGGACAGCAATGGGCCGGCCCGGGTATACTGCCGGGGCCGGCCCTATTTTTTTACCTTCTACTTTACTACAAATGAGCACTATCACTAAAAAGCTCTCGGGGGTTATGTTCAGTGGCGCGGCGCTGAAGCTGGCCTCGGCCGCCTTTAGAAACAACCTCACCATCGTGTACGGCTTCAACGCGGGCGGCACGGGCTACACCTCTTTTAAGCCAGCCAGCAGCTTCAACTCGCTCACGGAGCTGGTACCGGATGGGGTCTACATCGTGGACGCGGCGACGCCGGGCTTTGAGCTACCCGGGGCCGTGCTGACGCTGGCGGGCTTGGGCAGCAACGCGCCGGCGGCGCTGACGGTCAACAACTTCCGCGCAGCAGGAAAAACCTACCCGAATGGGCAACAAGCGATTGAACTTGATTTTGACGCCGCCAGCACCGACCCGGCCGATTTTGCCGTGGTGCTGGTGGTGTGGAACGAGACGACCGAATTTATGCAGGGGATATTGGATATGGGCGGCGTAAACACGGGGTCAACCGGGGCTATCTCGGTCGGCCAGCTGGGCTCTACCCTGACGGACACGTACCGCGTGCACGTGCTTTCCAACCGGGGCTCCCTCTTTACGAAGACGTTTGTGCCAACTGCGTAGCCTGGGTAGGACGCAGCCCAAAAAGCCGGCTCCCTGGATGGGGGCCGGCTTTTTTGGGTTTTAGCGGGAAATGGCTGGTACGGCGCCGGGTAAGAGCTGGACCGAAGGAGGACCGAAGGAAGACCGAAGGAGCCTATTTGATTTGGCCTGGCCAGATTATAGGACTTTGAGGAGGAGTCCCAGCGAGCAGCGTAGCAGTGGCAGGTACATAGAGCAAATAAAAAGCTTGGCCGGCTGGTGGCTCTCTAAGTAGCCCCTCTTTTATATACACTTTTAGAGAATGGTCTTATTGTAAAGGACAATCGCCACCTTGTTTGTGCTGGTAAAATATGATACTTAAGCCAGCTCTAAAGGGTATGATAAGGCTATCAGGATTGATATACTGCCCATTTAAATCATAATACCTACTGGCCAGCTTGTTATAAAACACTTGTCCGTCCGGATAATGAATTAGTTGGGGTACCAGTTAGCCCTATAATGAATTGTTTTACTGTACTATCAGAATGACATAATTTAGAGTGGGTGGGTCGATTGGTGCGTCAGTGACATTAATGAATCGAACGCTCACGCTACCACTCGACGTCACATAGGCGTAAGCAATGCCCAATCCGTCCGGCAAAGCATCTGTTGGGTTTACAGTTACCGAGGCTCCAACCAGTGCATTTGCAATAGGAACAATAATAGAACTGGTCCCTGCTGCTGGCACTGAACTCATATCGAAGCTCGTACTAAGCCGCATCATGGCGTTTATTGCCGTTCCATTGATTCCCAACTTGGTAGTGCCTGCTACGTCAAGAATAGCAGTGGGGGTAGTGGTACCGATACCTATACTACCTCCAACGAAATTCAGAGAATTGGTAGCTTGGTCGATAGTTGTTGCTTGCGAGAGGGTACCACCTATGCTAAAGTTAGTACCCGATTTGGTTAAGCCATTACTGGCTGTAGTTGGGTCGAGGCTTGCGGCTGTGCTAGTACTTAGTGTACCATTTGGCGAGGCCGTTACTACCCTAACACCGGCACCAGCAAGCCCTTCCAAACGTACCGTGCTAGTTGAGCCACTCACTTGCAACGTTGCCGTTGGGGTGGCAGTGCCAATACCGAGGTTGCCCCCAGTTAGGCCAAGGCTGTAGCCTGCCTGTGCAATAGTGGTGGCCTGTCCGAGCGTACCACCGAGCACCGTATTGTTGCCCGTCTTGGTTAAGCCATTGCTAGCCGTGGTTGGGTCGAGGCTTGCAGCTGTGCTGGTGCCTAGGGTGCCATTCGCGGCAGTTGTTACTAGACGGGTTCCGGTTCCTGTCAGCCCTTCTAAACGGACACTACTCGTAGCACCAGCCACGTGCAGCGTTGCGCTTGGGGCAGCCGTCCCTATACCAACACTTACGGCATTGGCTCCCGTACCACCGAGCACCAGGCTGTTACTCTGACTTACAGTTGCTGCGTAGCCTACTGCGGTTGTATTGGTCAAGGCGGACCCAATAGCTCCGGAGCCATAACCTAGGGCCGTATTGTTGCTGCCAGTAGTAGTGTTGTAGCCACTATAAACGCCCAGGAATAGATTATTACTGCCTGTGACGTTGTTATAACCGCTTTGATAACCGAAGAATGAATTGAAATTGCCTAACAGATTGGAAAAACCACTTTGGTAACCACTAAAATGGTTGTTGTTACCCGTGGTATTCTGGAATCCACTTTGATAACCCTCAAAGTGATTATTAAGGCCCGTCGTGTTGCTATTGCCGCTTTGATATCCAATAAATTGATTATTCTTACCCGTCGTGTTGTGAAGACCGCTTTGTAGACCAACGAATAAGTTATTAACACCAGTTGTATTACTACCACCACTTTGGTAGCCGTCGAATTGGTTGTAGCCACCCGTGGTGTTAGCATTACCACTCTCGAAACCACTAAATTGGTTGAAGCTACCTGTGGTGTTTTCGAAGCCACTGTTAGTACCAATAAAATGATTGTTCTTGCCAGTGGTATTACGGTAGCCACTATAGCTGCCTATGAATTGGTTTTGGTCACCAGTCGTATTATAGTACCCACTATAGCTGCCTACGAACATATTCCCACTAGCGGTGGTATTGAGACTACCACTGTTATTGCCTATGAATAGATTATTACTACCAGTAGTATTGAGAGGACCACTGGAATTACCGTTAAAATAATTGTTATTTCCGGTTGTATTGAGGTATCCGCTCCTAAATCCAATAAACTGATTTTGAAAGCCTGTGGTGTTGCTGTAGCCGCTCTGGTAACCTTCAAAGACATTTTGATAGCCGGTTGTATTATTTACGCCACTTTGATAGCCAATGAATTGGTTGCTACGCACCAGGCTGCTATTATTCGTAAGGTTTGTCTGGCCACTTTGGTAGCCCAAGAGAATATTACCACCACTGTTTTGACCTAGGTTCAACCCGCCGTCCGCGCGGATGCCTACCCCAGAAACTGAGCCTATATCGGCTCCAGTGCCAGTAAGTGCATTTCCTTGTAAATTAAGCATTTGAGTAGCAGTATGATTACCAAGATTATCGCCATTACTAGTACCAGCAGGAGTAGGATTAAGTAGCGTCCAAAGGGGAGTAGCCGGCGTACCCGCATTATAATAAAAGCCCGCTGCACCATCAGTTTGGAATACTAATAGGCCTGTAGCCGGGGTAACAATGCTTAGGCGCTGCGCGCTAGTTAAACGTGGCAGCAAAAGTCCAGCGTTAGAAGAAGCAATTTCCAGCGCGGCTGAAGCATCAGGAGCTGTAGTACCAATACCTATATTCTGGCTAAGCGCCGAAAAGTGGCTTATAGTTAGTAAAACAAGCAACATTAACCATGACCTAGAAGAGAAGATGTGTTTCATGAAGTGAACAGAGAAGATAATGGTCTAGAATAAAAAGGAGAATTTGGCTTTACTCTATCACGCACCAGCTACTATAGCTGACAGTAGCGGTAGTGTAATGCAGCAGATAAGTACCAACGGCTAAGCCAGCCAGCGGTACCTGGCCCTGGGCGCGTCCGTCTACTGCAACCGTGCGCACTAGACGGCCTGCTACATCCAGTACTTGCAGCGTAGCGACCTGGGCGGGGCCCGAATAGAGGTAGGTGGTTATTTGCCCACTAGTAACACGGGTAGGGTACACCACAAAGCCAGCATTCTGGACCGCACGCATTGCGGCTAGCGGAGAATCCATATTACTCACCGTGAAGCGGTTGAGTAATGTAGGACGACTAATTATAGTACGGGCACTCGCGTTAGCTAATGAGCCTAGAGCAGCCCAGGGCTGGCCCGCGGCGACTTGCTGCCAGAGTTGGGCCCGGTTGAAAGCAGTGATACCGTTATCGTTGTCCGGTAACCAACTTAGTGTGAGCTGCACAGGAGCACTAGGCTGGGTAGTAGGAACCACTGTCCAAATACGGTCGATCCCCTTGAGACTACCATTAGTGAAGTTCTGACCATAGCTAACATCAGGCGTGAGTAAACCTGCCACTCGGGTGATACTTACCGAACCCAGGTTATTGGTGGTAGGGTCTAGCACAGCCCCATTCCCAAAGTCTACCGCTGCCCCGTTCACGGCGGCACGCGTAACTTGCAGAGCACCTGTTACGAATCTACCTGAAGCCTCCCCACTAAGCGTAGCGCCATCGAGCAAATGCAAAGTGTACACCGTGCCAGTCGGTGCCTGCGTACTTACCTGCCCGTTGACTAATCTTAAGAAGTTGCTCACAACCAAATCACTGGTTAAGCGCAGTGTGTTGGCTCCCGCCGTCGGCTTATCAACTATTATTTGATATAGCGCAGCCCCACCAGAAGAAAAAAGCTCGTCGGTGGTCCCGCTGAAGGTAATAACACTGGTGCCCGCAAGCAAGCTGCCCGCATTGACAAAGTTCCCATGTAACTCTATTGAGCCACTACCTAAATCAAGGATTGCAGGGGCAGTGTTGACTAAGTTACCGTCTACGCGTAGCGTGCCAGCGTTAGTTAGCGTACTGTTAGCTTGATTAGTTAGCCCCCCTTTACCTACATAAAGCGTAGCGCCAGGTCGTATCGTCAGTCTAGCACCGTTATTAGATAGGTCTTGAGCAGTAACAGGTATACTGAGCAACAAGCTTACAGAGAGCAGAAAGTAGAGTTGCTTCATTAAAAGTATTGTTATAATCGCGGGGAATCAATCCAAAGGTACACCTATACTAGTTTAACTGAATTATGAATTAGTTGATAACAAGTTACCAAACTGTGTATGGTGTACATCTCTCAGTTGTGGATACATTTAAAGTTGTCAACCTACGTTGCCTATTGAGGTCAATTACAAGGGTCATGGCGTAGTAGGCCGATGAATCCAGACAACGTCCACCAGGGGCCCGAGCAAGGTATAGTTATAGAATGCGCAGTATGGGGGTAGACTCAGTTGAACGCCCGCGCCCAGATAGGCTACCTGCGTATAGGATGCGGCGCTACTGCTCGGCGTAGCATCGCAACAGCTTCTGATACTTCGTGCGCCCAGTCTGCATTTGCTCGGTGGTCAGCTCATGCACCCATACGGCAGCAGGCTCCTGACCTTTAGCTGGCTTTTTCTGCACTGCGATGAGCACCACCCACTGGGCACCTAGGGCATCGGTGTACAGCGCGCTCTGCGGTCGTAGCCGTGTCTACCGTTTCGAGGAACTGCGCGAGGTCGCGGCAGCTCGTGGTTTTGAAGCCTACCAGGGTGCGGCGCTGGCCTTTAAGGCTGGTGAGCAGCAAGTCGGGCCGCACCTTGACCATGAGGCTGGTAGCCTCATGGGTGGCGATGTGGCTCTGCTCGGGCTGGCCCAGGCACAAGACGTGGCGGGGGTAGCGGCGCTGACGGATGACGGTGGCCAGCGCAACGGCCTGCTGGCGCTGGCGGTGGTCAATAGGGTCTTCGGGGTTGGGGCAGCGTGGAAGCTACCGAGGCTAGTTAGTGCCAGCTACCGCCCGCCTATCCCGGCATAAGCCAAAAAGATAGGGTAATTGGCCTACCGTAGTGGTCGGCACCGTGAAAGCACCCCTACATTTGAGGCTCAAGAAACTACGGGAATTGCTTCCGTCTTTGGGCTGCCATGTTCTATTCACTTGCGCTGCCCAGGCAGTTGCGGCGTTTTCTCCTGCTGTTGGGCGGCCTGTGGCTGCTTCAGCTCCTACCTGCCACCGCCCAGCCAGCCTCACCTAGCATGCGCATCGAGCGCCTACCCCCCTCGGGGCTGGTGCTCAACAAAGGCTGGCGCTACCACATCGGCGACGACCCCGCCTGGGCCCGGCCCGACTTCGACGACCGCCGCTGGCAAGAACTCGACCTGGGCCGGCCCCAGCGAGAACTGCCGGCGCGCCTGCAAACCGGCATCAGCTGGCTGCGCCTGCGGCTGCGCGTCGGCGACAGCCTGCGCCAGCACGCGCTGCTGCTGCAACTGGGCGCGCTGGGCGCTTGGCAACTCTACCTCAATGGTCGCCTTGTGCAGCACAAGGGCACGCTGCACCCCGACCCGACCCGCGTGCACCTGCTGGGCCACTGGGACGGCCCGGAATCGGTGGAGGTGCCGCTGACCGAACCGGGCGAGCAGGTGCTGGCCCTGCGCTTCGCGCCTTGGCGCCCCCCGCTGATGTGGGGCATCGGGGGCAACCCGCTGCTGAGCTTGCGGCTGCTGGCGGGGTGGCAAGTGCGGGCGCAGGTGGCCGAGCGAGGCCCCGCGCGCACCGTGCACTGCGTCGTGGCGGGCGTGTTTGGGCTGCTCACCCTGCTGCACCTGGCCTTTTTTCGCTACAACCCCGCCCGGCGCGCCAACCTCTACTTTGCCGGCTACGCCGGGTGCCTGGCGCTGGGCGCGCTGAGCATCTACTACAACGAGGTCTTCTACTCGGCCGGCCTGGCCCCGCATATTGCGCTGTCCATCGCCAGCTTCGCGCTGCTGCTGCTGAGTAGCCTGGCGGCCGTGCGGGCATTATATGCCTTGTTTCATTTCCGGCCCGGGCACCTGTATGCGGGCCTGTGGCTAAGCTTTGGCGGCCTGCTGGTTTTTATTTCGCTCCACCTGTTTGGAGGGGGGCTGCTCGGCTACCTGGCCTCGCTGGTGCTGGCGACGGCCGAAGAGCTGCGCCTGACGGGGCGGGCCCTGCGGCAGCGGCAGCGCGGGGCTTGGATTATCGGGGCGGGGTTTGCCGGCTCCTTCCTGGCCGTGCTGACGCAAGTCGTGCTCGAGGTCAGCCCGTTTGGGGTGTCGCTGCTGACCTCCAACCTGCTCTTTACGCTCACATGCCTGCCGCCGGCCCTGGGCATCTCCTTGTTTCTGGCCCGCGAATTTGCCCTCGATGCCGAGCTGCTGCAAGTCAAGCTGGTCGAAGTGGAGCAGCTCGCGGCTAAGACCCTGGCCCAGGAGCAGGACAAGCAAGCCCTACTGGCCCAGCAAAATGAAACCCTGGAAGGGCAGGTGGCGCAGCGCACGCACCAGCTGCAACGCTCGCTGAGCGAACTGCAAGCCAGCCAGCAGCAGCTGGCAGCCCAGGCCGTGCGGCTGGGCGAACTGGATGTGGCCAAAAACCAGTTCTTTGCTAACGTCAGCCACGAGCTGCGCACGCCCCTGACCCTGGTGCTGGGCCCGCTCGACTCCCTGCTCACGGACCCGGCCCAGCCCCTGCCGGCCCCGCTGCGCCCCTCCGTGGTGCTGGCCCACCGCCAAACCAGGCGCTTGCAGGCGCTGGTGGACCGCATCCTGGACTTGACCAAGCTGCAAGCCGGTCGGCTGGAGGTATTTGCCACACCTACCCTCGTGGCCCCGTTTCTGCGCCGGGTGGTGGCGCAGTTCGACTCGTTGGCCGCCGAGCGGGGCGTGGCGCTCCACGGCCCCGCCCACCTGCCCACGGCCCTGCACCTGCTCCTGGACGCCGACAAAGTAGAGCAAATCCTGACCAATCTGCTCAGCAACGCGCTCAAGCATACGCCCGCGGGGGGGCAAGTGCACCTCACGGCCGAACTGCCCGCGGCGGAGCCCCCGCACGCGCTCACCCTCACGGTGCGCGACACGGGCCCGGGTATCGCGGCCGACGAGCAGGAGCGCGTGTTCGAGCGCTTTTACCAAAGCCCGCACTTGCCCACCTTGGGTGGCACCGGGCTGGGCTTGGCCCTAAGCCGGGAACTGGCGGCGCTGCTGGGCGGTACCCTCACGCTGGAGAGCGCCCCCGGCCAGGGCGCGGGCTTTACGCTGCGCTTGCCGGCGCCGGTGCTGCCGCCACCCGCGGGGCGAGCACCGAGTGGCTCCGGAGAATCCGTCGCCGGGGCGGTAGCCGGCACCTTTGACGGACCGCTGCCCGAGCCCCTGGTGCCGAGTTCCCGGTTGCGGGTGTTGGTGGTGGAAGACCATCCCGACCTGCGGGCGTACGTACGCGACTTACTGGCCCCGACCTACGAGGTGCTCACCGCCGTCGATGGGCAAGACGCGCTGGAACTGCTGGCCGGCGACACGCCGGTAGACTTAGTGGCCACCGATGCCATGATGCCGCGCCTCAGCGGCACGGAGCTGCTGGGCCACCTCAAGGCCAACCCGGCGCGGGCCGGCGTGCCGGTGCTCATGCACACGGCCCGCGCCGACGAGGCGCACCGCGCGGCCGCGCTCACGCTGGGCGTGGACGACTACCTGACCAAACCTTTTACGCCGGCCGAGCTACTGACCCGCGTGCGGACGCTGCTGCACAACCAGCAAGTACGGCGCTACTTCGCCACGCTGCCAGCCGAGCCGGCGGCAGATTCGCCCGCGGCCTCCCCCACCACGGCCTCCCCTATTGGCTCGACCACAGCGAACGCTGCCCAAGCGCCCGTAGGGCCGCTGCGGCCGGAGGTGGATACGCGGCTCGTGCGGTGGCAGACCCAAGCAACCGAACACCTGGCCGACGAGCAATTTGGGCCCGCGGAGCTGGCCGAGCTGCTGTGCCTGAGCGAGCGCACGCTCTACCGCCGCCTGGGCGAGCTGGCCGGCCTCACCCCCGCCGCGTGGCTGCGCGAGCTGCGCCTCGACCAGGCCCGGCTCCTGCTGGAAGCCGGCGGCTTTGGCTCGGTGACGCAGGTAGCCGAGGCGGTGGGCTTTGCCAGCGCCCGGTATTTTGCGACCCTCTATACCGAGCGCTTTGGCCGGCGCCCCGCCGACTACCCGGCCTGAGGGCAGGAGCCACCAGCCCCGGAGTGGTGGCCCGAACCAGCCCTGCCGCGCGCCGGAGGGGGTAGGCAGAAGGGTACTGGCGCGTGGCAGGGCAGTAGCAGCCGTACAGAATGCCTGCCAATACTGACAGCTGGGCTGCCAATCTGTGGCACTCAGCTCATAATGGCGAGGATTTTACAGGGGTGCCCCGGGGAGAGCCTGCACTTTTGCAGCGTCAACTACCCGTTGGCTGGCCAGGCACCTAGCGCATCAAGCAAGGCTGGCGGCCCAGGGGAGTCAAGGCATCACTCACTCCTTTCTCAGCTATGAAACACTACCTAACCAGCAGCTGCGGCAGCTCCGCTCGCAGTCGGCTGGGCAGGCCCCGTGCTTGCCTAGCCCCGGCGGCCACTGTGGCGGCCGGCGGCTAATCAGGAGGCCCGGGCGCTAACGCAGCCCGCGCCTAGCCACGCCGATGCAGGTACCACCTGCCTGGTGTGCTGCTACCCCTCTTGAAAAGGCTGGTGACACGCAGGCGTCACCAGCCTTTTTTTCGCTTACTCCCTTCACCCTACCCCCAAACTCCATGGAAAACAGCTTCTCTACAACTGGTTGGCTCCTGGGCCTGCTCTTGGCAGCCGGCCCCGCCCTCGGGCAAAATTATGAGCAGATAGCCAAGCAAATAGTCAATACCTCGGCCGGGGTGAAGGCCGGGGAGCTGGTCATGATTACGGGCGGCCAGCACACCCTGCCGCTGATGGAAGCGGTAGCCGTCGAAGTGGCCCGCGCGGGCGGGCAGCCGGCCATGCTAGTCAACACCGACAAGGTCGCGCATGCCGAGAACGTAGAAATACCAGAATCAGCCATTCAGGCCTCTAAAATGCGCAACTGGCTGTTGCAGGCCGACGTGCTCATCACGCTACCCTCTCTAGAAGACAGCCGTGCTGCGCTGGCCGGTATAACGCCAGCTCGCCAGAATAAATTTGAGAAAGTGGCGGCCGAGGCCGGGCTCAACAAGAAGCTGGATGCGGCCAAGATTCGGGGGGTATTCGTGAGCTACCCCAGCAAGAGCTTTGCCACAAACCAGCAGCTGGACTACCCAGGCTACGAGCAGATGATTTGGGCCGGCATTGGGGCCGACTACACGGCCATCGCCGCGCAGGCGCAGCAACTGAAGCAGCTGTTCGCAACCGGCAAAAAAGTACATATCACGTCGCCCACGGGCACCGACCTAACCTTTCAGCTCGCGGCACGCCCCGTGTTTGTCGACGATGGCGTGCTGACCACCGCCGACCAGCAAGAGAAGCTCATTTATAACCGCACTGCCGCCCTGCCTGGGGGTCGGGTTTTTGGCACCTGCCTGGAAACTTCCGCCACGGGCCGGCTGGCGGCCTCGCCCGCCACGTGGAACGGCAAGCCTTTCCAAGGGTTCAAGGCCGACCTCAAGAACGGGCAGCTAGCTAACGCGAAGGCCGAGGTAGGAAACGAAGGTTTGCAACAGTGGCTGGCATCGTACGACCCCAGCTTGCTGCAACTGGATTATTTCTCCATCGGCCTCAACCCGGCCATGAAGGCGCAGGACCAGAAAGGGTACAATCCAAACACGGCGGCGGGCATGGTGTATGTCGGGATTGGGAACAACGAATTGCAGGGCGGTCAAAACAAGGCGCCCACCGGCGATAGCTTCCCCATCGCCAACGCGACCGTGGAGGTGGACGGCCGGGTGATTGTGCGCAATGGCCAGCTCGTAACGGCGGCAGTAGCCAGCGCTGGGGCGGCTCCCCAAAAACGCCGGCAATAAGCCGCGCCAACTAGTAGGCGAAGCAAGAGCCGGTGGGGAAGGCGCTACGCTAATGCAGTCGCCTGCTCGCCCGCTGCCAGTGCCCTACCCCCTCTCGCGCAGCGAAGCCCCGCTACCACCGGCCGCGGGCACCCGGCCAGCTCCCGAAAACAACGCCGAGGTGCAGAGCGGCCAGCAGTACTACCTGCCCCTGAAGCGCGACGATTACGCCAGCGGCCTGTACTACTGCCGCCTCATTGCCAATGGCCAGGTAAAAAACCTGCGCCTCAGCCTTGTGAAGTAAGCATAAGCACTATGCGCCGCTCACGCGGCGGAAATACGTAAAAAAGCCGGGCACTTGCCCGGCTTTTTTTATGCGCGGGCAGGAGGCTAGCCAACCCGGCACAGCACCAAAAGACTGCAGGAGGTGTAGGAAAGGCATATAGCCTATGGCCAGGAAGGAGCCGGTGGTGCGCAGGAGCTTTGTGAGTAGCGGGCCGCTGGAGGATGATGCACACTATGTGCAGCTACCGGAGATTTAGGAGGTACTGCGGCGAAAGAAATAGCGTGTCTCGTTATCAATATCGCTCTCCAAGTCATTGATACTGGATTTATGCCCCCTAGTTTGTACAGTCGTCGTCGTGAGCCACTCCCACCCATGTCGGCCTAAGTAGTTGAGGATATCAATCACCGACTTCGATTGCTGGATGTTCTTGGCCATCTCAGCCATTTCGGCGTCACCTACTGCGTTAGGGGCACTCTGTCCGTAGTCGAGGTACACTCGACCAGGCGAACTGAAGTGGCGGTCATCAACGACAAGCGCACAGTAGCGATAAGGCGCGGCAACGGTGGTAGAGACTGCTTGCCCGTGCACAAGGCCAGCGAGCAATAAAGAGCAGATGAGGAGCAAGTATTTCATGCTGCTCAAGATAGGGTGAAGGCGGCTGCCGGAGGGGGTAGGCATGAAAAGCCCCGCTGGTGGGCCGGGCTGCTCTCCTACTCGCGGGGCTTGCGGGTGCAGGGTTTGCGTGGGGGCTTGATGTGCATTTCGCATCCTGCCAGCATCTACTAGCTGCTGACCGCCTTGGAAGGCGTAATTCCGCTACGACTATGAGATCTGCTACTTCCTGCTGGCTACTGGTTGCCTTGACAGCAACTACGGCCCTGGCCCAAACGCACCCCGAAAAGACACGTGGCAGCAAACCCACAGTAATGCGCAAGCATTTACGGACAGCTGTAGCTGAGCCTCTCGACTCCAACAAAGTCTATTTCTACGTGGAGCAAATGCCGCTACTGAACGGGCAACAGGCGTATCTAGCCAGTAGTGCCGCTATCACCCACTCTGTAGTCGTACCTGCGAACGCCCCAGCTGGCCGAGTATACGTGCAGTTTGTCGTTACGAAAGAGGGCCAGGTTAGCCACCCACGTATTGTAAAGGGCCTGCGGGCTGACCTGGATTCGGCCGTCGTGGCGGCCACGCGGCAACTCCCACGCTTTACCCCTGGCAAACAAGGCAACCGAGTGGTGGCAGTTGTTATCACTGTCGGTGCGACGTTTCCAGTGGCGCAACAGCCGTAAGGTAGAGGCCACTCCCCTACTCGCGGGGCCTAGCGGGTGGAAGTTCCTATCCTATGGGAGCTGGCTAGGTAGGGTCAGCTGTCATGCTGGAAGCGAAGAACACAAAATAGTACCCAAACATAACCAGCACATCCACTCCCACCAGCAAGACCAGCGAGAGCGCCCGCCCCCACCGCCGCTGCCACAGCCGCCACACCAGCAGCACTGCTACCCAGACCAGTAGCATGCGGGTCAGCCATTCCCACATCCAGAGTACGTACAGAGATAAATTTGCACCCCCTCTTCGGTATACTAGGGCCACATATATACCTGGGAGCAAGAAAGCACTCAGTAGGTGGACAGTCCAAAGCAGGAATTTATGGGATTGTTTGAACATAAGCACGGTGCATTTGCTACAGTAGCTACTTACAAAAGCACCGCACCGACTGGGCTTTTTTAGGGCCTCTCCCCTACTCGCGGGGCTTGCGGGTGAGTGACTTACTCCTTATGCTGCAAGACAACGCGGATGTCAGCCAAGAGACGCAATACCAAGTGTAACACTTCTTCCGGAACAGGGACTAGGTTGCCGTAGCGCGTGAGCAAGTAGCGCACCAGGGCCCCCAGGGCATGGACTTCGTCTTGCAACTGGGTGTGCAGGCGCTGCCAGTGGGCTTCTCCTAGCTCGGGGGTGGTACGGCAGTGGTGACGCGTGGCAATGGATTGGCTCACGAGGTCGGCCAGGGACTGGAGCACGCGCTGTTCCTCGGAGGTAAACTCGCGGGGCTGCTGGTCAAGCAGGCAGAGGGCGCCCATGCTGTACTGGTCGGTCAGGCGCACAGGGGCCGCGGCATAGAAGCGGATGCGCTTGGCCAGGGTAGCTTGGATGGCTACGGAGTCGGTAAGCGTGGGGGTAGCCGCCGCCAGGTCGTGGTAGACGACCACTCGGTTTTGCTCAACCACCGTGGAGCAGAGCATCTCGGCGCGGGGCTGCGGCGTCGCGCCGGGCATCCCGTAGTGGGCTGTGGTCGTGACCTGCTGCGCGTCGACCAGGTTGAAGAGGGAAATAGGCAGGCTAAAGATGCGGGCGGTCAGGCCCACGAGTTCATCGAATACGTTTTCACGCAAAAAAGGCAACACTTCGTGATGACTAAGGCAGGCCAGGCGCTCCGCCTCGGTTACGGGTGAAACAGGTGTAATCAACATGTAGGACAACTATAAATAAGTATAATACAAGCCAGTAAGGCTCCGGCATTTTTAAAGTCCAAATATATAAGAAAGCCCCGCTGGTGGCGAGGCTTTTCTTCTACTTGCGGGGCTTGCGGATTAGTGCCAAAGCCGCCAACTCCCTAGAGCTTGCGACGTAGCAGGTAGCCCACCTGCCCGCTTTTCTCATCGGGGAATGTGGACGACTGCACCAGTTCCCATCCTTGGCTATCTAAGTAGCTCAGGGCCGCCGGCACCGAACTAAATCGCTCGATAGCGGAGGCTAGTGCCGATAAGGAGCTATCCTGCACGGCCATTTCTTTTCGTTGGTTCTGGCCGTAGTAGCCAGCAGGCATAGCGCAACGAGTAAGAGCTTTACGTGTTTCATCTGGCCAAGATAGGGTGGGTAAGGCTGCTGAAGGGGTAGTTTTGTAACCTGATGGCCGCCTCAACTATTTATTTTCACAGTCCCGCTGGGCTGATACTCGAGCATTCATTCGACCGCTATGCCGAACTGCGCTATCTACCCAGTAAACGTCAACCCGGCGACCTAGCGGCCCTGCTCACCCAGCTCGGGCGGCTCCTGCTGGCACGGGGCTGGCATAAGTTCCTGTCTGATAATCGGCAAATGACTCCTTACTCGGCCGACGAAAAGCAGTGGTTCGTCAGCGAGTGGCTCTCTGGTGCAGTGCCCCATCCCAACCCGCTAACTGGGGTAATTGTGCTACCCGAGAACGTGGTGGCTCGTCTCTCCTTTCTGGAGATGTCTATGCGGGCGTCAGAGTCTTCCTTGCGCTACCGCACGTTTCAGCAAGCAGACGCAGCGCTGGCTTATCTCACAGCGCTAACGTAAGAAGATACCGCTGCTGGAGGAGTGGGTTCAGGAATTGTCCTCTAAGCTGTCCCCTTTGAAAAACAAAACCCCGTTTCCAAGTCGGAAACGGGGTTTTCAGTGGAGAGGCAGGCACACTCCGACTGCCTAGCTTAGCGCGGGTGCACAGCACCGTTGGGAAGCAGGGGCAGGCAGCAACGGACACTCAGGACGCGGAGGCGCCACTGCTTGTCGAGGCGGGCAGGAGGCTAGCCAGCTCGACACAGGCGCGTAGCAGGCGGCGGTACTTCTTGCGGCCGGCTTGTAGCTGCTCGGCGGTCAGCTCATGCACCCATACCTGCGGCGACTGGCCCTTGGCTGGCTTTTTCTGCACCGCGATGAGCACCACCCGCTGGGCACCTAGCGCGTCGGCGTAGAGGGCACCCTGGCGGTCGTAGCCGTACTTGTCTACCGTTTCGAGGAACTGCGCGAGGTCCTTGCAGCTGGTGGTTTTGAAGTCTACGAGGGTGCGGCGCCGGCCTTTGGGGCTGGTGATGAGCAGGTCGGGCCGCACCTTCACCGTGAGGCCGGTGGCCTGGTGGGTGGCGGTGTACGACTGCTCGGCCTGGCCCAGGTAGCGGACGTGGCGGGGGTAGCGGTGGCGCTTGATGACGCGGGCCAGCTCGCCGGCGGCGACCCACTGGCTGCGCGCGCGGCCGGCCAAGTCTTGGCCAATGGCCTGAAACTGCGCGGGCTCCAGGATGGCGCTGTGAAAGTGGCTGCCGAAGGTGAGCGCCTCGGTGGTGTAGCGGGTGGCGCTGCGCAGGCGGCCCAGCAGCTGGTCGGCCAGGTGGCTCAGGTCGGTATTGCTGACGAAGGGTAGGGCGCGGTGCTGCGCCTGGGTGAGGCCAGGCAGGTGCTGGAGGTTGGTAAACATAGGGCTAGAAGTAAGTGGCTCCCTCCTCCACTGCTGGGGCGGGGGCCGGTGGACTATGCGGTGACTGCGGCGGCCTCGGCGGCGGCCTCGGCGGCGGCCTCGGCGGCGGGGGCAGCGGTGGTTAGCGGCTTGGCAGCTTGGTGCGCGGGAAGCTGGTAGCCCTCGGGGATGCGGTAGCCGCTCGCCAGGCGCACCTCGGCCATGCCCGTGAGGGTTTCCTCGCGGTAGAGGTCAACATCTTCGGCAAACTCCTGGCGGGCTTGCACCTCGGCCGGGGCGGCGGGCTGGTAGCTGAACTCGGCAATGAAGTAGGTAGCGGGCTGGCCGTGCTTCTCGGTTTGCTTCTGAACGGGAGTCACGGTCAGCTCCACGTCGGTGAGCTGGAGGTCGTCGTAAAACAGGCTGGCATTGAGCTTTTGCAGGTTCTCGACGCTGTAGCCGTGAAAGAGCACCGCGCACACGGCCCCGGTATTGTCGATGAAAAACAGCTCGGCCCACACCTTGCGGCCCCTACGCAGGATGTTGTCGGAGAACACACGCAGCGCAACGGGAATGAACGTGAGCGACGTGCCCAGCACCTCTTGCCCATTCAGGTTGAACACGCCGGCTTTGAGGTCGGCGCGGATTTGGCGGGGGTGGCCGGGGAGGTAGTTAAAGCGGCTGGTTTCAAGCAGCTCCCCGGCCTCGCTTACGGTAGCCGTGAGGTAGGCGCGGCGGGGAGTAACTGCGGCGGCCGTAGCGGCGGGGGCGGGGGTGGTTTTAGTGGTTGCCATAGTGGGCGGGTTGGGGAGGATGAAAAAGGTGGAGCCTGTTATCGGCCGGCCCTGTTGCCGTTGGTAGTTGTGGCCCGCGCCGCTGGTGAGCGCGGGCCTGGTGGCTACTGGACTGCGGCGGTGGTGATGAGGCGGCCGGCCGGCACCTCGCTGGCGGCGACTGCGCCGGCGGCCTTTGGCCAAGCGCCTGGCCAGAGCAGCTGGCGGGTGATGCGGGTGGCGTAGCGGCGAGCAGCGAAGGGCGGCGCTACGTTGAGGCGGCGGGCGGTAGGCTGGGCCATGAGGCGGAGCGGGCTAGCAGAACCCCTGCCAGCGAGCGGGGTCAGTGGCGGGGTGGTCGAGGGGGTCGAGGCTAGCGGGCGCCAGCGCGTAGCGGCGGTGGCTGGTAGTGGCCAGGGAGGCCTGCTCGTCGAGGCGGGCCAGGGTAGCCAGCAGGCGAGCGCGGCGCTGCTCGGCAGCCGTGGGGGCCGCGCCCTGGGCGGGCGCGGCCAGCGGGGTAGCGGCCTGGCTACGCATAGCCGGCGCACCAGCTGGCAGCCTCCTCCCTGGCCGACTGGCAGCAAGGACAGCTGGCGACAGGCTGGGCCACCGGGGCGGCCCCGAAGGGCTGCCAGCAGTGTGCGGAGGGGCGGCCACCGGCCAGGCGACAAGCCAACGAGAACCAAGCAGCCCCGCCGATGAAGGGAAGCCCGCCGTAGCGGCGGTCAATGCTGCGCTGGCGAAAGGAGCCCCAAGTGGCCCGGCGCTGGGCACGGGAACGGCCGGCAGCCGGGCGGGGGTGGCGGCGGTAGCTAGCGGCCAAGGGGGCGGCGACAAGCAGCGGACAAACGGTGAGCAACATGGCTGTAGGTGTAAGCCTGAAGTGCGCTACTGGCCGGGGGCCCGCCGGGGCAGCGCTAGCGCCGGGGCCTCTCCCCGACTACACACAAATATACTCAGTATACACATAATATTATGTATTTAATGTGTAATACAGCCTAGCCGCACCCACAAAATACGCCTCTTAATACGCACACTGTAGCATAGAAAATATACAGAAAGCAGAAGCCTGGGCGGGGAACGCCACAGCCACCGCCGTCGGAGCTATTGGGGATAAGCATCGTATTTCCGGTATTTAACGCAGCAATACAGCGAAGTAGATACTTAGATAGCCCGGCTCGCAGGGAATGCCTATAGGCCTACCAGTATCATCCATGACCAAATAGCACCTATTGACAAGCATTCAACCCATTCCTACATTTGTACGTATAACTTTACGTAACTACACATTCTTATGCAACCCTCGGTTATGTTCTTCAACAGCAGCAAAGCGGGCCACTACGCCCAAATACTCACCAGTGGCCTACTCGGCGACATGGTGGTGAATCAGCTTACCCCGCCCGACCCGGCCGTGATTCAGCAGTGGGGGTCGATGCTCATTCAGTTTCTGGTGGCGGGCGTGACCATCTGGGCCACGATTCGCAAGGCGCTGCAAAAGCCGGAATCGGTACTGAAGGTGCCCGTGGCCGGGCCGCCTACGCTGCCGGCTACCCCTACCCCTTCTCGGTG
>Ga0160429_1000617_pt1 | contig 27347 bp, 36 predicted proteins | sample SolpanmetagenomR_FD_108199 | JGI IMG/M metagenome (GOLD analysis project Ga0160429, IMG submission 108199) | Solar panel surface microbial communities from Lawrence Berkeley National Laboratory, California, USA - R | ecosystem: Engineered > Built environment > Solar panel > Unclassified ... | reverse complement strand
GCTGATCCTATATTTACTGATGGTCCGTTATCTTTTAGTATAGTACATTTTTGCAGATCATAGATCGGGTGATCAACTATCCGAACTCCGCGTGAGTACTGCCTTATAACCCAAATTTCATGGCGGAGGGCATCACGCATGATTCGCGCGCGAATTATGACGTTGAAGATGTCACTCGAATCGTTGTTGATTGGATTCTCGAAAAGTCCGTTGTATTGTTCGGGAGAGTGGAATGTACACATGTACACATGTACACATCAAAAATGCTCGCCATCACCTTTTTGTAATCTAGGTAGGTGTAAGTGTAGTCTGCCGATTGTAGAGGAGGTTGATGTTGTCATTGGAGATTTTAGCCGAATCCTCTGATGGAATGAACTGTTCTGAGAAGACTGATGATAAATTCATTCCATGTAGAATAGTCAAGGGGTCCATACTCTTACATGCATCATCATGACACTTGGCTATGAGAGATTTAGTATTGATGCTAAAATGAGGATGATTGCTGTATGTTCAGATCCTTTGTGGAGGCAATTTGCTGTCGACATTTCTACCCTAGTCAGTGTTGACTCGTAGTGAATCTGCTTAATATCGTCCTTCTTGTAGATTGGATACGTATCCAACACAATCTCCGTAATTGATCATGTGTGAGAGTAATCCGATATATCCATGGGCAGGGTCATTGAATGTGCTTCTGTCATTCGTAAGCTTCTGCCATCCTTTTGGTAGAGGCTTCTTGTCAGCTTTTATTGAGAACCTGATTGGATAGCACGCTTTGATTTGTTCAATGTTGGCAAATACGGTCTCGTCAATGGTCGCTTCGGTAAGAGCTTTAGTGACGGCATCCATGGAAACTGTAGTCACTGACATATTTGTTAGTAGTAAAACCAGAAATAATTCAGAGTTTCTTCCCCACTGTCGCATGATTTGGGGGTTAATACCCCCTCCACCTAGGAGAAAGGGGTGCGTCCTCACCCCAGAACGATCCACGCTGACGTCAGCATTCGTCGCACTCGGCCAAGAAATAGACGTCGTACGAGCAACGGTAGAATGGGAGATCGATCTACAGTGCAGATGGACGGCGGTAATGCGGCAAGAGTGGTCCGAGCAAACTCGAAGGGAAATCTCTATCCGGAAGATACGTAATTATTGCCAGAAGGTCAGTTGAACCCTGCCTGTTCGAATATACATGACACTGTACTCATACGCATAGCTTTCTTGAGTTCACAGCGTGCAAGTTCAGACTTTGAACAGTAGATTATTATCCACACAAAGTCAGGAATCTGCGAGTTATCGATGTGAGTCAAAATTGAAAACCGAAACAAGTAGTCTGATAGCTGAATATGTATTATATTACAATACTACAGACCTCATATGTTTACCTCTTCTGGCCAGTACACGCTATAACCAACAGAATTTCTATCTGTGAGTTGTGTGGTTCTTGCAGTACGTGCAGGAGCCACTGGTAGAACTGAATCTCGCTTCAAGTTGTCTTCTAAGCGATCGTCACTTTGTATACTAGTGCGAAACGAACTGGCTGTTTCGCTTCCAGCAAATCCAATGCTTTGATTAGTAGTATACGACGTAGTATTACTCTGCAATAACGCACCAGCACGAGCATTCCAAGGATCCGTACCACTAGAACCGAATGAACTAATGGACATCGTTGGATGCCATCCCGCGGCTTTCGTGACAGCTGGAGCCGGAACAGCAGCTGAGTTAGCTACTTCTCTGGGCTGCGAAGGAAGGATGATTGTTGACGCTGCGGTCGAGGCATCATATTGAGTAGGAGTACTGCTTTGAATGTATGAAGATCCACTCTGTGGAACTCCTTCTCCACGTTCCAGGTCCGCAGCAACAGCCGGCTCCTGAGTATGACCTGATGCGCCAGGAGCAGAATCCGCAAAGACGCTTCTTGACCGTGCATTTCTCTGAGGGTAATAATGAGCATAAGTGCGTATCATAGTGCAAATTTATGTCTTACCTTTTTGCGGTACCAGAACGCAAACAATGTAATGAGAATCAAACCCAGTGCGGAACCTATGGCTACTCCGGCAATTTCACCTGTTGATAGCTCCGGACTGGTAGCAGCTATCGTTGTCGTTGCACCAGAACCTCCGGATCCACCGCTTCCTGCTGTTGTACTGCCATCTGCATTAGTGGATGTACCAACGGTTCCGGCTGCTGCTCCTGCTGCTGCAGCATCTGCAGGGTCTGCACTGGTTGCTCCTGTTGAGTCCACGGATGCAGCTTTGAGACCACCTACGCTGGCAGCACCGAAGGTTGCTTCGGTTGTTGCTGCTGCTGTTGCTGCTGAGCTTGTACCAGTGGCTTGCGAAGTAGAAGTTCCTACCGAAGCTCCTACCGAAGCTCCTACCGAAGCTCCTACCGAAGCTCCTACTGAAGCTGCTCCGTCGGCAGCTCCGCCAGTAACAGCAACCGAAGCCCCAGGCACCGAAGCGGTCACTGCTGGAGATGGTGAAATTACAGCTACAGGGGTCGTCACAGCAGTGGAAGCATCACTTGAAGGAAGTGTACTAGAAGCTACGGAAACTACGGAAGCTACTCCTTGTGGAGTTGTAACTCCAGTGTCGGCTTGTATTACTGGAGCGACTGCAGAAATTGGAGTCGTTGCCGAAGTGACTACACTAGATACCACAGTAGTCGCTGCGGGAACAACATTAGATATAGTCGATGCCACGGATGGAACGACATTTGGCACGGTATTTGCTGGCGCTGTAACAACTGGTGTTGCTGATGTAGGTACTGTACCAGCTGGTTGTATGGTTTCAGAGACTACACTGGACACAGTCGATGCTAATGATGGGAGAATATCCTTTACAACATCAGTTGTCTGAGTCTCAGCGGGTACAGTAACAGCTGGCTGAGTCTCAGCAGGTACAGTGACAGCTGGCTGAGTCTCAGCAGATACAGTGACAGCTGGCTTGGTTTCTATAGGTGCCGGAGAAGGCGACTGCGTTACTACAGGCTCGGTACTTGCTGGGTTGGTCGTTGGATCATTCGAAGCCGAAATATTCGTATTGCTAGAATCCGATACAGAAGTCGGCGCTGTATCGGGAGATTGAGAGCCTGATGTCACTCCAGTGTTAGTCTCGAGGGTGCTAGATGTACCAGTCGACGCCGGAGTTGAGACAGGATTCGAGATATCGGTAGAGCCAGCCGCGGTAAGACCTGTTGTGTCTGTATTTGTGTTACTCATACTTGAGGCTGTTATGACAAAATGTTAGCATACATGGCAAGAAGACTGCTCAGAGTGTGGTGTATACATACTTGGTACGTTTGTTGTAGTGTGCTGTTGATGCTCAACGGTGGTTTCGATGCTTCTACTTGTGTCAGATGTACTAGTAGCAAAAAATGTGTTTTGACTTGACGAGCTGATAGAATCTGCAGTCGAGGAAAAATCAACAGAACTGAAACTGGCTGAAGTGCTTATAATACTACTGGAAGTATTATCTGTAACCGGAGTTGTAGCGAGTGTCGAAGTTGGGATAAGTGTTGATGATCCAACTAGATGAGTCGAACTAAATGTGTCTTCCGAAGTTGAGACTTGAAGGCTGAGAGTAGGGGTGGAGACAATGACTGAGCTACTTGTCGAAGAAGGTTCAACGAGATGAGTCAAACTAAATGTGTCTTCCGAAGTTGAGACTTGAAGGCTCAGAGTAGGGGTGGAGACAATAGCTGAGCTGCTTGTCGAAAATGTAGAGGTCGAAAATGGAGTGGTGGTTTGGATTGGTGTAGAAGCTGTAACAATTCCTAGACTAGATGTAGGGCTTGATGCAGAAGATGTGTTTGTTGAGCTTGCGTTTACTGTGTCAAGTGGGTTCGTAGGTCCCAACGAGGCGTTAGTAGTTGCGGCTGCCGATACCTGTCCTACTGTTGTCTGGTCTTCGCTAGAGAGAGTTGAGCTTACTACCGTTCCTGTGTCGCTTGAAATATTTGACACTTTCTCGTGTAGGTAAGGACGCTAATGCGATGGCCGCTAGAGTCCTGGTGAGCTAAGCTTGATAAGACTTGCCTTTTAATAACCGTTCAAATTCAAATGCACGCTGACTGAAGAGCAATATAGGCGGTTCGACTTTCATCATGATATGAAGCTGACGTAGTAGAGTGACATTTTTAGGGTGACGTTGACTTTAAGGGGAAAAACGTCAACAACGAAAAGTGCTGACTGCAAAACACAGATCGCGTTCTTCGTGCTGACGAAATGCTGACGAAATGCTGACGAAAGGGATTGAACGGTTATTTGTCAGCATATCAATGGGAAGAATATACGTGCAACATAAAGATAAAGTATCATAATAGTACAGCAGGAAAAAGAAGCATATCGCACCATTCTCACAAAATGTTATAGACACTACCGCCGGCCCTCCATAGATTCTACTCTATACTTTGAACCACTATAATGGGTTCTGATGGTTTATGATCAGCTTGTGAGTACCTAACCCACTCCAGACATTAGGTTACACTCCAACACATTTGTGTTTATCATGATGTATATTGTATATCCAGAAACCCTTAGGGTATTGATATATAATGTGTATCGATTTCTATTTGGTATCTACTCGCATGTGATAGAGACATCCTTGTGCATAATGAAATCTAAAGACAGCTAAGATATGAGGATTTGAACCTTTATGATGCTGATAATATGATGTTTGCTCACGCTTCATCCCTTGTATATTCGTACATACCTTCCGAATCAAGGGTTGGTAATGCGGCGCAATGTGTGTCTATTCTTGCCATTCATGTAAGAAGGACTTACATACCACGGTCTCAATATACTGTATGTAAGGCAGAAGGAAGGCGTGGATAATTTCTATGGAAACAAGAAACACAAACGCGAAAAAGCGAGTATTTATACTTTTTTTGTGAAGATCGAGACTGGTCTTCAGACTGGGCTGATGTTGTCTCGCAATTTTTGCGTTCTGACAAAGTATAATGCTTCTCTCGTGACAATTCTCGCAGCAGAATAGACGAAGATCTATTCTTGTGCATTTCATTCCTCCTGTAACTGTTCAATCTAGAACTCTTGCGTGACTTCAATCTCACCCATTTTCATATCCCCCACTTTCCTCATTCGTCTCTCCCCATTTCCAACTTTGTCATATTTCCCTCTTCCCTTTTTCTTTCCCACGCTGCCCATCTCGGTTTCGGCTCGTATCAAATGCCCTCCCACTTACAAATCTCCGCGCAGAAAGGGCGTCTACGATCCGAGACATTAACAACCCAGTTCTCGCCGTCATCAGCAGCATCACAACCGCACCTGACACCAACACCAACACCTCTTTCACCCAACCCACCCACTCCATCGATAAACATCGCAGAGGCAATCGAACGAAAGGGGAAACAGAAAATCAGTCATCAAGATATCACTGAACAGCAACATCAAACACAAACCGAGAGCAATGAAGACACCGAAACACATCCTTTATTAACAAGACCATCGTCCGTCAATCGTAAACGATTACGAACAAACACAACCGAATCTGAACATGAAGCAAGTACAGCGCGATATCATATCGACCCAGCGTTCAGGAAAGGATTGAAGAGGGCAACAAAAGCGACCATCGGATACGCGATCGCTTCTATGTTTACCCTGATTCCGCAATTGCAGCAGATATACGGAGAAACTAGTTATCTCACCGCAACTGGTATCTTGGAATCATCATGCATACCATAGTATTTGATAACAGAGTCTTCTTTAGGAATGACATGGTATCAGCCTGCCCGTACTATTGGAGGGATGACTCACGCCTTTATTATGGGCTTTCTTGGAATGTCCTTCGCGAGTATACTGACAGTAATAACGCTTGCAGCTATGGTCCACTGGCACGATTCTCATTACATAGCAACTGTATTTATCGCGCTTATCTCATCTTTCATCGGAGCAATGACATTCAGTTGGCTCAAATCCAAATCTTCGCACCCGGCCTTGATCAACGGGACAACCTTAGGTATATGCACCCTAAGTTCTTGCTAAGTGTGACTCACATCTGTATCAAGGTTTCATTATCCTGTTTGCAAACATCACAAAGGACGATCCGCATGATGTTCATGTCTTCACCTTGCATAGATTGCTCAGCATGCTACGTGGCCTCACCACAGGTTCAACTATCAGTATGCTCACTTGCTTACTGGTCTGGCCAGAATCGGCAAGTACTCAATTGCGGTAAAGATTAGCAAGGCATTGAGTCTCATTCCTAGTGACTCGTAATCTAGAACAAATATTAGCGTCTGTCTACAGTCGCTACGGCAAATGACCAAGCTCATTGTGAAGGCGTTTCTACTCGATGACGAGTCGAGAATCGAATCAGGCGACAGTAATCACATGGCAAATCGTCAGGTGCTGGAGGATGCTATCAAGGAACATCGCAACACCTACACTGCTCTGACTGCTTCTCATTCTGAAGCCCGCTTTGAACCCTTTTCTTACGTATTTACACGAATGCCGCAATACCAAGCGCTGATTCTTTCCATCTCACGTCTAAATCAGCATATGTCTGCTATGAGCGCTTCTGTTTTCGTTCCAGTTGCGAATCATCAGAGTGCAGAATCTGGGCAAGCAATCCGTCGTCTCGCCATAAGGTGCAAGTCGACGCTGATAGACTTGGACGTCATGCTCAAAACAGAAGTATATGATGCAGCTAAAATCAATCAGCTGCAAACAGATCTTCGTATTGCAATTGATGAATTTCACCTAGAGACTCGAATATCAGCTCCCTCGCCGCTCGTGCATTTCTTTGCATTCTCACTTATCGAGTATGCACGGGAGATTGAGACTGGACTGATTGCAGGTATAAGCGAAATCACACACAAGAAGCGATTGACATGGACTGATCTCAAGACTATACTTCGGAGTCTTCTTGTAAGCAACAAAGATCAATATGGAATGGACGATAACAAAAGTAAAGTTGGATCGCTGTCATCCACACAAATCTAATATACAAGCTTAGTATTACCTGCTACTGCTTCTCGGCCAACACCAATGCCGAAACCCGAGAGTTTATTCGAGCCCAATGATACTAGCCAAAAGTTTCCACATGTCTCGAAAGGGCTCCACGAACCTTCACCGACGAATTTCTTCCAACGTTCAAGCGGGAGAATATGGTCTGTGCTGGAGACCTGGAGGTCTCCGCACGTAAAGTTTGCCTTTAAGACGACTATGAGCATCTTGATCATAATGCTCCCCGCTTTTATTTGGCCAGAGTATCGCGCAGTATATGATGATTTCCGGCTAGATTGGGCTCTCGTTTCGGTACGCTCCAGTCCTAGTTCGATGTGATGAGACTGATAGTATTTAGGCTTACGTGATCTCCTCCCCGACGGTAGGTGGTACCAACATTGCTGGTTTATATAGGATATTCGGTACTGTTGTTGGCTGCGTTGCCGCATACCTCTCTGAAATCGCCGCTGCGGACCTTCACCCTCTACTGATTATCTATGTACCAATTTTTATCTTCCCGGCGTTCTACCTGGTCATCAATACCTCAGTTCCGAAGATTGGCCAAGTCAGTGTGATGGCATACTCTGTTGTTCTGCTTGGTACATACGCTCGAGATGAGACTGATCTCGATCTCTTGCCAATAGCTCTCAAGAGAGGTGCGGCAGTCACTCTAGGCTGCGTGATTGGCTTACTTACTACACGATATATCTGGCCATTCGAGGCTCGAGTGGCTTTACGCACTGGATTAGCAACGTTGTTGTTGAATATGGGTTATCTGTACGGATTGGTCATTGAGGGAATGGAGACGCATCATAACGAGCAGACCGCACCCAATTCACCTCGTCGAAACTCAGTCAAATCTCAACGGTGGTTTCCTTGGGCTGCCGATCGATCGCATGGTGAAGGGCCAGTGCCGTTCATCGATATTGAACTCAATTTGCAGCTATCTTTGGTCTCTTTGAGTTCCCTGATACCACTGACCAAAAACGAGCCTCGACTAAAAGGTCCGTTTCCAGTCGATTCATATCAACGGCTCGTAAAGTGCTGCCAAACGATTCTAGATAGATTCCTATCGATGCGAGTGGCTTCGATCAATTACCGTCATAGGCATCTTCGAAGAGCAAATCAGGATGATCGTGAGCAGCTGTATGGAGCTATCATGCTTTACTTCTGGACACTCAGTTCCGCGTTAAAGCTGAAAGCCCCTCTGCCGGTGTATCTTCCTCCAGTATCTCAATTGCATAATCGATGGTCTCAACGCATACAATTGGCTGCAAGTGATCAAGATGGAGATGCTCCGGTCTCAGATATGACACAGGTCAACTATAGCCTTGCATACTCATTGGCTATGGAGAGCGTAGTGATGGAGCTGGAACAAGTTGGAGCGATCTTGAAGCAGCTTTTCGGCGAGATCAGATACGGCTGGGATATGGTGTAGCAAGTCGAATGCTTCACCAACCGCTGAACTTGGCGTTCCTTCCGGAGCGATCCAATGTTCGAACCGCAGTATACTCTTTGTTTCGGTGAACGGACCTCACACTATTTCGCGACTGGGTGAAATGCATCAATCAACCGCACAATTGTTCAAGAAAGCAAAAGAATTCACCTCTTCATCAACGCTGGGTTCAGCGACAAAGGGAATAGGCCGAGCCAGCAGGATTCCAATATCTAAATCAACCGAAGGAAGGACTGCGGAGGTGATTTCGGATAGATCAATTTCATTAATGAGAAGATATCCCGAGCCAATGACACTGTCTATGACTTCATCGTGATTGTCGTACTCCTCAACGCTGAAGGAAGTGCTTGTGAAACTAGTGTAATGATGCGGCGAATTCCATAGGATTGACCTGCCGAAAGGCATTTCTGCTTGACTCTTCGCTACCTGGAGTTCACGTGCAAGTTGCTTGAGATTGATACACTAGCCAAACTTAGTTGGACCTGATTTGATGAAAGATAGATAGATTTACCAGTTTTTGCGCAGATGCAACAATCTCATCATATTGGTCTGTCGTTGTAGCGTCATGTTGTCTATACTGTTCCATATACTGTTGTAATCTGACGTGACCCGCTTTGAGTATCGCTTCTTCTTCTGTATAAAGACCAGGCCCAGTACTTGTGACCATCACATTGTCCTTTGTAGTGTTTGTTGATCCAGATGAAGCAGTTCTCGGCTGCAATACTGACTCGATAAAGTCATCAATGGATGGAGCTGTTCGCGGACGGGACGCAGTAAGACTTCTCTGGTATGATATATGATTCAGCTCAAAAAATGCGCGGGTCGTCATCGATCCCAAGGAAAGTAGATGCATGAGCCAAAGCTCTACTCCATCAGAACTCATTATACTATGCTGTATCGGACTAAGGAATGTTGATGGCAGTCGTTCCTCTTCCAATGTCACCGCTAAACCAGCTGATAACTTTAGATCCTCGCTAAACCCATTGAACAAAACGAATCCAGTTGTTTCTCTACTCTTCCATCCTACTTTGACAGAGAATAATCCAGTCTTTAGCGGCTTGAGCCCAACCATCACCTGAAGATGCTGACGAGGACGTAATGTAAACGGTTCGGGCAATGATACCGAGAATGACTCCGGGTCGACAAAGGTAGATAGAAAGCTCAAATGCAGATTGACGTCACCACTGTTCTTCAGCTTGATCGCATAGGTAGACAAGTATGAGCTTGGCACAGTACCTATAGTTTGTAAGTCGTACTGTGACGGGAATATGATTGCCGTATTGCTTACCCACTTCCAACGTTTGTGGAGATACATCCAATTTCATTTGTCCTCCATAGCCTACTGCAATCACATCTTTTGGTATTTTACCTTTGCACTCGATTACAAAGCTAGTAGTATAACGTACGCTAGCTTTTGGCTCAAAGTAGACTATCACATCAAAGGTGCCCTTTGGTGACAATATTCCACTCGTGTGAGCTAAACGGAATCCTTCTCGCGAACTTGGAATCATCCATTTGACCGGAATACGACCTTTATTGATCAGAGTGAAGGTCTCCTGGTATGAGTGTCCAATGGCGCAAATGCCAAAGTCCAGGTTTTGGTTCGCTATCGCTATTTCTGGGAACACCGCTTTCCCACGAACAATCGCTTCGAAAGTTCCAATGTTGGTAATGATCTTTATACTCGATCGCAACTCATAAGCTCCAGATGGTGACCAAGTCACAGTACACACTACATTCTGTCCACCTCCGATTTGGCCGAGTGCTGGGGTTACACGGATAGGGTAGGTGAAATGTAGCTCGAACTCCATTGGGAACATTCCATAATTGCGCAAGTTGAAAGTGGTAGTGGACAGCTCAAACACTGGACAAGTTCCGAAGCTGAGTGTTTCGAAATCAGATGGATGCGCAATCGCTTCTTCTGCTCGTCCGGATATAACAATGTTATACTTACTGCGTAGCACATCACTTTTGATAGGCACCTTCTCTTCGAAAGCGCCAATTTCATGCCGTACATAATGTACCGTCACCTCTACAGATTTCTTAGGCATCAACGAGCCCTTGGCATGTGTGAAACGGAAGAGCTGTGGTTTTGCACGTGACGCAACATTGTAATTAGTACGCATCGTTCCGACATTGCGGATAATAAATGTAAGACTTGGTGAGCTGCGCTTCTCAAAAAGGCCAAAGTCTCGATGTGTATGCGAGATTTCCAAGATGGCGGTTCCTGATTGCAAATGTACTGGTATAGTATGCTGAGAATACGGTGAGCTGATAATCATGTTATTTTGCATCTCCAATTCAGCCCTCGGACGGAATATGACTTTGACGAATTCTTCAGAGAAAGGTTGTAATATGAGTGACGGCGGATCAAAGTGTATCTCATGAGTCTTTGTAGACATTTCGAATTTGACCGGGTAGTTCACATCACCCACATTCTTCAGTCCAACCTTTTGAGAGTATTCATTCCCGATCAAAGCTTCATTGAAATTGAGCGAAGATCTCGAGACTATCAGCACTGCTTCACGGCCAGCGCCAACAAGTTCAACATGCCAGGAGTCTGAGATCGTGCCCACTGTGATCCTACTCGGCAAAGGTGATTCCTCGTGAGGATTGAAGATCACTTGAAGCAAGAATGTCGCACCTGGGGCAAGAACAACTCGCTCCTTGGGCCAGTTCGCACCCTTGAAGAAAGTGTCACCTTCATTGATCTCGAACTTTGTTAGACGCAATACTGCACTACCCAGATTACTAATGGGTATATTGCTCTGCGTATCCTTGCCGATCATACAATGTCCAAAATCAAATTTCTTGTATTTGCTGATGCTGATATGCGGCATACCGCCAGTACCGCGGAAAGCAAAGCGTATCGGCTGAGAGTTAAGTGCCTTGAAGTATACTGGACTGTTCTGCTCTATCTCATCGCTAGGATTAAAGGCAAATCGAATATTGACTGATTCGTTAATCGCCAATTCTCCTTGACTAGGATCTGCTTGCAGACTTGCATTAGTATGCTCGATTTCCCAGACAACATGCGTATGGCCAACGTTGGTGAACTTCCTGGTAGAAAATTCGACTTCGCCGATAGCTTGCTTCCCATAATCGAGTGCTTTTGTGTCATCACATACAATATTTGTGATTTTGGGTGTGGCGGACAGAGGTATACTGTAGATTGTAGCGTTTGGTACAGCCGGTTTACAAAGAAGAGTCGCCAAGAAAGTTTCTTCGGTATATAAGCAGATTTGCACAGTGATTTCAGCTTGGCTGTGCGCAGCAACTAGTATGCGACTAGGTGTGACATGAATCATCGCCTCCGAAGTTGGATTCGATTGGTCTCGAAGGTTCGTATTCTGGACGATGTTATGAAAGCTTGCTTTGAGGGCCTTCATGGCTGCATTCATGGAATGTTGAGGCACTTTCTGGCCATTACTTGTCAGATTGCCATTCTCATCAAATAACAACGCTCTTGCCTGGACGGTGCCACATGTCATATAACGTATCATTGCCCAGAAGAAATAAGCTTTGCTCAACTGAACTCCAGTCGTATCACAATGTTCTTGCACAGTAACTCGTACTGACCCTGAACGAGGATCTGTAACATGATAACGTTGTCCTAGTCTCACATGGGATGTCCCTTGACCTTCAAGAACCGAACTGACTACAGACCATTCCAAGCTTGTCAAAGCCGGAATGGTTCCAGTGTTGTACAAGCGGATCTTGCGTGTATAGACGAAGAATGCAGATATATCCCCAAATGTCAGATCGCCTTCATGTGCTAAACCGATTGTGCCGCCACGACCTTTGAGAGGTATTGTCAGTTTCGCGAAAGGGTTAGTTATAGCCACATTGCCGGTACACTGAGTGCTACTATGCGCATCAAATTTGAGACCGACTTCAATGGCACAACAAGGTGGTAACGTCTGCTGTATAGTGCTCTCCCAAACCGTTGCAGGGAGTTTAGTGGGTGCTCTCGATGTGCCGACTGCAGGTGGTCGACTAATAAGTTGTGCTGACTGTATGCAAGATAGCGAGAAGTTCTCGGATTCCAAACTCAGATCAACACTTGTTGCCACTTCTCCGATGTTGTGTACCCAGAATCGCTTCTCGGCAGAGCTGCCAATTGGCACCATAGCGAAATCAAGTCCTCGAGTTTCGGTTTCCAGCTGTTCGCACCATTCGATATCAAGACGGCCATAGCCTCCAGCACCGCGAATTGCTACATCCAACGGTGTACCTTGCCACATGACTTTGAGCACACAATTGTATACCTCGGGTAATTTTGGCTCGAATAGAACTTTGAGGGCATAATTACCGCCAACTGGAATGTGGCCACTCTTAGTGAGTATTCGGAACTCAGGAATCCAGGATGGCTGAACAATGAAGTCTACGGGGAAAGATCCTTCATTTATTAATTTAAAGCTCACGGACTTACTAACATCTAGATTATGAACACCAATATCATGTGTGGGAGTTGACTCTGCATCCGTAGGTGTAATCAGCCGATCCTCTTGATACATAGATAGCCTATCCATCCCGCCTGTAGCAGTCACATGAAATTCTTCGAAGGATCTTTCCAGATACAGACGGAACTTTGTAGTGATCGGCTGCAAGGATTTCAAGGACATTAGGATTTGAATCCTCGTAGTCTGTCTCGCATGGCATACTCCACTCCAGTTGGGAATGGACATCTCGGAGTTAGGAAGAAGAGCTTGTAATTTCCTTGGTGGATCAATATACAATACACTGCTGCTGAGAGGAAGCTCGAAGAAGTCCTTGAGACCCTCTTCGTATATATGCCAATTCGAGGTGCCAGGATCAGGCAGTATGCAATACAACGCTACGAAGTTTCCTTCATTTCTAAAGGTCAGTGGTTTCGAAAGTACTGCGTTGAGACGGCAAGGGCCGAAATCTAATGTGCGGACTGGCGAATCAAGCGTGATAACCGATTGACCGCCACTTCCGGAGAGAGTAGTCATAACTCTATCGTGCTCATAATTGAGAGTCAGCTTGTATGAGTAATCCTCTGTCTGTAGGGGTGCAAAGTGTATAACCAAGGGAACCGCATCTCCGGCTTGGAGATCGGTCTTTTCACACTCTGTTGTGAATGGACATATGCTAGGAGATCTCTTCTCGTCAGTTCTGGTAAGGTCAAGTTGCAGAGAAAGTTTGATAGTTCCAGTGTTGCGAAGAATATACGTTTTAGTGAGCGCTTGACCCAATTTGCAAACGGAGAATGGTATTTCAGAACTCCATTCGTCAATCTGAAGTTTACTTGTGCCAACCACTGCTTTGACGTGGATACAGTGTGGCACTGCGCGTATATCCGTTGACTGGATCCAAACTCGAGAGTCTAACGCATTCAGTGTAGTCGGTGTAAAGACAAGATTATAGGAAGCGGTGGTTCTTGCTGGAACGATATGTTCATCAGTGTCTACGGCCTCGAGCGAGATGGCTGCATCTTGGGAGGTCATTTTCAGCAATGCTTCAGCGAGTCCCCCATTCTCGACATGAATGACTCGTCTGTTCTGTCGATACAGTATTGCACTGCCGAAATCAATCTCGCTTTCTGCAATGTGAGTCTCAGGATAGCCACCACCTCCCCTGACTGGTATGCTTAAAGGTTTCAGAAATTCCATGTTGCTGTTATTCTTAATGGTGATTTCAGTCTCCACTTCTTTGGTATACCGTGGTGTAAAGAAGACCACAAGCTCCACTGAGCTTTCACCAGGAATGACTCCTTCCTCAGGCTCGACGTAGAATTGATCATCACCACAATCTACAGTGAACGATGTCTTGAGACCACCATGATTGTAAAGTGTGATCTTCATTGGCTTGGTATACCCAATCAGAGTTGTAGGGAATACTACTGCTCTCACTGAAGCTGTCAGCGCTAAGGATAGCGATGTGCCAGTGATCATTATCGATTCTTCTGCAAAGTCTTCAGTTCTGAGCATTAGCTTGGTGATGCTCTTTGTTTGAGACAAGTATGGCTTGAATACGATCTCCACTAGTTGTGAGCAATTTGGAGCCAGAATACCTCCTTTTGGGTACCAGTGGAATGGAGATGGCAGCTCAGCATGAAGTGTAGACCGTAGAGTATCCGCTGATTTCAGTATCAAATGGTGATGCGATGTCTCCAAATAGTCTAGCGTCCACTCGAGCGGAATGCTGCCTTTATTAGTGAACTTAGCATGGGTGACCTATGACGGGTAGGTTATTACATTCGTTTAATGGGATAAAAAAGTGAATTACCTTGTCACCAAGCACCGGACATGAGCCGAACTCAACTCTTCTATCCCACAAAAAGAGTTTTGGTTGCGGACTGCACTTTGCGAACAAATAGTAGGTGTCAATTTCACCTGAAGCACGCTCAATTTCCATTTTGAGTTTGCCAAGATTTTGTCCCTGTTGCAGATAATGTTACTTGTGGAGACAGCGCGCAGTTGATGGTCTTACTTTCGCAAAACCAGCCATGGAAAGCTGTATATCTAATACTTGCGCGGGCGGCAAACGAAGTGGGAAATGCTGTCTTGTCGAGATGTTGACACTCACTGCTGGAGCGTCGATCTTCGTCTTTGACTTATTGGATTGCGCCAACATAGACATCAGTGATGGAGCAGCAGAATATCTTCGTCCGCTAGATGCCACTGTACTGACCGCTGCTGTTGACTGGGTTTGAGCAAGTTGACCCTCCTCGCCAGCAAGGTAATCAAGTTCATCAAAGTCGATCCAGGTGCCAGTGGCAGCATCGATTGATGGATTCTTTCCTGTCTCCTCATGCTGAGAAAATTGCCATCGCAGATTTGTAGAGATAGACGAAAGGGATTTGATATTAGCATCACTACGACCACAGTTACTTAGTTTGACCGCAATCGATTTTGGCGCTCCCTCATTGACAATCCCAAAATCAATAGAATGAGTAAGAGCTTCCGTGCTGGTTCCGCTTTCCAGATCCGCAGAGTTATTAACTGCAAGGAGGAACTTCCCGACGCTTGATTCCACCTTAGGTATACCCCCAAATCCAGTGATTGGCATATATTTAGTGAAGTGATCGAATAGTAGAGCGAAGGAGGAGACGTATGGTTTAGCGATATCCGGTCCGAAAGTGGCTGTGATAGTATCACGATTCAAAGCTACTATGCGCTGCAGTCCTTCATTTTCAGGAGCGAATGGCGGTCTTGAGTGTAACAAATAATCGGTATCCAGTCCTTTCTTGTTTTGTAGTAGTAAATTTCTCTTTGAGATTCGGATTGAGTCTGCTTCACCGAAATTCAAGCTATCGGGCGATATCATAAGATCAGCTACGCCTGCTCTGACGGACAATGTAATCGGTGTCATGATGAACTTGCTTGTGGGCTTTTCTGAAGCTGCATATTCGAGCCATAACTTTGCTTTGAAGCTGCCTGCATTTGTAGATAGGCAAACAATTTCGATGGAAGAGACTTCCCATGGTGATAAGGAAGCTTTGACTTTGCTGACTGTAAAAGGGCATTTGCTCATAAGGGCTTCATCTGGCATTCCAGCTGGCACTTTGATGTCTTCGTCATTCGAGTTCACCATCTGGATCCATGCATTACAAAGCAGCGTGAACTGTGATCTATTACGTAAAAATAGTCTCCTCGGGACACGCTCACAAATATTGATAGCCGGCCATGATAGCGTAGTCGAAGTATTAAGCGAGGTGTGCAACAGATTGCCGGAAACTGCACTCAGCGTACAGTGCAATCCCTTACATGAACCAGTCTCATCAATAACAGTAAGACGTCCCATAATTGTATTGGTTATGAGATCGTACTCTGCTTCCGCGTCTTTATGGACACTGATTGGAATTTCCAAAGTTCGTCCACTGGCCAAAGTACCATCTGCGGGAATATCGCATACAAAGGGGTAGGAGACTATAATATGGTATTGCTGCTCATGTTCAGAGATATTCTCCATATATGCGCAGCAAACAGTGAACCTCGCTGCAGAATCAATCTGTTGATAAGTTGCATCAAGTTGCCTTGTTGCTTGTAGTATCATTAAATGCTCTGGAGAAACAAACTTGAAGACAGGCAAAGTCCTCGATGGTCCTGGTGTCGGCTGATCTGGGCCATCAACAATCTTATCAATAGCAAAGGAAGTGGAACACCATGCTCGAATCGCAGTCAATGGCTTTTCGCGCTGCACGTACGAATCAATGATACCGACTCCACGCAGTTCGAGTAGGCCAATATTCGCTTTCTTGGGCAGCATTATGCTTGCTTTCAGGATTGTAGTGCGGCTACCGCAATCTTTTGGCTTGAAGTTGACACTGACCAAGCAAACACCGTTAGCCGGTAAATTGAGCATGATATTTTGCATGCTTTCTGTATTCTCATTTGTCGCCTGGAATCGCAAGATCTGGTCAGCTGACAATGAGGCCGAGAATGATGTCTCGGCAGGTAGCTGTAGTCGAACACGTTGAGTTATTGTCGTAGTGTTGATCAGTGGTACAATATGTGATATACTTGTTCCCACAGCTTCGACACCGATCAGCAGATGGGGTAAACATGGCATCAGTACTGGAATCGAGCAGCTCGCTATAATGTCCAAATGTTTTAGGGGAGAATTTGCAGCATTGAAATATACTTTCTCTGATCTCGCTCCACTGAGTTGCAGACGCAGAGAAACCGGCAATCTTCTTGTCTCACCGGGAGCGAGCGTTAGGTGTTTTTCTGGTAGTAGAATCTCTGGAGTAGTTGCATCGATGAGTACAGGTAAATCCAGCTGAGTATCTCGATTGCAGAGGTATATCATTTTCGTCAGCGACAGCCTGTCGAAGTCACAAGGTCCGAAATTCACTGCTGATTGCTCCTTGCTCTGATTTGCGACCGTGACTGATAGCGCAGACCCACATGTCGCTTGCATATTAACATATCCAATTTCTCCACTTACGCTGACAACGTACAATTTCGTGTTATGCATTCCCTCCTCTAGTGGAGCATAAATCACTTTGACGACTTTCTTCTCTCTAGGAGCCAGGGTAAGCTGACTTGGCGCGATTCGAAATGGTGTAGTGGGTGATAAAACTGCGAGGTTCACTGAACTTTCCGCAGCAAGGCTATTCTGTAACATACAGAACAAAGTCCGGGTAGTGTTGACAGGTACAAAGGAAAAGTCAAGTTCTGGTGTAAGAACATGGAGACCAGGGGAGGTGTGCGCTTTGAGGGCTAGTCTTTGTAATTCAATGAGACAATTGCAGATGAATCGAAGTATGATTGGCACCTTTCACCTGGCCAGCTTTCTTCGCCTATTCGGACCTGAATTGACCCTAATATTTCTGCCTCCTTACGCCATCTGGAATGTTGCGGATGAAACGTGATTTGAATTGGTAAATGTTGATTTGGTTTGAGGATTCCCGAAGATGGATGAGCAGAGAAATGCTCGTTATTTCTGATATAGAGCTTAAAACGGTAGGTGAAGAGCGGACTTCGGTTTTGTATATGTAATGTTCTCACGAAAGGATGTCGATTGAATTGCAACAACGGTGGTTTCAGAGCAAAAGTGATGATCCCAGGGTCGGGCAATGTATATTTCATCGACGATTGCTGTTCTTTAGTATTGCTATCCTGCTCATCCAAATATTTACGTTTGCGGGCGATATATCCCGAGGCGAAGTACTCGGTGTAGAATTTCTGCTGTGGTTGTACTGATGTGATCACTTTGTCGCTTGGGAGGATAAGCCATACTGTATTGAATTTTGAGATCTCTACCATGAGGTAAGGATTCTGTATATTTGCTTCCATCAGGCTGCGGACTATAGGAACATAGATAGATTGAATTGTATGGTAATTAACATTCGATTTGTTCAATCCTATAAAGTGATTCAGTATGATCGAGCATATGTGCTTGCGTTTGAAAATGGACTAGTGACACCGCATGTACTGAAATCAATGATCTTAGAGTTGCTCTGGGCTTTGCATGCGACTACTATCGAAATCAGTGCGCCATCAAGCACTGCACATCCAGTGAGAACCTTTAAGATGATTATGCATCATCGTATGGCTCTAGCCAGGGCTTGAACGCGGCGTAACTTCGACAGGTACCAGGCTAATTCAGCAAATTCGCTCGCTACCGAGTGTCTATAATGCTAGGACTTTGGTGATTTTACCACGATCAAGTAGTCGTAACGTCTCGGCGATGACATATGGGCTCATTGATGGCTTTAAACACGCTGTTATTGCTTCATGTAATATATTCCCCTCATCTAAATCTTCTTTGGCTTGATACAGGTACGTTGCGAGTGCTCGTATATTGTACACATCCGCTCCACTTATAACTTTTCCGACAATAATGTTCCGAATATGCGCGTGCGTGACATGTGCGATGAGTGTTGTTGCTATATTTCTGTTTTGGGCAAGCTCATCTGACGTGGCGATGTCGGTGAGTTTGGAGATATGCGTTGGGATGGAGGGGATGGTGATGGCGAGAAGAGCTTGGTACCGGAATGCTGGGACTGGTGAGTCCAGTGATACCCTTGGTGGTGGCATCGTGTTTAGAAATGGCTGCGTATCAGGAAATTTAGAATATTTGTACTTCGATTGGTGGTGAAACGAGGTGGGTGGACGATGTAACATACTCGCTAGGATACAACGGACTTTGCATATAATGAATCAATGGAAACACCATACTTTTGGTCAGCTTGAGGTGACGCAGTATATAGAAACAAACTGCGAAGTTACGTCAGAGGAGTGTCACGAGCTTATATCGGCGTCAGCAACAACAACGTCGATATTTTGATGACGACCATTATGACTTGGCATGTCAGCTTCACGACAGACGTAGAAAGCTCCACTATACACTGTAGAACTTAACCAGGAAAACACACTAACAGCTGTAGGGACATAATACTCTAATAAACAACTAGTTTATTCTACTTTCAACAAATGGCAAACATCAGAGGCTCGACAGGTAAGGTATTACACGTCTCTTGATAGCTGAGGGAACTAAAACTTAGAAGGAATGCACTGCAAAGAAGCGTTTTGGCTAGACACAATGCCTGGCAGGGCATTAGCCGAGAAGAAGAGATTCTACCTAGACCGTGAAATTGATCACCAAGAACAACGATTGGATCAGCTCTCGTGTAGAATCCAGGCCCGCTATATATTACAGAATACTGAGGCTGCGGAGTTGGAGCATAATGAAGCTGATTCAGACGTCATGACGGAATTCACTCTGATGCCACCAGTTCTCAATGTTGCCTTTTTCAATCACGGACAGCATGTGGATTGGGAAGGTTCTGATGGCGGTAATATTAAAGATTCTGGATATTCATCAGAGGCCGATCTTGAAGTGACTGAAGTGGAAGAAATGAATCATGAGGAACTAACAATTCTTGAGGAAGAATTGGAAACAATGACTGCTTCACTCGAATCATTACACAGACAGCGAGCAATATATGCTCGCTGGGAAGCAACAAGCTGTAACGAGTTCACAAAGAGATTGGAGAAGTATCTTGACTCGAGGACACACGAGCAGTGGTAAGAAATGCTCATATGACACTGGCGTTGCCAAATCGCTCGTATGGTATTCTTGCTATTCCGATTCAATATACTAGAGATATTGCTGATCTCAATGCATTTGTGGGCGATATCTCTCACTTTAATCCACTTACGGCCTCATTCAACCACTTTACTGTGCTATCACACATTCTAGACTTTCCGTCCTGCGCACTCTTAGCCTACATAAGCCGTATAGCTATCAGGCCTATGCACCAGTCGTGTCGAGTCTACATAGCAATTGCTACTGCATTATCGTTCTCCAGGGGTTTCCTGCTCCAGTCCTTGTAAAGAGCCCACGATAATCCCGCACAGGCAGCGATACCGTATCCCCAAATCCAGGCTTTGCCAAGTCCTACGCTATATTTCTGGATCGGTCTACGAACAGCCTGCAGGAACCATAGGAGAGAGTAGTATTGAATAGGTAGACTAATATACATGGCCACCAACGAGTTGGGAGTTGACCTGAGTACTAATGCTACTCTTTTGTCGAGTGATCGTTTGAGCATTGATGATTCGATCGATTTCGATGGGTAGCCGCAAGTACTGCAGTAACACAAGCAAGATTCCCAACAATCTGCATGTACCAGCTCCATTGTTCCCTTACATTTGCATGGACTAAGAAGACTCTCATCAAAAGTCGGATACTCCCAACATATGCGGCATCGTCGATTGGTATCAGGTAACGATTCTTTGGACAGGGATGATGCGAGTGGAGTCACAAACACAGGTGGCGAATCAGGTGGTAAATCAGTGGGCGAATCTGGAGGCAAATGTGTATTGATGGCGAGCTGATTATTCATGGTATTTTGATGCGGAAGAGGGAGCAAAAAGCGCCCCAACACGATGGAAGAAGCTATAGCGTGATCGGAAACAAAGAGATAGCACATTTTGACAAGGCGATCTTTGTACTTATGCAAATATAGAAGACAAGGTATCACAAATGATCTCACGTTACATTGTGTGATCTTGTTATACGATCGTTTTATAACCAATGTATCAAAGTTCCTTGGAGACAATATGCAGTAGGGACGGCTCAATATACATTGTATGGATTTTAATCTAGAACAGGTCCTCTTTCTCCGAGAAGTACTATTGCAAACTCGTCATCCGTGGTAAAATTGTATACGTCCCACACAATGGCGCCTACCAGCCCTGCTAGCCATAATGCGGTTATGATATTCAGATGTACGTTTGACTGCGTAGATATTTGTTTGATAGCTCGGGTGACATATTTACTTGCAGTTGCACAGCATGTTGGTAAGATGATCGCAACTAGCCACGTATCTTCGAAGTACTGTGGAATGAGGGATTCTTCTCTCACGACCATGATTCCTTGCTTGAATGCTCGCGCAACTCGGGTTAATTGTACTTGTCGTCTCGGAAATCTGCATCGATCGCAATAGCATTCCGCTTTTTCCCAGCAAGAGCTATGTATATATCGATCTTCTCCAGTACATTTGCAAGGTGATAATATCTGTTCTGATTCTAGATTTGTTCCTATTTTGCATTCTCTACATATCCGCAGTACCCCAGGTGTTGTTATATTCGAAGGTATTCCTACAATTCTGGTTGCTGGCAGGTGTAATTGTGTTTCCATCCTGATCAATTCACTCCGGGTATCTGAATGCCTATTAACAAACTTGGTAACAAAGTTGCGCGGAAATGTATTTAGGTCGTGGCGTTTGCGATTTTTTTTGGTCAATCCAAAAGTTTTGTTTTACCATTATCGCTGCCGTTCATTGTTTGCAAGTTCAGGACGTTTACACTATTATGCAAACCTCATGGTGTGCATACCGTTGATTTGTTTCCAACGGATCTCTGTAAGCGCATTGATTTCTAGCTGACGTGTCCCTCTTCTTGCTCACCTTTTTCTTTTGATCTCCATCAGAAACCATTTCTTATACTCACTCGCTCCTCTTCTTCTTCTCTCCACTCCTCTCCCTTCCCCCACTGAGCACTCCCGACACCTCATCACGCCAGTTTTGAGACACCCGCATGTCCCCCCCCATCCGCCTCATCATCCGCCACCTCCCACCCTCACTCCCACCAGACACACTACACACATCAATACTAGCACACACACAAACACAAGACGAAATAACAAACTATACATACATACCGGGAAAAAGATTCGCGAGAGCATACATCACATTCTCATCAGTAGAGAGGGCGAAAAAATGGGGGAAAGCGTATCATCGACATCGGTTTGTTGATAAAAATGGTAAGTAGAGGAATTGGAGTCAAGGGAGTCAAGGCACGAGAAGAGGGGAGAGCATGCAGGAGAGGGAATAGCAAGGGGGGAAGGGTCAAAGGATTTCTCTGACCTCGGAAGAATGGATATTCTGGTGATCTGATACGATCGCAGGGATTAGATATGTGAATGTGAGATGTCAGCTCCGGAAGCAATAGCTTGCAGATGTGATCAGAGGTCTGAGATATGTATATAATCAGCCTGACTTGTCACATAATATGCCGTATGTCTCGGAACGGAAGAACAGCGCGATAGGTACAGCCAGCTGCTTTCAGCCATATTAGAGCGAGATCTGGGCCCATTGGCAAATAGCGATCTTCCCCGTACTCCTCAGAACGCTCTACTTATTGCATTAAACAGGTAAAGAAGACTTTGCCATTGTCGAATTTGCACCCTTCCAACGAGTACCAAGGCCTGACAAGGTGGATGCCAAGAATGGTACGATTCTTCAAGGTATTTATGCATTGCTCAGAGGTATTATAATTTTGCTGAACATCGAAACAGATCCGATATGGCTTGATTACCAGCAGACTCTCGCTAAAGAAGCTGAAAAGGCGAAGATGACAATAGAACAACAAATGGAATTACTTACAATCAAAAAGGAGAAAGGTACCAAACATATCCGAACAGCAGAGTCCACATGGCTCATCAGACAATTCAGAGATGAAAGATCGCGAAACTACACCATTGTTGCAATTTTTGAAGGCTACACGAAGTGGGCATTTCAAAGCCGGTGGATTTGCTAAGACGGCGGCCTCTCCAAGAAATCCTCAGCAGCCTATCAAGCCTGGTTCAGTCGCATCCAACTCTACTGGAGCACTCAACAAATCACCTGGTAAAGGGGCGAACAATATGGTATCGGACAAGAATGGGCCCATTGCACAGAATAGTACCAAATTAGCTCCTGCTCAAGGGAATCCCAATGGACCTCGCATGAATGGTATCAGCAAAATCCCTAGCATGAACAATGTTGCCAATGCGAAAGGTGCAGCTCAAAATCAGCAAACCGCTCGCAATGCGCAACCTCGTGCATCTCCCAATACCAGTCATTCACCTGCAAGACCTGTGAGCGTAACGCAACAAGCGAAACTTACCAAAGCCGTGTCAACACCCTCGTTAGGTGAGACTGACAAAGTTCTGAAAGGTTCGACAGAGATTACAATGTCTAGTGCATCTCAAGATATCAAGCAGATGCCAACAAAAACACCTCGCAAGCGCAATAACATCAAGAAGAAGTAAATGGTTCAGCGCTCAATTAATCACGAAGCCAAACGAGCTTAAGACGTACGTATGAGTAGGGAGGTGAACGCAGAAGAGGCGTAGCGTGAAGAGTAGCATACACTACCAGACTGCAATGATCGCTAGAAGGCAAGGCAGGAAATATCAGGCATACTAAAAACCCGCGGTAATTGATGATGGTTGGAGCTGACGGATATTCAAAATGACCGACAGAGGTGATCATTTGCCATTAAGCTGCGCCTTGCACACGGCGGGACTCACGAAGGGGAATGTAGCGAAGGGGAATGTAGCGAAGGAATACAACCACTGGTTCCTTGTGTGAGTGCATAGATGAAAAAGGAACGACTCGATCGACTGATCGGCTGCGAGCGCATGAGTCATCCGTCTAGTGAGTATCTAGCTCATGGCAAGCGACATCTCAAAGTGATAGAATGAGATAAGAGCATTAGGACGTCAACCGAAACGATGAAGAGGGTTACAACCTGCATAGATAGTGCTACAGTATTACTTAGCAGTAAACCAAATAGAGTATATTAGACGTATGTACGTCTAACCGAGATCAAACCGTATGTTGTCACGGCTTCCGGCTGTATTTGCGAAGGTGTATGAATACGGATACAGAATGAGCATCATATTTAGCGATTGTGATTCCTGAACGATCAAAACGTCTGGTGATCTGATCGGCGAGCTGATCCACATCAGGTGTATTATCGAAAAGGATCGAAATAGTATTGGACGTTGGTGGGAGGTGCTCAAGTGAAAAGATTAGCCATACTTCCACCTTCTGCCAAATTGCGATAGGGCAAAGCCCGCATAATCTGATCTGCATGTGTATGCATGTGTATTGCTTTGTTCCGGATGCAAGGAAGAATTTGTATAGTAGTGCTCGAGCGAAGATGCCGTCCAGCCAGTGGATATAAAAGTTAATCTGTCCGATGCTGCTCACAAGTTCTGGTTTTGCCACGCTGTCGTGCAACTGCTCATAATTAACGCGATTTACGTCACCAAGCGAGATCAGATGCGGTCGCCATAGTTGTAAAAGTTCACTGAGAGGTTGATGGAAGGGCGCTTCAGCGTATAGAGTCAAGTGATGTGCGCGCACTTCATGTTGGTACGTCTTCGTAAAAGCATAACACTCCAGGACCACCGAATACATCATACAGCTTTCGAAACCCCATATATACACTCTCGTAGCGGGTAAATTCTTTCCTATATAGGCAAGGACCTTGCGTAATTGGACGAGTGATTTCTGACTTTCACCTACTCTGAGGTCTAATTTATAAATTCGTCCCTCTGAAATATGTACAGAGAGCAAGCATCCATGTTCACTATTGAGGTATTCATAGTTATCCTGAAGGAAATGTACAGCTTTGGATATGGTTTGAGGAGTTGTCACTGACATATTGCACAACTGCACGATCGTATTCATACTATCTATAGAGGAGATGCGGTCCTTGGCGGTGTCTTCGTAGGATGCAATGGGCGTTTCATCGTGTGATCCACGCACAAGCTCTGCTTCTATCTTGAGTCTCGAAGGTTTTATAATCTTGATGCTTCTATTTCTGAGATGTCGAATCACAGATGAATCATATGGAGAGTGTGGCTGATTTGTAGGTGGTTGTATGTCTTGTTGTCCTTGCTTATGGCGAGTGTGATTACTATATACATCCATAAGATTCTGCGTCCTTTCCTCTCCGCATTCTATATGTATATATTCCTACCCTTTGGTTAGTTATGGTAAAGAACACTATATATACCCATTGTTTGATTTCCTTTTCTCTGCATGGTGTAATGTCCTCAAGAATAAGGGTGGTTACCTGTGTCTTCTTGACATGTTCGCATTGACATCCATATTCATTCTCAAGCCGTACCCTCCACCTATCCACCTCATATATCTCTTCTAACTCTTTGGATGCGAGTCGTATATTCTTGTTCCTGGCTATGCGGAATATATGTTGTAGGAGGTGAATAGGGAGGTCGGTGAGATGCATTCTCCTGAATGTTGCTGATGATGGAAGGTGGAGCGTGTATAAGACGGCGAGATGTGTAGTGATGCAATTCTTTGTTGAATTGGCGTCCAAGAAGGGAAAGTTGAGAACAGCGAATCAACTATTGGGTAAAGCGGTACTAAGAATTATGCTAAAGACTGGCCACAAAGCCATGAGGCACATTATAATCTCAGATTCAGCATGCCGCATACAGGTAATCCAGCCTGGCGACAATATCAGGACATTGTCAGAGATCTGTGGCCTTTCAAGATCTCTGAGAATAGGAGACTGGAGATAGGAGAAGAGACAGAAGCAGAGTGAATCGAAATTATCCAATTGCTTCGAGGAACCCCTTTTTGGAAGCCCTAATACACGGTACTCTACAAGCTACTCATACGGCTGTGCAAATAATAAATGTTGGACGATTATCGTCCATTATACAGCTTACAACTATGATTATACAAGTTTCGGGATAGTGGAGTCATTGTCTGTGATTTGGCCTCGTATCTGAATACCCCCAGTAATTTTTGAGTAACTACGCCGACCCATTCGCCAGTGATCGGGTGCCTGTTTTGGTGGTTGGGCATTAGTGCCCAGCAGAGAATACCACATATATATCATATATTTGACACTGAAAGACAGTGTGACTCTGACCTGAAACAAAGCATGTAGGAACATCGCCACAGAGCATACGCAAAATTTTTGAAGGCGGATATTTACACTAATGTGCAAAGCATAAATCATAGCATTACAGAGGTGTCTTGCCTTTTCTATATTCATGTTTCATGTGGAGCAGCAACGGCTGTGGGATGGGATGCTGATTTAGAGCCAGTACTGGAAGCAGTCTGAACTGTAGCTACCGGAGCTACAATGGGTATTGCCTTCTTCGGTGGAGGAGTAGGCCGAGTATACTGCGTCGGAGAACCGTGCTGCTGGTACATTTGCATATGGTTTGCAGGAATGTTAGCATAGTCCAGAGTATAATAATCACGCTGAGCATCCTTGTGTCCTAAGTGCGACGAATGGGAATTTTGATGACCAGTGAACATATTACTTGCCAATTGAGATGTAGGTAGATCATAGCGCGAAAATGGAGGCATTTGTTTGTAAACAGGTCGGTTGCTCGGAAACCCCTTCTGAAAAGCGACAGGTGGACGGCTAGCTGGTCGGATATTATTGAAATTGCTGTTGACGGGATATGCACGTTGCAGGTCGGTGTTCGTGAGGCGATCATCAACCTGACGAAGAATTCAGCTACGTTATGTTATTAATGAGATTTACTATAGTACCTTCGCACTACCGATATTCATGTTCGAGTAGGGATAGGAAGTCGATGACGCCATCATTTCGGGGTATATATGGTGAGGATTATTTCTCGACATGGGCATGTTGGCAGCAGCATTCCAGGCGCCTGAGAGCTGGCTTGAATCATTCCGATATTGCAGATGCTCCATTCTGAAGCTGTTAATGGGCATTTCCGGCCGGTAGCTCTCACTAGGGCTTTCCCATGTTGCGTGGTTGGTTGGCCGTCCTCTCAGAGATTTCCGGAAATTCAGCAAATGATCCTCTTCACTCTCGTGGTACGCGAGGGGCTCTCTAGAAATATCATCCAGCTCCATATCAAGGGTTCTGTGTACTACATCGGCCAAAGCTTTGTCATGATCTATCGATCGCCTTCCCACGCGATGACTACGTTGCATGAAGAAAGCAGCGCCCAAAGGTGTCATGCGCCTTAGTCTGCTTGCTATATGTTGCGGAAGACGCACTGGGCTGTTCTGTGATGTGCGACGCAATGCTAGGTCTCTAGGTTTGTATATATACATGACACGCTGGATAGTCTCACGAGGCGGAATTTGTGTAGCTTCTACGTAGGAGCGCAATCGTTTCTTGGGCGATCTATCATCATCATTGTATGCCACCTGTTGGATAG
>Ga0160429_1000616_pt1 | contig 27394 bp, 29 predicted proteins | sample SolpanmetagenomR_FD_108199 | JGI IMG/M metagenome (GOLD analysis project Ga0160429, IMG submission 108199) | Solar panel surface microbial communities from Lawrence Berkeley National Laboratory, California, USA - R | ecosystem: Engineered > Built environment > Solar panel > Unclassified ... | reverse complement strand
TGGCCCGGTAGCGCTCGGGGGTGAGCCCGTGCGCCGTGAGGTGGCGCTTCAGGGTCTTGTAGGGCCGGCCGTCGATGAAGCTGATCAGCCCGTCCTGCTGGATCGAGGCTTCGATCTGTGCGGCCGTCGGACCGGTCCAGCCCGGGCCGGAGCCGGACGCCCCATTCTGCAGGACCGAGATCGCCGTGTGGACCTGATCGATCAGGATCGGCAGGTCCCCCACCCCCACCGCGTTCCGCGATACATAAGCGGCAACCAGAGATGCCGTGCACTTGATCAGATCCGTATTCAGATCTGCGGATTTTTCATGCAAATCGATAGTGTTCATAGACCCCCCAGTACTGTAAAAAAGACCAAGATCTGGACGATTTCGCGACCGCGAAATGTCTAAGGATTTTCCGGCCCTCCATGTGTTCCAGAGATTTTCGGTTTGGCCAACATTGGCACCCAACAGTACAAAATTGGTACCAAAAGTCTAGGGTTTACTTAAAGATTAGTTTGATCAGTTTGTGATCTTATCCATAAACATGAGGTTGTTTTGTCAAAGCGTTTGAGACAGACATTGCTCACCTGCCTCGAGCATTCGGGATCATCCGGACAATGACTTCGAATGGTCCTGCGATGACCGTCCGTGAGCGCGCGAATCAACGCTGGTGTTGCCGACAGACCGGTCGCCATCGCCCGTTAATGCCCCCTGGGAGGCGTTAAGGTTTGCGGCCGCCCCGCCTTGCGACGGTTCGTGCCGTCCTCGCGTGCCGGTCCAGGATGAAGTTCTGGATCTTCAAAGACAAGATCTTTAACACTGTCTTCGGTGTCATATGTGAATACGACTTCTATCTGTCGTATTCAGAGGATTATCAAATGTCGAATTGATCATGAAAATGCCTGCCTCTCGAGAGGGCAATTTCCGCGCGGCCTGCGGGCTTGTATATTATTCATTATCCGGCCTGGATGGACGCGCGAGTGTCCGGCCCAGCACCGTCATCCGGGCCGTCATCCGGGCTGTCATCCGAACTCACGACGATCCGCCCAGCACAGCTGCGCGGCAAACCCTCAGACTTCGTTAAGGTTATCGGCTCCCGGGACGCACGTGCCGGTCCGCTGACCGCAAGTCGATTAACAAAGTCCTCAGGCAAGTCATGGATCTTGCGCCCGGAGCGTCTCGCTCGACGTCCGATCACCGCGCGTTCTCTTCGGTCCTGCGTGCGCGACGGATGTTGTACGGGAGGCTGTTCGCCGCGCTTTCGAGAGCGACCCCTATGTCCGGACCGTGTGCGACGTCACTTCCGCGCTCCCTCTCGGCTCTGGCTTCGCCGGGGCCGGGCGGCACCGACGGGGTCGGCGGCCGGATGGCGCCCCTCTGGCTGCTGCTCGTGGGCCGTGCGGCGGTCCGCCGGCACTGGCACCTGATCCTGGCGACCGGCCTGGTATGGTCGCTCCTCGGCCTCACGGTCATGATCGATTCCCTCGACGGGGCGCTCCACGTCCCGGAGCGGTGGTTCGGGCTGATCCTGCTCGCCGAGGGAGCGGGTTCGCTGGCCGTCGGCGCCTCCGCCCTGGGGGCCGCGCGCCGCCTGCGCCTCCTCAAGGGGGGGCTCCTGACGATCATGGCCGTCCTGATCCTCGTGGCCACGCGGCACAGCACCTTCCTGCTCGCCATGATCTTCGGCATCGCCTTCACGGTCGACGGCGTCATCCGGATCACGGTCGCGGGCCTGCTGAAGTTCTCGGGGTGGCGGATCTCGGTGGCGCTGGGCGCGCTCAGCGTCGCCTTCGGGCTGTTTCACCTCCAGCCGTGGCCGACCTGGTACGCCGGCACGGTGGGCTACTGCATCGGCATGTTCCTGATCTTGACCGGCGCCAACCTCGCGCTGGTCGGCCTGCGCACGCGGCGCCTCCAGGCGGCGCCCGGGCTGGAGGCGCCCGCAGGGTCCGACAGCCTGACGGTCCATGTCTGGACTCCGACCGGACAGGCCACCACGCCCGCCCGCCAGCGGCTGATCCGCCGCTACGTGGCCTCCGTCGACAAGGCGGGGCGGTACTCCACCGGCCACGCCGCCCTCGAGCAGGGGGGCGACCTCTACATCAGTCACTATCCGGCCGTGGAGATCGATCGCTCACCCGACAACTTGCGGTCGAGCCTACGCGCCGGCCACGAGAACGACGTCCCCGGCCGGTTCCTGCCGTCCCACGCCTACGAGGCCGCCGATTGGTGCGAGGCGACGGTCGCGGTCACGCTCAACGGCATCGACGCGGCGCGGCTGCGGGATTTCTGGGCGGCCTACCGCCAGGACACCACCTACAACTTCATCAGCCGCAACTGCTCGACCACCGTCGCCCGCGCGCTGGACGTCGCCGTCGAGGGCGCGTTCAGCCGCGGCGGCCATCCCTGGCGGACGCTCGCCCTGGCGCTGACCACCCCGGAATTCTGGGCGGCGGCCTTCCTGCGCGGCGGCGCCCGGTCCATGACCTGGACCCCGGGTTTGGTGCTGGACTACACGCGGGCGCTCAGCGCCCTCGTCGATCCCGTCTCGCCGGTGCCGTCAATCCCGTGGAAGCGCGTCGGCTGGCGGCTCGCCCGCAACTGGCGGGCCCGCGCCCTCGTCCGGCTGAACCAGATCACGCGGCGCTCGTCCCTGACGGATGCCGGCCCCAAAGGCGCGTGAACGGGTTTGGCGGGGGCCCGACCGGACGCGCGATGCCGGGCTTCCGGCTCGCGGGGCGCGGCCGGTCAGGGCACCCTGCGGGCTGCGGCGAGATCGGCCGCGATGGCCTGCATCACCGAGAGCGTGTCGATCTCGTCCTGCTCGGCCCCGTGGTCGCTGAGCTTCACGATCACCGTGCCGGTCTCCCGGTTGACGTAGATGTACTGCCCGTAGACGCCGATCGCCGAGATGTCGCCGTCGTCGCCCCCCGGCGCGTGCCACCACTGGGCCGAGTATTGCCAGCCTTCGACGTCGCGCCGGGCCGGCGTCAGAATCCGCGCGATCCAGCGAGCCGGGATGATGCGGTTCGGCCCCTCCCGGCCCTGGTCGGCCACGAGCAGGCCGAGGCGGGCGAAGTCCCGGGCCGTCGCGTTGATGCAGCAGAACGCCTTCTCGACGCCGCCGGCCCGGTCGAGGTTCCAGGTGGCGTCGGCCTGCGCGCCCATGGGCTTCCAGATCCGCTCCGAGAGGATGGCGGCCAGCGGCCTGCCCTCGACGCGGGCGAGGATCAGGCCGAGCAACTCGGTGTCGATGCTGCGGTAGCGGCCCCGGCTGCCCGGCTTGAACGACAGGTGCGCGTTGTCGCGCACGAAGCCCTCGATGTCCCGGGTCAGGTACATCCCGGCGGTACCGGTCAGGGGATGCCGGGGATCGTAGTTCTCCGGCACGGCGATCCCGCTCGCCATGTCGAGGAGGTTGCGGACGGTGATCTGGCTGAAGACCGCGTTGTTCTTCAGGTCGGGCAGCAGGGCGGAGACGCGGTCGGTCTCGGCGAGCGCGCTGCGCGAGACCGCCGCGCCCACCAGCAGCGACACGATCGACTTCGCCACCGACCAGGAGGGGAACAGGGTCGCCGGGCCCGTGCCGGGGCGCTGCCATTCGTGGACCAGGACGCCGTCCTGCAGGATCAGGAAGGCGTTGGTGTGGGTCGCCTCCAGCACCGTCGCGAGCGGGACCGTCCGCCCCTTCCAGGCGACCCGGTCGAGGATCGGGCGGGGCCGGACCGGCAGGTCGCTCGCCTGCACGGGGGCCTGGACGACCCGGCTGGGGAACCACGGGCCCACCGCCGAAGGCTCGATCACCGCGAGCGCCGTGAGGGTGACGGGATCGGGAACGTTGATCAGGGCGGTGGCGGCCCAGGCGCCGCCCGCCGCCACGACGCCGGCCGCCGCGGCCAGGCCCCAGCGGCGGCCCCAGCGGCGACCGTGGTGCGTCCGGCCCGGAGGCTCCGAGATCGCGGAGGACGGGCTCATGAAGGCTCTGTGTCGCTCTGGGTCGTGACGGTTGCGGACGCGCCGGCCGTGCCGCTTGCGCCGTCCGGCCCCCACCATGGGCGGGAGGCCTTAACGAACCCCCTCGGATCGGCCCCGGGGCGACCGGGTTGAACCACGCCGGCTGGGGACGGCGACGAAGATTTCGAAATGTTCATGGATTCCGTGCAGCGTTGTCGCGCGGCGACCGTCCCCATCGTGCGGTCGATTCGAAGCAGACCTGCGCCGGAGGATGCCGGCTTCGTCTGTCGGGATGCCCGCTTCGACGCAGATCTCTACACCATCCTCCGGCCATCTCACGACGCTTGCTCAACCCGAGGGGGCCTGTGCCATGAATCCGTTCCTCATCCTTGGACTCGCCATCGGCGCCGAGGTTGCCGCCACCCTGGCCCTCAAGGCCGCCGACGGTCTCACGCGGCCGGGACCGACCCTGATCGTGGCAGTGGGATACGGCACCGCCCTGTGGCTGATGTCGACCAGCATGGACATGCTCCCGATCGGCGTCGTCTACGCGATCTGGTCGGGCGTCGGCATGATCGGCGCGGCCATCGGCGGAGCGTGGCTGTACGGCGAGGCGGTGAGCCCGACGATGCTGGTGGGCATCGCGGTGATCGCCGTGGGCGTGACCATCCTGGCCGCTGGTCAGGGCCAGCACTGATCCCGGCCCCGGTCGGCGGCGCCCGCGAGCGGCAGGCCCAGAGCGGCCGGTGACCGGTGGAGGCGATCCGGTCCGGCGGCGCGGATGCCGCGTCCGGCGCCCGCGCCGCCGACGAAGCCGCGGCGGGGTCGCCCCTCGACCTGGGCCCGCCCCCACGGTCCCGCGGCTGCCCGGGCGGCCGGGTGGACCCGAACCGTTCGGGCTGCCGCCACATCCTCGCCGCGAACGTACGGTCAAGCTCGGCCGTCGCCCTGTCGAGGCGCGGTGCCGCAGCGGACTTCGGAGCCGCCGCGAGGCTGAGGGAGCACGGAGCAGGCATGCATGCAGGGTAGCGCGCGGACGAAGAGTGTTCCTGTTCTGACCGTCATGGCGGCGGTCTGGAGCCTGGGGGGCTGCAACACGGGCGCGCCGGTGCTCACGACAGGATCGATCCCCGGCCACAAGCCGCCGCTGGTCGTCACCGATGCCGAGCGCGACTGCCTCGGCCGTGCGATGTACTTCGAATCGAACCGGAGCGACCCGGACGGGCTGGTCGCCGTCGGGACCGTGGTCATGAACCGGCTCGAGAACGCGATCTTCCCCGGCGGGATCTGCGCGGTGGTGGGGCAGCCCGGGCAGTTCGCCTCGGGGGTCCTGACCAAGCCGATGCAGGACAAGGACCTCCAGAAGGTCGCGGATGCCGCCGACGCCGTCCTGGCGGGCGAGCGGCACCCGAAGGTCGGAAAGGCGATGTACTTCCACACCGCCGGGCATCGCTTCCCCTACACCAACATGCACTACGTGGCGGTGGCCGGCGGCAACGCCTTCTACGAGAAGCGCGACGCCCGCTCGGCCAGGATCGAGCGCGCGACTTCGCCCTCGCCCGTCGGGCCGACCTTCGCGGCCGCTCCCGTCCCGGCCGCGCCATAGAGTCGCTCCGGAGCGCGGCACGCGCGTTCCCACGGCCGCGACCGAGCCCGTGATGGGCTGCCTTCCCCTGTGCCGGAGCCGTCCGCGCACCGATGGCCGTGGGCCGACCGGCTTGACCGAGGCGCCGCGTCGAGCACGTGTTTCTGCGCGCGTCCATTGAACCCAGACCTATCCTTAAGGTTGTATGCTGCTGGACTGATATCGGGGTTTCGCGGCGCCATGCCCGACGACGAGGGGTTTGACCGCTTGGCGGACGCAGCCATCCGCGCGCACCGGCTCGCGGTCACGTACGGTACGCCGGCGATGCAACTCCTGTCGCGGTTGCTGCTGACGGAGATCGGCGTGGAGATCGCGGCGCGGCGGGAGGCGGCTTCCGCGGACAATGACAATCCGAACGAGCCCGACGCCAGCGACCTCTGAACATCCGTCGCCGTGCCGGGGCCGATCAGGTCACCGCCGCCGGCGGCCGGACCTGCACGGAAGCCTTCGGAGCGACCGGATCGACCCATTTCGTCACTAAATGGATGTCGAACGCCGAGGCATATCTGTTGATCAGTGCGACCAACCGAACATGCGTCATTTACACCCGCGGACGCCGGCCTAGCTTGCCGGTAGAAACTACCCACGAATCACGGATGTGCCGCCGATGATCGCGAACCGGGTAGCGCTCGCTGGTGCGCTCCTCTTGCTGAGCATCACGCCGTCGGCTTCCCAGCTGCGCCGTCCCATGGCCTGTACGGAGGCGGTGTCGGTCGGCCTCGACCCCATCGCGGCCCCGGAGGCGGCGAAGCCGCACAAGGCCCGGACCTTTTCCCTGGTCTCCAGCGGCGGCCTGCTGACCGTGATCTCCGCGGGACGCTCCGATTATTACGAGTGTCAGACCGCGTCGCCGCGCCTGAACGAGCGCACGCCCCGCAACGCGATCAAGTGCCAGAACGGCGTCTACTTCCTGCTGATCGATCTGACCAAGATGAACTTCGTCGAGGCGCAGCTCAATCCCGAGGACCGCAGCGAGATCAAGGTCAGCTACGGGACCTGCCGGGGCGTGTGAGCCCTCGATGCGGCCGATAGGGTCCTGGCCGTCACGGGGCGCGCTCGGCGGCCCGGGATCGCGCGGGGCCGATCCGCGGTCCGAGCCAGGCTAATCCATCCGGATCAGCGTGTAGGTGGAGACCGCGATGGCCGCGAGGGTGAGCGCGATCAGCAGGACGGTCCTGGCCGAGTGACCATCCCGCGGGTCCGGCGGATCGCCCATGGTGCTGCTCCGGCTATGATAAAGCGATGGTGTCTAAAATCCTGTTCGCGGTGTCATCAGTTCATAGGCCGAAATGAGCGTGCGACATCAGTCTTTCGCCTCGTTTCCACCGCAGATTTTTCTCGCCGTGCCGATGAACCGGCTCCCTCTCGCCGCGACAGCGTCGCCGCAGAACCCGATCCGTCCCGGCGTGTTGGTCCTGTGCCGTCGTTTCACCCGGCCACGACGGGGCGGCGGGCAGGAGCGGTTCCGCGTGCCCCTCAATGCGTACCACCGACTCGACGTCTGGTCCCTGATGAACGTCTACCGCGCGACCTTCGCCATCATGTGCGAAGCCAACCTCCAGCTCCCCTTCGCGGTCGCCGAAGCGTGGGGCGTGCGTGTACGGGCGTGAGCGGCCCGGACGGGCTTGGGCCGAGGCGCGGCCTCAGCGGCAGAACTGCTTGGCGCCCGGGGTCCACTGGCCGAAACCGGTCGCGACCATGTTGGCCATGACCCGGCAGATGTAGACTTTCTGCGCGGCGTTGTTGTGCGGGCCGGCATGGTAGCGCGCCACGGCCAGCGTCCAGCTCCCCTCCCGCTGCTTCAGTTCCTTGAGGAATTGTGTGGCGTACTCGACGTTCGCGCGCGGATCGATCATGGCCTCGAGCGAACCGAACTTGCCGCCATGGTAGTGGTGGTTGATCTGCATGCAGCCCAGATCGATCAGGCGCACGCCCCTGCGGCGCGCCTCCGTGAAATGCGCCACCACGTCGCGCAGATCGGACCCGAAATAGGCCGCGCCCGCGATGTTCATGGCGTAGGGCTGGAGCGAGCCGCGCTTGCCCGTCTCGGTCAGGCCGACCGCGTAGAGCACCCCGAGCGGAACGCCGTAGCGCGCGGACGCCCGTCCCATCTCGGCTTCGCAGACATTCGCTGCGGACGGGACGGCGCTAGAGATAAACGCCGCCGTCGCGAGAACGTACCGTCTCATCTGTCCGCTCCCCATCGCCCCTGACGGCGGCCTGCCGGTGCTGCTCCGCCTGCCGCTGCCGTTCGCCTCCCGGGTCCGGCCGGGCACCGCCGTGGCTGAAGGGCTGCCCCTGCGCGGAGGAGCCCCCGGAGGGCGCGCCCCCGTCGCCCGGGCGGGCCTGCCCGACGGTCACCTCCGCCTGGAAATGAGCCTGCTTCAGCAAGTCCGTCAGGATCGCCGAGTCCCTGTGCAGGAGCGCGGCCGTCTCGGGCCGCGAGGCGCGCAGATGCGTCTCGAGTTGACCGTTGGTGAGGCGCAGCTCCACCGTGACGGTCCCGAGATCCTCCGGTCTCAGCTGGATCCTGAGCGTGCGCAGGGGCCCGTCCGGGGCGGCGCGCACCGGAGGATCGGCCTGGACCCGGGCTGCGGGAGCCGCTTCGGCGACACGGTCGACCGTGTCCCTGATGGCGGCCGCGATCGTCGTGACGGTTCCGGCCGGCAGACTGGCGCCCGCACCCTCCTGGGCCACCGGTCCGGAGATGCGCTCCGGATCGGTGCGGCCCTCGGGATCCAGGACGGTCCTGGCGATTCCCGTGATCGCCCGACTGTCCTCATGCGCGGTGAGGCTTGTCGTATCGGGACCCTGCGCGGAGGCCGAAGCGGCGTCAGCGGGGACGGGCTCCGGCTGAGGCACGATCCGGATCTTGGCCGCGGTCTTCGCCGCCGCGGCAACCAGTTCCGGCACGGCGGCCCGGAGAGGCTGAGGCGTGACGGTTTGCGCGGTGGCCGGCGCCGCGGGATCGGGCCTCGCGGGTTCGGGTGCCGCCCCGTCGGTCACGATGGGCTTGAAGTGGACCGCGCGGTCGAGCACCGCGATCTTGGGCGCGCCGCGGAGCGTGGCCCCCTCCTCCGCGACCGCCGGCTGGGGGCCCGGGCGGGCGTTCGCCGCGAGGGCTCCCGTGCTGCGGAACGGGGCGGATCCGGCCGTGGCAGCCGTCGCGGACGCGCCGTCGCGGACCGGCGCATCCGGCCCGCCGGCAATCGGCGTGCCGTCAGCCGCGGCGACCGTCGCGAGGGGGGACGCCGGTGCCCCCGCGGCGACCGCCGGCAGGGCGGTGTTCAGAAGGTGGGCGAGCAGCGCCGCGGCGGGATCGACTGGGGTCGGTGCGGGTGTCGCGCCCGCCTCCACCGAGCCGGCCTGCCCGGTCGGCGCGTCGGCGGCCGCCGGTCCACCCTGCGTCGCGCCGGCCCGGGATGCCGCCGATGGGTTCGAGGCTTCGCGCAGGACGGCTCCGAAGTCGCGCCTCCGCTCCGCGCCCGGCGGATTCGGATGGTCGGCCTCCGGTTGGGGCGACGCGATGTCCCGATCGGCGCGCGGGGCGGATTTCTGGACCGTGGCGGAGATCGGGGTCACGGGCTGGCCTTCCGGAGGAGCAGATCGACCTGGTCGATCATGGCTTGGGCCTTGGGGATCAGGCTGGCGGGTCCGTCGGCATCCGCGGCGGCCTGCCCCGGTTTCGACGCGGCCTCGGTCTCGCTCGGACCGGGCTGGCCGGTGAGCCCCCGTCCGATCGCGTCGGCCGTGGCCAGCGCGGTGTCGAGCAGGACGGCGTCGCGGGCCGGCAGCATGGCCCGGTCGAGGCTTCTCAAGGTGCGCAACCCGGACCGGAACGTCGCGAGGGTCACGATCTCGGCAGCGGCCCGATAGAGCCGGGCCTGCGTCGCTTCCAGGCTCCCGGGCGCGCAGAGCGCGAGAGCCTTGTCGGTGGCCACGAGCGCCGAGGCCGTCTTGCCCGCCTGGATCGCCGTCCGGGCGATCAGGAGGTACATGTCCCTCCGGCTCTCCGAGCCGAGCTCGGCCAGGATCCTGTTGAGCGTCGCCATGCGGTCCGCGTCCTGGCCGACGTCGAACCGCATCAGCTGAAAGGCGAGGCGCTGGCGGAAATTGCCCGCGTAGATCGAGTGCGGGAAGCGGCGCAGATACTGGATCGCCAGGGTCTCGAACTTCCTCAGGTCGCCGATCTGCCCCAGGGTGAAGATTTCGCGGCGCAGGGCCCCCTCCTCGGTCAGCGTTCCCGGGAGCAGCAGCCGGACCCGATCGAGGAGGGCGACCGCCCGAACCGGGTTCTCCGTCACGGTGAGCGAGGCCTGCGTGAGGCCGATCGCGCCGGCCAGCGTCAGCGGCAGGGCCGCCAGGTCGATGTCCCGGAGTAGGCGGGTCGCCTCGGCCTCGCGCCCTTCCACGTAGGCGAGCGCCCCCCGCGCGAGGGTCGCCTCGGGATTGCCGAGGCTGCCCTGGGTGGTCAGGTGCCGCAGGATCGCCGGACCGCCGCCACTCAGGGCGAAGACGATCGCGGCCCGGACATTGCGCGGATCGGCCCAGACATCCGGGCCCGCATTCTGCAGATCCGCGTTGATCCGGGCGATCACCACGGGCTGGCTCGCGTGGGCGGACAGGGAGCCCGCGGCGACCCGATCCTGCAGGAGCTGCAGGGTGCGCACCCACGCGACCGGGTCGCCGATCCGGGGCTGCGGCGTGGCGCCCGGCGTCGCGGGTGGCATCGGGCCGGCGGGTGGCATCGGGCCGGCGGGTGCGGCCGTGACCGGCTGCGCCGCCTGCGGGGTCGCCTGTGGAGGCGATACCGTCGCGGGAGCGGGCTCGGCGGCGACCGGCCCTGCGGGGCCCGCGGCGAGCAGGCTGAGAATGCCGGGCAGGAACCACCTCATCCCGGAGACCCCTGCAGGAGGATCTCGATGCGCCGGTTCTCGGGCGCCTTCGGATCCGCGGCGTTGCGCGGCGACCGCTCGGCCGCCCCCTCGACCCGCCAGATCCGTCCCTCCTCGAGGCCAGCCCGGGTCAGCATGTAGTGCGTGATGTCCCCCCCTTCAGACCAGCCGAGCGCCGATGCCGGGTCCGGCGGCGGCCACAGCGAGAGCCTGTTCGCGAAGATCGAGGCCCAGGCCGAGGCGCAGCGCGCGCAGGACGAGCGCCTGGGCGGTGGCCGGAACCTCGATTCGATCCTGCGGATCCCGGTGCTGATGCAGGTGGTCCTCGGCTCGGCCACGATGCCGGTCTCCAACCTGATGAAGCTGGGCCGCGGCGCGATCGTCCCCCTCGACCACCGCGTCGGCGAGCCCGTCGACGTCGTCGTCAACGGCCGCGTCATCGCCCGCGGCGAAGTGGTCGTGGTCGAGGACGACAATTCGCGCTTCGGCGTGTCCCTCACCGAGATCGTCGGCCCCGCGGCGGCCGACTCCAACGGCTGACAGGAAGCATCGCCATGGCCGCAGGCGCGGTGACCAAGACCGGTCGGAGAATCCTGTCACCGTCCGAGGAGGTCGCGGCCGTCCTCATCGCGATGAACAAGGCCACGGCCAGCCGGCTGATCAAGTACTTCGACGGTGCCGAGCTGAAGCAGATCACGCGGGCGGTCGCGCTCCTGGGACCGGTGCCGCGGGGTGAGCTCGAGTCGATCATCGAGCAGGTGGCCGCCCTGTTCGCCGACGGCGCGAACCTGGTCGGAACGGCCCGGGAGATGGAGAAGCTCCTGGAAGGGGTCCTGACGCCCGAGCAGATCTCCGAACTCATGGCCGACGTCCTCGGCGCGGGGGAACGCTCGATCTGGGACCGGATCTCGAATGGCTCGGAGAGCGCCCTGGCCACCTACCTGATGAAGGAGCATCCCCAGACGGTGGCGCTGATCCTGTCGAAGGTGAAGCCCGCCTGCGCCGCCAAGGTGATGGCCCAGCTTCCAACCCCGCTGCGCAACGGCGTCATGCGGCGGATGCTGACGTTCAAGCCGATCGTCGAGGCGACGATGAAGATGATCGAGCAGACGATCCACGAGGACTTCATGATCAACCTGGCGCGCAACGCCGCCGCCGATACCCATTCGCGCATGGCCGACATCATTAACAAGATGGAGCGCCAGAGCATGGAGGAGGTCCTGGACAACCTCACGCAGTCGCGGCCCAAATCGGCGGAGATCCTGAAGAGCCTGCTCTTCACCTTCGATGACATCATCAACCTGACACCGCGGGCGCGCACGACGCTCTTCGATCAGGTCCCGCACGAGAAGGTCATCCTCGCCCTGAAGGGCACGAGCGGCCCGCTGCGCAGCGTCGTGCTCAGTGCCCTGACCGCCCGCGCCCGGCGCATCGTGGAGCACGAGCTGGAGGGCGGCGAGCCCGCCTCGCAGCGGGACGTGCTGGAAGCCCGCCGGTCCATCACCGACCAAGCGCTGGAGATGGCGGCCCGGGGCGAGATCGAGCTCAGCGCGGCCGATTCGGATGACACCTACATCCGCTAGGACGGGCGGCCGGCATGTCCGACGATAAGGAGAGCAAGACCGAGGCGGCGAGCGGCAAGAAGATCAGCGACGCGATCGAGCAGGGGAACATCCCGTTCTCGCGGGAAGCGCCGATCTTCGCCTCCATCCTGGGAATGCTGCTCTTCCTCGTCTACGTGGCGCGGGATCAGGGCGTCCCGTTCGTGCGGCGGCTCGCGCTGTTCCTCGAGCAGCCCGGCAACTACGCCGTGGAGACCAGTCGGGACGCGATGGCCCTCGTCCACGCGCTGGCCCTGGAGATGGGGCGGTTCCTGCTGCCCATCCTGGTGATCCTGCTCGCGGCCGGTATCGCCGCGTCGGTCTTCCAGAACGCGCCGCGCATCGTGTTCAAGCGGATCCGGCCGCAATGGTCGCGCATCTCCCCCGTGGCCGGCTGGAACAGGATGATCGGTCTGCAGGGACTGGTCGAGTTCGGAAAAAGCCTCTTCAAGTTCCTGGCGATCGGCGGCACGTCCATCCTGGTGCTGCGCGCGGACCGGCACGAGATCGTGAATGTCATGTTTGTGGATCCGGTCGGGCTGCCTGAGTTTCTGCTGACCCTGTCGGTCCGCCTCGTCTCGGCGGTCAGCGTCGCCACCATCGCGCTGGTCGCCGGTGACTTGGTCTGGACCCGGCTGCGCTGGCAGCGCGACCTGCGGATGTCGCGGCAGGAGCTGAAAGACGAATTCAAGCAGCTCGAGGGCGATCCGCTGGTGAAGGCCAGACTGCGCTCGCTGGCGCAGGACCGCCTGCGCAGGCAGATGATGGCGGCGGTGCCCCGCGCCACGATGATCCTCGCCAACCCGACGCACTACGCCATCGCCCTGCGCTACGACCAGGGCGAGAACGACGCCCCGATGGTGCTGGCCAAAGGCAGGGACCTCATCGCCCTCCGCATCCGCGAGATCGCCGAGAAGCACCGGATCGAGGTCGTGATCGACAAGGCCCTGACCCGGGCGATGTACGATCACGTCGAAGTCGATCGCGCCATCCCGGCGGAATTCTACCGGGCGGTGGCGAACCTGCTCGTCTACGTGATGACGCGCAAGCGGCGCTGAGGCGAAGCGGCGCGGTGCCGGACCGACCCGTCCCCGGTCATCCGGCGCCGCGCCTCCCGCCTCACGCTCCCCGGCGCTTCGCCTCCCGGCGGAACCGGTGCAGCACGAACTCCGTGTAGCCGTTCGGCTGCCGCGCGCCCTCGAACACCAGGGCCTGCGCGGCCCGGAAGGCCGGCCCGTCGAAGCCGGGGGCCATCGGCCGGTAGGCCGGATCGCCCGCGTTCTGGCGGTCGACCACGCCCGCCATCCGCCGCAGGGCTTCGGCGACCTGGTCCGGGTCGACGATGCCGTGGCGCAGCCAGTTGGCGATGTGCTGGCTGGAGATCCGCAGGGTGGCGCGGTCCTCCATCAGGCCGACCTCGTGGATGTCGGGCACCTTCGAGCAGCCGACGCCCTGGTCGATCCAGCGGACCACGTAGCCCAGGATCCCCTGGCAGTTGTTGTCGAGTTCCTCCCGCACCGCCTCCGGCGCGAAGGGGCCGTCGGCGAGCGGCAGGGTCAGCATGGCGTCCCGGGTCGCGGGCGCCCGGCCGGCGAGGTCCGCCTGGCGGGCGCGGACGTCGGTCCGGTGGTAGTGCAGCGCGTGCAGCGTCGCGGCGGTCGGGGACGGGACCCAGGCGGTGTTGGCGCCGGCCTCCGGATGGGCGCCCTTGGCGTCGAGCATCGCCGCCATCCGGTCGGGGGCGGCCCACATGCCCTTGCCGATCTGCGCGTGGCCCGGCAGCCCGCAGGCCAGCCCGGCATCGACGTTGCCGTCCTCGTAGGCCTGGATCCAGGCGGTCGCCTTCATGGCGTCCTTGCGGACCACCGGGCCGGCCTCCAGGGAGGTGTGGATCTCGTCGCCGGTGCGGTCGAGGAAGCCGGTGTTGATGAAGAACAGCCGGTCCGCGGCCGCGGCGATCGCCGCCTTGAGGTTCAGCGTCGTGCGCCGCTCCTCATCCATCACGCCGATCTTGAGCGTCCGCGGCTTGAGGCCGACGAGGGCCTCGACCCGCCCGAACAGCTCCACCGCGAAGGCGACCTCGTCGGGGCCGTGCAGCTTCGGCTTGACCATGTAGACCGAGCCGGTCCGGCTGTTGCGCACGGGGCCGGTGCCGTTCAGGTCGTGCAGGGCGATCAGCGCGGTCACCGCCGCGTCGAGGAGCGTCTCGGGGATCTCGTGGCCGTCGAGGGTCACGGCGTCCGTGTACATGTGATGGCCGACGTGCCGGACCAGCATCAGCGCCCGGCCCGGCAGGGTCAGGCTTCCGCCGTCGGGGGCCGTGTAGGTCCGGTCCGCGGCGAGGCGCCGCTCGACGGTGTGGCCCCCCTTGGGCAGGGTGGCGACGAGGTCGCCGCGCATCAGGCCGAGCCAGCTGCGGTAGACCGCGACCTTGTCGGCCGAATCCACGGCGGCGACGGAATCCTCCATGTCCATGATGGTCGAGAGGGCGGATTCCAGCACCACGTCGGCGATGCCGGCGGGGTCGGTGCGACCGATCGGGCTCGCCCGGTCGATGACGATCTCGACGTGCAGGCCGTTGTGGCGCAGCAGCAGCGCGGAGGGTGCCCCGGCGTCGCCCGTGAACCCGGCGAACGCGGCCGCGCCGGTCGGGCCGGCGCTGCGGCCCGCGCCGAGGTCGACCGCGAGGCGGCCGCCGGCCACCGAGAAGCCCACGGCATCCGACCAGGTGCCGACGCTGAGCGGTGCGACGGCGTCGAGGAACGCCCGGGTCCTGGCCACCACCGCGGCGCCGCGCGCCGGGTTGAACCCGGTGCCGGGGGCGAGGTCGCCGTCCTGCGGGATCGCGTCGGTGCCGTAGAGGGCGTCGTAGAGGCTGCCCCAGCGGGCATTGGCGGCGTTGAGCGCGTAGCGGGCGTTGGAGATCGGCACGACGAGCTGCGGGCCGGCGATCCGGGCGATCTCCGCGTCCACGTTCGCGGTGGTCACCCGGACGGTGGCGGGCTCCGGCTGCAGGTAGCCGATCCGCGTGAGGTAGGCCGCGTAGGCGTCCGGATCGTGCTTCAGGCCGCGATGGTCGCGGTGCCAGGCATCGATGTCGGCCTGGAGGCCGTCGCGCCGGTCCAGCAGCGCCCGGTTCCGCGGGGCGAGATCGCGGACGATCGCCGCGAAGCCCGACCAGAAGCCCTCGGCGGAGAGGCCCGTCCCGGGCAGCGCCTCCTCGGCCAGGAAGGTGCGGAGGTCTTCGGCGACGACGAGGCCCGACATGGCGGCTCCTTGGACGGGGACGGCGCCGTTCGTCAGAAAAAATCGAACGGCGCGTGAAGTTTTTTTGAGGTCTCCCTCGGTAGACCGCTTGGCAACCGCGAAAAAGGCGGCAAAAGGGATTTGATTCTTTCCGCAGCGTTGAGAATGCACGACCAGAGCGATCTCGAGATCTTCGCCCGGGTGGTCCGGACCGGCAGCCTGACCCGGGCCGGGTCGGAACTCGGCCTGTCGGTGGCGGTGGTCTCGAAGCGGCTGAAGCGGCTGGAGGAGCGGCTCGCCGTGCGCCTGCTGCACCGGACCACCCGCCAGGTCGCGCCGACCGATGTCGGCGCGGCGTTCTTTCAGCGCATCGCCCCGATCGTCGACGCCATCGCGGAGGCCGAGAGCCTCGTGTCGCAGACGGCGACCCGGGCCCGGGGGACCCTGCGGGTGACGGCGCCGAGCTCCTTCGGGCGGCTGCACATCGTCCCGCACCTGCGGGCCTTCTTCGCGCTCCACCCCGACATCGTGCTGAACCTCGAACTGAGCGACGATTTCGAATCGATCGTCGAGCGCGGCTACGACCTCGCGATCCGCGTCGGCGCGCTGAAGAGCTCCGGCCTCACGGCGGTGCGGCTCGCCCCGGTGCGGCGGGTGCTCTGCGCGCGGCCGGGCTACCTCGACGCGGCCGGACGGCCGGAGACCCTCGACGACCTGCGCGGCCATATCTGCCTCGCCACCGAGAACCAGAACCCCTGGCGGCTGATCGGGCCGGAGGGCCCCTGCACGGTCGGCGCGTCCGGTCCCCTGCGCACCCATTCCAACGAGGTCGTGCGCGAGGCGGTGATCGGCGGCCTCGGAATCGCGCTGCGCTCCACCTGGGACGTGCACGCGGAGCTGCGCGAGGGGCTCTTGGAGGTGGTGCTGCCCGCCTACACGGCGGCGGCCTCGGCGGGGATCTTCGCGGTCTACCCGAGCCGGGCCTTCGTGCCGGGCAAGACCCGGGCGTTCATCGCGTTCTTCAAGCAGATCTACCGGTCGAGCGGAGCCTGGGCCGAGGCATGAGGGTCTGGCGGCCTCGGCCAGGCGCCCTTCTCCCGAACGGGCGCGGATTGGCCGTCCGGGCTTAAACGGGCGGATCGACAGGCGGATCTGCGAGCGGCTGAGGGCCTCCCCGGCCTTCCCCATCCGGGAGCGGCGGAGACCGGAGCGCGCGGCCTCGCGGCAGCCCCAGGGATCGCGGGGCTTCCCGGAGGCCCGCCCGGGCCCGGCGGCGGGGGCACCTCACGAGGAGGTCGAGACCCCGAGCGCGTTCATCGTTCGAAGACCGCCGCGACGCGCCCCGTGAGGACCCTCACGCCGCCGCGAAGAAATCCGGATCGGTGCGCGCCAGCATCCGCTTGAACGCCGCCCACTCGTTGTCGGGCGCCCCCTGGACCACGACGCGGTCGTAGCCGACGGCGTATTGCCCGGCGGTCTTGGCGGCGACGGCGGCGGAGGGCCGGATCACCGGGGCGCCCGCCCCCTGGATCGCCAGCTGCGCCCGGCACGAGCGCTCCATGTTGTGCATCAGCCGGAACGCCTCCCCGACCGTGCGCCCGCAGGTCAGCAGGCCGTGGTTGCGCAGGACCATCACGGGCTTGTCGCCGAGATCGGCCACCAGCCGCTGCCGCTCGTCGAGGTCGAGGGCGATGCCCTCGTAGGCGTGGTAGGCGAGGCGCCCCGTGAACTGCATCGACCACTGGTTCAGGGGCAGCAGCCCTTCCTCTTGGCAGGAGACCGCCACGCCCGCCACCGTGTGGGTGTGCAGCACGCAGACCGCGTCGTGGCGGGCGGCGTGGATGGCGCTGTGGATCGTGAACCCGGCCGGGTTGATGCCGAGGCCCATCGGATCCTCCAGCACCTGCCCGTCGATGTCGACGGTGACGAGGTTGTCCGGCGTCACCTCCTCGAAGCGCATCCCGTAGGGATTGATCAGGAACCGGTGCCCGCCCCCCGGCAGCCGCGCCGAGATATGGGTGTAGATGCTGTCGTCGAGGCCGAGGCGATGGATCAGCCGGTAGGCGGCCGCGAGGTCGACGCGCATCGCCTGGACGGCCTCCGGCTCGGCCGGATCCGTGTCCCGCTCCGTGACGATCGGTTGTGAGGCTGCGTTCATGCGGCGGCTCCCTGCGGTTAGGCCCGTCGGGATCGCCACCCGGCGCTGGCGGTCCCGTGACCCGGGCACGGTGGACTGCCACGGCGGGCGGCCCGGGCCCGGATCGCCCGCACGGTGCGCCATGGAACGCAACAAGGCAACGTGTTGGGGCCGGGACGGCCAGCGCCGCGGCTCGCGGGGCGGCACAGGACGGGAACGCTGCGCGCCGTCATCCCCGGGGCCCCGCAGGATCCCGGGACGACAGGGTCGCGCGGGCACGCGGCGTCGCCGGCGCAGCCGAGATCTTGACAATATTCCTATTTTGTCTTCTCACCGCACCCGCCGCGACGCGTCGTGAGTCGCCTCGGGGCGCCGGTCCGGTCAGCCGCCGGGCTGGCGGCGGTGGGCGGTGCCTGCGTCTGCCGCCGGCTGCGGCAGCCCCGGGCGCGGGACTCGACATGCCCCCGGCTCGGGCTGGGCGGCGGCGGGCGGCGGAAATGCCGCCGGCCGCGCAGGGCTTCTTCGACCCTGTCCTGGGCGGTGTGGTGGTCAGGCGACGCCCTCCATGACGAGGGGGCGTGCGACGAAGGCTCGCTCGGAAGCGTCGGGGGGCGCGAGCACCCCGGATCGTCTTAGCGTCGTTCGAGCCCCCGCGTGACGGACACCGGACGCATGAACGGACGAGGACGGGTGCCGGTCTGCCGGCGCGCGCTCGTCCGCGGGACGCGGGGAGGCCGGCTTTGAGCAACGTTGCGTTCGGGCTTCGCGGCGTCCCGCGTCACCCCGGAGGCGGGTTGGGCCTGCGCTTGAGCCATATCCCCGGCGGTCCGCCGCGCGGGGCCGCGGCGGCCTGCCTGCCGCCTCCCCTGCTGTCTCGCCTGGTGCCTCGCCTCGTGCCCCCTCGCCGCCGCCCGCCCCGGCCCTGGTCCGGGCGCCCCGGGCAGCGTGCGGGCGGCGAAGCCGCAGCGGTGGCGCAGGGCTCGACAGGGCTGCGCGCGACGAGGGCGGGGCCGGTGGCCGGCGCCGCTCTCAGCCCGCCTGGGAGGCCTCGACCGCCGCCTCGACCGCGGCCCCGATCGCCAGCAGCCGGCGGTCCCGTCCGTGCCGGGCGAGCAGCATCAGGCCCGCCGGCCGGGCGAGCCCGGGCATCGGCAGGGACAGGCCGGTGAGGTCGAAGAAGTTGCCGAAGGCGGTGTTGCGCAGCATCAGGCGATTGGCCGCCAGGAAGGCCGCGTCGTCCGCCTCCAGCGGGGCGGTGAGGGGCGCCGTGGCGGCGGTCGCCGGGAGCGCCAGTACGTCGAGGGGCGCCAGCCGCCGGTCGAAGGCGGCGATCAGCTCGGTCCGGCGGCGCATCGTCCGGACGTAGCGCGCCGCCGTCGCGCTCCGGCCGGCCACGATGCGGCGGTGGACCCGCCGGTCGTAGCGGGCGGCCTCGCTGTCCAGCCAGTCGGCGTGGATCGCCGCGGCCTCGATCGCCGCGAGGGAGCCGTCCGGCAACGCGGCGTCCATGGCGGCGAGGAGGTCGTCGATCGGGTGGTCGACGATCCGGGCGCCGGCGCGGGACAGGCGGGCCAGCACCCGCTCGAAGGCCTCGGCGACCACCGGCTCCGTCTCGGTGAACAGGAGGCCGCGCGGGACGCCGACGCGCAGGCCCGCCACGGCGAACGCGTCCAGCGGCGCGGGCTCCGCGCCCGCCAGCACGGCGTCCGCGGCCGCGCACTCCGCGACCGTCCGGGCGAGCGGACCGAGCGAATCGAGGGCGTAGGAGAGCGGGAAGGCTCCCTCCAGCGGCACGCGGCGGGCCGTCGGCTTGAAGCCCACGACGCCGTTCAGCGAGGCTGGAATCCGGATGGAGCCGCCCGTGTCGGACCCGATGGCGATGTCGCTCGTGCCCTGCCCCACCGAGACGCCGGCGCCCGAGGACGAGCCGCCCGGGATGCGCGCCGGATCGGCGGCGTTGCCGGGGGTGCCGTAATGCGGATTGAGGCCGAGCCCCGAGAAGGCGAATTCGGACATGTTGGTCTTGCCCAGGATCACCGCGCCGGCCCGACGCAGGCGGGCGACCACAGGGGCGTCTGCCCGCGCCGGAGGCGCGTCCGCCAGCAGGATCGAGCCGGCGCGCGTCGTCTCGCCGGCGACGTCGAACAGGTCCTTGATCGACACCATCGCGCCGTCGAGGGGGCCGAGGGAGATGCCGTCCCGGCGGCGGGCATCGGCGGCGTCCGCCGCCGCGCGGGCCTCGGACGGGTAGAGCCGGGTGAAGACCGCCGGGTCCCCCTCCGCGATGCGGGCCAGCCGCGCCTCGACGGTCTCGCGTACGCTCATGATCCTCACCGCGCGATGGTTCGAGCCGCCCCTGCAAGCGGAGTGCCCGATAGGGGCCGGCCCGCGTCAGAACGTGCCGGGATAGGCGCCGCCGTCCATCAGCAGGTTCTGGCCGGTGATGAAGCCCGCCTGCCGGCTGCACAGGAACGCGCAGGCCGCCCCGAACTCGTCGGGCTGGCCGAAGCGGCCGGCCGGGTTGTCGCGGGCCCGGGCCTCGAGGAAGGCCTCGACCGAGGTGCCGGCCTTGGCGGCGCCGGCTTCGGCGTTGCTGCGGATCCGGTCGGTGTCGAAGGGGCCCGGCAGCAGGTTGTTGATCGTCACGTTGTGCCGGACGGTCTTCCGGGCGAGCCCGGCCACGAAGCCCGTCAGGCCCGAGCGGGCGCCGTTCGACAGGCCGAGATGCTCGATCGGCGCCTTCACGGCGGCGGAGGTGATGTTGACGATCCGGCCGAACCCGCGGTCGATCATCCCGTCGACGGTCGCCTTGATGAGCGCGATCGGCGCCAGCATGTTGGCGTCCAGCGCCCGGATCCAGGCGTCGCGGTCCCAGTCGCGGAAATCGCCGGGGGGCGGGCCGCCGGCGTTGTTGATCAGGATGTCGGGCTCGGGGCAGGCCGCGAGGGCCGCGGCCCGGCCGGCCTCGGTGGCGATGTCCCCCGCCACCGCGGTGACCGTGACGCCGGTCTCGCGCCGGATCTCCGCGGCGGTCCGCTCCAGCGTCTCGGCGGTGCGGGCCGTGATGGTGACCGCGACACCCTCGCGGGCGAGGGCCAGGGCGCAGCCCTTGCCCAGACCCTTGCTCGCCGCGCAGACGAGGGCCCGGCGCCCACTCAAGCCGAGATCCATGTGCGGTCTCCCTGTTGCCAGCCCTCGCTACGAGGGTGGGGATTCATCCTGGCATGCTGCGGGCGCCCCCTGGAATCCGTGCCGCGCTCCAAGTCGCGCTCACGGCCGCGCTCACGCGCACTCGCTGTAGCCGGAGCGCTCGGCCTCCTGGCGCGCCGCGCTCAGGACGCGGCGGCGCCCCTGGCTGTCTCCGATCGCCAGCCAGTGGCGCACCAGGGCGAACAGCTCGCCGGCCTCCCCGTCCGGGGCCTCGTCCAGGAACGTCTCCACCGGCACGTCCAGCGCGCCTGCGAGCTTCCCCAGCAGCGCCCCGTGGCGTCCGTCGAGGCGTTCCCGGGCCGGCCTGCTGGACTGTGGCTGAGCCGGAGGCACGATCGTGAGCAGCGTCATCCCCTAGCAATGGCCTGGCCCCGAGACGGTTCGCGCACCGTCGGCGTCAGGGTGAAGAAACCCTCACCGGCATCCGGCACTCACCACGTACGCGGGTCGCGGGCGGCGGGGGCGTCGGGGACATCCTCCATCTCCGGCGCGATGAACCCCGCCCACAGCATGGCCAGCACGCCGGTGAGCAGCGGAAGGGCGGTGCTGAGAACGAGGCTGAGCGTCACGACGACCCTGCCGGCACGACGACGTCGGGGCGACGTCGATCGTCATCATTGCCCGGGCAGGCGTTGGCGCGCCCTTAAACAGGTTGGTCGGATTGTGGCGGATCCGGCGACCCGGCACATGGACACGCGATGCCTCCGGCCACGCCATATCCTGCCGCCCGGATCCGCTCAGGGCTCGGCCGCGCCCCGGCTCAGGGCGCCGAACTCGCTGACCATGCACTCGTGCATGCGCCGCAGCCACGCGCGCGCCTCCGCGGTCCGGGCCTCCGCCTGCTCGGCCCGCTCGGCCGCCGCGCGGGCCTGTTCCTCGGCGCGCTCCGCCCGCGCGACGGCCGCGCGCAGCAGGCCCTCGGCGTGCTCGGCCCGATCCTCGGCGGCCCGCACCGCGGTCTCGGCCTCGCGCACCGAGCGCTGGGCCTCGCGGATCGAGTCGCGGGCATTCGTCTGGAGGGTGCGCACCTGGGAGGCGACGCCGCGCACGGCGGTCAGCGAAGCCGACCAGTCATCCCCGTCCGCGTCCCGGGGCGGGGCCCGCAGGGCGCCCGAGAACAGCGCGACGACCCGGTCGACCGGATCGGCCCGGCCGTCGCGCCCGCCCGGTCCGTCGTCCAGCGCGACGGTCGCGGCGCGGGCGGCGTTGCTCATGCCGCGGCCTGGTCGGTCAGGTCCGAGAATTCGGACAGGATCGCGTCCTGGACGCGCCCGAGCCATTCCTCGGCGTTCTCGGCCCGCTCCTCGGCGGCGCGGGCGCGCGCCTCGGCGGCCTTGACCCGCTCCTCGGCGGCGATGATCTGCGCCTCCGCGCGCACCTGGGCGTCCCGGGCCTGCATCTCCGCGACGCGGGCGCGCTCGTTGGCGGTGGTGATGTCCTCCCGGACGCGCTGCAGCACGTGCTCGATGCGCTCCTCCCGCTCGCGGGACTGCGCCTCGATCACCCGCGCTTGGCGGGCCGCGGTCTGCACGCGGTGGATCAGCGCGTCCCAGTCCTGCGGCGGCGGCGCCGGCAGTGCCGGCGGCGCGGGTTCGGCCTGCTCGGGAGCGGACGCGACGACGCGCAGCACGTTGCCGGCTTCGGGGGCAGCGCCCGGCTCGCGCCTGGCCTTGTCGGCGGGCCGGAACCGAGGATCGTCGAGAAGCCTCTGCAGCTCGCTCACGGAACGTCTACTCCCTACCGATCGCAACCCCTTCTTACTAAACTGTTTAGATTGGTTAACAAACGGTTAAGGCCGGATCGGGCCGCGGGGTGATTGTTAAGACGGCGGTTCCGGCGCGCCGTCCGGCGACCGATCCCGGCCGCGGGACCGTCCCGGGCTCACGCCCCCTTCATGGGATCGTGGCCCCAGTTCATCAGCGACAGCCGCCAGGGCGAGTCCCGCAGCGCGGCTTCGTCCTTCGGGCCGCCCTGCTTCAGGTGCCGGTGCACGTAGCCGACGACCTTGCGCATGTGCTGATAGTCGTCGTCCGACAGGTCGGCCTTCTTCGTGTGCAGGATCTCGACGATGCGCCGGCCCTCCTGGTGGCCGGTCGCCTCACCGGCTCCGTCCTTCTTCTGGCCGACCGATTGGCTGGCCTCGCTGCCCAGGTGCTTGTCCAGGGCCGACGCCGTCATGTTCACGGCCTCCTTGAACGCCGTATAGGTCGCCGCGTGATCGTCCTTCTCGGCCATCGCTCACCTCCCGTTCGCCCGTGCGGGGCAGTCCCCCCGGAGATCGCTCCGGCGCGGGTTCAGTTCCCGGCCGGTCGCGCATCCGGTCGGGCATCCGGTCGCGCGCGGCGCACCGCCGTGACGTGGTTGGTCCCAACGGCATGGGGACGGGGGGGCCGTGCCGGACGCGCCGTTCCGGGGCGCTCCCCCGAGCCGCCCGGCCCTCAGAGCGCGGTGATCCGGCGGTAGCTCGCGATGAACGCCTCCGCGGCGTCGCGGGTCAGATCCGTGACGACGAGGCCCGCGGCGAAGATGGTCCAGCGCCCATCCTGGTCCTCGGACATGCGGATCTCGGCCATTGCGCGCCTCCCGGTCGACCGGGAGCAAAGCCGCGGCGGCCGGACGGTTCCCTGAACGGCACCGCCGCGTCGATCCGGCCCATGGCGGCGCGGCGGGCGATCCGCGCGGGCCGGCGGCGGGCGCAGCATGGCGGCTCCTGACCCCGCCCCCTGCCCCCGCGCCCTGCCCCCGCGCCCGGATCCTGCGCATGCCGTCCGCGGCCCCCGCCGCGGATCCGGGACCGAGGGGGCGTTCTGGGCGCAGCCGGCCGACGCGGTGCCGACCTGAACGATCGCGCGCCGCCATTGCGAGGGCCTGAACCGCCCGCTCGGTCCCGGCGGCACGATGCGGCTCATCGGGTGGATCGGCGCGGCGGGCGGCCTCCCGCCGCCCGAGGCCGAATCCGGGTTCGAGGTTGAGCGTCGCACCTGGGCGCGGATCGGGCGCCTCCTGTTCCGGCGCCTGACGGACCGCCGTGAGGACCGCTGCGTTCTGCCCGCGCACCTGCGCGGCGGGGTCGAGCGCGCGGCGGCGCGTCGAGGGTTAAGGCGCGGCCCCGTCGAAGGTCCGCCATCCGGTGCGGCGGACCGTATCGCATCGCGCGAAGCGTCCCGTCGCCGACCCGGGCGGAGCGAAGGCCCGGGCGGGGGCGTCTCGTGAGGCGCTCTACAGGCTCTCGAGCGCCTCGTGCGCCATGCGGCTGATCAGGGCATCCCGCTTGGCCTGCCGGATGACGATGCGGGCGGCAGCGCGCGCGGCGGCGGCGCGCATCGCGCCCCGGGGGCTTCCATCACGCAACGCGCGCCAGGCGAGCTTCCGGAACCAGTTCACGTTGGCCACGGCGATGGATCGCCGTTCCGCGTAACGGCCCTGATTGTCCGGATGCGGAGCAGTCAGCGTCAACATGATCCCGGCCTCCGAAGAGGGATGCCCAACGCCTGTTCGTTACTGGGACCACAAATTACATTCTTCCCGTTCAACTGCAATACTGATTTCATCGTACGTATTCGTGCGCGGGTGCGGCGTCGTGCGAGCGACGCGGCCCGGGCCGACGCGATCCCGAATAGGTCCCGTGGCGGTTCGGGCCGCGGTAGCACTTGCCGCGCGCGCTCGACGTCGAACGGGATGAGGAAATATGGTTTATCATCTCGATCCATGATCGTGCAGGGCGCCCGTTTTTCGCTTCGCAGCCGATCCGCTGTGCCGCCGATCCCAGGCGCGGCTTCCAAGCGTGGCCGGGGGTGATCGACGTCGGAGCCCGGGGCCCGGGTGGGTGAAGCGGGGCGTTGCGCCCGGGACCCTGGTGCCGATGACGGCCGGATACGCCCTCCTGTCGACCGGACCGCGGGCTGCACCCCGCTGCTGCCAGCCGCGTCGGCCCAGGGGGCGGCAGGTCGCCGGCAGCGCGACGCGGCATCGGCCATCCCGGCCGAGCCGGAGGCCGCCCTCGCCCCGGCGCTCATCGACGCGCCGGCCCGGCACGGTGCCGCCCATGGCCGTCCGGGACAGTCGCGAAGACGAAGGCTCCGTGCTCGGGCCGCCGAGACCGGCGCGGCGAACGGTGGCGGTCAGGCCGGCGAGGCCAGGGGCTTCCCCTTCTCGACCGTGTATGTCCCCGCGACCCGGGTCGCGCCGGCGCCGTTGCGCAGGCTGTGCGGCGTGACCGCGGGGACCTGGAAGCTGTCCCCGGCCCTCAAGGTGCGGTTCGGCTGGCCATCCACGAGCAGCTCCGCCTCGCCCGCCAGGATGACGGAGGATTCGATGCCCGGATGCGTGTGGCGGGCCACGATCGCCCCCGGTGCGATCTCGGCGGCGACCTGAACGACGACGTAGTGTCCGCCCGGCAGCTCTTCGGTGCTGAGGATCGTCCGGGTGACGCCGGAGGTCTGCCCGGACGGCTGCTGCTGGGCGTCGACCGCCGTCGCCGCGAAGCCGGTCAACACGGCACAGAGCGCGCAGTCCACGAAGCCCCGTCTCGTCAGCATGGACACCTCCTCCAGAGCGGCGCGCCTGTCTGCTTCACCGGACGCCAATTCACCGGACGCCAAGTCGCGCTCGATCGGGAGCCCGCGCACCGTTTCTTAGCGTGACGGGCGATCCCCCGTCAGGTCCGGGACGCCGGTTGCGGGCCGAGGAGCGGGCTTTGCACGAAACACCTCCGCGACGATGTCTGCCGAATGCCCGCGGTGTCCGGTCCGAATGCCGCTTTCGCGGTGGAGATCACATGTTTTAGCGATGCGGAGCACAGGTTTCCTGTCCGCGGGCCCCGATCTGCGGTGTCGGCGCGGGAAGCCGGCTTCCCGCCCCACGCGGCCCCGCGATGCGGCCGTGTCGAAGGTCCGTGAGCGGTGCACCGCCGCGTGCCGCGATATCGGCCCGGGTGCGGAACCGCGGCGCCGCTCCGATCTTGCCCCGTATGCCCGAGAGGAAGTCCGCCAGGAAGACGTTGCCCGCGCCAGCGGCGGTCGCGAAGCCCCCCGCGAAGGTCGGGCTGCCGACGCGCCTCGCCGCGATCCAGGACCGGTACCGTCGCGCCCTGTTGGAGGCTCAGGGCCGGCCCTACGGGGAACAGGGCGACCAGATCCGCGCCGCGCTGGCGACGCTGCTGGCCGAGAAGGCGGCCCTGGGCATCCAGGACGGTGACGAAGCCGCCGGCGCCTCGGACTAGGGTCGCCCGTCTCGCGCCAAAGGACGGCGCGCGCCCAGCGGACGCGCGCCGCAAGTCGGCTCGCGGTCTCATCGACGAGCCGAAACCGCCCAGGGCAAGGCGCGGGCCACGCCCGGCGGCGCCCTCGCGGGTCCGACGATCCGCCGCCGCCGCCATTGCCGCCGTCGGCGGCGCGGCCGGTGGGCGAGTAGGTGAAGGCCTCCGCGTCGCCCGTCGAGTTGGGCTGCCGCGTGATCACGCCGGGGGCCCCCGGCGGCACCACGACCCGTGTGTCGGTCGGAGTCTCGATGACGGCCTGCGCGAAGGCGGGGGGCGCCAAGGCCGTGAACACGGCCACGGCGAAAACACGTCGGGTCGCGCTGATTTCCTAGTGCGTCCGGAAACCGGGCGGAAAGCGGTGGATCCGCGCCATGTCTGCAAAAGCCTGAGGGATGTGCGCCGACGCACCCGATCTACAGACGGAAACACGACGTCTTGATCGTAACATCTCAGTAGATCCTGGGCGGCGGCGCCCTTGTTCTTGATGCCGGCGCCGGATCGGCGGGCCTTGCCGGGTCCGGCGCGCCGGGAACGCGCGGGGCAGGTTTCGGGCGCGGACGCGCCCTGGTATCGGCCTTCCGCGACGCGGTCCGCGGGGCCGAGGGGAGAAGTCGGATATGCCGAACACGTCTGGCCTCAACCGCACGCTGGGCGGTGCCATCGGCGTCATCGCGCTCGTGACGATCCTCAGCAGCGGCGCGGTGCTGGTCACCCGCAACCAGCTGCAATCGGCCAACGAGGCCCTGGCCCATTCCGGCCAGGTGATCCGCGCCCTCGACCGGTTCCGCGCGGCCATGCTCAACCAGGAGACCGGGCTGCGCGGCTACCTGATCACCGGTCGCGAGGGGAGCCTCGAACCCTACCGGTCGGGGCGCCCCGCGCAGGACGACGCGATCAGGCAGCTGCGGTCCGAAATCGGGACCGATGCCGAGCGCGGGGCCCTGCTGGCCGATGCCGTGACGGCGGCGCGGACGTGGCAGGCCGACATCGGCGAGGCGGCCATCCGGCGCGCGGCCGATCCGGCGACGCGCTCGGAGGCGCTCGACATCGAGGCCGACGGCAAGGGCAAGGCGATGTTCGACACGCTGCGCGCCAAGCTGGCCGCCATCGAGTCCCTGGAGGAGCGCACGCAGGCGATGCAGCGGGCGCGCGTCCTGCAGGCCGAGCGCGACGAGAGCGTCGCCCTGTGGGGCGGCACCCTGATCACCCTCCTGATCTGCGCCGGCATCGGTCTGGCCGTGAACCGGCTGATCGTCCGGCCGCTCGTGCGGGTGATGGCCTTCGTCGAGCGCGTCGGCGAGGGCGACCTCGCGGGACGGCTGGAGGCGGGCGTGGGCGGGGAGGTCGGGCGTCTATCGGGGACTCTGAACGCGATGGTGTCTGGGCTTTCGGATCTTGCGCGGACGAACCGTGCGGCGACGGCGGACCTGAACGCGGCTGCGTCGGAGATCCGTGCGTCGGCG
>Ga0160429_1000615_pt1 | contig 27434 bp, 18 predicted proteins | sample SolpanmetagenomR_FD_108199 | JGI IMG/M metagenome (GOLD analysis project Ga0160429, IMG submission 108199) | Solar panel surface microbial communities from Lawrence Berkeley National Laboratory, California, USA - R | ecosystem: Engineered > Built environment > Solar panel > Unclassified ... | reverse complement strand
GGCTAGCCGCACAAACGGCAACCCAGTAAGGTTGCGAAAGTGCAGCGTGCCCCGATACTCGCCGCTAGGCCCGGCCACGAGCGAGTCTTGCAGCACAAAATCGGGCGAGGGCAGCAGGCGCGGTGGCCGGTGGCCGGGCCGGGTGGGCACCAGCCGCAGTTCGGCCACTTGGTCGTCGTTGTGGTAGTAAAAGTAGAGGCGCGGCTCGCCAGCTACCGTCAGCATTTGCTCGCCCAGGCTATAGCGCACCGTATCGAGGGTGAGCGACAGACTGCGCAGCAGCGGCGTAGCAGAAGCCGGGCCCTGCGCGTGGGCCGCACCACTCAGCCAGAGCAGCAGAAAGCTGAGAAGCCAGTATTTTTTTAGCATAACGAGCACGAATACCCCGCAAAGGTCCGCCCCAGCTAGCCCACAGCCCAATACTGCCCCGTGTTTTTTGCAGAAATGCCCGCGCCCACCGCCCCCTTCCGCGCGCAGTGAGCCGGTGCCGCGCCACCAGGCCACCCCACCGCTGCGCTAGGCCTGAGCAGGCGGCAGTGCCAGGTGCAGCTGGGCCACGGCCTGCGCCACCAGCTCCTCGGGCGGCACATCGGCCGTGATGTGCAGGCCGTAGGCGGGTTTTTCGAGGGTTTCGAGCTGCGATTTCAGCATGTTGACCTTCATATAGTGGCCCTTGCGTGCTTCGAGGCGGGCGCGCAGCACGGCGGGGGCAGTGTCGAGAAACACCCACCCTAGCGGCAGGCTAGCTCCGGCTTGCAGGGTTTGGCGGTAGCTTTCCTTGAGGGCCGAGCAGGCCAGTACGGCGCCACCAGCCGCTTCCCACTCCAGCATATGGCCGGCCAGGGTGGCTAGCCAGCCGGCGCGGTCCTCATCGTTGAGGGGGTGGCCGGCGGCCATTTTCTCCACGTTGGCGGCCGGGTGAAAGTCGTCGCCGTCGTAAAACGGCCGGTCTATTTTTTGAGCCAGCAGCTTGCCCACTGTGGTTTTACCGCTGCCCGATACGCCCATTACGACGATGATTGCTTGCTTCATCTTACTTAAACTGGTGGCTGCTAGCTGCTGGCCGTTAGCACCTACTCTAAATTGACTTATCTTTAAAAGCTAGCAGCCAGCGGCTAACGTTCTTTTTTACAGCGGCCGCAACAACACTCGGGCCGGGGCACCGTCGGCCCCCACTATGCTAAGCGGCAGGCACAAGAGCTCGTAGCTGCCGGGCTCGATGTGTTGCAGGGCTAGCCCCTCGATTACGCAGATGCCCGCATCGAGCAGGGCGTGGTGGGCATCTGCCTTGCCCACCGAAAGGTAATCGACGCCCACGCACACCACGCCCAAATCGCGCAGGTAGCGGGCCGCGTCGCCATCGAGGGCCACAAAATCGGGCTTGAATGGCTCGGTGCTCCACTCGCTGTTCGAAATACGGGTCTTGAACAGCAGCCGCGCCCCGGGTTTTATCGCAATACCCTGCACCTCGGCCAAACTGATGCTTTTAGGGTCGTGAATGGCTACTACCGTGGCCGGCCCCATCAGGCGGCCTAGGTCGAGGGTGGTGATGTCGCCGCCATCGCTACTAAAATGTAATGGCGCATCGACGTGGGTGCCCGTGTGGGCACTCAGGTGCAGCTCGGTTACGTTGGCCGCGTCGCCGCGGTCTTGGCTAAGGGTGCGGCCCACGGTCACGCCGAGGTTATCGGGCCAGTGTACCATCTGGTTGCGAATGGGCGTGGTGGCATCAAGCCAGGGAGCGGGGGCGGGCATAATTTGGGTGATGAGGTGGTGAGGTGATGAGAGCAAGCCGGTAAAAAGGTCATCCGGCGAAAAAGTGGCGCAGGTTTCGCTGCTTCTACACAGCCTACCTATTGCCCCGGCTATTTCGTTGCTTCATCACCCCATTACTTTTCATTTCTAGGTTGCAAAAGCTTGGCGATGAGGCCCGTCCAGCCGGTTTGGTGGCTGGCGCCGAGGCCGTGGCCGGTATCGCCGTTGAAATACTCGCTGAAGGTGAGGTAATCTCGGAAATGCGGGTCGTGCTGCACCAGCTCGCTAGAACCCAGGCTAGCGCGCAGGCCGGTTTGCGGGTCGCGCAGAAATAGCCGGGTCAGGCGGGCAGTAAGGGCGTTGGCGACCTCCAGCAGCGTGGCAAACTGGCCCGAGTGCGTGGGATACTCCACCTTGAAATCGTCGCCGAAGTAGTGGTGAAAACGCTGTAGCGACTCGATGAGCAGAAAATTGACCGGCATCCAGATGGGTCCGCGCCAGTTGGAGTTACCTCCAAAAACCTGGGTTTCCGATTCGGCCGGCTCGTACCTGACCGTAATATCGGTTTCACGAAACACGTAAGGATTGTCCTTGTACACTCGCGAGAGGCTGCGCACCCCGTAATCAGACAAAAATTCGTTGCTGTCCAACATTCTGAACAGCAGCCGCTTCAGGCGATGACCGCGCAGCAAGCTCAGCAGCCTGGTAGCGCCCTTGCCGGGCTCCTGCCAATGGCTGACCAGCGCGGCCAGGTGGGGCCGATTGGCAAATAGCCAATTCATGCGGGCCAGGAACTGCGGGGCACCGGTCAGCAGGTCTTCATCGAGCACTTCCACCGCAAACAGGGGGATGAGGCCCACCATTGTGCGTATTTTCAACAGCTCGTGGCCGCCTTCGGGGGTGTTGAGGGCGTCGTAGTAAAACTCATCCTCTTCATCCCACAAATCCAGTGAGGTGTCGCCCACGTTGGTCATGGCCTCGGCAATGTAGAGGAAGTGCTCAAAAAACTTGCTCGCCAAATCCTGGTAAACCGGGTTGGTGCGGCTGAGCTCCAGCGCGATGCGCATCATGTTGAGGGCAAACATGGCAACCCAGGCCGTGCCGTCGGCTTGCTCAAGGTAGCCGCCGGTGGGCAGCGGCGCCGAGCGGTCAAAAATCCCGATGTTGTCCATCCCCAGGAAACCGCCTTCAAAGATGTTGCGCCCCCCGCGGTCCTTGCGGTTTACCCACCACGTAAAATTGAGCAGCAGGCGGTGAAACACGGTTTGCAGAAAGGCTACGTCGCCCTCGTCGCCGCGTCGCTTCTGGTCCATTTTATACACCCGGAAGGCCGCCCAGGCGTGCACGGGCGGGTTTACATCCTCCAGGCGCCATTCGTAGGCGGGCAGCTGGCCACTCGGGTGCATGTACCAGTCGAGGCACAGCAGGCGCAACTGGTTTTTGGCAAATGTTGGGTCAATCTGCGCCAGCGGAATGCAGTGAAAGGCCAGGTCCCAGGCCGCGTACCAAGGGTATTCCCAGGTGTCGGGCATCGAGATAATATCCGTGTTATCCAAGCTTTTCCAGTCGGCGTTGCGGCCGTGCAGGCGCTCGGGCGGCGGAGTGGGCTGGGCCGGGTCGCCGGCCAGCCAGCGCGCCACGTTGTAGTGGTAAAACTGCTTGCTCCAGAGCATTCCCGCGAAGGCCTGGCGCTGCACCAACCGGGCGTCGGCAGCCGTTATATCGTGCTGAATATCCGCGTAAAACTCGTCGGCCTCGGCCTGCCGCTGCTGCATGAGCTGCGCGAAGTCGGCGAAGGGCTCGGCCGCGCCCGCCGGGCCTAGTCGCAGGCGCACCTGCTGGCTAGCCCCCGCCGCCAGCGTAAACGCGTAGTGCGCCGCGGCCTTGGTGCCGGCCTGGGCCGGGTTCACGGCTGCTTGTTGCCCTTCAACTACGTAGCTATTAATACCATCCTTGAAAAACTGCTCGGGCGAGGGCGCCCCAAACAGCCGCTCAGTATTGGTGTTGTTGTCGCAGAATAGCCACTGGGGCGCGCCGTCGGCGTAGCAAGTCAGCTCGCCCAGGTCGCGGTGGCTGACCTGCACCGGGCCGGTGGGTGTGGCAGTCAGGCTGGGGCGATATTCGTCATAGCCCCAGGCCCAGGTATTGCGAAACCAGAGCTGCGGCAGCACGTGCAGCACCGTTGCCTCAGGGCCGCGGTTCACGATGGTGTACTGCACCAGCAGGTCGTCGGGGCCAGCCTTGGCATACTCCACGAACACGTCGAAGTAGCGGTTTTCATCGAAGATACCCGTGTCCAGCAACTCATACTCGGGCTGCTGGCGGTTGCGCTTGGCGTTTTCGGCTACCAACTTCTCGTAAGGGAAAGCGGCCTGCGGGTACTTGTAAAGCAGCTTTTGGTAGGAGTGCGTGGGCGTATTATCCAGGAAATAATACACTTCCTTCACATCCTCGCCGTGGTTGCCCTGGGGGCCGCTCAGGCCAAAAAGCTGCTCCTTTAAAATAGCGTCGCGGCCATTCCAGAGGGCTAGCCCCAGGCACAGACGCTGGCCCTCGTCGCAGAAGCCGGCTAGCCCCTCTTCGCCCCAGCGGTAGGCGCGACTGCGAGCCTGGTCGTGGGTGGTATAGTTCCAGGCATCGCCGCCGGCCGAATAGTCTTCCCTAACCGTACCCCACTGGCGTTCAGATATATATGGGCCAAATTTGCGCCACGGCTGCTGGTTGGCATCGGCTTCGAAGAGGCGCTGGTGTTCGGCAGTCATTTTTGAGCGCATGAGAAATTGAAAGGAAAAGTCAACGCTGTCGAAATTTTCGAAGCCCGGCTTCATTTCCTAGTCTTTGTTCATTGAAGGCGAGAGGTAAGGCACTAACGCTGAGAAACCTGCAAGGCAATGTTTCATTCCTCGGTCCTACTTCCTCATTTGGGGGCCTAGCCGCCGTCGGCGAAGCCAGGGTAGAGCGTCATGCCGCCATCCATAAAAATGGTCTGGCCCGTAATGTAGTCGGCTTCATCGGAGGCTAGCCAAGCGGCCAGCTCGCCGATATCAGCGGGGTCGCCCACGCGGTTGTACGGAATAAGCTCCAGCAACGCCTTTTCTTCCTCTGGCGTGTCGCGGGCCGAAAGGTTGATGGGTGTGGCAATGGCGCCGGGCGCAATGCTGTTGACCCGGATTTTGCGGGGGGCCAACTCCTGGGCGGTGCTTTTCATGAGCTGCATGATGCCGCCTTTGCTGCTGGCGTAGTTGACGTGGCCAGCCCACGGAATAACCTCGTGCACGCTGCTCATGCAAATAATTTTGCCGAGTGCCTTGCTGATTTCGGGTTGCGGGCCGCGCTTCACAAACTCGCGGGCGGCTTCACGCACGCACAAAAACTGGCCGGTCAGGTTCACGTCGATTACCTTCTGCCACTGCGCCAGGGTCATGTCCAGCAAAGGCGCATCAACCTGAATACCAGCGTTGGAAACCACAATATGCAGAGTGCCAAACTTGTCGATGGCCTGCTTGAACATCGCCAGCACCTGGTCTTCCTGGCTCACATCGGCCTGCACCACGAGGGCCTTGCCGCCGGCATCGGTAATCACCTTGGCCGTGGCATTGGCCCCATCGAGGTCGTGGCTGTAGTTGACGACGACGCCGGCGCCGTAGGCCGCCAGGGCCACGGCCACGGCGGCGCCAATGCCGGAGCTAGCCCCCGTAACGAGGGCAAACTGCCCCGCCAGGCGGGGATGCGTTTTTTGGGGCATAGAGAAAGTCGGGAAAGAAGAAAAACGGCTGGCCCGGCCGCAGCCGGCGCGCTGACCCGGAATTAAAGACGGTGTTTTCGACGCGGGGGTTTTGGCCAGCACCATTGCGCGGGACGGTCCTAGCCGGTGATGCCCTCAAAATTGGGGTGGGTGCTGCCCCCAAAAATTGCGCACCAGGCTTGCTGCCAGGGCACTAGGCTGGTGCTGGGTGCGTTGGGGCAGGCAGCCGGCCGGGCTGGTACCTTTGCGGCCACTTCTTATTTTACGACCCTAGCCACTGCCTCTGGCAGTTACGATGCGTATTCATTTATTTGGCCTGGCCTGGCTAACAGCTACGCTTATCGGTGCCGACCTGCGGGCCCAAACCCTGCCCGAAGTGGTGGTGCTGGGGCACGCGGGCAAGCGAACCGGTGTGCTGCGCCAGCTCGACCTGAGCCCGGCGCAGGTAGCGCGCATCAATACGCTCATCGATGAAAATAAGGCCCTGCGCAAGCAACGCCTCACCCATCGCCCCGACGAAACCGAGCACGCCCGCCGCCAGGCGCAGGAAGCCGATTTTGAAACCCGGCTCGGGGCCGTGCTCACCCCTAGCCAGCTCGATAAATACCAGGAGCTGCGCGGCCTCAAGCCCACCCGCGCCTTACCCGAGATGCGTGTGCCGGGGCAATGAGGTTAATCAGCCGTGAGCAGTGAATAGTTATCAGTGAACATATAAGGCTCACTATTACCTGCTCACTTTCACTAGCCATTACGTCCAGCGGCTTAGGAACTGAGCAAAAGCCTCCTTGTATTGCTCGCCCACGGGGATGGTTTCGGTGCCGATTTGCACGGTGAGGCGGCGCACAGCTTCAATTTTATCGAGCGCCACGATAAACGAGCGGTGGATGCGCAAAAAGCGACGGGCGGGCAATTTTTCTTCCATTGCCCGCAGGCTCATGAGCGAGAGCAGGGCGCGGGGCGTGCTCTTGAGGTGCACCTTCACGTAATCCTTGAGGCCCTCCACGTAGAGAATGTCGCTGAGGGCCACGCGCACGAGCTGGTATTCTACCTTCAGAAAAATATGCTCTTCCTCGGGGGTGGGCGCCGCGGCCGGGGCGGCTTCGGCGCCGGCCGCGGCTAGCTCGGCGTAGGCGCGGGCCTTGTGGGCGGCGCGCAAAAACTCCTCGTAGTTGAAGGGCTTCACGAGGTAGTCGAGCGCATCGACTTTGTAGCCATCCAGCGCGTACTGCGGGAAGGCGGTGGTGAAAATAATGCGCGGCGGGGTAGCCTGCTGGCCCAGCACCCTAGCCAGCTCAAGGCCGGTAAGCTCCTGCATCTGAATATCGAGAAAGGCTACGTCGACCTTCTCCGCCAGCTCGTGCAGGCCCTGCAAGGCCTCGACGCCGCTGCCGTAGCGGCCCACCAGCTTCAGAAAAGGCGTTTGCTCGATAAAGGTGCAGAGGAGTGCCAGGGCGAGGGGCTCATCATCGACGGCGATGCAGGAAACGGACATGGGCGGGGAGAGGGTGGGTTAACTAAAAAGTGGGCTAGCCTACGGAGCTACCGCAAGCCAGGCTGAACAACGACTGGGGCCACCCAGGCGCCCACCCGCAGGGCCAGGGTTACCTCGAACTCGTTATCAGGGGTTTTTTCGTTGACTTCCAACGCGTAGCGGCCAGGATACAGCAAGTCGAGGCGGCGGCGGGTGTTTACGAGGCCGATGCCGTTGGAGCCGGCCAGGTCGGTGCTATTAACCGGAAACAAAGTGTTGCGCACCACTATTTCGAGCTCATCGGCGGCGGGCTGGCGCAGGCCGATGTAGATGCGGCTCGGCGCCGTGGCCGCCACCCCGTGCTTGAAGGCGTTCTCAACGAAGGGCAGCAGCATCATGGGGGCCACCAGCACCTCGCGCACTGGCTCGGGGTGCTCAAAAACCACCTGCACGCGGTCGGTAAGGCGCAGCTGCATAAGGGTGATATAATCCTGAATAAATGCCACTTCCTGGCTGAGGCGGGCGTGGCCCGAGGCCGTGTCGTAGAGCACGTAGCGCATCATGCGCGAGAGGCGGTGCAGGGCCGTCCGCGCCCGCTCGCCATCGATGAGCGTGAGCGAGTAGATATTATTGAGCGTGTTGAAAAAGAAGTGCGGATTTATCTGGGCCTTGAGCATGGCTAGCTCGGCCTCGGTGCGCTGCTGGTCGAGGCGCTCGCGCAGGCGGGCTTCCTGCTGCCAGTGCTGCACCACCGTAATGGCCGTGGCCATGCCCAGCACCAGCAGCGTGATAAGCAGGCCCACCAGGTCGAAGTACATGCCTCGGGGCCGGGCGGGCGAGGACCGGGCGGGCGGCCGGTCCTCGCCCGCGGCCCGAAAAGCGGCGTGCATGAGGTCGGGCAGGTGCAGGGCATTTTCAAGGCCCCGGCTCAGCAGCATCACCGCGGCGGCCGTGAGGGCCAGCACCAGCACAAACCAGCCGCTGTGGCCGCGCAGCAGCAGGCGCGGCACGCTCAGGCGCACCGTGAGGTAAAAGGCGCCTATCCATAGCAAGAGCAGCGCGCCCTGCTTGACCCAATACTCGGCGGGCAGAACCACCCGCCCCTGGAAGGGCTGAAACAGCAGCAGCGCCAGGGCCAGCAGCCCCCACGCCAGCACGTGTATCAGCGGGGTAAGAAAACGCTGAAAGGAAAACGTGGCCATTGCGATAGATACTAAACGCCTCAAAAGTAGCCGCCCGCCCGCCCCGCCCCGCCCCTACCCGACCACCGGGCCGATTGTGCCGACTGCGGCCCCGCTTTTGCCGGTCGGCGGGTCGGCATTTTTTGTTACTTTTACTACTCTATCTCCGTGCGCGCTTCTCTCCCACCCAAACGCACTTCGCTCTTGGTCCTTTTCTACTCCCTCTTTTGCAGGTTAGGCTGCCAGGCTGGCCGTTGCCTGCGGGATACTCGCTTGGCTAGCTGGCCCCGTTTTGTGGGCCTGGCTGTGCTGCTGGCCCTAGCCCACTCGGCTGCCGCCGCTCCCGAAGACACCCTGGTGGCCAGCCCCAGCCGCCCGACCCAGTTTCTGCACGACCAATACTACAGCGTGCTCGAGGACCCTAGCGGCCGCCTGAGGCTGGGCCAGGTGAGTAGCCCGGCCTACGCCGGGCGCTTTACCACGCTGGTGGGCACCCAGCGCCCGCCCAACATGCAGCACCCTAGCAGCACCTACTGGCTGCGGTTTACGGTGGGGGCCGGCCAGGGGCCGGCCAGCGACTGGTACCTGGAGCTGTACGACTCGCACATTGGGGCGGCCACGCTCTTTCGGCCGCTCGGCGGCCCTAGCCAGGCCGGGGCCCTAGCCTACGACAGCGTGCTGACGGGCGCCAACTACCCATTTGCCACCCGCCCGCTGCCCTACAAGAATTTTCTGTTTGACCTGCCGCTACGCCACGGCCCGCCGGCCACCTATTACCTGCGCCTGCGCTCCGACTCGCCCACCAGCTTCCGGGCCATGCTGCACAGCGGCCCCGGCCTGCTGCCCGAGATGAGCCTGCAATACTGGCTGCTGGGCGGCTTCTACGGCGTGCTATTTATCATGCTGGTGTACAACTTGTTCCTGTATTTCTTCTTGCAGGAAAAGTCGTACCTCTACTACGTGCTCTACGTGCTGAGTGGAGCGTTGCTGTTTTTATCGGAAGACGGGCTTGGCTTTCAGTATCTGTGGCCGGGCAGTGCGGCGGTCAACCACTTTATTGCGGGGGCGGCGCCGGTGCTGCTGCTGCTCACCTTTGCGCAGTACGCCCGCTCGTTTCTCGATGCGCGCGCGCGCCTGCCGCAGTTCGACCGCCTCATCCGTTGGGTGGTGTCGCTGAGCGGCGCGCTGCTAGTGCTCGATGCGGCGCTTATTCACTCGGGCTTCAGCTTTTGGCTGTATCTACTGCCCTACGGGCTGCTGTATTACGTGGCCTGGCGCGCCTACCGCAGCGGGCTGCGGGCGGCGCGCTACCTGTTGATAGCCCAGGCCCTGGTGGCAGGCAGCCTAGCATTTCTCATCAGTCGCAAGCTAGGCATCGAGTTCTACAATAATGTCTACACAGTGTATAGCCTCAACGCCGCGTTTGTGGTGGAGGTGGCGGTGCTCAGCTACGCCCTGGCCGATAAAATCAAGAGTCTGATGGACACCACGTTGCACACGCAGCGCCGCTTGCTCAAACAGCTACGCAAGCGCCACCGGGCCCAAGACCAACTAGTAGAACAACTGCGCGAAAACCAGGCGCTTAAAGACCAGCTCAACACCGAGCTCGAAGCCCTGGTGGCCTGCCGCACCGACGAACTACGCCAACAAAACGACACCATCGCGGCTCAGAACCGCGAATTGCTCGAAACCAACAGCCTGCTCGCCTTGCAGTCATCCGCCATCGAGCAGCTCAACCGCGACCTGAGCCGCGACCTGCAAGACCAAAAGGAAGCGCGCCTACAAGCCCGCGAATTTGACTTTGGCGAATTCAGCCAGCTGTACCCGGACAAGGACGCTTGCCTGCGCTACCTCGCCGACCTGAAATGGCAGCACGGCTACCGGTGCCGCAAGTGCGGCCACGAAAAAAGCTGCGAGGCACGCGAGCCCTTTGCCCGGCGCTGCACCCGCTGCCGCTATGTAGAGTCAGCCACTACGGGCACGCTGCTGCAAAAATGTAAGTTTCCCATCGTGAAGGCGCTTTATGCAGTGTTTCTGCTGCACGCCCACCGGGGCCGCTACGCCCCCGCCGAACTGGCAAGGGTGCTGGAGCTGCGGCCGGCTACCAGTTGGGCTTTTGCTCAAAAAGTGTTGGCTGCGCTGGACCGCCGCCGCCAGGCACCTGACTACGAAGAGAGCGAATCGTGGACGCACGTGCTCTTCGACGACACGGCCAATGCTGACATAGAGCCCGAGTTGGAGACGGCCTAGACTAGCCAGCCAACCCAATGGAAACTGCTGCGGATAATAATTACTGAATCCGCTAAAAAATTTCGTTTTTAGACGTTGTTTTTTAGCCCTTCTTTATCTCTCCTTAAAACCCAGTTCAGCGCATTTAAACCACCCAGGACCGCATTTGGCGTGTGTACTAAGTGTAAATGGCAGCAGTGTTAAAGCGACAAAAACGCATTTTTAGGCGATTTAAGCCACATTGTCATTATTTTTTTACGCAACACTCTTACTAATTTTGACCAGAAGACCTGTACGGCTCGATTTAGCCTAGTCATCCGTTTTCACTTCGTCCGCAATCGTTGCCAGCTCCGCAACTGACTGCAGGCTTTTCACTCTAGAGTTCGACTGCTTAACCCTTTTTAACAGGTTGGCCGGTTGCTTTTATCTTTCCCACCCTTTTTCACTTATAGCATGAAGCGAAAGCTTTACCTAGCCCCGTCGTTTCGACACACTGCGATGCTACTAGCCTGCGGGCTGCCAGTGGCTGCGGGGGCCACTACTACGCCTTCATTGGCTAGCCCCCCCCTCAGTATCGCCGCTGAGATACCCGTAACGGGCCGAGTGGTAGGCCCAGATGGAGCTGGCCTGCCCGGCGTTACGGTGTTGGTGCGCGGCACTTCCATCGGAGGCACTACCGATTCGGAAGGACGCTTCTCATTGCGGGCGCCCGAAGGCAGCACCCTGTTGTTTAGCTTTATTGGCTACATAGGGCAACCCGTTATCGTAACTAGTGCCAATGCAACGGGCCTGAGCGTAACTCTTCGTGAAGACGCGCAGAAGCTCAACGAGGTAGTAGTAGTAGGCTACGGTACGCAGGAACGCGGCAGCGTAACGGGCGCCATCTCCTCGGTGGGAGCGGCCGACATTGTGCGCCAGCCAGTGCCCGATGTGACGCAGGCCATCCAGGGCAAGGTGTCGGGCGTGACAATCACCTCCAACGGTGGGGCACCCGGTGGGGCGGCCGGTACGTCTATCCGCATTCGAGGTATAACGTCGGCCGGCAATAACAACCCACTGTACGTGGTCGATGGCTTCCCGCTGCCCGACGGTGGTGACAACCAGTTGAATGCCATCAGTCCTAACGATATCGAAACCATTGATATTCTGAAGGATGCCTCGGCCACGGCCATCTACGGCGTGCGTGCCGCCAACGGCGTAGTTATCATCACTACCAAGCGCGGCAAGGCCGGCGTGGCCACCGTTAATTTTGATGGCTACCGGGGCGTGCAAGTGCTGGCACGCAAGCTCGATTTGTTGAACGCGACGGAGTACGCCACGCTCAACAACGAGTCGCTGCTAGCCGCTGGCAAGCCCATTGCCCTCGAGAAGCTGCGCAACCCCGCGGCACTGGGCGAAGGCACCGACTGGCAGGACTTGCTATTCCGCCAAGCCAAAATCCAGAACTACTCGCTCTCGGCCACGGGCGGCAGCGACAAGGCCCGCTTCGCGCTGTCGGCCGCCTACTTCCAGCAGGACGGCATTGTGCTAGGCACTAACTTTGAGCGCTTTACTATTCGCGCCAACGGCGACGTACAGGTAAACAAGTACTTCAAGCTGGGCACCAGCATTGCCCTCACGCACCTCAGTGACCGCCAGGTAACGAGCAATAGCGGCGAGTATGGCGCCGTGCAGCAGCTGCTACGCATTCCGCCCACTGTGCAGGCTTACCGGCCTGACGGCTACTGGTACCAGCCTAACAGTGCTTCCGACAACTTTACCGAGGAAAACCCGCTAGCCACCTCGCAGCGCACCAACCAGCGCTTTACCCGCAACCGGGCCATTACTACGTTCTTTGCTGAGGTTGAGCCGGTTAAAGGCCTGCGTTTCCGCACCAACGTGGGTGCCGACTTCATCTTCGACAACTTCAATGCCTTTTCGCCCAAGGGCCCAGAGCTAGCCGGCTTTACGCAGCGCTACATCACGGCTGGAGCGTCGGCTACGTCTAGCTACGCGCCTACGTACCTCATCGAGAACACGGCTACGTACGACCACCTCTTCGGCGATAAGCACCACCTTACGCTGCTCGCGGGCCAGTCGGCTCAGGAATTCAACTACAGCAACGTGGAGGCCTACCGCACGGGCTACCTGCGCAACGACCTGCAAACCATCAACGTAGGTCCGATTAACACGCTGCTGGCCAACGCCGGCACCCTCGACCCCACGCCCCGCCGCCTGGCCAGCTACTTCGGCCGTCTCAACTACGAGTTTGCCGGCAAGTACATCTTCCAGGCCATTGCGCGCTACGATGGCTCGTCGCGCTTTCAGCCCGGCGAGAAATTTGGCTTCTTCCCCGGCGCCTCGGTGGGCTGGCGCATCTCGGAGGAAGAATTCCTCAAGGGCAGCAGCACCATCAGTAACGCCAAGCTACGCGCCGGCTACGGCCGCGTGGGCAACGAGCTGAACGCTGGCCGCTTTGCCTACCTGTACTCAATTAACTTCGGCACCACCTACCCCCTGGGGGCCGATGGCACCATCAACACGGGCGGCGCACCTACCCGCCTGGCTAACCCCAACCTGCGCTGGGAATACAACGACCAGGCTAACATTGGCCTCGACCTGGGCTTTTTCAACAATCGCCTGGAAGCCAGCATTGACCTCTACAACCGCAACTCGCCCAACCTGATTGCGCCGGTGCCGCCGTCCTTGGTGTCCGGCACGTATGAGTCGGTAAACGCTAACGCTGCCTCCGCTTACAACCGCGGTATCGACGTTTCGATTACTTCGCACAACTTCGTGGGTGGCGAAACCGGCTTGACCTGGACGACCAACTTCAACGTATCGGCCTTCAAAACGCGCCTTACCTCGCTCGGCGCCGGCATTCCGTACAACGGGCTAGGGTCGCTGAGCGGCACTATCGTGCGCTACGACGCCAACCAGGCATTCGGTGCGTTCTACGGCTACCAGGCAGATGGTTTGTTCCAGACTGCCGATGAAGTGAAAGCTGCCCCAACCCAGCAGCCCGGCACGGCCCCCGGCGACATTCGCTTCCGGGACTTGAACGGCGACGGCGTTATCACGGACCTCGACCGCACATTTATTGGCAATCCGAACCCTAACTTCTCGTTTGGCCTCACTAACACGCTGGCTTTCCGGGGCTTCGACCTGAGTTTCTTCATTCAGGGCGTGCAGGGCAACGACGTGTATAACCTCAACCGCTATATCACGGAGAGCGCCCTCTACAGCACCACCAACGGCACCACCAACCTGCTGAACCGCTGGACCGGACCGGGCACTAGCAACGACGTGCCGCGCGCCATCAACGGTGACCCCAACAACAACCTGCGCGTGTCGACTCACTACATCGAGGACGGCTCCTACGTGCGCCTCAAAAACCTGACGTTTGGCTATACGCTGCCCAAAACCATTCTGAGCCGCATTTCGGCCAGCCAGATTCGCGTGTACTTCACGGCCCAGAACCTGGTGACGCTGACCAAATACACCGGCTATGACCCCGAAGTGAGCGCCAGCGGCGTCGACCTGGGCATTTATCCGCAGGCGCGCGTGTTCCTGGGCGGCCTCAACATTGGGTTCTAATCCTTCTCGTCTCCCACCCTACTCTATTATGAAGTTCTCCAAATTTGCCTGCGGAGCCTTTTTGCTCACGCTGGGCCTAACTACCGGCTGCACCCAGAAGTTCTTAGAAGAAGCCCCTGCCGACCAGGTAACGGACGCCAACTTTTACCAAACCCAGCAAGACGCTATTCAGGCTACCAATGCCGCCTACAGCGAGCTGACCAAAGAAGGCCAGTACAACCTCGCCATGTGGGCTTTCGATATCATGGCGGATATCTCGGTGACGGGCGGCGACGATGGCAATGACGGCATCGAGTACAAGCAGCTCGAATCGTTCAGCATTCCGTCAACCAATATCGTAGCCAACCGTCTGTGGGGCAGCTGCTTTATCGGTTTGCAGCGCGCCAACCTTGTGCTGCAAAAAGTACCGGGCATCCAGGGCATGGACGGCGCCATCCAGCGCCGCTGCCTGGGCGAAGCCCAGTTTTTGCGCGCCAAATACTATTTCGACCTGGTGCGGGCCTACGGCGATGTGCCACTGTTTTCGGCCCCGCCCGCCGGTCCGGCGGCCGTAAATATTCCGCGCACGCCGGCCGCCGAGGTCTACAAGCAGATTGAGTCGGACCTACTGGCGGCTATCGGCAACCTGCCGGCCTCCTACAGCGGCGCCGACCTGGGCCGGGCCACCAAGTGGGCCGCCACCGGCCTGCTGGCTAAGGTATACCTCACCGAAGGCAAGAAGGCCGAAGCTGCCCAGCAGGCGCTGTCGGTTATCAAGAACTCGGGCAAGACCATGTGGGCCAATTACGGCGACAACTTCAAGATTGCCAACGAGAACAACAACGCCAAGGAGTCGCTCTTCGAGGTGCAGTACGTGAGCGGCCGCAACCAGTACGACCGCAACCAAGTGGGCTCGGCCATGAACGAGTTCTTCGGCCCACGTGGCGCCAACCAGACGCCCGGCAGCGGCTACGGCTTCAACATCCCGGAGCCCGACTTTGTAAACGGCTACGAAGCTGGCGACACCCGCCGCGACGTTACCATCTGGAAGCCCGGCGATACTTATCCCGACGGTACCAAGGCGGCCGCCAAGGCTACTGGCTCGCCCTTCGGCTACAACTGCAAGAAGTGGTTTATTGGCAAGGTTGAAACCAACATCTGGGATTCGGGCCTCAATGTACCCGTGCTGCGCCTGGCTGAAATGTACCTGATTGTGGCCGAGGCCGTAGGCCCAACCGGCGGCGCCGACGGTGGCCTGGAGTGCATCAACAAGGTGCGCCGCCGCGCTTTCGGCCTCGATTACAACACGCCTTCGGCCGCCGTTGACCTCACGGCTACGTCGGACTTCAACGACCGCGTGATTCGGGAGCGCAAGTACGAGCTGGCGTTCGAGTTCGACCGCTGGTTTGACCTAAAGCGCCTGAATGGTACCCCCAACGGCCTCATCCCAGTGATGACGGCGCAGGCTAACTACCTGCGCACGCTGGGTATCACGCAGCGCGGCATTCCGACCGAGAAAAACCTGGTGCTGCCCATTCCGCAGTCGGAGCTGGACGCTAACCCCGGCCTCAAACAAAACCCTGGCTACTAAGCCGCCCACCCGGAAATTTTAGCCTCGTTATCCTCATGAAACATACGTGGAATAAAGCCGCCTGGGCTCTGCTAGCCAGCCCGCTGCTTCTTGCCTCCTGCAAAAAAAACGACCACGGTACCCTCGAAGGTCCCGTGCCAGTGGCTAGCTTCACCAGCGTAGTCAACTCATCGCAATACCCCGTCACCGTCACGTTCACCGACAACAGCCAGGATGCGGGCTTCGTCAACCAGTGGGAGTTTGGTGATGGCACCACCGGCACGGGCAAATCCGTGACCCACACCTACAACCAGCCCGGTACCTACAAGGTGCGCCTCACGGAGGCCGGCCGTGGCGGCACCGCCTCCACGCCCCAAACCGACGTAGTGGTGCCTTCGCTGTGCGGCAACGCGGGCTTCTCGGCACTGGTAAACTGCCAGAGCAACGTGGCCGGTGCTAGGGTTTTTACCTACTCCAACGCGGCGGGTGCTATTAAGCGCCTCGATGCCAGCAACAACGTCATTTCCTCATCGCCAGCCAACTCGCTGACTTCGTGCCAGGCCGACGACCAGTTTACGTTCAGCGGCACCTCGGCTAGCTACACCTACGAGGCCAACGGTGGCACCTATGCCAACGGCAGCTGCGGCGCGGCGCAGTCGGGCAATGGCTCATTTGTGTTCAAGCCCACGGGCGGGGCCAACGGGCTAGGGCAGATTGTGCTGCAAAAGAAGGACAGCTTTATCGGCGAGCCGGTGGCCGTTACCAACCTGACCTACGATATCATCGAAGTCAGCAGTACTATCCTGCGCCTGCGCGGCACCCTAGCCGATGGCACTAAAACCGAAGTGACCCTGGTGCCCTTCGACGCCGTAACCCGCGTGAAGCAGCTGCTTACCAACGGCACCCAGAAAACCTGGCTGCTCGACCAGGCCTCGGCCGCTCCCATCATCGTGGGTACCGAAGGCAACCCTAGCCAGTATTACGCTGGCAACCCTAGCGCCGGCCAGTTGCCCGCCTGCCAGGCTGATGACGAGTACACCTTCTCGGCCAGTAACGTGTATACCTACAATGCGAAGGCCGAAACTTTCGTGGCTGGTAGCCCCGGCACATGCCAGGCGCCCCGCTCCGACTCGACGCCCTTTACGCTGACGGCGGCCGATGGCGCTGGGCTAGCCCAGTTTGTTCTCAGCAAGGCGGGCACTTTTATCGGTATCACCGACGCGCCCGACCTGACGTACCGCATCATCTCCATTACCGACAAGACGATGCTACTGCGCGCCGGCAAAAGCACGGGCACGGTATTTACCATGAAACTGGTAGCCAAATAGATTCTTTTTCTACGTAACTGTGTTGCCCAGGGCCCGGCGAGCTGTTCACCGGGCCCTCTTTTTTTCAGTTTTATGCACTTGTCAGCTTACTTTTCCCGCCAGTCTGCCCGGGGCGCCAGCCTCCTGCTAGGGGTGCTCTTTACCACGGCCTGCACCGAAACCAAAACGCCCGACATTCCGGCGCCCGTAGTAACCCCGGCCGCCACCAACGCCGAGGCCCGCGACTACGCCCAGTATACCGAAATGGTGTGGAGCGACGAGTTTAACGGCTCGGGCCCGGCCGATGGCAGCAAGTGGATATATGACACGGGCAACAACAACGGCTGGGGCAACAACGAGTTAGAGAGCTACACGACCTCGACCGATAACGTGTTTCAGAACGGGGGCAACATGGTCATTCAAGCCCTGAAAAATGGCAACTCATACACCTCGGGGCGCATTCTGACCAAAGGCAAGCAAAATTTTCAGTTCGGCCGCATTGATGTGCGCGCCAAGTTGCCCAAGGGCAAGGGCCTCTGGCCCGCCATCTGGATGCTAGGCAGCGACATCGACCAGAACAACTGGCCCAAGTGCGGCGAAATTGACATTATGGAGGCGATGGGCCAGCGGCCCAATCAGTTTCTCTCGACCATGCACTTTGCCGATGGTTCGGGTAGCCATTTCTACGAAGGCACGTCGTGGGTGGACCTGGCCGATGATGACTTTCACACCTACAGCATGGTGCGCAGCAAGGACCAGATGCGCTTTTACGTCGATGGCAAGCAGTATTACACCTTTACGCCCAGCAACACGGGCTCGAAGATGTATCCCTTTAACAACAACTTCTTCGTTATTCTTAACGTGGCCGTAGGTGGTAACTTTCTGGGTCCCAATGGCTCGGGTAACCCTGATGGCTCCACGGTGTTTCCGCAGCAGATGCAGGTCGACTACGTGCGTTACCTGCAGTACAAGCAATAACGAAAACCAGCCTGGCCCCGCTACCACTAGCCCCCACAACAATGCTCTGCTCCGCGGGGCTTGTTGTGGGGGCTATTCGCAATGGGGCTAGCCTGCTCCGCTAGCGCCCGGCAATGGGCGCAATACCCGGGGCGCGCCGTAAGTTTAGGGGGTACCACGCTCGTCCCCACAACCCTTATCTAGTAACCAATGCCGTCGTTTTTGCACATTTGGCAGGCTGAATTACTGGCTGACGATGCAGTTTGGTTGGCTAGCGGTGACGTGCTATCGCCGGCCGAACTGGCCCACCAGGCCCAGCTGCGCCCCCTGGCCCGCCGCCAAACCTACGGCCGCGCACACAGCTTTTTGCGGGCCGTACTGGAGCTGTATACTTTGCAGGCAGCCAAGGATTTATATTTTACCAAAGACAAAGCGGGCAAGCCGCTGCTGGTTGATTTCAGGCTGCATTTCAACCTCTCCTACCGGGCGGGGCGGGCGCTGCTAGCCGTTTCCGATGCCGGGCCGGTGGGGGCCGATGTGGAGCAGCTAGCCCCCCTGGCCGAGGCCGAAGCGCTGGCCAGAGAGTTATTCTCGGCAGACGAGCAGCTGGCCTTGCGCGCGGCAGCGGTCCGCGCCTCCTGCGGGCCCCTGTTTTATACCATCTGGACGCGCAAGGAGGCCTACGCCAAAGCACTGGGGATGAATTTAGCGGTTGCCTTTGCGCAGTTTTCGGTGCTGGCGTCCAGCGCGGCCGGGCCACCCGTGCTGACCGAGCCGGCCGGGGCCTGCCTCTACAGCTTCGCCGTGGGGGCGGGCTACCAGGGCGCCGTGGCCCTGCTACCCGAGGGCGCGCCGCCTACCCCCCAGTACTTCCGGTACCCTAGCGACTTATGAGGCGCGGCCGCTTGGCGCGGCTCCTGTCTAAAGTCATTGGGGGCTAGCCGGGCACGCTAAGGAGCGGCTTCCGGTTGAGTGGGGGCTGCACCTTACTTTTACGCCGTGCCCGAGTACTTGCTTTTTGTTGATACCGAGACGTCAGGCCTGCCCGCCGACTGGCGCCGGCCCTACGCCGAGCCGGGCGCGTGGCCGCACGTGGCCCAAGTGGCGTGGCTCGTCTACACGGCCACCGGCGAGCTGGTGAAAACCGAAAACCACTACATCCGGCCCAGCGACTACGACCTCAGCCCGGCCTCCATGCAGGTGCACGGCCTCACGCTGGCCTACCTGCACGAGCACGGCCAGGCCCGCCGCCCGGTAATGCAGCGGCTGCACGATGACTTGCTGCGCTACAAACCCCTAGTGGTGGGCCACTTCATCGAGCTCGATTACCACATGGTGGGCGTCAGTTTTCACCGCGCGGGCTTACCCAACGCGCTGCTCGGCCTGCCCACCTTTTGCACGATGCGCCTCACCGAGCGCTTCTGGCAGCCCATGCGCCAGCAGTACCTGCGCCTGGCCGACCTGTATCAGCGGCAGTTTGGGCGGCCCATGGGTAAGCAGCACGATGCGCTGGCCGATGCCGAAGCCACCGCGCAGTGCTTTTTTGAGCTGCGCCGCACTGGCGACATCGACGCCGAAGCGCTGGCTAGCCAGCGCCCGCTGCACCCACCGCCCACGCCGACCACCCTGGCCGCCGCTCGCCGCCCCTTCTGGAAATACTGGCTAGGCATTATCTAATCTTACTTATAAGCTATGGAGTGCGAGCTGTGAACTGCCCCGGCAGGCTCCTACTTCGCACTTCATACCTTATACCTCCTCCTTACTCATGGATACCCGCCTTGCTTTTCTTCGCACTGTCGAGCCCTTCAACCTGCTGCCGCCTGAGGTACTGGAAGAAGTAGCGGCGCTGCTGCAGGAAGTAACGCACCCGCGCGAGGCCGTTATCTACCACCAAGGCGAAACCAAGCTGCGCGGCGTTGACCTGCTGCTTGAGGGCGGTTACGACACTTTTTTTGTGGATGGCCAGCAGGCGCGGCACCTGCCCGAGTTTTACGGGCCGGGCACCTGCTACGGGGGCGTGTCGGTGCTCCTCAATAAAAAGCGCTCGCTACGGACGGTGCAGGCGCGGGCGGGCACGCGCGCGTACTTTTTGCACCGCAACGACTTCCGGAGCTTGTGCTTAGGATACGATTCTTTCTTTCAGCACTTTACCACCCGCTATGGGCGGCTGATGCTCGACGAGGAATACGCTCAGCTGGTGCACCCCGGCCCGCAGGCGCCCCAGAATTTTATTGCCGCCGACGAGCTCTACTCGCGCCGCATGGCCACCGTGGAGCTCCGGCCCGTGCTGGCCTGCCCCGGCCGCACGCCCACTCACGAGGTGGCGCGCCGCATGGCCAAGGCGCGTAGCAGCTGCTATTTTGTGCTGGGCCACGACGACGCGACCATCGTAGGCTACGTCACCGATATTACGCTGCGCGACAAGGTGATAGCGGGCCTGGGCGATGCCCACCTACCCGTCAGCACCTACCTCGACTCGCCCACGCGTGCCGTGAGCAGCCAAGCCTTTGTGTATGAGGCACTCCTGCTGATGTTCCGGACCAAAACGCGCTACCTGCTGGTGGAGGCGCCGGGCGGCGAGTACCTGGGCTTCATCAGCCGCAACAAGCTGCTGGCCGAGCAGGCGCAGTCGCCTTTTCTCTTTATTCAGGGCGTGAAGCAGGCCGTGTCGCTGCGCGAGCTGCGGCGCAACTGGCAGAAGGTGCCGGACATCGTGTTCCAGCTCCTCGACCGGGGCGTGAAGCCTGAAATTGTGAATCAGGTCATTACGACCGTTGCCGACACCATCGCGCTCAAAGTTATTGAGGACGTTATCCGTGAGCTAGGGCCGCCGCCGGCCAAGTTCGTGTTCATCGTGCTAGGGTCGGAAGGCCGGCAGGAGCAAACGCTGCTCACGGACCAAGACAACGCCATCATTTACGAGGACAAGGCCAACGAGCAGCGCGAGCTGGTGCGCGACTACTTTTTGCACTTTGCCACGGAAGTGTCGAATCGCCTCAATGAAATCGGCTTTAGCTTTTGCGACGGCGGCTTTATGGCCAAAAACCCGAAGTGGACGCACTCGCTCTCGCACTGGAAACGCAACTATACGGAGTGGCTGCACGAGTCAAACCCCGAAAATGTGATGCGCTTCGCAGCCTTTTTCGACATTCGCTTCCTCTACGGCGAAGCCGGAATCCTGGACGAGTTGCACGACTTTCTGGACGCCGAGCTGCAAAAGCCACTTGACCGCTTTCTGCACTACATGGCTACCAATGCCTTGCAGTACGAGCCGCCGCTTACATTTTTTAACAACATCCGTACCTTTGCGGTGGGCGACCAGCAGGTTGTCAACCTCAAAAAAATCATGTCCCCCATCGTGGATGCGGTGCGGGTATTTGCGCTCAAGAACCGGGTGTTCGCCACCAATACCGGCCAGCGCCTGGCCGCCCTGCACCAGCTGGGGGTCTTTACCGAAAAAGAACACCAAGAGTTGCTCCAATCGTACTACTACCTCATGGGGATGCGCCTTAAAAAGCAAGCCGCCCAGATGATGCACGACAAGCTGCCACCCGATAACTACCTCGACCCCAAGAGGCTGACTAAGGTAGAGCGCGTGACGTTGAAAGAGATTTTTAAGGTCATCGCTGACCTTCAGCTGAAAATAAAAGTGAATTTTGCCAAGATGCTGGGCTAGCAAACCGCCTTTTGGCCGGGGTAGTACCCTAGCGGGGCGAGCCGGGTTTTTCGGCAAGCTTGGCCTAGCAGATACTTTGTAAAATGACCCTAGCGCTGCGACGAGTCGCGCACTACCAGCTTGGGTTTGAGCACAATGCCGCGCGGAGTGGCGGGGCTGTGGCCGGGGCTGGGCAGCATTTTCTGCAATTGCTGCACGGCGGTGCGGCCCATTTGCTCGCAGCGTTGGTCTACGGTGGTGAGGGCAGGCTCGGTGAGCTGGGTAAACACCTCGTTGCTGAAGCCGGCGATGGCCACGTCTTCGGGCACCCGAAAGCCGAGCTTTTTGGCCACCTGCAAGCCACCTACGGCGGCCAGGTCGTTGCTGCTGAACACGCCATCGGGCCGGCGCGTGGCCGACAGCCGCATGAGGCCGCGCATGGCGGCGGCGCCCCCCTGCTGGCTCAGCTCGCAAAAGGCGGTGAGGCGCAGGTCGGGCGCGAGGCCATGGGCGGCTAGGGCATCGAGGTAGCCCTGGTGACGGTTTTGGTGAATGTTGACGTGCAGCGGGCCGGTGAAGTGCGCAATGCGCTGGCAGCCCTGCGCTATCAGGTGCTCAACCACCTGGTAGGCACCGAGGTAATCGTTGAGCGTCACCGATGTAACGTTGGGGCCCTTGAAACCCTGCACCACGCGGTCGAAGAACACGAGCGGCACGCCCTGCTGGCGCACGGCCTCAAAGTGCTCAAAATCAGTAGTAGTGTCGGACAGCGAGAGCAGGATGCCGGCGACCTGCGCGCCCATCAGCAGCTCGATAATCTGACGCTCCTGCTGCGCATCCTCGTTCGACTGGCATATCATCACGTTGAAGCCCGCCGCGCTAGCCTCGCTGGCAATGCCGTGAATGACTTCCGGAAAAAAATAGCCCGTGATGTGCGGCACAATGACGCCCAGCGTGTTGCTGCGCCCACGGCGCAGGCCGGCGGCCAGCGGGTTGGGCTGGTAGTGCAGTTCCTTGGCCAGCTGGCGCACGCGTGCTTTGGTGGCCTCGCTCACGTCGTGGTGGTCGGCTAGGGCCCGCGAAATGGTCGAAGCCGACAGGCCCAGGGCCTTCGCCAGGTCGGTGATGGAAGCGCGACGATTCATAAGAGCAGCAGAAAAAAGACGAAGACGCAGCAGGCAATCCTGGCTGCAAAGATGGGTTTGAGCCCGCTATTTGCCGGCCCGCCGCCGGCCCTGGCCCCCGGGCCGGTCAAAACCGCCGGGCTTACGTATGGAAGAGAACGCCCGGCCGGCAGCAAACGTTGCGGGTAGTATTCCTTGGGGCATTGTAGCTTGCCGTATGAAGTCGTTTCCCCTCTGGCGCGTGCTGGGTGTTGGTTTTTTACTTCTGCTGCTGGCCCTGGGGCTAGCCGGCTGGCTGCTCACGACCCGCTACGCCAAGCCCTACGTGAAGCACCTGGTGCGCGAAAAGCTGACCGGCAATTCAGAGTTGGTGCTTGACCCGTTTGAGGTAGAATTCTCGGTGTGGCAGGATTTTCCGCACGTTACGGCCTCGCTCATGCACCTGACGCTGCGCGATAGCGCCCACCACCGCACGCTGCCAGTACTGCGCCTGGGCCGCGCCGATATGCGCCTGAACCTGCGCGAGTTGCTGCATCGCCGCGTGGAGGTTACGCGCCTCACGCTGCGCGACGTAGCCATTGGCCAGCGCGTAGACTCGCTAGGGCGCAGCTGGGGCCTGCGGGGCAAAAAGCGCCCTACCGCCAGCGCCCCTCCCAAAATTGATTTGGCGCTGGATTCGATTATTATTTATAATTTCGGCATCTTCACGCACAACGACTTTACCCACAGTGCGCTTCGGGGCCGCGTGTTTCAGGCTCGTTTGTCGGCCCGGCTGCGACGGGGAGTGCTAGCGGTGCACGGCCGCTTCACGGGTCGCCTCGACCATCTGCGCAACCGTAGCGGCGATTTGCTCACCAATGAGCCCGTGCAGGCCTGGCTGCACTACCGCTATAAGTTTGCCGAGCGGCAGGGCGAGTTTTTTGATACCCGCGCCACGCTCAACAGCGATACCATCAGCATCAGCGGCACCCACGCGGCCGATATGGCGGCCGGCTACGGGCCGCCGCGCGGCACCTTGCTCAACCTGCGCTTTGCGGGCAGCCAGCCGCTGCTGGCGGTGCTGCACACGGCGCTGCCCCCTTCGTTGCGGGCTAGCCTGCAAGGGGCCAGCAGCCCCAGCAAGGCGCGCATCGAATACCTGATGTCGGGGCTGAGCGGGCCCAAGGTGCGCCCCCGCATTGTGCTGAACTTTGGTTTGCGCAATGCCCGCATTCAGTGGCCCGACTCGGCGCGGCGCATCGACCGCTGGGACTTGCAGGGCACCTACGACAACGGCCCCAAGCACGCCCCCGAAACCATGTCGCTGAGCCTGAGCCAGTGCCGCATCTACTCGCCGGTGGGCCAGCTCGACATGGCTTTTCTGCTGCACGATTTCCGGCGGCCCTACGTGCGGGGGCGCCTGCACGGCCGCACCGAGCTGCCGGCCCTCATGGCGCTGCTCTCGCCCGCGCACTGGTATGCACGCAGCGGCATTGCCGACCTCGACGTGCGGCTGCACGGGCTGCTGCCCGCCATGGGCCAACAGCGCCAGCGCGGCATATTTCGCAAAAACTTGGCAATTCAGGGCACCGCTACCCTGCGCAACGCGGCCTTTGCGCTGTCTGGCCACCAAGGCAACCTGCACGGCCTAAACGTGCGCATTGGGCTCAACGACAGCCTCTGGCGGCTCTCCAATGCCTCGGGAGTGCTGGCTGGCATGCACTTTAAAGCCACGGCTACCACTACTTACCTGCTCGATTATTTTACCGACCAGCACCCGACCACTAATATTAAAGGCAGCTTCGAAGTAGATGACCTGGATTTGGGGCGCCTGCGGCAGCTATTGCGCCCCACCGCCACCGGGCCACTGCTGGGCGGGCGGCAGGGCAAGCCGCAGCGCAGCCAGGCGGCGCGCCGGCGCATTGCCACCACTTTGGGTAGCCACATCATCCCCGACGGCATGCACCTCGACGTGGCGCTGCGCTGCGGGCGGCTAGCCCTGGCTACCGACACCCTGCGCGATATGGCCGTGCGCATTCGCCACGACGGCGAGCGGGTGCAGCTTACCGGCATTCGGGGCAAGCTCTGGGATGGCGAGGTGCGGGGCGAGGCCCAGTGGCCTACCAACCCGGCCAACCGAGTGGTACCCGTTTCGTACAACGTTGACTTTCAGTTTGATACCCTCAATTATAAGTCGTTGCTCGACCGGCTATCGCGCCCGCCGCGGCGGTCGGGCAAGTCGCCCAACAGCCCGGCCATCCGCGAGCTGCTGCTGGCGGCCAATGGCAAGCTGAGCTATAAAATCAATTCGCTGCTGCTGCCCGATGGCGAAAAGCTGCGCGACCTGCGCCTGCGCTTCGACAAGCAGGGCTCTGCGCTGCACCTGCCCTACGTGTACTTTGTGGCGCCGCAGGGCGGCATTGGCAGCGGCTCGGCCACGGCGCAGGTCGAGGGCCTGCACATCGCGCGCGCCGATGCCAGCCTCTACCTGCGCTACCCTACGCTGGATGTGCCTAGCCTGCTGCGGATGCTAGCCAGCGTGGCGCCCCCGCGCTCCGACTCGGCGGCCCTGGCGGCGCGGCGTGCCCTACGGGCCACCCGGCGGGCCAAGCGCCTGGGCAGCGGTGCCGCCCCTAGCTCGCTCATTACCAATGGCATGTTTACAGCTTTGCTACGTGTGGAGGCCGACCACGTCCGCTACGCAGCTGTGCAGGGCACACAATTTCAGCTCGTAACGCACTTGCAGGCGGGCGAAGCTATTCTCGACGACTGCACCGTGAACGCACTCGGCGGGCGCGTTACGCTGCGGGGGCGTCTCATCACCAACGCCGGCCGCCTGCATCACCCGCTGCAAGTGCAGGCGCTGCTGGAAGATATCAGCCTGCCCGCGCTGTTTGGCATGACTACCGCCATGCGCCTCAACGTGCTGGGCAGCGACAACGTGGCCGGCACCCTGCGCTGCTCGGCCGCCCTGCGCACCGACCTCGACGAGAAGTTCATTCCTAACCTCGACAATACTAACGCCTACCTCAAAGCCGATATTCGCAACTTGGAGCTGATAAATGTGGAAGCGCTTCAGGAAGCTTTTAAGTTTTTTAAGAAACGCACCGAGCACTTGTATTTCGAGCCGGTAAGCACCGAATTTGTGCTAAGCCGGGGCGAGTTGCTTATACCTAACCTACGGCTGGACAGCAATTTAACCGAGCTGCAAATCAATGGCCGCTACGACCTCGACGGTCGCGCCGACCTCTACGTGGGTATGAACCCGCTGCACGCGCTGCTGGGCAGCAACAAGAAGCGCATCGCCCGCATTCAGGCCGGCGAGGCAACCACCCGCCACGATAGCAAACTCAGCTACGTGAGTCTGAGCCGGGAGGCGCCCCGCACCAAGTACCGGGTCAAGCTTTTTCAGAAGCACGAGCAGCGCCAGGCGCAGGCTACGCTGCGCCGCCAACTGCGCCAGCTCGTCATCACGCAGCGCCTCGATACCACCCTGCGCCTGCTGCCGCGCGCGCCGGCCATTGTGCCCACTGGCAAGCTAGCTACTAGGCCGTAGAATCAAAAAATATAGAAAATGAGGAGAATGTGAAAAATAAAACAAGTGTGAATAGTATAAAAATATAACTTTCCACATTTGTCTTATCTTTCACATTCTCCTCATTTTCCACATTAGTTTAAAATAGCGTCAATCTGGGCCAGCTCATCGGTGCTGAACTGGTAGTTTTTCAGGCAGCCCACGGCGTCGAGCACCTGCTGGGGCTTGCTGGCCCCGATGATGACGGAGGTCATGCGCGGGTCTTTCAGCACCCAGGCCAGGGCAAATTGCGCCATCGATTGGCCGCGCTGCTGTGCCAGCTCGTTGAGCTTGCGGGCTTTCTCAATATTGGCCGGGTTGAGCTGGCTTTCGTCGATGGCGCCGTTGCCGAGGTTGCGGGCGGCACGCGAATCGGGCGGCACGCCCTGCAAGTATTTGTCGGTGAGCACGCCCTGGGCTAGCGACGAGAAAGCGATGCAGCCCACACCTTCTTCGGCTAGGGTGTCGAGCAGGCCCTCTTCGACATCGCGCACCAGCAGCGAGTACTTGGGCTGGTGAATGAGGCAGGGCGTGCCCAGCTCGCGCAGCACGGCGCAGGCCTGGCGCGTTTCTTCGGGCGAGTAGCTGCTCAGGCCCACGTACAGGGCTTTGCCCTGGCGCACGAGCTGGTCGAGTGCGGCCATGCTTTCTTCGATGGGCGTGGCGGGGTCGGGCCGGTGGTGGTAGTAGATATCGACGTAGTCGAGGCCCATGCGGCGCAGGCTTTGGTCGAGGCTAGCCACCAGATACTTGCGCGAGCCGCCGTCACCGTAAGGGCCGGGCCACATGCCGTAGCCGGCTTTGGTGGAAATGATGAGCTCGTCGCGATACGGCTTGAAATCAGACTTGTACAAGCGGCCAAACGTTTCTTCGGCCGCGCCGGGGGCGGGCCATAGTTGTTGGCCAGGTCGAAGTGCGTCACGCCTGCGTCGAAGGCCGTGCGCAGGATGTCGCGGCAGCCGGCTAGGGCATTCACTTCACCAAAGTTTTGCCACAAGCCCACCGAGATGGCGGGCAATTGCAGGCCGCTGCGGCCGCTGCGGCGGTATTCCATGCTGTCGTAGCGGGCGGGATTGGGTTGGTAAGTCATGCGGAATGAGCGCAATAGGAAATTGGAAATGAATAGTCTGTCATTGCGAGCCTGCGAAGCAATCTTTCCTTCCGCCAGCATAGCAAACCCAATGATGCGAACGACAAGGAAAGATTGCTTCGCAAGCTCGCAATGACAAACGATTTTGAATACGGCACAGCGGCAACTATGGGCCACAATCTGCTACTTTGTGACCCTATGTCTCGCTTTCTATTTCTCCTTGGCCTAGTAGGGCTAGCCCT
>Ga0160429_1000614_pt1 | contig 27541 bp, 23 predicted proteins | sample SolpanmetagenomR_FD_108199 | JGI IMG/M metagenome (GOLD analysis project Ga0160429, IMG submission 108199) | Solar panel surface microbial communities from Lawrence Berkeley National Laboratory, California, USA - R | ecosystem: Engineered > Built environment > Solar panel > Unclassified ... | reverse complement strand
TAACCCACCTTAGCCGGCGCTTCCATATACGTGCCGCACACCTTGCACGTGCGCAGGTCGTCGTTGGCCCAGAAGCGGTCCATGATGGGCGGTAGCTGGGCCACGATGTCGGTAATTTCGGCGTACTCTTCGTAGAGCTGGTGGCCGCAGTTTTCGCAGTACCACTGGAAGCCGTCGCGCTCGCCGGGTGTGCGGTAGCGCTCCAGCACCAGGCCCACGGTGCCGGCCGGGCGGCGCGGCGAGTGCGGTACGCCGGGCGGCAGCAGAAACATATCGCCGGGGCCAATGACGATGTCCACCGGCTGGCCATCCTCGATAATCTTGACGGTCATGGTGCCTTCGAGCTGCCAGAACAGCTCCTCGCCCTCGTCCACGTGGTAGTCTTTGCGGGCGTTGGGGCCGCCCACCACCATCACGATAAAGTCTTTATTATCCTTGAAAACCTGCTGGTTGCCCACGGGCGGCTTCAGGAGGTGGCGGTGCTCAGTAATCCACTGCTGAAAATTGAAGGGGCGGGCGACGGGCATGGCGGGCGGCTAGGGTAGGGGGCAAAGCTAGCTACTGCGCGGCGGCTGCTTTGGTTGGGGCTGGCCGGGGGCCAGGGCTTAGTGCGCCACCTCCTCCATCGCGGTGGCCGCCAGGTCGTCGATGAAGCAGGGGGCACCGCTATCGTTGATGGCGTAGACCTTGAGTAGGTCGGTGGGCTGCACCCCGGTGGGCAGGGGCACGTCGAAGTAAATGTGGTTCCAGGTGCGGTTGCGGCAGCCGGGGTTTTGCAGGCGGGCGCTGTACCAGGCCAGGTTCTGGCCGTTGCGCTCTACACTCAGTACCAGTTTATTGCCCCAGGCGCCATAATCAGAAAATACCTGGCAGCCGGCGCGCACATACTCGCCGCCGCGCAGGCCGGTGGCGCCCAGCGGCAGCGTCAGGGTCGGGCTGAAATTGCGGCTGGCCTCGGCGCGGTAGGCCTGGCGGCTGTAGTAGCCCTGCTCGGCGCTGATGCCGGTGGCAGCCTCCACGGGCAGCTGGTCGAAGTCGAGCTTGCCGAGCTGGCGGGGGCGGTAATGGTGCTCGGCGCGGGGCAGGCTGGCGGGCACGTCGAGCTGGGCATAGTCGGCCTGAGTGGGCGAGATTTTGCCGAAGATGGCGAAGTAGTAGCGCCGGTTCATGTCCTCGGCGTCGATGATAGCGTTCTGAATTTGCCAGTGTTGCAGCAGGTTAAGGTCGATAAGCAGCACCGTGGCCACGGCCGCTGCCGCCTGCCACAACCGCGCCCGGCCTGGCGCCAGCACCCAGGCCACGGCCGCCGCCCAGGGCAGTCCTAGCACGGCGTAGCTCTGCACCAGCGCCCGCTGGCCCAGGCTGCCGCCGTACCACCAGATGTCCCAGGCCGATACCACCCACAGGTTCAGGACAAAAAACGCCAGCGCCGGCACGGCTAGCCCCCGGTGCCGCCGCCACAGCGGCACGAAGCCCGCCAGCACCAAAATCAGCAGCGGCGAATACACCAGCCACCCTTTGCGGAAGCTGAACAAGACTTTCAGCAGGTGCGGCTTCAGAAAGCTAAAGTGCTGGTCGCCATAGCTGTAGAAAAGCCAGTGGCCGGTGGCCCAGTGCCAGTACAGGGCCTGCGGCAGCGCGCCCAGCACGCCGCCCAGGCCCAGCAGCAGCACATCGGGCCAGCGCTGCCGCAGCAGGGCCAGCTTTTGGCGGGCGGCGGCCACGCTGCCCACGCCCCACAGCACCGGCACCACGGCCGCCACGGCTTCGGAAGGCCGGATGAGCACCAGCAGCCCCAGCGTGAGCCCGATGGCAAAGGCGCCCACCCGGCTAGGCTGCTCGTGCCAGCGCACCGTGAGCCACAGCAGCAGCGCGTAGCCCGCAAACAGGTAGTTGTGGGTCATGGCCACATCAAAGACCGCATACTCCAGAAAATTGGAGCCTAGCAGCAGCGTCCCCAGCACCAGGGCCACCACGGCGTCGGAGAAATAGCGCAGCAGCACCCGGCGCAGCAGGCCCATGCCCAGCAGCGCGTACAGCATTCCACCGAAGGCGATGGCCACCTGGTAGGGCGCCGAAAAGCCGTCCTGCTTGTAGCCCAGCCAGCGCGCCGCCCAGTGCCCTAGCCAGAAAAACGGCGTTTCGAGCACCGCCAGGCCCATCGTGTACTTCATCACGAGCTGCCCGGCGGGGGCGCCCGGCACCTGAAACGCCTGGTAAAACGAGCTGCTAGGCCCGTAGTCGCGCATGATGTCGGCCGCGAACGCCTGGTGCCCCAGGTCGTGGTAAATGAAGTGTGCCGGCAGGTAGAGGTAGTACCCCATCGAGTCCCAGCTCAGAATGGCCAGCACGTTGTGCGTATCCCAGTTGGGCACCCACAGCCGGGCCTGCACCATCAGAATAAACAGCACCAGCAGCGCCCCCAGCGACCAGGGGCCCCGGGCAGCGGCCGGGTAAGGGGCCAGCGAGCGAGCAGGCATAGCAAAACGAAGCGAAAAGCGAAAAGAAAAGCGGCGGCGCGCACCGCGCCAAATGTAAGCCCGCGGGCGGGGCTAGCCCGCGCCGTTGGCGGGCGCACGGCTATCTTTGACCGGCTCAACTGGCTTACGATTTTGGTTAAATTCGACACGCTCTCCATTGTGGTACCCGTCTACAACGAGGCGCGGACTATTCACCAGATTCTGGACCTGCTGCGCGAATTGCGCCTGCTGCGCGATATCCGGAAGGAAATAATCCTGGTAAACGACTGCTCGACCGACAACTCGGGCGAGGTCATCGGGCAGTACGCCGCCCGCTACCCTGAGCTTAACCTTAAATTACTACAACATGCAGTAAACCAGGGTAAAGGCGCGGCGCTGCATACCGGTATCCGGGCGGCTACCGGCGACTACGTTATCATTCAGGACGCCGACCTGGAGTACGACCCCGAGGAATACAACCTGTTGCTAAAACCCATTCTCAAGGGCTTTGCCGACGTGGTGTACGGCTCGCGCTTCATGGGTGGGCAGCCGCACCGCATCCTGTTTTTCTGGCACAGCATCGGCAACGCCATCCTCACGTTCCTGTCGAATATGGTGACCGACCTGAACCTGACCGACATGGAAACGTGCTACAAGCTGTTTCGGCGCGATATTATTCAGGGCTTAAACTTGGTTGAAAATCGCTTCGGCTTCGAGCCCGAGGTAACGGCCAAAGTGGCGCGCGTGCCCAACGTGCGCATCTACGAAGTGGGCATTAGCTACTACGGCCGCACCTACGCCGAAGGCAAAAAAATAGGCTGGCGCGATGGGTTTCGCGCCATCTATTGCATCGTCAAGTACGGCCTGCTCGGGCAGTAGCGCCGGCCGGGCTAGCGCTGAAAATAGAGCTTGCGCCCGGGCGTCACGCCCCAGTATTCGAGCATGGCGGCGTTGCGCTCCGATTGCTCGGTGGTTGTAATCGGGCCCCAGGCCATCACGGTGCAGTCGAGGGTGAGCTGCACTTCGGGCCCGGGCGCACGCGCCAGCTCATCGAGGGCCCAGCGCTCGCAGCCATTGTCAAACGGCAGCCGGAACACGAGGTCCGACACGATAAAGTAGCCCGTAAACAGGCCCACTACCAGCGCGTAAGTGCCGCGCCCCCGGCCGCGCAGGTGCACCAGCAGGTAGTAGGCCGAGAGCCCGTAGGCAAACAACAGCCCGAGCGTGACGGGTAAAAAAGTGTCATAGCGCAGCAAGTAGGGGCGGTAGGCGCGGTAGCCGCCTAGCGGCAGCAGCAGCAAATAGGCCGCGGCCGCCGCGGCCACCCAGCCCAGCAGGCGCCGCACGCGCTCACGCCCCGGCGTGCCGGGTACCAGGCGCCGCACCAGCAGGCTGTTGGCCAGCACCAGCGCCAGCAGCACCGGCAACCCTACCTGCATGGCCACCAGCCGGGCTATGCCCAGCGGCAGCAGCTGGTACAGCTCGCCCAGGGTGTGCGAGTAGTCGTTCTCATTGTTATTGCGCCCGATGTAAAGCGAATACAGCGTGAGCAGCCCGAGCCCAAAAAGAAGCCCTAGCGCCTGGTTCGATAGCCACGCCGCCCGTTGGCTAGGGTGCCGCAGGCCCCACAGCCAGCGCAGGCCCACGCCCAGCAGCACAATGGCCACCGTGGCCCCCGCCAGCGGGCCATTAAAGGCGATAACCACCATCAGGGCTAGCAGCAACAGCACCCGCCACCACGGCAGCCGCAGGGGCTGCCCGCCGCACGCCGCCGCAAAAAACGGCCAGAACAACCCCAGCACCAGCAGCAGCGGCCAAGCGTAGAAAAAGGTGTAGGTGATGGCGTGGTCCGTCACGCCCAACTGCTCGTAGAGCCGGCTGGCCGTTTGGAAAAGCGGCCCCAGCAAAGCAGCCACCAGCCAGTAGCCCGGCCGCCCGGCCCCGCTGGCCCGGCGCACGTAGGCGGCCAGCCCCAGCGTGAGGCCCGCCTGCGTGGCCGTGGCAAAGAGCGCCGCCGCCGCATACAGGCTGCTAATGGGGCTCATGAAGTGCTGGAGCAGCCGGGGCACGGTCTTCCAGTACAGGCTCATGGTGGCGTGGGCAAAAAAGCGGTTGGTGGCGCTGTACACCGCGTTTTTGGTAAGCACCGCCCAGCCAAACGGGTCGTGCAGCACCGGCGCGTACCAAGGCGCCGGCAGCACAATGGCCGCCAAATCGCCATCGAGCGGCAGGTGGTAGTGCTGCCAGAAGGTGAGTGCCCAGTCCAGCACTACAAACACGACCAGCAGGCTAGTAAAGTAGCGCTTTTTCATTCTCAGTTATCGTGTTAGGCACGGCCCCCGTTGCCGGGGGCGTGCGCGCGTGCTCTCGGCCCTAGTCCTTGATGCTGAGCTTTACGTCGTCGAGCAATACCTCCTCGCTGGCATCGGCGCGCCACATAAATACGCGCATGTGCTGCGCCGCCGTAATGTTTTCGGGCAGGGTAAAGTCTTTGGTCACCATCACCCACTTGCCGTAGTCTTTCACCACATCGCGAAACTTGAGGTCGTCGCCGCCCACGGCCTCGCTGCCATCTGGCTTCATAATCTGCAAGCCAATGGTACCGGTGGCTTTGTCACTGGCCATGTACACCCACGCCTCAAGGTGCACGGTTTTAAATTTGCTGTTGCTGATTTGGCCCAGCGGCATATCAAATGTCAGGCTGAACTCGTGGTCTTTATCGACCCGCAGGGCGTACTGGCCCGAGTGCGCCTTGCCTTTGGCTACCAGGCTGGGGTTATTGCGGTTGGGCTCGTTGCTCCAGCCGCCCCCGGCCTCGAAGTTATTGAAGGTGATGGTGTTGGCATCGATGGTAGGGCCCGTCGCATTATCCGAGGAGCAGGCCCCTAGCAACGACAAACCCAGGAGCGCGGCAATTTTTTTCATACAGCAAAGCAGAAGGAAAGTAGGAAGCGGCAAAAATAAGCCTAACCCGCGCTCTGCCGGCGCCTGGTGCCCGGCTGGGGCCACTAGTGGTAGTAAAGCGCTCTGAATAAGACCTTTTTCTTTCCAATACCCCGGGCTGGCTGGCCCGGGCGGCCACCCCCGGCCCCTTGCCGGCAAAGCCTAAGCGCTTGCCCGCCTGGCTGGCAAGCCGGCTATCTTTGCGGCCTGCCAGTGGGCCTCAGCCGCCCGGCGGCGGAAATAAGTGCGTACTAGCTTGTTATTCAATACGTAAAATGGGTGTTTTTTCGCGCCGCCAACAAGTACTGAGCACCCTCATGCTCTTTGGGCTGCTGCTGGTATTGGTGCCCCGCGCCGGCTACGACGGCGACATGGACTACTGGGTGCGCTGGGCCACCTACATTTTGGAGCACGGCCTGGGCAATGTGTATCAGTTGCCCGATAATAATTATAACCCGCTCTACCACTACATTTTGTGGGCGTATGCACACCTGGCGGGCACCCCCGAAAAGCTGAAGTACTACAGCCATTTCCTCAAGGCTTTCACCCTGGTTTTTGATTTCGCGGGGGCATTTTGGGCGGCCTCCTTAGTGCCCGAGCGCGAGCGGCGCTTTGGCCTGGCGCTGCTGCTGCTCTTCAACATCGCCTACCTCTACAACACCCTGCTCTGGATTCAGGTCGATAGCATTTACACCTACTTCGCCTTCGGGGCTACGGTGCTGGCGGTGCAGCGGCGGCCAGTGGCCAGCGTGCTGTGCTTCGTGCTGGCGCTGGCGGCCAAAACGCAGGCCATCATCTTTTTGCCGCCGCTGCTGCTGCTGTGGTGCGTGCAGTGGTGGCAGCGGCCGCTGCGCCTGGTGCAGGGCGTGGTGGCGGGCGCGGCGCTGGCTACGCTGCTGCTAGCCCCCTTTATCTGGTGGGCGTGGGAGAGCTACCTGCCGCGCATCATCGAAATAAATGCGACGGCGGCCAACGTGTACCCGCGCCTGTCGATGAACGCCTTCAACCTCTGGTACTTGCTCACCGATTACGACTCGCCTTCCACGGTATCAGACCTGCTGCCCTTCGCCGGGGGCACGTTTCGGTCGTGGGGGCTGCTGCTGTTCTGCGGCACGTCGGCGGTGGCGTTGCTGCCGCTGCTGGTGGCCGCGTGGCAGGCGCTGCGCGGGCAGGCGGCTAGCCCCGGCCTCGGCCTGGTGCTGCTGAGCGTGGGCGTTATTCCGCTGCTGTTCACGTTTTTCAATACGCAGATGCACGAGCGCTACTGGCACCCGGCGCTGCTGTTTTTGGCCGCCTACGGCTTTGTTCGGCGCGATTACCTGCCCTTCGCCCTTGTGTCGGCGGCCTACTTCTTTCACCTCGAGCGGGCCCTGCAATACCTGCAACTGCTCGACTACGACCTGCTCATCTTCCGGCCCCGGTTTATTGCCGGCTTGTTTGGGCTGCTTATCGTGGTGGTGCTCTGGAAAATATACCGCCTGGCTCCGTGGCGTGCTGCCTTGGCTAGCCCCGTGCCGCTAGGGGTAGGGGCGCCGCTGGTGGCCTCCTAGCCTTTTTATCAACTTGACGCTACCCAGCCCTGGCATGAGTAAGAATAAATACCTGCGGGCGGCGCTGCTGGCCCTCACGCTGCTGCTGGGCACGCTGGTGCGGGTGGGGCAGTTTCCGCACCTGCCGCCCGGCCTCAACCAGGACGAGGCCGCCAGCGCCTACGAGGCCTACGCCCTGGCCGAAACCGGCCAGGACAAGTGGGGCAATGCCCTGCCGGCTTATTTTCCTGCCTGGGGCAGCGGCCAGAATGTGCTGCTGTCGTACCTCACGGCCCCGGTAGTTAAGGTGTTTGGACTGAGTATCTTTACGGCGCGGGTGGTGTCGCTGGGGCTAGGGCTGCTGGCGTTACCGCTGCTCTTTTACTGCCTGCGGCCGCTAGGGTGGTTTGTGGCGCTGCTGGGCACGCTGCTGCTGGCCCTGGCGCCGTGGCACTTCATGCTGTCGCACTGGGGCCTGGAGAGCAATCTGGTGCCGTTCTTTATGCTGCTGGGCTGCACCACGCTCACGCGGGCCCTTAGCACGCAGCGGCGGCGCTGGATAGTGCCTTCGCTGGTGCCATTTGCGCTTAGCCTCTACGCCTACGGCACCACGGCGGTAGTGCTGCCGGGGCTGTTTGGGTTGGTGGGGCTGCTGTGCTGGCGCCAGCTGGGGCCGCGCCGGGGCAGCTGGCTAGTGGCCTTGGGGCTGTTTTTGCTGGTAGCCACGCCCTTTTTGCTGTTCTTTATCGAGAACTACGTGGCCAAGCGCAACTTTGGCTGGACGGATGCCCTACCCTTTGCCACGCCCTTGCTGCCGGCCACCCGCATGAGCCAGGTGGCCGGCGGCAGCTGGGCCCAGCTGCTAGACCACAACTGGCGGTTTGTCCTGGCGGGCTTCGACGATGGCTCAAGCTATAACGTGCTGCCGGGCTTTAAGCCCCTGCTCAGCTTTGCGATGCCCTTTGCCCTGCTAGCCGTGCTCATTGGCGCCTGGCAGCTAGTGCGGCAGCGGGGCCGGTTTGAACGCTCGCCGCAGGCGGTGGTGCTCCTCGTGTTTGCGGCGTGGGGGCTGGCCTCGCTCGCCTTGTTTTTTGCCTTCGAGCTGAATGTCAATCGCTTCAATCATTTTTATGTGCCCTGCCTGGTGCTGGCGGTGTGGGCCGCTGGGCGCACCATCAATAGCTTCGAGGCTAGCGTGCCCCGGCCGGCGCTACGCTTGGGGGCGGCGGCCTGGCTGCTGCTCGAAGGTGGGCTAGCCGTGCAAAGCTACTTTGGCGACTACCGCCACGGCCCCGTGAAGGCGCAGTTCAATGAGGGGCTGGACGAGGCTTTTGCCGCCGTAAATGGCCTGTGGGGCATCGACCAGGTACGCATCACCGACCAAATGGCGCTGCCCTACGTGTACACGCTGTTTTACGCGCGCTACCCGCCGGCGCAGTTTCAGCGCGAGGTGCACTACTCGGTGCAGGACGGCACGTACCAGGTGCGGCGCTTTGGCAAGTACATTTTCTCGCCCGCCGAGCTAGCCCCCGGGCAGTCCTACGCGTATCTATCGCGTAAAAACGAGTTTCCCGATACCGACCAGCAGCGGCGCGAAGTGCTTTTCACCAACGATGCCTGGGAGGTGGGAATTATGAAGGTAAACGCGCCGGCTAAGTAGCCCCAGCCTGAACAAGGACGGGGTGCGGGGCGTAAGATGAAAAGTAATGAGTAGTGCATGGCGTAGTAAAATTGGGGTCTGGACAGCCGGCTGGCTGTTGCTGGCCCTCGCGGCGGCTGCGCAACCCGCGCAACCCCTGGCTACCCCGGTGCCGCTGCCTGCCTCCGACTCGCTGGTGCGCCACTACCTGGCCCGTGCCATCACCCTGCAAGAATTTCGTGACCTGGCAACCCCCGACCGGCGGCGCTTTGCTGCCTGGGTAGGCACTACTGGCGCCCGCTTTGCGGGGCGGGTCGGCGGCTTCTGGTTTACGCCCGACAGCCCGGAGTGGCTGCGCGCTAAGGGCGATACGTTGCGCCACATGGTCGATGACCTGCACCGGCACCAGCCCGCTATGGTAGTGCAGGGCGCCGTGTTTGAGGTAGTGTATGCCCACGTCGATAACTTATTGGTGCCTAATGCGGTGCGGGCAGAGTTTGGGGAAGATACCGTAGCGGTGCCCGAACGTCATTTTCGCTTTGCGGATATGATGTACCCGGGCTACTTCACCCCCGAAGACCCCGACCACTACCGCTGGGATGCGCAGCTACCAGTCGGCAAGTCGCCGGGAGTGCCCGACATGAGCCAGTCCGAAACCCAGCTCTGGTTTTACACGGTCGCGCGCCAGCAACTAGATGCCGGCTGCGAGGCCCTGCACTTTGGCCAGGTGATGCGCATGGACGACCGTGACGCCGGCCACCGCGCCTGGTGGAGCCTGCTGCAACGGGTGCGCGCCTACGCCCGCACCCGTAACCGCGGGTTTGTGCTCTGCGATGCGCACACCCACGACGAGTACTACGACCCCGACCCAGCCCAGCCGCTGCCCCCTGGCCAGCGGCAGCTTTTGTTCGATTTTCACAGCTGCCCGGCCCGGCCTATCGAGTGCGATACCCTACGCCAGGGCACGCACAGCGCCTACCTCGACTATGCCGATGCCGCCGACCGCTCGGGGGCTATTTACGGGCGTAGCGGCGGTGGGCTAGCCCCCGATGGCACCTACCGCGCGCACCTGCCCGCCCTGGTCGAACTCGACAACGGTACCCTCGGCACCCCCGGCGAGCCCGGGCAGCGCGCGCTTGGCGTGGTGTGGGGCGTGGATGAGATATCGTGGTTTGCCAACCAACCAGCAGCTTACCGCAACGAGTGGCTGGTGTACGCCGCGGCCCGCGTGCGGCAGCTCGACCCCAATGTTTACTTCGAAATGCCCGGCCTGCGCTTTGTGCACGTGCCGCCGCGGCCCGACTGGTTGTACCGCGCCGATACCATGGGCCAGGCCGAGGTAATTCAGGCCATTTGGGCCAATAAGCTGGACGAGCAGGCCCGCCGTTTGCTGTTGACCGGGCCCAGCTTGCCCTAGCCCGGCGCCACCACCGGCTTCCGGGCTCTACTTTTGCCGGTGCGCCGCGCCCAAGTGGCCTTCTTTTGCATGGATTTGTCCGTCGTTATTCCCATCTTCAACGAAGAAGCCAATATCGGCGAGCTGCACCGCCGCCTCACGGCCCTGCTAGCCCCCATGGCGCTGCCCGGCGGCTACGAGCTGGTTTTTGTCAACGACGGCTCGCGCGATGGGTCGCTGCCGCAGCTCATGAGCCTGGCCGAGCGCGACCCTGGCCACGTGCGCTACCTCAGCTTCAGCCGCAATTTTGGCCACCAGATTGCCGTTACGGCCGGCCTCGACCGGGCCGAGGGCCAGGCCGTCGTCATCATCGACGCCGACCTGCAAGACCCGCCCGAGCTAATTCCGGCCCTCTACGCCAAGCTGCGCGAAGGCTACGAGGTGGTGTACGCCAAGCGGCGCTCGCGCCAGGGCGAGAGCGCCGCCAAGAAGCTAACCGCCAAGGTTTTCTACCGCCTGCTGCGGGCCATGACCCATATCGAGATTCCGGTCGATACCGGCGATTTTCGCATCATCTCGCGCAAAGTGGTGCTGGCCCTGCGCCAGATGCCCGAGCAAAACAAGTTTTTGCGCGGCCAGATTTCCTGGATTGGCTACCGCCAAACCTACCTCGAATACGACCGGGCCGAGCGGGCGGGCGGCGTCACGGGCTATACTTATTCCAAGATGCTGCGCTTCGCCCTCGATGGCATCACGGCTTTTTCCGACGTGCCGCTCAAGGTGGCTACCGTCAGCGGCTTTTTCGTGTCGGGGCTAGCTTTCGTGGTCATTCTCTACACGTTATACGCTCGCTTCGTCACGCTGGAGTACCAGCCGGGCTGGGCTTCGCTCATGGTCAGCATCCTGTTTTTGGGTGGTGTGCAGCTCATTGCCGTCGGTATTATTGGCGAGTACCTGGCCCGGCTGGGGGCCAATGTGCGCCAGCGCCCGCTCTACATCGTGTCGGAAGGCAACCTGCCCGCCCCCACCGAAAATGCGGCCGCGCACCTGCCGCGCCGCTAGCCCGTTGCGCTTGTGAAGGCAGTCCGTACGCCCGCCGTTTTAACTACGCCCCGCCGCCAGCGCCTGGCGCTGCTAGCCCTCTTCGGGCTCATCTACTGCTTGGTATCGCTGGTCAACCAGGTTAATTTTCGCACCGGCGCCCTCGACCTGGGCTACGAGGCGCAGGCCGTAACCGACCTGGCCCACCTGCGCGCCCCACGCGTGACGCTGCTGCTCGATGCCCCGCCGACCGGCTACCTGGGCCAGCACTTCAGCCTTACGCCAGCCTTGGCGGTGCCGCTCTACTACCTCGTGGGCCCGGTGTGGGCGCTGCTGCTGCTCCAGATTGGGGCCGTGCTGCTGGGGCTGCTGGGCGCGTGGCGCTACGCCCGCTACGTGGGGGCCACCGAAGGGCAGGCCAACTGGGCACTGGCGCTGCTAGGCAGCCAGTGGGCTATTTTTTCGGCGCTGGGGTTTGATTTTCATAACAATGTGCTGGGGGCGATGGCCCTGCCCTGGCTAGCCCGCTGGGTGGGGCAGGGGCGCTGGCGCCGCGCCGCGCTGGCCGCCTTGTTTATCGCGGTTAGCAAGGAAAACCTGGCGCTGTGGCTGGCTTTTGTGCTGCTGGGCCTGGCCTGGCAGCACCGGCGGCAGCACCGCACGGTGTGGCGCGCGGCCGTGGGCGCGGGGCTGGCGCTGGCCTACTTCGCCGTGCTGACGCGCTACGTGATGCCCACGCTCGACACCACGCACCGCCCCTATACCCAGATGGCGCGCTACGGGGCGCTGGGCGCGTCGCTGCCCGCCATTGCCGGCAACCTGCTCGCGCACCCTGGCTTGCTCTGGAATTCGTTGTTTATCAACGTATTGCCTGATACAGCGCACGATTACATCAAGCTTGAGCTGTGGGTCGGCCTGCTGCTGTCGGGCGGCTGGGCGCTACTGCGCCGCCCCTGGTACGCGCTGATGCTGGTTCCCATTCTGGGCCAGAAGCTGCTGGCCAACGACGCCGGCTTTTGGGGGCTCAATGCCCAGTACTCCATCGAGCTAGCCCCCGTGCTGGCTTTGGCCGTGGCCGATACCCTAGCCAGTGCGCGCCGGCCGGGGGTGGGGCGCTGGCCCTGGGCGCTGGGCGCGGTGGTGCTGTTTACGGTGGTTACGCTCTACACGCGCCGCAGCACCTGGTACGACCGTGCCACCACCAACTTCCTCATTGGCAGCCACTACCGCCCGGCCTACCCTAGCCCGGCCGGGCTGCGCGCCGCTCTGGAGCGGGTGCCGGTGGGCGTGCCGCTCAGCGCCTCGTCGACCCTGGTGCCGCATCTGCCCGACCGGCGCGACCTGTTTCTGTTTCCGGTGCTGCGCACGGCCCGGCTGGTGGTGCTGCTGCGCGAGCCCGATGAAAGCGGTGCCTGGCCGCTCTCGGTGGCCGAGGCCAAGCGCGCCGCTACCCAGCTGCGCGCCGACCCGGCCTACCGCGTGCTTTACGAAGATGCCCAGCTGCTGCTGCTGGCCCGCCACTTTGCCCCGGCCGACTCGGCAGCCGTGTGGCGGCCCTAGCCCCGCTGCGGCCCTTTTGCTGCTTACCCGGCCGGACCCTGGCAAAGCGCGGTACCCTAGCCACCGCCGGCTGGCCGGCGCCCGGGAGTGGGTTTTCGAAACGGGCAGGAATACAAACCCAGGGGCTTACAGCCGGGTAGCTTTTAATTCTCGAAAACGCGCTGCTTCTGCCCAACCCCGCTTAGGCTGTTACCTTTGCGCAGTAAATCCCTTACCTGCCCCGTGGCTGAACCTGCTACCGACTTCTACGCTCATCCTACGGCCGTGCTCGACGCGGGCTGCCGCGTGGGTGCTGGTAGTCGCATCTGGCACTTTTGCCACCTGGCGGCGGGTGCCGTGCTGGGCGAGAACTGCTCGCTGGGCCAGAATGTTTTTGTGGCCGACGGCGTAACACTGGGTCGCAACGTGAAGGTGCAGAACAACGTGAGCCTCTACGGCGGCGTGGTGTGCGAAGACGACGTGTTTCTGGGCCCCTCGGTGGTATTTACCAACGTCAGAAATCCGCGCAGCGCCGCGCCGCGCCGGGGCGAGGGCCACTACCAGGCCACTTACCTGGAGCGCGGCGTCAGCATTGGCGCCAATGCCACTATTGTGTGCGGCGTGCGGCTAGCCCGCTACGCATTTGTGGGAGCGGGCAGCGTGGTCACGCACGATGTGCCGGCCTACGCGCTCGTTTACGGCACCCCCGCCCGGCAGCACGGCTGGCTGAGCGCGCACGGCGAAAAGCTGGCCTTTGATGCGGCGGGCCGGGCTAGCTGCCCCGCCACCGGCGAAACCTACCAGCTGAGTGCCGATAATAAAACGGTATCAATTATGAGCAAAGAAGTTAGTGCGCTAACGGCCAACTCATAGCTTATAAGTTATAACTCATAATTCTTCAAAAAGTGTACGACGAACTCCTCCGCAAAGAAGCCAAGCTGGCCGTGATTGGCCTCGGCTACGTGGGCTTGCCCATCGCCCTCGAATTTGCCAAGCAACTCTCGGTTATCGGCTTCGACATCAACGCGGGCCGCGTGGAGATGATGCGCAACCACCAAGACCCGAGCGGCGAGCTCGATGCCAGCGCCTTCGAGGGCACCGACATCACCTTCACCGACTCGCTCGACGTGCTGCGCGAGGCCAAGTTTTTTATTGTGGCCGTGCCCACGCCCATTGATGAGCACGCCCAGCCCGATTTGCGCCCGCTGCTCGGGGCCTCGGGCTCGGTGGGCAAAGTGCTGAAAAAAGGTGACTACGTGGTGTTTGAAAGCACCGTGTACCCCGGCTGCACCGAGGAAGACTGCATTCCGGTGATGGAGAAGCTCTCGGGCCTGAGCTTCGCTAACGACGACTTCAAAGTAGGCTACTCGCCCGAGCGCATCAACCCTGGCGACAAGGAGCACACGCTGCGCCGCATTGTGAAAGTGGTGAGCGGCTGCGACGCCGACAGCCTCGAAACCATCGCCAAAGTGTACGAGCTGGTGGTGGATGCCGGTGTGCACCGGGCCAGCAGCATCCGGGTGGCCGAGGCTGCCAAGATTATCGAAAACACCCAGCGCGATGTGAACATCGCCTTGATGAACGAGCTGTCGATGATTTTCGACCGCATGAACATCAACACCTACGAAGTGCTGGAGGCAGCCGGCACCAAGTGGAACTTCCTCAAGTTCAGCCCCGGCCTGGTGGGCGGCCACTGCATCGGCGTAGACCCGTACTACCTGACTTACAAGGCGAAGGAGCTGGGCTACGACGCCAAAGTTATCCTGAGCGGCCGCACTACCAACGACAACATGGGCGCCTACATCGCCCGCAAAACGGTGCAGATGATGATTAAGCGCGGCAAGGACGTGGCCAAAAGCCGCGTGCTGGTGATGGGCGCGACCTTCAAGGAGAATGTGGAGGATATCCGCAATTCCAAAGTGGCGGACGTGATTCAGGAGCTTAAAAATTTCTCGGTGAACGTGGACATCGTGGACCCGCACGCCGATTCCGACGAGTTGCACCACGAGTACGGCTTCCGCCTCACGCCCGCGGACAAAATCCGGGCGGACTACGATGCAGTAATTGTGGCTGTTAGCCACCAGCCTTACGTGGACAAAGACGAGGCGTACTTCAAATCTATCTCGGCCGATAATGCCGTGCTGGTCGATATCAAAGGCCTGTACCGCAGCAAGCCGATGGAGGAGATTCACTACTGGAGCCTGTAGCTTACTGGTTGACGGGTAGTTGCTGACGGATAGTGTTTCTCGTAAGGGGCTAGCCAGCAGCAACTATCCGTCAACAACTATCCATTCCCGAGTATGAAAAAGATTCTGGTTACCGGCGGGGCCGGCTATATTGGCTCGCACACTGTGGTGGAGCTGGCGCAGGCGGGCTACGAGCCCGTTATCATTGACAATTTCAGTAACTCGCAGGAGTCGGCGCTGGCGGGTATTCAGGCTATTCTGGGGCGGGAGGTGCCGTGCCACCGCATCGATTGCGGCGATGCTGAGGCGCTGCGCCAGGTGTTCAAAGCCGAGGGTGATATTGCCGGCGTTATTCACTTCGCGGCCTTCAAGGCGGTGGGCGAGTCGGTGCAGAAGCCGCTAGCTTACTTCCACAACAACGTGGGCTCGCTCATCACGCTGCTGCAAGTTATGAAGGATGAGAACGTTACCAATCTGGTATTCTCGTCGTCGTGCACCGTGTACGGCGTGCCCGACCAGCTGCCCGTAACCGAAGCCACACCCACTAAGCCCGCCAACTCGCCCTACGGCCGCACCAAGCAAATGTGCGAAGAAATAGTGCACGACGCGGCCGGCGCCCCCGACAACCAGACCCATACCATCCTGCTGCGCTACTTCAACCCCATTGGGGCCCACGAGTCGGCCAAGATTGGCGAGCTGCCGCTAGGGGTGCCCAATAACCTGGTGCCGTTCATCACCCAAACGGCGGCCGGCCTGCGCGATAAGCTCACCATCTTCGGCAACGACTACGACACGCCCGACGGCACTAATATCCGCGATTACATCCACGTGGTAGATTTGGCCAAAGCCCATATTGTGGCCGTGCAGCGCCTGCTCGACCGCAAAGCCACCGACGCAGTGGAAACTTTCAACGTAGGCACCGGCCATGGCAACACGGTGCTCGAAGTAGTACAGACCTTTGAGGAGGCTAGCGGCCAGAAGCTCAACTACGCCATCGGCCCGCGCCGCGCCGGCGATGTGCCGGCCATCTACGCCGACGCTACCAAGTCGGCCGAGGTACTAGGCTTTAAGACCACAACTTCGCTGCGCGATTCGCTGGCCAGCGCCTGGAAATGGCAGCAGACCCTAGCAAATTAGGGAACTGATTAGCAAGTAATTTACCCTAACTTAAGAGTGTCAAAGGCAAGCTGAAGCTTACCCTACAGTCATGAAAATTCTCATTACCGGCGGGGCCGGCTTCATTGGCTCGCACGTGGTGCGCCTGTTCGTAACCAAATACCCGGAGTACCAGATTCTCAACCTCGATGCCCTCACTTACGCGGGCAACCTGGAGAACCTGCGCGACATTGAAAATGCGCCGAACTACCAGTTTGTGAAGGGCGATATTGCCGACCAGGCGTTTATCGACCAGCTGTTTGCCCACGAGGAACCCGACGCCGTGATTCACCTCGCCGCCGAGAGCCACGTCGACCGCAGCATCACCGACCCGATGGCGTTTGTCAAAACCAACGTGATTGGCACCGTCAATCTGCTGAACGCGGCCAAGAATCTCTGGAAGCCCAAGGGCTTTGAGGGGCATACCTTTTACCACGTCAGCACCGACGAGGTATACGGCTCGCTGGACTTCGGCCCCGAGATGTTCACCGAGGAAACCTCCTACGACCCGCGCTCGCCCTACTCGGCTTCCAAGGCTAGCTCCGACCACTTTGTGCGGGCCTGGCACCACACCTACGGCCTGCCCATCAAGCTCAGCAACTGCTCGAACAACTACGGCCCCAACCACTTCCCCGAAAAGCTCATTCCGCTGGCTATTCACCGCCTGCGCACCGGCCAGAAAGTGCCCGTGTATGGCAAAGGTGAGAACGTGCGCGACTGGCTCTTCGTGAAAGACCACGCCACGGCTATCGACGCCGTTTTCCACCGGGGCAAGCTGGGCGACACCTACAATATTGGCGGTGTAAATGAGTGGCAAAACCTGAAACTCATTGAGCTGCTGTGCGATGTGGTGGACGAGAAAACCGGCCAGGCCGCCGGTACCTCGCGCCAGCTCATCACCTTTGTTACCGACCGCGCGGGCCACGATATGCGCTACGCCATCGACTCAAGCAAAATCATGAATGAGCTAGGGTGGAAGCCCAGCGTAACCTTCGAGCAAGGCCTGAGCCAGACGGTAGACTGGTACCTGGCCAACCAGGAGTGGCTCGACCACGTGACCAGCGGCGCCTACCAGGACTACAACGCCAAGCAATACAGCATTTAGTTGTGAATTATGAGTTATGAATTAAGAATTGAAAGGACTATACTGCCTGGCAATTGAATTCATAATTCATAACTCATAATTCATAATTCAAAAAGATGTACGAAACCCCTTTTACCGACCAGCCAATTAACGGGCTGAGCTTTCTCGTAACCGGCGGCGCGGGCTTTATCGGTTCCAACCTCGTGGAATATCTCCTCCAGCACGGCGCCAAGAAAGTGCGCGTGCTGGATAACTTCTCCAACGGCTTCCGCAAAAACCTGCGCTTGTTTGAGGGCAGTGCTGCGCTGGAAGTGCAGGAGGGTGATATCCGCGACCGCGAGGCCTGCGCGCAGGCTTGCCAGGGCATTGATATTGTGCTGCACCAGGCCGCGCTAGGGTCGGTGCCGCGCTCCATCAATGACCCGGTCACGACCGATGAGGTGAACGTGGGCGGCTTTGTTAAAATGCTGTTTGCCGCTAAGGAAGCGGGTATCAAGCGCTTTGTGTACGCCGCCTCGTCTTCGACCTACGGCGACCATCCCGGCCTGCCCAAGGTGGAAGACCGCATCGGCAAGCCGTTGTCGCCCTACGCCGTCACCAAGTACGCCAACGAGCTGTATGCCGACGTGTTTGCCCGCACCTACGGCATGGAGATTATTGGCCTGCGGTACTTCAATATTTTTGGGCCGCGCCAAGACCCGGGTGGGGCCTACGCGGCAGTTATTCCATTGTTTATCGACGCTATTCTGGAAGAAAATGCCCCTACGCTTAATGGCGACGGCGGCCAGACGCGCGACTTTACCTTCGTAGCCAACTGCGTGCAGGCCAATATCCGGGCGGCCCTTACTACCAACCCCGAGGCCGTAAACCAGGTGTACAACATTGCCGTGGGCGACCGCACCTCGCTGGTGCAGATGTACGATATCCTGCGCGAGGAAGCCCACTCGGAGCTGGAGCCGAAATTTGGTCCTAACCGCGCGGGCGACATCCGCGACTCGCTCGCCGACATCAGCAAGGCCGAAACCCGGCTAGGGTACGCCCCGCAAGTGCGCATCCGCGAGGGCCTCCAGAAGACGCTCTCGTGGTTTAAGGCCAACCAGGATTTTATTAAGGAACGCAACTAACGCACTGCTATGAAAGGTATTATCCTCGCCGGCGGCTCGGGCACCCGGCTGCACCCCCTGACCCTAGCCGTGAGCAAGCAGCTCATGCCGGTTTACGACAAGCCGATGATTTATTATCCGCTGTCGATTTTGATGATGGCGGGCATCCGCGAAATTCTCATCATCACCACGCCCCACGACCAGGCGCAGTTCAAAAAGCTGCTTGGCGATGGCCAGAACCTGGGCTGCAACTTCCAGTACGTGGTGCAGGAAGTGCCCAACGGGCTAGCCCAGGCATTTGTGCTAGGGGCCGATTTTATCGGCCAGGACAAGGTAGCCCTGGTGCTGGGCGACAACATCTTCCACGGCGAAGGCATGGAGGAGCTGCTGAAAGCCAATAGCAACCCCGAAGGCGGCGTGGTGTACGCCTACCATGTGCACGACCCCGAACGCTACGGCGTGGTCGAGTTCGACTCCAATAAGGTGGCCCTCAGCATCGAGGAAAAGCCCGCTAAGCCCAAGAGCAACTACGCCGTGCCGGGTTTATACTTCTATGATAACGAGGTAGTTGAGATTGCCAAAAACCTGGAGCCCAGTCCGCGCGGCGAATACGAAATCACGGACGTGAACCGCGAGTACCTGCGCCGCGGCAAGCTGAAGGTTGGTATTCTGGGCCGGGGCACGGCCTGGCTCGACACCGGCACCTTCGAGAGCCTGATGCAGGCTGGCGAGTTTGTGCGGGTGCTGGAGCAGCGCCAGGGCCTCAAGGTGGGCTCTATTGAGGAAGCGGCTTTCCGCCAGGGCTTTATCGATGCGGCGCAGCTGCGCAAAATCGCCGAGCCCCTGCGTAAAAGCGGCTACGGCGACTACCTCATGAACCTGCCCGACCAACTGGTGATGGGCGGCTAGGGGGTAAGAAAGCTGGAAAAGGCCGTCATGCTGTAAGCAGTATGACGGCCTTTTTAATTATTACTGATTGAGTATCAATCGAAACGTGGTGCCTTTGCCTGCCTCGCTGGCCTTTACGTAGAGGCGCCCTTCGTGGTAGTTTTCGATGATGCGGCGGGCTAGGGCCAGGCCCAGGCCCCAGCCCCGCTTTTTGGTGGTGTAGCCGGGCATAAACACGCTTTCAAGCTTGTTTTTGGGAATGCCCTTGCCCGTATCGGTGATGTCGATGGCAACCTGGGGGCGCGGGGCGCGGCGGCGCCACCACTGGCGCGCGGGCTTCACACGGCGCAGGCGCAGCGTGATGGAGCCGCGCCCGTCCATGGCATCAACTGCGTTTTTGCAGATATTCTCCACTACCCAATCGAAAAGGGGCACGTTGAGGCACGCTGGCGTATCGAGCGGCAAATCGGTTTCGATGCTGAACTTGACCTTGCGCGACACCCGGCTTTCGAGGTAAGCAATGGCGTTGCGGGTGGTATGGTACAGGTTCTCCGCCTTCAGCACCGGCACCGAGCCAATGTTGCTGAAGCGCTCGGTAATGATTTCCAGCCGTTTGATATCCTTGCCCAGCTCCTCCACAATGGGCTCGTCGCGGAAGCGGTCTGACTGCCGTAAATACTCTTGCCAGCCCACCAGCGAGCTCAGCGGCGTGCCCAGTTGGTGCGCCGTTTCCTTGGCTAGCCCCACCCACACGCGGTTTTGCTCGGCCCGCCGCGAGTAGCTGAAGGCGATGTAGGCCATCATCGAGAGCGAGGCGATAACGGCCAGCGCCGCCAGTGGGTAGGTGCGCAACTGCCGCAGCAGGCGCGAATCTTGGTAAAAAATGTAGTTGCGGGTGCCGCCCGCCAGCTCAATTACAATGGGCGGGTGGCGCTGCTGCATATCGAGCAGTACCGCGTGCATGCGGCGCACCGAATCGGCGGCGGGCAGGTTGCGCCCGAGGTCAAGGTTTTTGGCGTCGTTAATATTTTCGCCATCCGTCAGAATAACTGGTATCGTGGTGTTGGCCTCGATAATCTGTTCCTGCAAAAACTGAAGATTTTTCGTGTCTTCCGTACTGATAAGGTAGCGCAGCGTTTTGGCGTATAAATCAATCTGATGCTGTTCGCGCTCCGATAAACGCTGCACCAATACGTTGGTATACACCACGGTAGCCCCGGCAATAAGCAGGGCCAACAGCAAGACCAGTAGCTTAATACGTGATTTTTGGTCGTAAAGGGGGGAAAGCATAGGTACGGCAAAGGTCGGGCGCGCCGCCCGGAGCGCCGCTAGGCCTGTTCAACGAGTAAAAACGTTAGTTTGTGCACTTAAGAGCCCGGCCGAACCCAATGGGGGCGCGGTCTGTTTCTATCGCAGTTATTTATACTGTAATTTTGCAGGCCGGCCCTGGGTCGGCCCGTGCTATGTCCCATTCGTTTAAGGCTGTTAGTTTATCCTTCCGCAATGCCCCGCTCGCCATTCGCGAGCTGCTGGCGTTGGACGAGGCCGCCTGCCGCCGCTTTCTTACGCAGCTGCGCAGCGAGCTGCACCTGAGCGACTTGCTGGTGCTAAGCACCTGCAACCGCACCGAAATCTACTACGCGCATGACGACGACTACTCGGCCGTCATCATTCGGGCGCTGGGCGAGCTCAAGCACCGACCCGATGCGGGCAGCTTCGCTTCGTATTTCGACGTGTACCCCGACGCGGAAACGGCCACCCGCCACCTTTTCGAGGTATCGCTGGGTCTCGATGCGCAGGTGGTGGGCGATATGCAGATTATCAACCAGGTGAAGCAGGCTTATCAGTGGACGGCCGATGCCGACGCGGCCGGCCCCTTTCTGCATCGGTTGCTGCACACCATCTTCTTCGCCAACAAGCGCGTGCAGCAGGAAACGAGCTTTCGCGACGGTGCGGCCAGCATGAGCTACGCGGCCCTGGAGCTGGTAGAGGAGCTGACTGCCGACGTGGCTAGCCCCCGCGTGCTGGTAGTGGGCCTGGGGGAGATTGGCAGCGACGTGTGCCGGCACCTGGCCGACAGCAAGTCGTTTAGCAGCGTCACGCTCTGCAACCGCACCCGCTTCCGGGCCGAGGGGCTGGCCGCCGAGTTTGCCCCCGGCCGGCTGCGCATTGCTGATTTTGACAACCTGGCCGAAGCCCTGCGCGAGGCCGACGTTATCATCTCGTCCATCAACCGGGAAACGCCGTTTTTCACCCGCGAGCTAGTAGCCAACCTCGACGTGCTGAGCTACAAGTTTTTCATCGACTTGGCCGTGCCGCGCTCGGTGGCCGCCGATGTTGAGCAGGTGCCCGGCGTGCTGGTGTATAACGTGGATGCCATTCAGAGCAAGGCTTCGGCCGCGCTGGAGCAGCGCCTGGCGGCCGTGCCGCAGGTGCAGGCCATCATCACGGAAAGCCTGGCGGAGTTTGCCGACTGGAGCCGCGAAATGCTGGTGTCGCCGCTTATTCAGCGCATGAAGGCCGGCCTGGAGCAGCTGCGCCAGCAAGAGCTCGACCGCTTCCAAAAAAAGGCTACCCCGGCCGAAGTGAAGCTGCTCGATGACGCGACCCGTGCCTTTATGCAGAAAGTGCTAAAGCAGCACGTGCTGCACCTGAAAGCCGCCTGCCGCCGCGACGAGGCCGAGCAGCTACTGCCACTCCTCACCGATATCTTCGACCTGGAGCACCAGCCCACTACCGCCTAACGTCGGATACATATAAAACCCCGCGCCCCGCCGTGCTGAACCTAGTCAGCACGGCGGGGCGCGGGGTTTTAGGCAAAATCTTAGCGCGTTTTCGGCGGCTATTTAGCGGCGTGGGCGAGCGGCTAGGCACTAATGAGTGGGCAGGCAGGGCTAACCCCCGCCTGCCCACTCTTAGGGGTTAGATACGGCCAGAGTAGTCTTCCAGCGTGTCAATGATTTTGAGTAGCTGCGGTACGGCGAGCGAGTAGTAGATTTTGGTACCTACTTTGCTCGATTTGAGTACGCCCCGGTCTTTAAGCGTAATGAGGTGCTGCGAAGCGATGGCCTGAGGAATGTCGAGGGCCTGGTAGATTTCGGTTACCGACATCTGGTGGTCCTTGGACTTGCTCTTGCCAAGCAAATCAACGATAGCTAAGCGCTTGGGGTGCGAAAGCACCTTGAGCATGGCCGCTGCGCGGTCTAGCTGCTCGGCCTCAACGCGGCTGTGCAATGGTTTCATGGTAATGTAACGTAAAATGGTAGAAGGGAGATAGAAGAATGACTCCAATACCCTATTGCTAGGGTACTTGGAAATGCAAAGTAAACGAGAGAATACTATTGTAAACTATTAAAGCCACATAAAAAATACGGGCAAATTTGTTGTAGTTGTTCAGTGTAACGTATTTTATGGGTTTTCGCTCTAGTTTGGCACTTCTTTATCTTTTTTGAGCACTTAAGCAGTAAGGATTTTTTCTGAAATTAAACCGGCCTTAACCCTTTATAAAAGGCCAACTGCTTCTTTCTCAATTTGCCGGGCCCGGTAGCACTCCTGTTTACGGAAGTTAGTACTACTGCGTGTGAGCAAGTAGGAAGATTCAACGGGTGGCCGTGGCCTTGCGTATCAAGAATGGGCGCCAGCTAAGCGCGCTTACTACCTTACGAATGGAGATTCCCGCCTTTTTGCACCGAGAACTATTTGGCAACGAGCTGCTGGACTACTGCATTGCGGCAATCATTCTCCTGCTGGGTGCCACCCTCAACCGGCTGATGTCGCGGCTGCTCAGCAAGGCCTTGTTTCGCCTCACCAAGCGCTACACCACGGGCGTAACCGAAGAGGAGTTGCACGATTCCCTTATCCAGCCGCTAGGGGTACTATTATTTTTAGGTTCTTTCTACCTGGCTTTCAATGTGCTGCGCTACCCGATGCCGCCGCTGGCGGTGAAGGGCGTGGAGCCCTGGCACAAGGTGGCGCTGCTGGGCTTGTTTCACCTGGGCGTAATTGCCACCATCGTGTGGGTAATTCTGAGCCTGGTCGATTTTGCGCTGCTGGTGGTGCAGCGCCGGGCCGAGCTAGTGACGGCCCCCAGCAACCGGCGGCTCGACAGCCAGTTTCTGCCTTTTGCCAAAGACCTGATTAAGGTATTCGTGGTCGTGATTGGCCTGCTGGTAGCGCTAGGGCAAGTATTTGGGGTGAATGTGACGGCCCTTATCGGCGGCCTGGGCATTGGGGGGCTAGCGGTGGCTTTTGCCGCCAAGGAAAGCCTGGAAAACCTGCTGGCCTCGTTTACCATCTTCATTGACCAGCCGTTTGGGGTGGGCGACCTTGTGACAGCCGGCTCGGTGAGCGGCACGGTGGAAAAAATTGGCTTTCGAAGCACGCGCCTGCGCACGGCCGAAAAAAGCTACCTCACGGTGCCCAACAAGAGTATGATTGACAAGCCGTTGGATAACCTGAGCCTGCGTACCGCGCGGCGGGTGGGCTTCACGCTGTACTTCGACCAGAAAACGACCAGCGACCAACTGCAAGCCATCATCCGGGAAGCGGTGGAGGCCATGACGACGCACGCGCTCGTGCAGGACGTGCAAATGAAATTCAACTCTATCTCGCCCGCGGGCAAGGAGGTAACGGTACAATACTTTGTGGAAACTACCAGCTACGATGAGTACCTCGATGTGAAGGAAACGCTGAACTACCGCCTCGTGGAGGCCGTCGAGCACCAGGGCGGTAGCTTTGCAACGGCCGCGCCAGCGGCGGCAGCCGCTACGGTCTAAGCTGGCGGCGCGCTTTACGTAAGAAGTATTCTCATGTCCGAAACCCTGTTTTTAACGCCGGGCCAGCCCAAGGCCGCCCGCTACGCCGAGCTGCTCCCGCAAATAGACGCCCTTACCGCCGGCGAAGCTGACCGCACGGCCAACCTAGCCAATACGGCCGCCGCGCTGCGGCAGGCGTTTGGCTTTTTCTGGGTAGGCTTTTATGTGGTGCAGGGCGAGGAGCTGGTGCTAGGGCCATTTCAGGGGCCAATTGCCTGCACGCGGATTCGGCGCGGGCGCGGGGTGTGCGGCACTAGCTGGGCCGAAGCGCGTACCGTGCTGGTGCCCGATGTGGAGGCTTTTCCCGGCCATATTGCGTGCAGCTCCGATTCGAAGTCGGAGATTGTGGTGCCCGTTTTCAAAAACGGGGCAGTAGTGGCCGTGCTCGATGTGGACAGCGACCAGTTGAATGATTTTGACCACGACGACCAGCACGCGCTGGAGCAGCTGATGAAAGTGGCCGGTGGGTGGTTTTAGTAAATCTGAAACAGTATGAGAAAGCCCTGGGGTCTGTTGGCAATCGGCTTGGCTGCCTGTAGCCAGCAGGTAGAAATAGCGCCCGGCGTGGCGCTTACGCAGCAGCACCGCGCCGCCTTCGAGCAGCAGGTGCGGGCGCTGCACGCCGAGCAAGTCTGGGTGTCGGCCACGCCCGCCGGCGGCGGCAGGCCCAACACGGCGGGTATTCTCACGCTGGAGGTTATTAACCCGCAGGTTACGGCCGAGCAGCACCCCGACACCCTGAAGCAGCGCATGCGCAAGCTGGCGCACCTGCTGGTAGTTGACCTGGCTAGCCCAGCCAGCTACCAGGCCGTGAGCGCCCAGGCCATTTTCAAGCGCAGTATACGGTCGCCGCGCGCTACTGTGGGTTCCCAGGCCTTTATTTACCCGCTAGGCAGCCTGCGCTAGCGCTCACTAAGCTCCTGGGTTTGCCGTTACCTTCACCGCATGGATTCTCCTTCCTCTTCTGCTTACACCAACCCTGCCGCCGAGCCGCTCGTGGTAATGGGCGCGGGCCTGGTGGGCACGCTGCTGGCCCTCTACCTCACGCGGCGCGGCCACCCAGTGCACCTCTACGAGCGCCTGCCCGACCCGCGCAAGGCCGGCCTGCGCGAGGCGCGCTCCATCAACCTGGCGCTCTCGGACCGGGGCTGGCGGGGGCTAGCGGGCGTGGGCATTACCGATGATATCCGCAAGGTGGGTATCCCCATGTACCGCCGCGTGATTCACGACCAGCGTGGGCAGCTCACCTACCAACCCTATGGACAGGAAGGCCAGGCCATTTTCTCGGTGAGCCGCGACAGCCTCAACCGCACGCTGCTTGACCTAGTGGAAGCCAAGCCGGAAGTGGAAATCACTTTCGGCCAGAAGCTGACGCAGCTCGACCTGCCCGCCCGCCGCCTGCACCTGCGCGACGTGGCGAGCGGCCGCGAATACGACGTGCCCTACCAACGCCTGTTTGGCGTGGATGGCGCGTGGTCGGCAGTGCGCGGGGCCATGCAGCGGCTCGATAGGGCCGACTACTCGCAGCAGTATCTGGAGTACGGCTATAAGGAGCTAACTATTGCGGCGGGCCCGGGCGGCACCTGGCAGCTCGAAAAAAACGCGCTGCACATCTGGCCACGCGGCAATTACCTGATGATTGCCCTACCCAACCTCGACGGCTCGTTCAATGCTACGCTGTTTTTTCCGTACGAGGGGCCGCTCTCGTTCGACAGCCTGCGCACGCCCGAGGAAGTGGAAAAGTTTTTCGGCGAGGTATTTCCCGATGTAGTGCCGCTGATGCCGGAGCTCGACACCGAGTTTTTTGACCACCCCACGGGCTCGCTCGTCACCATTCGGTGCTGGCCCTGGAGCTACCAAGATTCGGTGCTGCTGCTCGGCGATGCCGCCCATGCCATCGTGCCTTTCTACGGGCAGGGCATGAACGCGGGCTTCGAGGATTGCACCGTGCTCGACCGCTTGCTCGACGAGCTGGGGGAAGAAAACTGGGGCGAGGTGCTCGACCAGTTTGAGCGCCTGCGCAAGCCTAATACCGACGCCATGGCCGAGCTAGCCCTCTACAACTTTGTGGAGATGCGCGACCACGTGGCCAACCCCCGCTTCCTGCTGCAAAAGCGCATTGAAAGCAAAATCGCGGCCCAGTTTCCGGGTCAATGGCTGCCCCTGTACTCGCGCGTTACGTTCTCGCCCGACACGTCGTATGCCGAGGCCTGGGCCGCCGGCCAGCGCCAGGAGGCGATTATGCAGCAGCTAATGCCGCATATCCAAAACGAAAATGACTACGAAGGTGCTGAGGTTCAGGGCTTAGTAGGCAAGCTAGTGGGGTGAGTTTTTTTGCGAACTTGCACAAAGGCAAAACGCCGAGGTTCGCAGTGTCCGTTTAATGGAGCACTGCGAACCTCGGCGTTTTGCCTTTGTGCAACTCTGCGGCAGTACCGCTAGGGGGCTACCGTGATGGTGCGCGTTACCGAGTTGTACGGGCCCGGAATCAGGGTGCCGCTGCTGTCGAGCAGCTCCAGCTTGATGGTAGCCTGGCCGGCAGGCAGGCCTTCCATCATGTAGGGCATCCACTGGTCGAGCATAAACTCGGTGCCGTTGATGGTGGCGCGCACCTTGTTGCCATCGGGGGCTAGGGTCGTATTCACGAGGTAGAAGTCCAGCATAATCTTCTGAGCGTCTTTGCCTTCGTACTTATCCTTGGGGCGGCTGTAGAAGAGGTGCTGACCCTGGAGGTTGAAGTCATTGGCCGGGGCGCCAGCCGCCGGCGTGCCTACCGTGATGGTGCGCAGGTCGTAGGCGCCGCGGTGCTTGAGGCTTTCGTGGTACGAGCGCGAGAGGAAGGACAGCACCACGTGCTGGCCGTCGGCAATCGGCTTGGTAAATTTGGTATCGTAGTGTGCTGTGTAGGGCTGGTTGTCCACGATGTTGTGGATGTGCTGGCCCTTCATCGAGTTGGCCATCTGCATGCTATGCTCACTTTCCGTCATCTTGGTAAGCTGATAGTTGGTGAGGTCATACGAAAACGCCACCTCGCCGCTCGGTACCGACGAGCCCTGAATGGGCGCATTCACACGCATCTGGGCCGTGGGGAATTTGGGCGAGTCGTTGTAGGGTGTAAGCGTGATGCCGCCCTTCGACTGCACCTGGCCCGCGGCGGTGGTAGTGGTGGTGGGGGCGCCAATGGCGTTGGGGCGGTCGGCGGGGCTAGTGGTGGTTTCGGCCTGCTGGCTGGTGCTGCAACTGCCCAGCAGCGCCAAGGCAACCAAAGCCACCGGAGCGCCAACTAAAGTGCGAGAAAAAAGCATGGGGAAGGACAAGAAAGGTGAAAGAGCAAAGGTGAACGGGGGATACGCAAGTAAGTAGCAGAAAGGTTTTTTTGTTACCTTCGCGGGTAGATAACTACTGGTTGCTGCTAGTGGGTGTTGTCGCGGCTGGCTGCTTCTGTAGGGGCTAGCGGTGGGCCACCCGCTACCAGTGGTTACCGGAGCGTAATCAGCAATTCATCAACCACCAACCACTTCCTAACAAGTTATGGCTGAGAACCTGCCTGACCACATTCCCTCGCTCGACCTCGCGGACTTCCGCTCGGGCGACCCCGCCCGCAAAGCCAAGTTCGTGCAAGACCTGGGCGCGGCGTACCAAAGCATTGGCTTCATCGCCCTCAAAAACCACGGCCTCAACGAGGAGCAGACCAAGGACCTGTACGCCGACGTGCAGCAGTTCTTCCAACTGCCCGACCAGGCCAAGCAGAGCTACGAAGTGCCC
>Ga0160429_1000613_pt1 | contig 27551 bp, 19 predicted proteins | sample SolpanmetagenomR_FD_108199 | JGI IMG/M metagenome (GOLD analysis project Ga0160429, IMG submission 108199) | Solar panel surface microbial communities from Lawrence Berkeley National Laboratory, California, USA - R | ecosystem: Engineered > Built environment > Solar panel > Unclassified ... | reverse complement strand
GATACTCTCGACCGAGGCCAAACAGGCCATCTTCGAAAAAAACAGCCTTCAGAAAGTAAATACCGATACCGGTTCGGCCGAGTCGCAAATTGCTTTGTTCACGCACCGCATTCAGCACCTCACTGAGCACCTGAAAGTGAATAAGAAAGACCACAGCACCCGCTTGGGCCTGCTGAAGCTGGTAGGTAAGCGCCGCCGTATGCTGGATTACCTGCAGCACCGCGAAATCAACCGCTACCGCGCGATTATTAAGGAGTTGGGCATCCGTAAGTAAGCCCACCCGCTGAGAGTAGGGAGCCTTCCACGCGAGGGTTCCCTACTCTTTTTTTTGCCCATTGTCTGCCTTGCTTGGACATGAGACGCCCGACATACGCTGCGCCGGCCCAGCTGGCCCCAGGGTAGTTGAAGCGGGGTGCCCGTACAACTTCTCATGTCTCATATCTCGTGTCTCAAGTATAACTCTTCCCAATGCCCGCTCCCCACGCGATTACTAAAACCCTGGCGCTGCCCGACGGCCGCCAGATTTCCATTGAAACCGGCAAGCTGGCCAAGTTTGCCGATGGCGCCGTAGTAGTACGCCTCGGCGATACCATGCTGCTGGCCACCGTGGTGTCGGCCCCCAGCCAGCGCGACGGCGTGGATTTTTTGCCGTTATCAGTTGACTATCAGGAAAAATTCGGCTCGGCCGGTAAGATTCCGGGCTCGTTTCAGCGCCGCGAAGGCCGCCTGAGCGACTACGAAATCCTGGTTTGCCGCCTCGTGGACCGCATTCTGCGGCCCATGTTCCCCAAAGACTACCATTACGAGGTGCAGGTAATGATTACCCTCATCTCGGCTGATAAAGAAGTGCAGCCCGACGCGCTGGCCGCCTTGGCCGCCTCGGCTGCGCTCTCAATTTCGGATATTCCGTTTGCGGGCCCGATTTCAGAAGTACGCGTAGCCCGTATCGACGGTCAGTTTCAAATTAACCCGAAAACTTCGGACTTGGCCCGTGCCGACATGGACTTAATGGTTGGCGCCACTGCCGATTCGGTAGCCATGGTGGAAGGTGCTATGAAGGAAGTGAGCGAGGAAGAGATGGTAGCTGCCATCGCTTTCGGCCACGAAGCCATCAAGGCCCAGTGCCAGCTGCAGAAGGAGCTAGCCGAGGCAGTAGGCCGCACGCCCGAGTCGCAGCCTCGCGAGTATCCAAAATACGAGGAAAACGAAACGTTGAAGCAGCTCATCAGCGAAGGCGTTTACCAGGGTGCCTACGACGTAGCCCGCACTGGCAACACTAGTAAGGGTGGCCGCAAAGAGGGTTTTTCAGCCGTTAAGAAGGCTTTTCTCGATAAGCTTTTAGCTGAGCAGCCCGAACTGGATACTAAGCTTTTCAGCCGTTACTACTCGTCGGCTGAGAAGAAGGCCATCCGCGACATGATGGTGAAAGAGCGCGTACGCCTCGACGGCCGCCAGCTCACCGAAATCCGCCCCATCTGGTCGGAGATTAATTACCTGCCCGGCGCTCATGGCTCGGCTATCTTCACCCGGGGCGAAACCCAGAGCCTGACCACAGCCACGCTCGGTACTAAGCTCGATGAGCAGATTATCGATCAGCCACTGGCTAAGGGTTACTCCAAGTTTATGCTGCACTACAACTTCCCGGGTTTCTCAACCGGTGAAGTGAAGCCAAACCGTGGCGCTGGCCGCCGCGAAATTGGCCACGGTAACTTGGCCTTGCGCTCGCTGCGCCAAGTGTTACCCCCCGACGACGAGAATCCCTATACTATCCGCATCGTGTCGGATATTCTGGAGTCGAACGGCTCTAGTTCGATGGCTACCGTGTGTGCTGGCTCGCTAGCTCTTATGGATGCTGGCGTGAAGATCTCGGCTGCCGTGGCTGGCATCGCCATGGGCCTCGTGCAAGACAAGGAAACTGGCGAGTACGCCGTGCTTTCCGACATCCTAGGCGATGAGGACCACCTCGGCGATATGGACTTTAAAGTAACTGGTACGGAAAAGGGAATCTGTGCTTGCCAGATGGACATCAAAATCCAGGGCTTAAGCAATGAGATTCTAACTGCCGCGCTGCACCAGGCCCGCGAAGGCCGCCTGCACATCCTACGTGAGATGGCCAAGACCATCGCTGCCCCGGCTGCTGAGCTAAAAGCCCACACGCCGCGCTCGCACAAAATGCTGATTGACAAAGAATTCATTGGCGCCATCATCGGGCCGGGTGGTAAGGTTATCCAGCAAATTCAGAAGGATACCAACGCCACGGTTATCATTGAGGAGAAAGACGAAAAAGGCCACGTAAGCATCTACGCCTCTAACCAGACGGATATGCAGGGTGCCATCGACCGCATCCGGGCTATCGCTGCGCAGCCCGAAGTAGGCGAAACCTACAAAGGCAAGGTGCGCAGCATCCAGCCTTACGGCGCTTTTGTGGAGATTATGCCTGGCAAAGACGGCCTGCTGCACATTTCGGAAGTAACCCACGAGCGCATTGCTTCGCTCGAAGGCGTGCTCGAAGTGGGTCAGGAAATCGACGTGAAACTGGTGGATATCGACAAGAAAACCGGTAAGTATCGCCTCTCGCGTAAAGTACTGCTTGAAAAGCAGGCGTAATTTTTGAGTAGGGGATAGGGAATAAGTTAGACGTTAGTAAGCTCAGTGAAAACCCTTCCCTACCCCCTGCTCAATAGCCTAAAAGAACTTTAGCGCGTATAGCCTTGTTGGCCCCGGTTAAATGGGCGTAAGCTCAACCAGTCTGATATCTTCCGATTAACTTATTTAGAATTACCTAGTTAGCGCCGTTACCGATGAGACAGTTAAAAATCAGCAAACAGATTACCAACCGCGAAAGTCAGTCGCTGGATAAGTACCTCCAGGAGATTGGTAAAGTGGACCTGCTGACGCCCGACGAGGAGGTGACGCTGGCGCAGCGCATCCGCGATGGGGACCAGAAAGCCCTCGAAAAACTGACTAAAGCCAACCTGCGTTTTGTAGTGTCGGTGGCAAAACAATATCAAAACCAAGGCCTTAGCCTAGGTGACCTAATTAATGAAGGTAATCTGGGCCTCATTAAAGCAGCTAAGCGCTTTGACGAAACCCGAGGCTTTAAATTTATCTCCTACGCCGTTTGGTGGATTCGTCAGAGTATTCTGCAAGCTTTGGCCGAGCAGAGCCGCATTGTGCGTTTGCCGTTGAACCGTGTAGGTTCGCTGAATAAAATCAGTAAGTCGTTCTCAGAGTTGGAGCAGAAATTTGAGCGTGAGCCCTCGCCTGAAGAGATTGCCGAAGTACTAGAGTTGACTACCTCTGAAGTGGTAGACACTCTGAAGATTTCGGGTCGTCACGTGTCGGTGGATGCTCCCTTTGTGCAAGGCGAAGAAAACCGCTTGCTCGACGTACTCGAAAACGAGGATGAGGAAACGCCGGATTCGGGCCTCATGAACGACTCTTTGCGCAAGGAAGTACAGCGTGCTCTTTCGACTCTTACCAAGCGCGAAGCCGATGTTATTACACTTTACTTCGGATTGAATGGCGAAGCTGCTTTGACTTTAGAGGAGATTGGCGAGAAATTTAATCTGACCCGTGAACGCGTGCGCCAGATCAAAGAAAAGGCTATCCGTCGCCTACGCCACACCTCACGCTCGAAAGCTTTAAAGCCTTATCTGGGCTAAATTTTACGTAAATTTGCTGACTGAAAACCCCGACTGTAAGGTTGGGGTTTTTTGTAGGCTAAGCTTTCGCTTGGCTCACTGGAATCAACTAGAACTATAAAATGGTAAGCTGCGGCTTATCCTGCATATGGAACACATTCATTGCCTGATTATTGGCTCGGGCCCGGCGGGTTACACGGCCGCTATTTATGCCGCTCGGGCGGGCCTGAAACCCGTTATGTACATGGGCTTGCAGCCGGGCGGGCAGCTAACCATTACCAACGATGTGGAGAATTTTCCGGGTTACCCCGATGGGGTGATGGGACCGGAAATGATGGAAGACCTGAAAAAGCAGGCTGAGCGTTTCGGTACCGACATTCGCTATGGTATCGCGACGAAAGTGGACTTTTCGGGCCACCCACACAAAGTGACGATTGACGAGACGATTGAGTTGACGGCTGATTCGGTTATTATCGCGACTAGGGCTTCGGCTAAATGGCTGGGCATCCCATCAGAGGCACGCCTGAATGGCTCGGGTGTATCGGCTTGTGCGGTGTGCGATGGCTTTTTTTACCGCGGCAAGGAAGTAGCTATTGTAGGCGCCGGCGACACCGCTGCCGAAGAGGCCAATTACCTCGCCAACCTGTGCTCGAAGGTGTATATGTTAGTGCGCAAGGACGCCATGCGTGCTTCCAAAATCATGCAGAAGCGGGTGCTCGACAACCCTAAGATTGAAGTGCTGTTTGACACGGCCACCGATGAGATTCTGGGAGAGCATGCTGTAGAAGGTGTACGAGTAAAAAATTTAGTGACACACGAAACACGTGAAATTCCCGTTCACGGGTTCTTCGTGGCAATTGGTCACGAGCCTAACTCCAAGATTTTCCAAGATTACCTGCACCACGATGAGCAAGGTTACTTGAAAACCTTGCCTGGTACGGCCAAAACCAATGTGGATGGCGTGTTTGCCTGCGGCGACGTGCAGGACTACACCTATCGCCAGGCCGTGACGGCAGCTGGCTCGGGCTGTATGGCTGCGCTCGACGCCGAGCGCTACCTGGCTGGCCTGCACGAGTAGGCGCTACTACCCGCTGACTACCCTCGGCGGTGGTTGTTTTTTTAACTCTACAACAGTGGCCTGCGCACCGGGCCACTGTTGCCATTTTGGGCTTCATTTGATTTTCCCCAAGCTATTTTTTCGCCTGCCCGCGCTAGTACTATTCTTTGCCTTCTGGGTGGGGGTAGGGACGCCCGTGCAGGCGCAGCGGCGCAAAAAAACGTCTGTCCCCAAAGCGCGGGCAGGCACGCCCCGCGATTTTTTTCGTATCCGCACGCCTAAAATGCGCTATGTGAAGCCGGATACGACGACTATTATCGAGACGGAGGAGGTGCCCGACGACCGCTCTGACGCTGCCAAGTCGATATTCAACCCGGCCCGCAAACTCAGCATTGTGAGCGAGGATACGACCACGCTCAACGAGGGTGGACAGGAAATTGTGGAGATGTCGGACGAAGTGCTCATCGACTCGTCTTGGGTGAAGGTGGCGGGCTACTATTCCATCTGGGATACGCACAACATCAACCCCTACCGGGTAGATGGCCGCCGTATCCGCGATACGCTCACGCTGAAGCTCGTGGACCCAGCACGCCAGCACTACGCCAAGATGCCGCTGCTCAAAACGCCTATTACTTCGGGCTTTACCTTTCGCTGGGGTCGCTGGCACTTCGGGGTAGATTTGGACCTGGAAACCGGTGATTCGGTGCGTGCCGCCTTCGATGGCGTTATCCGTATTAGTAAGTGGGATGGCGGTGGCTATGGCAATTATCTGCTTGTGCGCCACTACAATGGCCTTGAAACCTTGTATGGTCACTTGAGCAAGGCGCTGGTGCCGGTAGGCACCTTTGTGCGGGCCGGACAGGTAATTGGGCTAGGCGGCAACACAGGCCGTAGTACTGGCTCACACCTGCACTTTGAAGTGCGTTACGAGGGTAATCCTATCAACCCGACCTACGTGTATGATTTTCCCGATTATAAGCTGCGGGGTGAAACGTTCACCATCACGTCAGCGCTGTTCAACTACTACAGCCAAGCGCTGCACCGGGGTAGCCGTAGCCACAGTAAAGGCGAACCCACAGCGGCTCGCCAGGTAGCAAGCCACAAGATTCGGCAAGGCGATACGCTCTCCGAAATCGCTGACCGCTACGGTGTGCGAGTGAGCACGCTTAAACGGCTTAATCCCAGCCTGCGCGGCAAGCTGCAGCCCGGTAAAAATTTACGTGTCAAATAAATCTGTATATTCAGTGATTAAGGTAGATATTTTAGCCCTGGGCGCCCACCCCGATGATGTGGAGATGTCGTGCTCAGGCACGCTGCTAGCTGCCGTGGCGGCGGGCAAAAAGGTGGGCATCGTAGACTTTACACGCGGCGAGCTAGGCACGCGCGGCACGCCCGAGATTCGAGCTGCCGAGTCGGCTGCGGCGAGCAAGATTTTACAGCTTAGTGTGCGCGAAAACCTGGGGTTGCCCGATGGTTTTTTCAAGAATGACCGAGAACACCAGTTGCCGCTCATCGCGGCCATCCGGCGCTACCAGCCCGAAATCGTGCTCTGCAACGCCACCTCCGACCGGCATCCCGACCATGGGCGCGGTGCGCAACTAGCTACCGACGCTTGCTTCTTGAGCGGCCTGCGTATGATAGAAACGCTGGGCGAAGATGGCCAGCCGCAAGCGCCGTGGCGGCCCAAGCATGTGTACCACTACATTCAGGACCGCCAAATTCCGGCCGATTTTGTGGTAGATATCACGCCCTATTGGGCTGGCAAGTGGGCAAGTATTAATGCCTACGGCACGCAGTTTTTCAACGCCAACGCCGACCCAACGGCGCCGCAAACCTACCTGTCTGGCCAAACGTTTGCACACTTTATGGAGGCACGGGCGCGCGAGTTTGGCCACCTTATCGGGACTGAGTTCGGCGAAGGCTACACGGTGCAACGGCCAGTTGGGGTAAAGGAGTTGGGCGACCTGATATAAGAAGGAATAAAAAAGAAGGTTCTACTCATCCGGCGCCCGCTCGCCGGATGAGTAGAACCTTCTTTTTTATTCAGTACTCGGCCAGCTTTACACTGTGGCTCGCTTTGGCGCCGCCTAATTTGCCAGCACTAGGTCGGGTAGGGCCTCCGATTCTTCGCGCACCAAGTCGTGGGTGGAGGGGGTAGGCTTAATGGTGAGGGGCACCTTCTCGACGGCCACATCGCTAGTATCGAGACCAAAAAGCTGCTGGTCGGAGATAGCGAGGTGATTGATGAAGAAGTAGCCATTCAGGATAAAGCGCTCTCGGAAGCTCAAGTCATTGTCGTGGCTCAGTACTTTTTCGAGCACCACGAAGCGGAAGTCGCCGGGCATGTTGTACCTAGCCAGCGAGTCGTAGCGTGAGGTTATGCCCAACTCGCCTTGCGCGCTCATCTGCTCCAGCACGCGGCGGAAGAGCAGATTGAGGCGCGGCTGCACCCGAAAACCTAGTTTGAAGTTGATTTTGTAGGCCACGCCAGGTACCAGTTCTTCCACCGAGTAGCGGGTCGAGTAGGGGTCGGTGGCAATGCTCATGTTGATAAACCAATAGCGGTCGGCGCGTTTGGGCTGCTTGCGCAGGATAGAATACAGGATTTCATTTTCCAACTCGCCAGGCTTTTTGCTGTGGGTGAGGTACACGAGATTGCTGGCGTACTTGGCCACCGACTCGTCCTGACTCAGCTCGAGCAGCGTGGGTTTGGTGCTGGCCACGGGCACGAGGCTGAGCAGGCGGTTCTTGATTTCGCGGCCTCGGTAGCCTACGTACATCATCGTGATGAGGCCCCACTCGAATACTAGGATGCCCAGCCGGTTGAGCAGCTTGGTAATGTTGGCGATAAGAAACGAGAGCTCGACCGTGAGAAACACCAGCATCAACAAGCCCACCACCGGGATGGCCCAGTGCTTGACGCCGCGTAGGTATTGCATCAGCAGCAGGCTGGTCATGAGCATGGCCAGCGTGATGCTGAAGCCATAGGCGGCCGTCATGGCTTCGGAGGTCTGGAAGTGTAGCTGCACGCACACACAGCCAAACCACAGCAGCCAGTTGATGCTGGGCACGTAAATCTGCCCGCGCTGGTCGGTCGGGAACAGTACCCGCACCTTAGGCCAGAAGCGGAGGCTAACGGCTTCGGAGATAAGCGTGTAAGAACCCGAGATGAGCGCCTGCGACGCAATGATGGTGGCCATCGTGGCCAGGATGATGAGCGGTACGAGCGCCCACTGCGGCGCAATCATGAAAAACGGATTCTGGTTCGGGGCCAGCGCGTGGCCCACGTGGCCCATCGTCCAGGCAGCTTGGCCCAGGTAGTTGAGCACGAGCGCTGTCTTTACAAAAATCCAGGACGTGCGGATATTCTGGCGGCCGCAGTGGCCTAGGTCGGAGTAGAGCGCCTCGGCCCCAGTGGTGCACAAAAATACCGCGCCCAGCAGCCAGAAACCTTTCGGGTATTCGGTGAGCAGCCGAATGGCGTAGAGCGGATTGAGCGCCGCCAACACCCCGGGATAATGTAGAATCTGGGCTACGCCGAGCGCGCCAATTACCGAAAACCACACCAGCATAATCGGTCCGAACGCCGCGCCAACCACCTTGGTGCCAAACTGCTGAAAGGCAAACAGCAGCGTGATGATGACGATAACCGTGATGACAATTGTTTCCTGATTGAGGGTGGGGTAAAGAATTTTCAGGCCCTCAATGGCCGACGACACCGAGATGGGCGGCGTGATAATGCCATCGGCCAGCAGCGTGCCCGCCCCGATGATGGCCGGAAACAGCAGCCACTTGCCCCGGTTTTTGACCAGTGAAAAGAGCGAGAAGATGCCACCTTCGCCGTGGTTATCGGCTTCCAGCGTGAGCAGAATGTATTTGATGGTGGTCTGGAGCGTGAGCGTCCAAAACACGGCCGATACGCCGCCGTAGACTAGCAACTCACTCACTGGCCGGTCGCCGATGATGGTTTGGAAGACGTAGAGCGGCGAGGTGCCGATATCGCCGAAGATGATGCCGAGTGTGACCAGCAACCCCGCCGCCGACACGCGGCGCAGGTGAATATTGTCGTCGGTAGGTAGGGCCGAGGAGGTTGACATTTGAGAACTTGTGAATTAGTAATTAGGAATTTGCTGGGTTAGCCGGCTATGGGCAGGGTGAAATAGAAGGTGCTGCCTGCGCCGGCCGTGCTTTCCACGCCCAGCGTGCCGCCCTGGCTGACGATGAACTCGCGGGAGATGCTCAGGCCCAGGCCGGTGCCGGGGTCGTTAGGAACGCCGGAGGGGGTAGGGGCGGGGCCTTGGGCAAAGCGCTTAAAAATGCGCTGCTGGTCTTCGGGCGCAATACCGGGGCCGTGGTCTTGCACTTGCACACGCACTGCGCGGCCGTCGGGGGTAGGGGCCGCACGGAGGCCGATGCTGCCCTGCTCGGGCGAGTAGTGCACCGCATTCACAAGCAGATTAAGGAGCACCCAGGCCGTTTTTTCGAGGTCGGCGTGGATGAGCGGCAGGTCGGTGGGCAGGTCGAGGGCCAGCGTGAGTTGGTGGGCGCGTAGCTGCAATTGGAGCGGCGCAGTGGCAGCGGCCACGAGGTCGGCCACGGCCAGCGGGCGCGGGCTCAGGGCAATGCCCTGGCCCACATCGAGGCGTGCCACGGTCAGCAGCTCGCCCACGAGGCGCAGTAAGCGCTGGTTTTCTTCCTTGATGGTACCCACGATATCCTGCTGCTCGGCGTTGAGGCCGCCCACGCGCGGGTCGTGCAAGAGCTTGAGATTGAAATTGATGCTGGAAAGCGGCGTCTTTAGCTCGTGCGACACGGTGGCCAGAAAATCTGACTTGGTTTGGTCGAGTTGGCGGAAGGCCGACACGTTGCGCAGCGCCAGCACCGTGCCCACGGCCTCCATCTGGTCGCGCGCCTCGTTGAAGGCCACCGCCTCGTGCACCGACAGCTGGTAGTGGGCCGGCGCGCCATCGGCTCCCACCACCGCCAGCGGCTGCGGGCCGGCCGGGCGCTGGCCCACCGGCAGCAGCGCCGGGGCCAGTAGCTGGGCAAAAATTGTATTTTCCTGAGCCAACTCAGCGGCCGGGCGGCCGAGCAGCTGGCTTTCGGACCGGCCTAGCAGGGTGCAGGCGGCGGGGTTAGCCACAAGCAGGCGGCGGCTGGGGTCAAGTAGCAAAACCGGCTCGCTGAGGGTTTGAACGAGGCCGCTGGTGCGGTTGCGCTCGGTCACGACTTCGGCCAGGCTATGGCTGCGAATGTCCTGCACGTGCACCAGCAGGCGGTTGAAGGCAGCCGTCACCTGGCCTACCTCGTCGGTGCTTTCGATCGGCACGGTGGCCGCGAAGTTGGTGCGCGTAGCGTAGTCAAGGCTAGCTGCCAGCTTGCGCAAGCCGCCTACGGCCGCCTGCGGCACGCTGCCCACCAGCATCAGGCCCACCAGCGCACTCAGAATGCTGAAGAGCAGTAGGTAGTTTTTGGCTTGGGCGGCGGTGCGCATAGCCTGGCCGTTTTTGCGAGCCAGGGCCGTCAGGTTGAGGGCCACCACGCTGTGCGTAAGTTGGCGCAGTCGCGCTTGGGCGGCGGTCGGCGCCGGGCCAGGGTAGGCAGCCAGCTCTTGAGCAAGGCTATCGACGAGGCGGCGCTCGCCGGGCTCGGTTACATTGTTGGCCTCGCGGGCCAGCAGGGTGTGCAGTTGGCCCAGCGCGGGCGCGGCGGTGGGCTCGGTGGCTAGCGCATCCAGCGCTTGCAGCATGCCCTGGCCCAGCTGCACCGAATAAAAGTTATCCTGCAACACGGCCCGGTTGGCCCGGTCGAGGCGGCCCAGTGTGGCATAGGCATAAAAGCCGATGCCCAGCAGCAGCCCTAGCATAGCCAGAAACCCCAGGGTGATTTTAGTGTGCAAACGCATAAGCAAAGCTGGAAGCGCCGCTGGTGCGGTGCCGGTGAGCTAGCGTCTGCGAATGGCGGGCCGGGGTGGGGTAGGGCGAGGTTTTTAAGCGGTCATCTTTTGATAGTCAGTATTATAAATTGCTGTTAAAAAGAACGGCCCATCGGTAGCTAGCTACCGAGTGGGTCATTTTGACCCGGTGGCTGGGTCAGAATGAGCTGTTCTGCAACTCCCCAACCGTCGCCGAAAACACCTGCCTGCAACATCATTCCAGCTGGCCGGTCTCATGCTTAGATGCGCAACTTGCCTACTTCTTCCGTTACTGACCAGCAGCTGGTGGCGCAGGTGCTGGGCGGAAATACGGCGGCTTTTGGGCAGCTTGTGCAGCGTACGGAAGGGCTAGTCACGCAGGTAGTTTTCAAGATGATTCGGCATCCTGCCGACCGCCCTGATATCGCGCAGGAGGTCTATCTGAAGGTTTTTAAGAACCTGGCCGGGTTCAAGTTTCAAGCGAAACTATCCACCTGGGTCGGTCAAATTACCTACAATACCTGCCTGCATTACTTAGAAAAGAAGCAGCTGGTGCTAGTAGACCCCGCCGAGCCCGCGCCCGACGACGCAGCCGAGGAAGGCCGCCGCGCCCCACCCGCGCTGGTTGCCGGTCCAGATTCTGACCCTGAGACGGCCCTTTTTGGCCAAGACCTGACTGGTATTCTGGGCACGGCCATCGAGCAGCTGCCTCCGCTCTACCGCACGTTAATTTCCTTGTACCACCAGCAAGAATTGAGCTATGAGGAAATTGCCCAGATAACTTCCTTGCCCGACGGCACTGTGAAAAACTACCTCTTTCGAGCGCGCAAGCTGTTGAAGCAGCAGCTACTGGCCCGCTACCAACGCGACGACTTATGACGAGCTCCCATCTTTCCGAACGCGCGCTGCAAGAAGCAGCAGACTCCGCTGCCCAGCTGCCAGCCCCCGAGGCGGCGCATTTGCGTAGCTGTTCCGTGTGCCAGCGTGAGGTGGCTGCCTATCGGCAGCTATTTGCGGCGGCGGCCCAGGTGCCGCCGCTGGCTTTTTCTTTTGACCTCACGGCCGCTGTTTTGGCCCAATTGCCTAGGCCCAAGCCTGCTTTCGCGTGGGTGCTTAGCGGGGTAGCCGCCCTCGTGCTGGGAGTAGTGGTGGCGTTCATGGCGCTGTTTGGGGGCGTTTTGCGGCAGCTTTTCCAAGACTTATCTACCGGGCTGGGGGTAGGGCTGGTAGTTGTGGCTAGCTTTCTCGTAGCCGGGCAATGCCTAGAATTGCTGGCCCGGTACCGCCGACAAATGCGCCTACTGACTTTTTCGTAATTTCCTGCAACACGAACGGCTGCGGCCGGTCTCATCCGGTACTACCCCCGGCTCGACCCATGAAAAGTTTTTTGCTGCTCCTGCTCTGCTGCCTGACTACCTGGGGAGCTTCGGCCCAAAGTGCGCTAGCATCGGCCCTTGATACCAATGCGCTGGAATTTGCCCGGCGGGTCGTCTTTCCCAGCTTTGCGCTTTCTCTGCTCTGCTACTTCGTTATAGCCGCCATAAGAATGGTGCTGAACTACCTGCTCAAGCGGCAAATTATCGCGACCGGCGTCTCCGAAAGCGTGGTCGAGCGCCTGCTGCCCGGCCCGCAGGACGAGCGCAGCAAAGTCGTAAAATGGATTTCGCTGCTCTTGAGCACGGGTGCGGGGCTTGCGGTGTGCAGCTGGTATTTGCCCCTGGGGCTGCACTGGGTTATCGTGCTGCTATTCAGCACGGCGCTCGGCTTTCTGGCCTACTATCTCTTCCTGCATCGCCAGGCGAAATAATCCTTATACAGCACCTAGCCTGCCCTAGCATTTGGCGGCATGCGCGACTGCTAGGGTAGCGGTTGAGCGGAAGAGGTTGTTCCTGCTACTGCGCCATTTTTCTGTCACCTAATCCCCAACTTCTGATGAATCAGCCGGTACACGTAGCTCAGTTTACTGGGTATTGCAAGCTAGCTTGCATTGCAATAATTATTGCTTTTCAGTTAGTTGAAAATAAAGCAAAGGCAAGTGCTCAGATGCTCAAGCAGTTTTCTGCGCGCTTGCTGGTCGTGTGCCTAGGTAGGCAGCGGCTTGCGTGGCTCGGGTTACTGCTGAGTAGCTTGTTGCCCGGCAGGCTATCGGCGCAGACTTTGGGTGAAGTGTCCGGCACGCTGCTCGACCAACGTACGCACCAACCGCTGCCTTTTGCCAACGTGTTGCTGCGGCGGCTGCCCGACTCGGCTGTGGTGGCCAATACCCAAACTGCACAAAGTGGCACCTTCACGTTGGCCGGTCTCCCGCTGGGTCACTACCTGCTGCGGGCCGAGGCGCTGGCCTACCGGCCCGCCGGCCGGCTCGCCACGCTGGGCGCTACTACCCCGGTAGTGCGCCTGGGCGAGTGGCTAGTGGCTCCAGCGGCCTTGCAGCTTGGCGGCGTGGTCGTGCAGGGCGAAAAGGCGGCCCTCATTGATGACCTAGATAAAAAAATCATCAACGTGAGTAAAGACCTAAACAGCGCGGGCGGTACGGCGGCCGATGTGCTGCAAAAAGTGCCTTCTGTGGCCGTAGATGAGAACGGGCAAGTCAGCCTGCGCGGCAATTCGGGCGTCACGCTTTACCTCGATGGCAAGCCCGCACCTAGTAATCTGCGCCTGGACCAGCTACCCGCCAGCCGCCTCGAAACCATTGAAGTCATTACCACTCCGGGGGCCCGGTACTCGGCCCAGGGTGCGGGCGGTATCATCAACCTGGTGCAGAAAAAGCCGGCTAAGGACGGCTGGAACGGCGATGCGCTGCTTACCCTAGGCACCCGGGATAAATACACGGCATCCCTCAATCTGAACCGCAAAGTCGGTAAAGCTAACTTCTATGGGGGAGCTGATGGGTCGGACAATCACTTCCGTGGTAGCTCGTCTTTGCAGCAGGTGGCCACGGTGGACGGTCGCACCACCCGCACCGACCAAACGGGCACCAGCACGCGCTCCCAAACCACCTACGGTGGGCGCTTGGGCGTTGACTACGCGCTCAGTGACCAACAGCGCCTTAGCTTATATACGCAGTTCTATAAACAGGATTACCAGACTACGCAGGACTTTACGACCCTACTTACCCGCGACCCCGACCCGGCCATTGCCCTACACAACCAAAACCTGGGAACCGACAACCTCTACAACGGCCGCCTCTCGGGCAATTACCGCCGCACCTGGGCCGCCCAGCCTGGCCGCGAGCTCACGGCCAGCGCGACCTACACCCTGGATGGCGGCACCGTAACCACCGAGCAGCGCGTGCTCGACGGGCCAGCCAGCTACGCCCGGCAGGCGCGTCGGCAGCTGCTCGACGTGACCATCCAGATGCCTTCGGCGCAGGTAGACTACGTGCATCCGCTGGATGAAAAGCGCCGTTGGGGCGCGGGCTTGAAAACTGATGTGCTCGTATCGCCCGGCTCGGCAGACTATGCGGTGCAACCTACGGCCGGAACCGAATTCGTGCCGCAGGCCGCGGGCTCGTATCGCTACCACTACCGGCAGGTTATTCCGCAAGCCTACGGCACGTACCAGCACAAGGCCGGCCCCTGGGACTACCAGGCGGGCCTGCGGGCCGAGTATACCGGGCTGCAAGCCCAGGTGCAGCCCACTGGCTCGGCTAGCCAAGGCATTTTTAACCTGTTTCCGTCGGCCACGGTGGCGCGCACGCTGCCCCACGACCAGCGCCTACAGCTCAGCTACGCGCGCCGCCTGAACCGGCCCAATTTTCTGCAAATCATTGCCTTGCCCATCTATTCCGATGCGCGCAACTACGTGGTCGGCAACCCCGACCTCCGCCCCGAGTACGTGCACGTAGCGGAACTGGGCCACCAGGTAAACTGGAAATCCACCACGCTCAGCACCACGCTTTTCGGGCGCTTTACCGACCAAGCCATTCAGAGCTTGCGCACGATTGACACGCTAGCGACCCGCCTCAGCGGCCAGCCCGATTTTATTGCCCGCACCAGCTACGCCAACTTTGGCCGCACGGCCAGCTACGGGCTAGAGCTCTCGCTGACGCAGTCCGTGGCCACGTGGTGGAAAATTGTTGCCAACGGCTCCTTCTACCGCAGCCAGGTGACCAGCTACACCGGCGATGGCACCCGCGCCAATTTCACCGGCACCGCGTATTTGCTGAATACATTTAGCCCAACCAAGACCTTAGCCATCCAGCTCAGCGGTAACTACCGCGCTCCGCTGGTGGTGCCGCAGGGTCGCCTGCTGGCCGTGTACGGCGTCGATGTGGCATTGCGCCAGCGCCTGCTCCACGACCGAGCGGCGCTCACGCTACGCGTGAGCGACCTCTTCAACACGCGCCGCCAGTACACGCAGCTTGGGGCCACCGGCCTCACCGCCGACCTGCAAACCAAGTATGAAACGCGCGTGGGCTACCTAGGCTTTACGTGGTTTTTGGGCAGCAACAAGCCCGCCAGCACCCCCGACAACCAGCCGGAAGGCGACACGGGTGGCTTTGGTGGGTAGAGCTTAGCTAGTTAAATCGGGGTAGCAAGCCTACCCCTTTCTTCCGGTAAAAAGTAAACGCTTAGGTTGGGGCACCTGGTGGCGCTGGCATGCGTTGCGCTACCTCATTCCGCCATTAGCTTTCCCTACCCAGCCCAAATTCCTCGATTTTGCGGTACAGCGTTTTCACGCCGATGCCGAGCTGGCGGGCGGCCTCCATCTTGTTGCCGCCGGTTTCGCGCAGCACTTGCCCAATGTGGCGGCCCTCCACGGCGCGCAGGCTGCGGTCGGCGGGGTCGGGGGGGGTAGGGGCGGGCAGGTGCTGAAACTCGGGTGGCAGGTCGTCGAGGGTCAGCGGTTGGTTGTCGAAGGCCAGAATGGCGGCGCGTTCGAGCACGTTTTTCAGCTCGCGCACATTGCCTGGCCAGGGGTAGCGGGCTAGCCGGACCAGTGTCTCGGGCTCGAAGCCGGGCAGCCGCTTGCGCAGCTTGGCCGCAAATACTTGCAGGAAGTGCTGGGCCAGCGGGGCCACATCGTCGGCCCGGGCGCTGAGCGGCGGCACGGCTAGTTCAAACACCGAGAGGCGGTAGTATAAGTCGGGCCGAAAGTGGCCGTCGGCGGCCTCCTGGCGCAGGTTGCGGTTGGTGGCCGCAATGAGGCGCACGTTCACCTTCGTGGGCTTGGTGTCACCGAGTTTGGTAAACTCCTGGGTTTCGAGTACCCGCAAGAACTTAGCCTGCACGGCCAGCTCCAATTCCCCGATTTCATCTAGAAAGAGCGTGCCGCCGCTGGCTTCTTCCAGCAAGCCCTTCTTATCGGCCAGCGCCCCGGTAAAGGCGCCTTTGCGATAGCCAAACAGCTCCGACTCTAGCAAATCCTTCGGGAAAGCGCTGCAATTGACGGCCACAAACGGCTTGCCCCGCCGCTGGCTAGCCTGGTGAATGGCTTGGGCAAACAGTTCCTTGCCCGCGCCGGTAGGGCCTTCGAGCAGCACCGTGCTATCGGTGGGCGCCACGCGCTCGGCTAGCGCCTTGGCCTTGGCCAGTGCAGCCGACTGCCCAATCATGGCCGTGAACGTGTACTGCTGGCCCACCTGCTTTTCCAGCTCGGCCACGCGGCGGCGTAGCTGGGCTTTTTCTACGGCGCGGGCCACCACCACCACCAGCTGGTCGTCGGAGTCACCTTTAGTAAGGTAGTCAAAGGCGCCTTGCTTCATGGCCTGCACGCCGTCGGCCACGGTGCCGTAGGCGGTGAGCAGGATGATTTCGGCCAGCGGCGCGGCGGCCTGGTAGCGCGGCAGCAGCGCCACGCCGTTGCCATCGGGCAGCTTCACATCGGAGAGAATAACCACGATTTCGTCGGCGTGCTCGGCGAGGGTTTGCAGGCCGCGCCGGGCGTCGGGCGCCTGCAACACGGCATAGCCTTCTAGCTCCAGCACCCTAGCCAGCACCTGGCGCAGGCGGTTTTCATCGTCGATGAGCAAAAGTTTGGGCTGGGGCATGGGGTAGGGGCGTAGGATGCGAAGGTCGGGCCGAAAGCGCCGGTCTGCGGCCAGTGCTTGACGACTTGGTGTGGCGGGGCCGAAAGCTTTACGGAACAAAATGGAAAGTTTTCCGTTTCTTTAGGAAATATTTCCTGTTTTTTTCTAGGAAGTCAATTCATAGCTGCTCGTATGCCTGCTACCGCCATCCACGTGCCCAGCGCCTATCCGGCTGCCCTCGCCAGCCTGGCCGCGGCCACCACCGATTCTTTTGCCCTCGTGCGGGAGGCCCACACTGGTGTGCCCGCCAAGGTAGCTTTTGGCGTGGCTACGTTGTTGCAGCTCAGCCCCGAAGAGTTGGCCGACTTGCTGCACACTACCACCAAAACCCTGCGCACTTACCGCGATGCCAACAAACGCCTCGCTCCGGCAGCCAGCGAGCAGGTGCTCAAGCTGCTGGCCCTGGCCCGGCAGGGCGCCGAGGTATTTGGTGAGGCGGCGGCCTTCCGCCGCTGGCTGGGCAAGCCTGCCTACGGCCTCGACAACCAGCCTCCGCTGGCTCTGCTCCAAACGAGCGGCGGTATCGACCTGGTGGCCGAAGAAGTAAGCCGCATTGCCTATGGCGACTTCGCCTAGCGCGCTGCTTAATACAAAAAATACGTGGAAATTTACCGCATCTGCCTGGCGAAATATGCCGGTGAGTTGGTGGCTTCCGGCAACCCCGGCCGCTGGAATCTGCGCGGGCAGTTCGTGATTTACGCGGCTGGCAGCCGGGCGCTAGCCTGCCTCGAAAACGTGGTGCACCGCAGCGGCGAAGGGCTGAATCATCTCTTCAAAGTCATCAGAATAAACGTACCCGATGAGCTTCTAGTAGAAGAATTAACCTTGGCCGATCTGCCGTCTAACTGGCAGTCAACGAGTGCCTATGCTCGTTGCCAGCCCCTGGGGGCCGACTGGTACCGCCGGCAGGGGGCGGCCGTGCTGCGGGTGCCTTCGTCCATCATCGCCCATGAGCATAACTACGTGCTCAATACCCGCCACCCCGACTTTGGGCAGGTGCGCATTGTGGGCCACGAAGACTTCGCCTTCGACCCGCGCATCAAGGCGCCGGAGCCGGGGTAGGAACGGGTAGGCCCCCTGTGCTGTTAGGGGGCGTTGACCGGAAAAGGCTACCTTCGTAGCCTAGCGTTGTCTTCGCTAGTTCCTTTTTTATTCCTTATGGCTGTTGCCCCTACTGCCTATATCCCAACAGCCGAGCCGGTATCGCACCACGTGCGCGCCCGCCAGCTGCTTAAGGCCCACCCCGAGGTGAAGCGCCTTATGACCCGCAACGCCACCACGGCCCTTATCACGGCGGGCTGCGTAGCCCTGCAAGTGGCCATGACGTACCTGCTGCATGGGCACGCCTGGTATTGGTCGCTGCTAGCTTCTTACGTGCTCGGCGCCTTTGTGTGCCACACCTTGTTTGTAATTGTGCACGAGGCCACGCACAACCTGGTTTTTAAGGGACAGTGGGCCAACGCGGCCGTGGGCATCGCGGCCAACCTGCCGATGGTACTTCCGACGGCCATGAGCTTTCGCAAGTACCACCTCAAGCACCACTCGGCGCTGGGGCACTTTGAGCACGACGCCGACCTACCCGACCACTACGAAGCCAAACTCATTCAGCACTACGCCATTGGCAAGGCTATCTGGCTATTCTTCTTCCCAATTTTTCAACTCGTACGCACCTTCCGCTGCCGTAGCGTAGTGCCATTTGATAAGTATATCGCCGCCAACTGGGCCGCGCAAGTCGCCTTCAACTTGGGCATGTACCTGTGGCTGGGGCCGTCGGCTTTCCTGTATTTGTTCTTCAGTTTCTGGTTTTCGGTGAGCCTGCATCCGGTGGGCGCCCGCTGGATTCAGGAGCACTACCTTGTACTGAACCCCGAGCAGGAAACCACGTCGTACTACGGCCGTCTCAACGGTGTGCACCTCAACATCGGCTACCACAACGAGCACCACGACCTGCCCGGCGTGCCCTGGAATAAGCTGCCCGAGCTGCGTAAGCTTGCCCCCGAGTTCTACGAGCCGCTCGAACACCACACCAGCTACACCAAAGTGCTGTTACGCTTCCTTTTCGACCAGGAAATTTCGCTCTACTCGCGCCTCGTGCGCGGCGAGCACGCCGAGAGCAAGGTGCCACCCCTGGTGCCAGTAGCCAAGTAGTTGCTACTGGCTTCTCAGTAATCAGCCTGCCTACTTAGTGGGCAACCCCCTACCCCCCTATTCCGCCTAACCAGGTGGGGTAGGGGGCTTTTTTTGGCTGGTTTTAAAGACTAGGCCCACCGCTAAAACTAAGTTTCTTCTCAATTACACAATCGTTAATGTGTGCGGTTAAGCACTCAGGATAATATTTTTTTGGTTGGAATAGTGTTGCAAAAGCGTGCCGCAATCGTTTGCAATAGATCTTTTGGTTGGGTCTTACCTTCAATGGAAATTTTCTTTTTGTTAATTCTTGAAACGGAGGCTAATATTGTCTACTGATTTGATGCGACATCATAGTAGCCGCGCACTTGCAAGCCGGTTTGGTAAGTGATGGCGTTTTTTTTAGTCAGCTCACACAATCGATTGTGTGCGTATCACCTAGGTAGTATTCACTTTTCCCACCCAATTCCTTCTCACGTATGAGAAAGTCAGTACCCAAGATGGGGCGGCTCCTGGTGCCCGCCGCTCTCAGTTGCCTTCCCTTACAGCCCCTGCTGGCTCACAGCCTGGCTACTACCGAAACAACTCACCTAGCCTTGGCCGCTGGTCCCGTTAGCGGCCGCATCGTAGATGAAAAGGGGGTAGGCCTACCTGGCGTCAACGTGCTCGTGAAAGGTACCAATGTGGGCACCGCCACCAATGCTGATGGCCGCTACACCATCGACGCGCCGGCTGGTGCCACGCTGGTGTTTTCCTACATTGGCTACGCCAGCCAGGAAGTAGTAGTGGGCGACCGGGCCACGGTAGACGTGGCCTTAGCTCCCGATAGCCGCTCGCTAAGCGATGTAGTAGTAGTAGGCTACCTGGCTCAAGACCGCCAAAACGTGAGTAGCGCCGTAGCAGCAGTCGACGTGAAAGAGGTTACCAAGCAGCCGGTACCCACTATTACGCAGGCTATCCAGGGTCAGGTAGCAGGGGTGCAGGTAACTGGCTCGGGTGGGCCAGGCGATGCGCCAGTTATCGTTATTCGGGGCCCAGGCAGCGCAGGTAATAGCAACAGCGCGCCACTTTATGTGATTGATGGCCTCTGGACTGATAATATTCGGGACTTGAACCCGAATGACGTTGCTACATTCAACGTCCTGAAGGATGCGTCCTCAACGGCTATTTACGGTGCTCGTGGAGCCAACGGTGTAGTGCAGATAACCACGAAGCGAGGTAAAGCTGGTGTTCCTACCATCGGCATCAATGCTTATGCTGGAATAGATAATGTTTCGAAGCGTTATCAGTTGACTAATGCCAGCCAATGGGCTGACCGAGCAGTGCAGGCGTACGCCAATGCGGGTATTAACCCGCTTACCCCAGGCCAGAATAGCTTGGCAGGCGCCGTGAAAGGTCCGGGTGGCGCCTTTAATCCTGCTGTCGATACCGATTGGCAAAAAGAGTTTTTCCAAACTGGCCGGGTAGAGAACTACAACGTAAATTTCTCAGGTGGCACAACCGGTGAAAATGCTGGGAGCAACTACCTGATTTCGGGGGAGTACTTCCACCAGCAAGGCATCGTGAAGGGCCCTGACTTCAAGCGCTACAGCCTGCGCCTTAACTCAGGTATGACAAAGGGGCGATTCCGCTTCCAAGAGAATGCTCAATTGACGCACTTGAATGAGATATTGCTGAATGGCCTGCCATTCATCGATGTGCTCACGATGCTGCCTAGCATTCCCGTGTATGACCCGAACAACCTAGGCGGCTTTGGCACGGGCTCGACTACGCTCAACACCTTTGCTACCAACCCCATTGGAGCCCAGCAGCTACTGCGCCGCACGCAGTCAGATAATCGCTTGGCAGGCAACATCACGATTGATTATTCCATCTTCGACTTCCTGACCTATCGGCTGAACTTGGCCATGGATGGCCACACTTATAGCAATGCCGACGCTCAGCAGCTAGGTATTCTGCGTCAGAATACGCAGATAAATACCTCGTCGCTGAGTGAGTATCAAGGATACGACGTGTTTCTGATGGCCGAGAACACGCTGACTTTCAATAAGACATTCGGTGACCACCACATAAATGTGCTGGGCGGCTACTCGGAGCGATATACGAATTTCCATAATACCAGCGCTCAGACGCAAGGCTTTACATCGAATCCACAGTATTATTTCCAGCTTAGCGCTGGCCAAACGGTAGGCGTCGTAACGGGTACTGAAGGTCTTATTACTAATCGCTCGTACTTCTCGCAGGCTACCTACGATTACAAGAATCGCTACTTGGTGTCGGGCAGCTTCCGGCGCGATGGCTCGTCGCGCTTCGTTGAGGAAAACCGTTACGGTAATTTCGGCGCGGGCTCGTTGGGCTACCGTATCAGCGAGGAGGAGTTCTTTAAGAACGCCGTACCGGCTATAAATAACTTGAAGGTGCGTGCCAGTTACGGCATCATTGGTAATGATCAATTGACGGGCGATTATTACGGAGCCTATCTACCTACCCCCAACATTAATCAGAACGTGAACTACGTGCTGGGTAGCGGCCAGGTAATCACCAACGGTCGCTCACAGACGGTGCTGGCCAGCCCGGGCTTGCAGTGGGAGGAGCGGCATACAAAGGATGTTGGTCTAGATGCTGCTTTCCTGAACAATCACTTAACGCTGACTGCTGATTACTACATCTCGGAGACGCGCAAGGCGCTGGCACCAGTAGTAGTGCCCATCTACACCGGCAACTTTGGTCCAGTATTCCAAAATGCTGGTAACATCGAAAACCGGGGCTTCGAGTTGGCGCTGGGCTACCAGAACATTACCAAGAGTGGCTTTAGCTACAGCATCAATGGCAACCTGACCACACTACGGAACCGCGTATTGGCGCTGCCAAACGAAGGCCAGACGCTGGTAGACGGCCAGCTTTTGACTAGCTCAAGCGTGGGTACCTCACTAGGTCAGTTTTTCCTGATTCCGATGGCAGGCATCTTCCAGTCGCAAGATGAAGTGGCCAACTACAAAAACTCGGCTGGCACGGTCATTCAACCCTACGCCTCGGCTGGCGACGTGAAGTACACCGATACCAATGGGGACGGCAAAATTGACAACAGCGACCGCATACACATAGGATCGGCTTTCCCTACCCTGCAATATGGCCTGAACATGAGCTTCGGCTACAAAGGCTTTGACTTATCCATCTTTGCTCAGGGTGTGAGTGGCAACAAGATTTATAATAATGCGAAGGTGGCCCTCGAAAGCTATACTGGCCCGAACAACTACGAGTTGAACGTGCAGCCCTGGACGCCCGACAACCGCTCAAACTCGGTGCCGCGCCTGTTGCAAGGCGGTAGCGCCAACCCCAACCTTGCCCTGGCTGCCTCGCAAAACTCGCTTTACAACACCACGCGCTGGCTTGAAGATGGTGCTTACCTCCGCCTGAAAAACGTGCAGCTAGGCTACACCTTTGGCAAAAATTTGTTAGGCTGGGCACCTGCTATCGGCAGCCTGCGTGTATACGTAACGGGCCGCAATATCGTGACCTTCACTAAGTACTCGGGCTATGACCCAGAGATTACGGGTACGGGTTATTTCGGCCGCGGCATTGACAACAGCGCCTACCCCAACGTGCGCACCTTCACTGGAGGTATTCAGGCCACTTTCTAAGAGTTGTTGGTGGGTGCGGCCAGCAGCTGCACCCACAATCACCCGCCATTACGTGCTTCTTTTATGAAATCCCACAAAATATTTACCCTTTTGCTGGCCGGCAGCCTGCTGGGTGCTACTAGCTGCAAAAAAGACTTGCTGGAGCAAACCAATCCCAATACGCTTTCGGTGTCGCAGTTCTGGCTTACGGCCGATGATGCTAACCGCGGCATCATTGCCTGCTACTCGGGGGTGCAGCAATACGCCTGCTATGGTCACTCGTGGCAGTTTATTACGGCGCGCTCCGATGAGTCGTACAGCCAGAGCCCTTTTGTAGAGCTGGCCGTATTTACGCGCTTTATTCAGGCTAATAACAACTTTTTCATCTCGGCTTTTGCCTGGAATGATTATTACCGTACTATCTACCGCACCAACCAGGCGCTGAACCACATTCCGAGCATCACGATGGATGCTACGCTGAAGGCGCAGTATGTGGCCGAGGCGCGCTTTGTGCGGGCGCTGATGTACTTTGACATGGCTTCGTTTTTCGGCAATATTCCGCTGATTATCGAAGAGCCAACCGTTACTACGCGCGTCAAACAGGTAACTCAGGCTGAGGTAGAAGCCCAGGTAATTACCGACTTGTTGGCGGCCATTCCGGACCTGCCGGTGACCTACGCTGCCTCCGACCTAGGCCGTGCCACCAAAGGTGCTGCGCAGGCCTTGCTGGCCAAGATGTACATGCAGCAGCACAAGTACCAGGAAGCTTCGACGCTATTTGCGGGGATTATCTCCTCAAATAAGTATTCACTGACGCCCAACTACCTCGACAACTTCTTAGAAACTACCGAGAACAACAGCGAGTCGGTATTCGAAGTGCAGTACACGGGTACGCCACTCGATGTAGGCCAGGGCCAAGACAATGCATCCGCTTCAGAGGGGTATGACCGACCAAACTTCTTTGGTCCGCCCGTTTACTCGTATTCCGACGTGCAGCCTCGCCAGTGGCTCACGGCCGCCTACACCGACTCGACGGTAGCCTTTGCTCCCGGCAGCACCAAGAAGCACCTAATTGACCCGCGGCGCGATGTTTCAATTATTAGCTCGCTAAATCCTGACCGCTTTTATGGCAAAACCTTCACGGAGCTAGGCTACAACCCTAGCCAGCAATACTGGCGCAAGTACCTGAATGACCGCACCCGCACCTCGCCCGAAAACTTCACATCAGGCATCAACTTCCGCGTTATTCGTTACGCCGATGTGCTTCTGCTGCAAGCCGAAGCGCTAAACGAGCTTGGGCAGACGGCCGCGGCCGTGCCGCTCGTCAACCAGGTGCGCCTGCGCGTGGGCTTGTCCCCGATAGTAGCCGCTAGCTACAACCAAACTAGCCTGCGCCTCTACATGCGCGATGAGCGCGCCCGCGAACTAGCGGGTGAAGGCCAGCGCTGGTTTGATATCAACCGCTGGGGCTTGCTTGACAATCAAGCTGGCTTGAACTACCTGATTGCCCGAGACCCCGATTTTACCAACTTCGTGCTGGGCAAATCGAAGTTGCTGCCCATTCCGCAGACTGATATCGACCTCGACGCGAATATCAAGCAGAACCCTGGCTATTAACTAGGCAACATTGGCCGCTACCCCCCTCTTTGAGGCGGAGTGGCGGCCAATGATGTGTACTGCCCACCTTCTCCCACCCAGTTTATGCTAATTTCTGTACTCTTGCGTGCCCGGTGCTTGGCTTGGGTGGTGCTGCTAGTGAGTTGGCTGGTTACGCCAGCCTACGCGCTGCAAGGCGCCCTTGGCATCCACGACCCGTCTACGATTATCAAAAGCGGTACTAAATACTGGGTGTTTGGCACCGGCGATGGCATTGCCTGCAAGTCCTCCACCGACCTTATCAACTGGACCGACGTGCGCTCGGTGTACACCAAAACGGCCTACCCCAGCTGGATTAATGGGAAAGTGCCGGGCTTCGCGGGTACCTTTTGGGCGCCCGAGTGCAAGTTTATGAATGGGAAGTATTACTTATACTACTCGTGCTCCACGTTTGGCTCCAAGGTGTCGGCTATTGGGCTGGCCACCAACCCCACGCTCGACCCCGCCGACCCCGCTTACAAGTGGACCGACCAGGGCGAGGTGCTTTCGAGCAATGCCACCAGCGTAGCCAACGCCATCGACCCCGCGGTGTATACCGATGCCAGCAACAACCTCTGGTTTATCTACGGCTCGTACTTCGGCGGCATCCGCATCACGCAGCTCGACGCTACCACCGGCAAGCCGCTCAACGTGGCCAACCAGTTTACGGTGGCAAATGGGGGCGTGGAGGCCGCGTACGTGGCTTACAATAGCGGCTACTACTACCTGTTTGTGAACCGTGGCACGTGCTGCAACGGCGTAAGCAGCACCTACTACATCCAGGTGGGGCGCTCGGCCAGCCCTACTGGCCCATTCCTTGACCAGGCGGGCCAGGACTTGAACGCCAACGGTGGCACTACGCTGCTGAGCCGCGAAGGCCGCTTTGTTGGGCCAGGCCATGCTGGCGTCTTTGCGGAGAATGGTGTCACGTATTTCAGCCACCACTACTACGACGGCTACGACAACGGCGCGCCCAAGCTAGGCCTAGCCAAGCTGACGTGGGGCACCACCGGCTGGCCCACCGTAAGCCGCGACTGGCTACCGGCCGGCCGCTACACCATCACCAACCAAAACAGCGGCCTCGTGTGGGATGCCTGGGGCTGCACCGGTGTATCGGGCCAGATGGTGAGTCAGGGCACGGCCAGTGGCCTCACCTGCCAGCAGTGGGACATGACGCCGGTAGGAGCGGGGGCGTATAAAATTACCAGCGCGCTTGGTGGCCTTGCCGTAGATGTTATCAACTGCCTGCCCGACGCGGGCACCAAGCTCCAGCTCTTCGCTGCCAACGGCCTCGTGTGCCAGCAATACGTCCTCGAACGGGCTAGCAACGGGGACTATATCTTCACTTCGGCTACTGGCAATAATGTGGTAGAAGTACCCAACTGTTCGACCACGCCTGGCCAACAGCTAGGGCTGTGGTACTACAACGGCTTTGGTTGCCAGCGCTGGACCCCCACGCTGGTAAATACTACGCTGGCTGCTGCCACGCCGCAGCGTTTGCGCGAGGTGGCTATCTACCCGGTGCCGGCTCCGGCGGGCAGCTTTACGGTAGAATTGGGTACCTCAATAGGGGTAGGGGCTACTACAGTCGAGGTTTTTACGTTGCTGGGCCAACCGGTATATCGCCAGCAGTTTGGAGGGCAGCAAACCAAGCTAGCTGTGACTGCGAGCCTGCCCGCGGGCAGCTACTTGGTGCAAATACGCCGCGAAGGGGGCATATTTACGCAAAAAGTGCACGTTCTTTAATTTCCCAGCCCACTCCATGCCTATTTCCCCACGCCTTGGCTTGCTTGCCGCCGGTTTGAGCAGCACGCTGTTACTAGCTGCTTGCTCCTCTAATTCTACCACCAGCCAGGAAACGGCTACCTCTTCGGCGCCTGCCGACTCGACTGCTTCCGGCACCAGTGCTTCCTCCATGCCTACCCCCACTTCCTTCGGTAAGACTGCCGATGGCCAAGAAATACAGCTTTTCACCCTCACCAATAAGAACGGTGTAAAGGCCAGCATCAGCACCTTCGGCGGCACGCTCACGAGCCTGCTCGTGCCCGATAAGGAGGGTAAGCTGAGCAACGTTATCCTGGGTTTTGACAACGTGAGCGGCTACCTCAGCCCCGAGTTTAAGAAGTCCAACCCGTACTTCGGCGCGCTCATCGGGCGCTATGGCAACCGCATTGCCAAAGGCAAATTCACCATCGACGGTAAGCCCTACCAGGTTGGCCTCAACAACAATGGCAACTCGCTGCATGGCGGCACCGTGGGCTTCAACCAGAAGGTGTGGACTGCCAAGCCTGGCACCTCCGCCGATGGCCAGACGCTGACCCTGACCTACCTGAGCAAGGATGGGGAGGAAGGCTACCCCGGCAACCTGAACGTGACGGTGACCTACACCCTCACCGAGGCCAACGCCCTCAAAATAGACTACTCGGCCACTACCGACAAGGCTACCCCCGTCAACCTTACCAACCACGCGTACTTCAACTTGGCCCAGGGGCAGAGCAAGGACGTGCTGGCCCACCAGGTTACGATCCCGGCCGACCGCTATACAGTGGTCGATGCCAGCCTCATCCCAACCGGTGAGTTGAAGGCGGTGAAGGGTACCCCCTTCGACTTTACTACTCCCCACGCTATCGGCGAGCGCATCGCGCAGGTGCCCGGCGGCTACGACCACAACTGGGTGCTAAACCAGGCCACTGGCCAGCACAGCGCCGCCACCGTGTACGAGCCCACCACGGGCCGCACCATGGAAGTAACCACCGACGAGCCCGGCGTGCAGTTTTACACCGGCAACTTCCTCGATGGTTCTTTGACGGGCAAAGGGGGGGTAGTGTACGGCAAGCACGCCGGCTTCTGCCTCGAAACCCAGCACTTCCCCGACTCGCCTAATCAGGCTAAGTTCCCGAGCACCATCCTGAAGCCGGGCCAAACCTACCACACCACCACTAGCTACACGTTTGGGGTGCGGAAGTAATTTTTTGATGTGAGGAATGTGAGAAATAGGAAAGTGTGCTGCTAGTAGCCCGCTACGGTTACCAGCGTTGTTACAGTCTTTCCGTTTCTCACATTCTACTCATTTTCACATTTTCACATTATAACATCGTGCCAGACCAAAACGCCTCCCCGGCCTACGTTATCGGCCTCGACTACGGCACCGACTCGGTGCGGGCGCTGCTCGTCGATGCCCGCACCGGGGCCGAAGTCGCGCAAGCCGTGCATTACTACCCTCGCTGGAAGCAGGGCAAGTACTGCAACCCCGCCAAAAACTGCTTTCGCCAGCACCCGCTCGACCACCTAGAAGGACTCGAAGCCACCGTGCGCGAAGTGGCTACGAAAGTACCCGCCGAGCAAATCCTGGGTCTCGCTATCGACACCACCGGCAGCACGCCCGGCCCCGTGAATGAGCAGGGCCAACTATTGGGTATGCTGCCCGAGTTTGCCGAGAACCCCAACGCACTGTTTGTGCTTTGGAAAGACCACACTGCGCTGGCCGAGGCCGCCGAAATCAACCACAAAGCCCGCACCTGGG
>Ga0160429_1000612_pt1 | contig 27668 bp, 32 predicted proteins | sample SolpanmetagenomR_FD_108199 | JGI IMG/M metagenome (GOLD analysis project Ga0160429, IMG submission 108199) | Solar panel surface microbial communities from Lawrence Berkeley National Laboratory, California, USA - R | ecosystem: Engineered > Built environment > Solar panel > Unclassified ... | reverse complement strand
TCCCACTGCTATGCTGGCAGGTAGACCGGTGAATGCGGCGAGTATGCTCTGCACTGTGATTGCGACGCAGAGGTACACCACGTTGGCGCGCCGTACCCCGAGTTTATCTGACACGAAACCCAGCGAGAGACGACCTGCTGCTTGACCGCCCCAGAACGCGGAGGAAGAGAGGCTGGAGAGGTAGGGTGAGGCGTGTCGCGAGCGGGACATGAAGGAGACGATCCAGCCCGAGATTGCGGTTTCGGTGCCGACGTAGGCGAGGAAGTAGAGGGAGGAGAGGAGGATAATGGGGTGGGAGAGGAGGTCTTTTGTGCTTGGTGTTGTTGGTGGTGCAGGTAGCGGTGTAGAGGTAATGCTGGATGGAGGTGCCTTGGTATCGTCGGAAGAAGGATCTTGAGCATGATAACGTTCTGCGTTCTCGTACCGGAATGCGGTTGGCAGAAGAACGAGCTCGAGTGCAGACATTGCAGCCTGAGAGACAACTCTAAGTTAGCAAAACAAGAAATGAAAAGTCTTGATTCCTCACACTCGACGACCAATACAATCCATCATGCTCATCATAAGTGTTGATATCACTCACCAATACCCAAAACCAACTATACCACTCCCCTCCACCCACATCACCACCACCACCTCGACCCCTCTCCCTCGCCAACATCAACCCAGCAACAACCGGTCCAACCCCGGCCCCCGCCGAAAAACTCCCATGCAACAACCCACTAACCGTATTCGCATTCCCCATCGCCCCCGCCCACGCACACCAACTCCCATCCAACCACGCACTCCCCAACCCTACGCCCGCAAACGCCAATAGCAGCAGCGGAAACGGCGGATGTAACGCCAACACCACAGCCGACACTAAATGCAGCACGGGCGCTGCACACGCGATGCCCCGTTGTCCGAAACGAGTGTGAATAAGTGCGTTGGATGAGGCGGCGAGGATGTAGCCGGCGGGACCGACGAGGAAGATGAGTGAGACGCTGAGGTCGGAGAGGGCGTAGTAAGCTTCGATGTGGGGGAGCATTACGCCGATTGAGGAGACGAAACTTTAGGGGGTGGGTGTTAGATTGAGAGAACGAGGAGAGAGGCAGTGGAATGAACTTGCAGGCCGGTTGTGATGAAGGAGAACATTGCTGCTGAAATTCGCGTTGCAAGGGCTGTGGATGGCCCTTTGTGAGCTTGAGAGGACGTGTGGTCATCGTTTTGGAGAAGTGGTGAGGACTCTGAGTGATTATTCATTTCGCCGGAGCACAATGGATAGAGTCACAGAGCGGCTTAAGTCGCACGATTGCAGATGGCGTCTTTACAGAATAAAATCTGCATGCATTCTCAAACTTTTGCAAATAATGTAGGTTGTCACTCGGTTCAAGTATTTCATGTCGCGAGAAGACGTTATGAAGGAGTCGGCGTAAGACGTCCGCTATTTTTATGGAGGGTGGATGACGGGGAATACCGGCCTACATTCGAAATATAGCCATTAGCCACTGGGGAACACGACGATGGAAAGTGGCCTAGGTTAGGAATTGACAGTGCTTGACATGACATGGGAACCTAGACGAGCGCCGTGAACGAGGCATGACACGTTGTGGGGAGCAGAAGTTGAATCCTATTCTGAGCATTTAGTGGATGAAACACTTAAGCTACTGACTGCTGCGAAAGCTCTTAGAGACTACTAGTTACTTCTAATAGCCGCTGGGGTATATTCGTACACGGTCCAGTGACGACGAACACACCATCCCATCAATCAAATGTCTTCTTCACTCCCGTAGCCTCAGCAATGGCACCAGTCCTATACCTCGTCTCCGCATCTCCGACATTGGGTTCCCTCCTCGGCGCATCCTCTCCGGTCCTTCCTCTCCTTCTACCAGGATCCGTTGGCGCACCAGGTTGGATATCTCTCGCTGGACCTCGACCCGGCTTCTTACCCATCTTCCGAGCATTCTGAACGGCGCCGTCATTGACTTCCTCAATATCAGGCACATCAGCATTTCGATCATTCTCTCTCGCTGATGCTGCGTCCTTGCCAAACCGCTTGCGATACCTTGTCGAAGCGTCCTCTGCAAATTCACAACGCAACGTCCGTCCCAACAAGCGGTTGACGAACCATTTGCGTGTTCGTACTTTCTTGGCCTTCTTTGGTTTCTTCTGCTTCTTCTTTTCTGCAGAATCACTGTCATCAGAATCAGCGTTTGCATCGCCTTCACTCTTTGCCTCATCGGAAGCACTTTCTTCGTCGTCACTAATCCCAGGTTCAGCAACTCTCAACCATCCTCTCACGGCAGCCTCAGCAGCTTCGATCTCCACAAATCTGATCCAAGCATATCCCTTGCATTTCCCCGTGTCTTCAAAAGTAGCCATATGCACATCCTCGATCGTACCACATTTGCCAAAAAGCTCCTGCAAATCTTCCTTCGTAACTGCAAAGTCCAAGTTTCCCACAAACACACGCTTGCTCGGTGCTCCTACAACACCTTCCAACGCTGCTTTTGTCCGACCTGTAGCCGCATTACCTGCAGTTTGTCCTCCGGCTTCATCTGACTTGCTCTTTTCGGGTCGTCCAGCATAGGATCTGGCATCTTTGATCAACACTTTGCGTCCGCCAATAGCCGTCTCGCTTAGCGCCATTGCCGCATCCATGGCTGCCTTGGTGGTAAAGTCAACGTATGCAAATCCTTTGTTCTGCGGCTTCACCTGCGTACGCGTCGCAGTGGCATTATGCGGCACAGGCATATGTATCCTCGTAATCGCCGCATGCGAGATACCCTCCCCAGCAGTAAGGAATTCCCTCAGCGAAACTGGATTGGCCGCAAAGGGTAGATTGCCAATCCAGACTCCGTATTCAGAGCGCTTGCTCTCACCGGCGCCTGCTGTCGTCTTCTTCGGTCTGGTATCGTCAAGGTCGGAATCGTCTTCTGCTTGGATTGCCGCGTTGGTGAGTGATGTGGCTGTGGGTATTGCGGGCTTGCCCTTTTTCAGTCGACGGAGAGCTTTTCTGGATGGTGGTTCCGGGGCGGCGACATCGACCTCGATCTCATCGGGGAGTGCTTCGCGCTTGCGCTTCTTGCTGGAAGGTGGTGGAGAGGATCTTGTGTCTGCTGTGACTTCTTGTGGTGGTGAGTCTTCGGGATTTACTTTAGTTGGCTTTTTGCTCTTTTTGATCTTTGGGGGTGCAGACTCGACTAGAGTCTCTGTGTTGGACGACATAGCTTGTAAGATACAGTAGGACAGTATGGTTGTCTTCTAGAGCTTGAGGAAATGTTAATGTTAATGTTTTTTGGCGAAGCACGTGTGTCGGACTCAGCCCCGTTACGGTCAAAAAACCCTATTGTGTTTCGCTAAGTGTTTGAGATATTTGTCACGTGATGTAACATGTCGTCCTGCAGTCTTGCTGCGAATTATATCAAGAGTTGTTGCCAGCGTGCGTCATCATGAGATTCAGCCCAGGATATTCAGCTTATGTGCCTTGTATTGTTATCCTCATTTCTAAACGCTACGAAGAAAGTCATTATTGCACTTGAGAAAGCCGGGCCTCCTGCACATTGTCCTTGTACTACACACAAAGAAGCCAACGTCTTAGCGTTGTGATAATGAAATCATGCTGAAGAGCGAATGCACTACTTTCAATTCTACCGCTGCAAGAAATTGTGCCTAGAAACCTTTCTGGAAAGATTCCCGGCAGCAACCTGCGACACCTTACGCTGAAACAGCCCAGAACAATCAGGCTACGGACTATACGTCCCTCAGTCGTAGCAAACTGTGTAACCTTCTGTGATCTTCGTCGACTAACACAAGTTTTTGGATGCTGGACCACGTCCTCTAAAATTCTTACAGCTTCATCTTGATTTCCACTTTTCCATACACATCTGGCGAGGAGATGTTCACAGGCTAATCGTCGAGGATCTTCTTGCTTAAGGTTATGTCTCCTGATCGCGACTACATGTTTGAGCATGCTGAGTGCCTGGCCGATATTTCCCGAATCGTAGTAGAACCCAGCTAAGTCATGTTCGAAAAACAATCGACGCAAGTTGTCTTCTTCCAGTGATTATTTACAGATCTTCACAACGTTCTCCAGAATGTTGATCGCTATTTCGTGGCGCCCCACCTCGAAATATATGAGACTGAGACTGTGCTGAGCATCTAATCGTTTAGGATCGTCTTGTGCGAGGGTCGCCTCGATTACTCTTACCACTTCTTGCATAATTGCTATGGCTTCTAAGTTCCTCCCCGCTTAATGATATGCAAGTGCTAATGCATATTCTGCTCCAATTCGAATAAAATGGTCTTCAGTCCAATTTTGCTGTGCAATTTTCACGGCGGCTTGCAACATCGTTATGGCTTCGGACAACTGGCCATTAATTCTATATGCGAAAGCAAGCCTTTGTTGGCAGTACATCCGGTCATTATGTTCTTCTGCGCGTTTTTGGACCATGATCTACTGCAACAAGACTCTTGCCAATGCTCAGATGGTCCCACACGAGATCGACTTGTGATTCTACCAGATTGTGGTCGTCTTCGGCCAGTGATTGCTGTTTGATGGCGACCACGTTCTCCATCAGCACCATCCCAGCGTCTTTGTTGTTCTGGCGTCTCATACACGTGCCAACCAGTCCATAGATCAAGAGCCAGTCTGAGTCTACGACGCCCTTGCTCAAATTTAGATGACACAATAAATTCTCTGTCAGATTGGCTAGAGTATTGATCTCCTCGAGTTCATCTAATACCTTGCCGCATTGGAGCAAGCCTCGAACAATTTCACGTCGCGGGTCATACTTGAATGCTTTACTCGTGTTTATTGTAACGATTGCTAACAAATGTGGTAGGAGTGCACTTCGATATTGCCACCAGAACGGTTGGTCGTAGCATGACACGCTGACCACGCAAAGAGCCGAAAAGCAGGCGCTCTGCAGCTCCAGTGGCTCCTGTCAGTCTTTCGCCCATACATGCGTCAATGGATGCATGGAGATACTCTTCTTACCTTCTTCATCTCTATAACTTACTTCATCTCTATAACTCTCTTCATCTCTGTCACTTTCTTCATCTCTATCATTTCCTTCATCTTCACCACTTTCTTCATCTCCATCACCTTCTTCATCGCTATCACTTTCTTCATCTCTGTCGCCCTCTTCATCTCTATCTCTATCACATTCTTCATCTCTGTCACCTTCTTCATCTATGGAAACCAAGGCGAATGATATCAGCAGATTTAGAGCTTCGTATAGCCGAAAGGAGTCCCATTCACTAGTTCCGACATCAACCTGCAACGCTGATGGCAGGTGAGATACGTGCCATAGCGACAGGCGTTCAGTATCGTCATTCTGCTTTTCCGTCTGGCGTTTCACATCTTGAGCTCGTTGCCAGGCTCGTTCAAAGATTTCGACTGGTAAACGACTCTGTCCGAGCATCGCAAGAACAGAAAGTAACTGCAACGCATCACTTGCTGCCTCAGTGTCCTCTCTTGCAAGCGCCTTTGCAGAAACTTCGAACGTTGCGTACACGTCGCGATATCTTGACTGGACTTGAGAGGGTTGAAAGCTTAGCAAACGCTTGCGCTGTTTCTCGAACACACGGGGATAACTCGCAAGAGAGCAAAACCCACGTGAGACATAAGTTCCAGCTTGAATCAGTGCAAGAGGATGTGATCCCAGCAGCTTTGCAACGATCTGAGCGTCTATCAAGCTCTTCTTGCGTTCACTTGGAGTAACTCTCGCGACTTTTAGGAGCAGCTCTGTTGCTTCACCTTCTGCGAGCTCATCGAGAGCTATAGTGCAATTCTCAGTGCTATAGATTGCACACTCCTTATTTCGAGATGTTATGATTACTGCTCCATATTTTCGGCTTGGAATATGCTTCTGGTAGTCTTCCTTCGGGTCATCTGCATTGTCGAGGATCAGCAGCCAAGGATGCTTCACAGTCGTCAGGGGAAGGCTGGATGCGGAGGTGCCCAATCAGCTTGCTATTTCGTGAAAGCCGGTTGTTGCTTGTTCGGTGGAACTGACGTCTACCCAGAATATTCCCCAGAACAGTTCCCACACACGGTCAGCAACTTGAAGACAAAGCTCGCTCTTCCCTTGACCGTCCATGCCATGTATCACGATACGGCACTGTTCCTGGCCTCCATTGTTCTCTGCTGCATTTCTCAGTTTCTCCCTCAAGCGCTAGCAGAATGTCATCTCGACCAGTAAAGTACGGGTGCTCTGGCCGGACTATGTTCCAATGCAAATTGCCCGTTGGCAGCGTAGCTGCCTCGATGGGTGTGATAGTTGACGTGTAGTGATTGTGGATAACTTGATCGCCACATATGAAAACATCTTCATAATGAGCTTGAGCTTGATCATTAAGTATATGATGTTGATAGCGATTATCGTTGAATTGAAGGACTTGCTGAATTGCCTCCAGCATCGGTCGGTCTATGTGAGCGGACGCCTCACGAATGACTTGCAACTGCGTTTCGTCACCAGAGTCCGTAATCTGTTCAAGGTCTTGAACACATAGTGTTTGTGTCGCTGAAATGGCAAGAAACAACTCGACGAGCTTATCAACAAGGTTCGAAATGGTTTTGATCAAGTCGTCAAAGTGCTGTTTGTCGTACAAGGCCCATTGGAGCTTCTTACCAAGCCGTGTTTTCTTCTGGCGGGTTAGGACGAGCTGGGCCACCTTATCGCAAAGTTGTGCGATATTGTCATCTGGTCCTGGCTGCTTGTCCTTCGGGTCATGGCTGACTGTATATTTTCTCGAAATCACTTCGGCCTCGTTGAGGTGTTAATGATAGTGGCGAGGACAGGGCGGATGAGCCCTTCCTTGGACGCAGAATAGTCATGTTCTATGTCCACCGCTTAACCCCATCGTATCAGCTTTAGTTGAACCAGACGAAACTCAAGATCGGCCGTCTGGTAGTCTTTGCTGAAGTGGCGTCCAAGCTGAACGCGGTCGAAAGTACTCACGCATGTATCGAAGAGTGTTACGAGTCCAACCAGTCCGAGCGCGCCAATAGCTAAATCTGCCATTGGACAAACTTTCCAGAAAGCTCTAGATGCGACGACGACTGTGTATAAACAAAACAGAAAAGGAAGCAAGGTGAGCAGATGAATGAAGGCCTAACAGTACAGCGAGCAGCGAGCAGCAAGCTGCAAGTCCAGCTGTGGTTCGACTAGCTCACGTACTCTGAAAACGACGACAAGTATGTATGAGCCGAAAAGGAAAGAAGAAAGTTGACCAGAAGGCAGACAGAAAGACAGTACAGCGAGCAGCAAGGCGCAGCGCCAGCTATTGTTGAGTAGCTAGCGTACTGTAAGCAGCGGCTGATAGCCATCATGCAGGGTCAGGCATGCAGGGTCACGCGCTACTATGTGACTTGAAGAGCCACAATCATTATCATATGATCAATCACTTATCTTCGTGGATCTTTGCTTTCTGCTGTCTTGAATTGAAGGTTGAAGGTTGTCGCTTGTTTTGTTCTTGCAGTCGAACTTCGGGCAGGAACGCAGAGGGCAAGCGCAATCGAACATTCACAAACGCTCATCATGTGAACTACCAGGTAGTTTTTCACTCCTTTCAGTCATAGGTCTGTGGATTTCTTGATAATGCTAGCTATACAGAACGACATCCTTGCCACTTCTCTCTCATCCATCAGAGCCAAGGTCTATCCATGACCAGTGCTATCCTTTCCCAAACGCCAATGCAAATTTTGCCAATCATGCAATCCAGTTCCCACTAATCAAACATCATCACACATTCACCTGTCATACCCAGCACCTCTTTGCCATGGGCTGGCAGTCTGGCTCCTGTTTGGTGCCAGGTTGTTGTTCTGGTTCATGAAGCTGACCTGACTGTTGTTGCTCCTCACTGAGTTTTCACGGATGTATGGTGCTCCACCATAGCCCACCTTAGGACTGTGAAGCATCTCCTTGTTGTATGGCTCGTTGATAGCGCTGTATCCACTGCCGTTATGAGGCGTGTCGGCATTCCATGAGCTTTGGTAGCTCTCGTCATCGCCTTCTTGCTTGTAGCCGAGCTTGTTCTCACCACGGGCAGTTGCTCCTAGAGCATCCAATTCGGTGGTAAAGCGAGTTTGAGACTTGATAAACGAGCCACGGTCGTCACGCATAGGTTGGTATCGAACATCAGGGTTCTTCTGGAAGATGGCGTACAAAGTCGCAATCAATACCATGAGGACCAGGATGAGCGCGAATGCGGCGTTAAGAATGAAGAAAATGACACCCATGACACCAACGACAAGACCCTATGGATTAATATTAGCATCGAACTTAAGGAAAGCCTAGGAATGAAAGAATTTACAGGTACGCCAAAGATATCAGTAAAGAAGAGCAGGAATATGCAGCTGACAAAGTTGACCGAAGAAATAGCAATGTTGAAAGCATTCGTCTTTTTGTCCATGTAAGGACGGACCACGCAGAGACCGATAAGAAGAGCAGCCTCGAGGACGAGGAATGCAATGGCTTGTGTGATGCCGCTGTTCTGAGCAAGGGCGACGAAGAGACCCTTGGTGACAATGTAGAGAAGAGCAGGAATGATCCACCAGTACGTTGTTGCCTTAAATTGTACGTAGAGGAAACCCCACTTGTGAAGACACTCTGGATCGGAGTAGAGTATATAAGCTGGGTTCTTGTGCTGGTGAATCGAGCGACGGGCAAGAAGCCATACTCTGAAGCAAGCCCAGATGAGCATGATGAGCATGGTGAAGACAGTGACAACAGCAAGTGCCATCTCTCCAGCCGAGTCCTGCTTGGTAAGCTCCCAAAACCCGAGGACAACCATCTGAGGTAAACCAATAAGAACAAGACGGAAGATGATGCCACGGAGTGTTGTAACGAAACCGTTGCGGAATTCCTGAAACTTGTCGCTCTTCAACTTGCCGCTACGGACAAAGGCTTCGAGGCCGAATTTGAAAAGCAAGAGACCGAGAATGACAACACCGAAGAAAATGACCAGGAAGATGTAGCCAGTCATGAAAATGTCGCTCAGTTCGATATCCGCCCGGAATCCAACACGCTCAATTCCTCTGACAGTAAGAAGTTTGCCGCTGTAGTCTGTTGCAGATTGTCTCTTGACGATCTGGCTGGTGGCGCGTCTGACAAATGAACTGGCTGTCTTGCCAACAGAAGTACTCGCGAGGTGGATTAATGGGTTGTGCACAGCTTGTTGTGCAGCACGAGAAATGTAATGAAGAGCGCCAAGGTCACGCTTCTGAACATTGACGGAAGTGGTTGAGAGAGAGGATAGAATTGTTGAAGGTGTACCACCAGTAGCTTGCAGGTACCAAGTCGCAATAGACTGAATGAAACCTAGTTTGATGATACCCATACTCCACTGGAAGTTTTGCGTCCATGCAGAAGCAATTGGAGGAAGGTGAACAGCAGTCATGCCGAAGAAAGCCTGAGACTGAAAGAAGCCAAATAGAGACATGGCATTGGCAGCAATGTGAGAGGCAGCATTCGAGTGACCAAGCCCAGAGACGATAGCGGAAACGAGTAGAGCGAGGACCGCGACAGCGCCAGTAGACCAACCAACACCTTTCTGATACACCGTCTTTCCATTGGATAGATCAGCTTGCACACACGCAAGCTGCTCACCAGTTTGAGAGTTGTAGATCTTGACTGTGACAACACCATCCAAATCCGGAATAGAGTAGGCAATACCTAAGTTAGAAATTAGCAATTTCTAATGTCAATGCGTTCATACAAGTGCTCACCTGGAATCTGGCTGGTAACATCTGATGGAATCTCGACGTTACTTTGAATGACAATATCGCTTCCAGTAGACAAAGGACATAGACCCTCCAAATTCAGGGAACAAGGATCCAGTGTCTTCTTGATAGCATCATAACCATATGCGGCGACATCAATCTCTGCAGTAACGTAGCCAGAGATGGTAGATATTGCTACAATGTTGAACTCTAAACTGCCATTGCCAGGGAAAAAAGTGACATCAAAGAGAGAAGCCGTAAAGCCGGAGTTTACTTGGCAGGATTGTAGTGCTTCTGATTCAATGAGGTTGACTGCGGATGTTGTTGATGTGAAGGCGAGTAGACTGAGGAGAGGAGTGAGCAATGCTTTCCAAGAGAAGAGCATGATGTGTGGTTGATTAGCACTCCTTTCGTGGAGGCTGTGTTTGTTTGTGTATTGCGTTGTTGTCTAGTCGAAGCAGTAGATGCTGACGTCGTGAAATCGGAAGTAGTATACGGTGTAGGGAATTGTGATGTAGCGACGGCGACCCAATGGCTATGAGGAGCCAATGATGTGCGAAACGAGTGAGACGAGTGGAAGATTGAGTCTTCCAAGGAGAGTGGCGACTGGGCGTCTATTGTGGGGAGGTGACGACGGCGCGTTGGTGATACGACTTGCACAGTGTGTCGAATGGAGTGGCGTGTAGTATGGTAAGATGGGACGTGGAGGGATGTGGTTGTTGATGAGAAGAATCGGAGAGCCAAGGACTTTGGACTTGACGACGACGACAAGACTTTGCGTAAGTCGTCAGCGCAGGGAACAGACCTTGCCGGGATCGACAAATAGAGCGAAGGGCGATGAAAAAGGGGCTTTTCGTTGTTGTCGCCTCGCTCGAAATAGCGACGTTGAAAGCTGGGGAGGCGCAGTCTTGGTCTCTACGACGTAATTATTGTCATTCGCTCGTTGCTATAGCCCGGCGGAATTCGTCCTCTTGATGTTGTGTGATGACGGTCGTGCAAAAAGAAGCGATTTCTCTATCTATGTCGAGAATTCAGGCATCCAATGTATCAATCAAGCTACCAGAGAGAGAGAGAGCAACAGATTCAGCGCGAGATGTCAAAATATGTTTGTTGTCATACGCCAAGGACTACCATGCCGAAAAACCCCTGATCGTGAGATTCAGCGGCACCAAGTTCACGTGACCTTTCGTCCTTATCGTTATCTGTCGGAGCTCTCTCCATGGAAAAAAGTTCTGGATGGTCAGCAGTGTTTAACCATTCTGAAACATAACATTGCACAGATTCACCAGCCATCATGCCTTCTGCTACAACTACCAGTCCTAACCTAGCGTCGAAGAAAAGAAAGAGAAAGCACGCAAGTTCCACCAAAACTATAGACGTGCCCGAACCCAACCCTGAACCATCCACCACCACCGAGAAGCCGCGCAAAAAGTCAAAGAAGCACACGAAAGAAGATGTCATGTCGAGTTCGGCGGAGGATGATGAGGTCAACGAGGACGAGCAAGAAGTTGAAGAAGATCTAAACAAGCAGCTGAAGAGCATTGCGTCACAGACATCAGCCAGTGTTGTCGAGGAAGAGGATGAGGATGATGATGATGATGAGGAAGATGGCGACGACAGCGAACCGAAGCGACCGCAACCAGACGCATCAACCTCCGACCTGCCTACCGGCGCAGAAGTCTCACTACCAGGCGGCGCAGAACCACAGAAGTTTTCCGAACTAAACATGTCTGAAAAGACCATGAAAGCACTGGAGACAATGGGCTTCACAGACATGACAGAGATCCAAAGGAGGGGTATACCTGCGCTGCTGACAGGAAGAGATGTTTTGGGAGCTGCAAAGACTGGTTCGGGAAAGACTTTGGCATTTTTAATCCCGGCTATCGAAATGCTTCACTCATTACGATTCAAGCCGAGAAACGGCACCGGTGTCATGATTGTGTCGCCAACAAGAGAACTAGCACTTCAAATCTTCGGTGTGGCCAGAGAGCTCATGGCGCATCACTCACAGACCTATGGTATCGTAATGGGCGGCGCAAACCGTCGAGCAGAAGCAGAAAAGCTCTCCAAGGGCGTCAATCTCCTCGTTGCAACGCCAGGTAGACTCTTGGACCATCTTCAAAACACACCAGGTTTCATCTTCAAGAACATCAAAGCATTCGTAATCGACGAAGCCGACCGCATCCTTGAAGTCGGATTTGAGGATGAAATGCGCCAGATTGTAAAGATACTGCCCAAGGAAGAGCGCCAGACCATGCTTTTCTCCGCTACACAAACTACTAAAGTTGAGGACCTGGCTAGGATATCTCTGCGTCAAGGACCTCTTTACATCAACGTTGACCATCGCAAAGAACACAGCACAGTTGAAGGTCTTGAGCAAGGCTATGTAATCTGCGACTCTGATCTACGTTTCCGCCTACTCTTCACCTTCCTCAAGAAACACACAAAGAAGAAGGTGATTGTCTTCTTCTCCAGCTGCAACTGCGTTAAATATTACGCCGAACTTCTCAACTACATTGACCTACCAGTACTTGATCTACACGGCAAGCAAAAGCAACAAAAACGCACAAACACATTCTTCGAGTTCTGCAACGCTAAGCAAGGTACTTTGATCTGCACAGATGTAGCTGCAAGAGGACTCGATATTCCTGCTGTAGACTGGATTGTGCAATTTGATCCACCAGATGACCCTAGAGATTACATCCATCGTGTAGGACGAACAGCGCGTGGTGCGAATGGAAAAGGAAAGAGTTTGCTGTTCATTCAGCCAAATGAGATTGGCTTCTTAAAGCATCTGCAGGAAGCAAGAGTGCCGCTGGTGGAATTTGAGTTTCCAGAGAAGAAAATTTTGAACATCCAGAGTCAGCTCGAGCAGTTGATTGGGAAGAATTATTATCTCAACAAGGTATGTCTTCTACAATACGACAATTCAGCACCATCCGAGACTAATGTTCATTCTTTTACAGTCTGCAAAAGACGGCTTCCGCTCCTATCTCCAAGCATATGCCTCACACAGTCTTCGCTCAGTATTTGATGTCAACAAGCTCGATCTTGCCAAAGTGGCAAAGGCCTTTGGTTTCCCTGTGCCGCCGAGAGTAGATATCGCATTGGGAGCAAGTATGCATTCGAGGGATAAGAAGGTGCAAGGAAGGAGAGCTTATGGTAGTCAACCACAACAGCGGCAGTTTGGTCGAAAAAGGAATGATGGTGGTGATGATTGATGTGGTCGGTGATTGATGGGGTATAGTGGTAATACCAGTGTGTTCTTCTACGTGAAATGACTAAACTGCTCACGATGTTCATATTGATAGTTGATCCACAGCTGTAGAGCCATGAAACTGGAGATTGCTCTACTTGGATTGCGATTGCCTTGCTCCGCGCCCCGGACTTGTCTTGCATCAAGCGGGTGTGCAGACAGGATCTTGTCACAACGCTACATTTCACCTGCCTTTCGGCTCTCTGCGCCTTCGAAGCTAAAGTAACGCTCATCTCATCGCCACCTCTGTGTTTGTGTCAATCAAAGACTTCAAGAAACTGCCTACGTGCAGCTCCGTTTGTGCGTGTTCAAAGCTGTCTACCTCTGTTTATGATCGAATCTAACACAAGCCGGCCGAGAGCGGGTTTGTTTGATGTTCGTCATTCGATCTTAGCTCATGTCTTAGATCTAGTTTGTGTTTGTGTTTGTATTTCCACCTTACTTCACTCTTGGCTCTTCGTCGTTCGTTTGCTTATCCATCACGTTTATTATATTCTGAGGTTTTTGTGCTTTGTTGCTTCACTTTCACTTTGCTTCATCCTTCATTCCCTGCCTATCCTCTGTTATAGATCTTCCTTGCTTCAACACTCTCATCATCTTGCTTGATCTTGATCCTCTTGATCACCACCTCTTTCTCTTCCACCCATTTCCTCTGCGAGTCTATAGAACGCATCTTGTCCCTACTTCAAAAATTTAAGGTGTCATCACAGAAAATAACACATAAAATCAACACAATTCAACACATCAACCAAAATCCATCAAACCGAAAATGCCACCAAAGAAATCAACCCCTGTCAAAAACAAACCCGTCATCAATGGCGACGCTCTAGACGAAGCTTTTGCGGTTTTGTTGCGCTATGCTGAAGTCAGTGGTGAAAAGGTATTGTATCACCTCTCCTCTTCCCACTTCCAAAGAAGACAAAACCCATTCGATTAAAATCTCAAGCTAAACTACTAACACTTTATCCCGAATCCAGCTCAACGCAACACACGCAGCAACAGCCGCAGATATTGCACCACGCACCGCCTACGCCCGAATCGCCAAAGCTAAAAGCGAAGCCAAACTCAACGCCACCGCCTCTTGCTCCTCAGGCTATGGTGTCGATGCCTTCAAGATCTTGTTGAAGTATGCTGAAGCTAGTGGTGGAAAGGTTAGTTTCCGGTGTTACCTTTAGACTATCGATTGGGTTGGCCGCTGATTGATATCTTCTGATATAGCTTCAAGTGCCTGCAGCTGCAAAAGCCGCCGGGATTGCCGCGAGGACTGCGTATGCGAAGGTGAAGAATGCAAGAGAGGAGATGGAGGCTGCTCCTGTTGATGAGGGCGTCAATGCTGAGGATGACGAGAAAGACGTACAGACTGAGAAAAAGTCCAAGAAGAAGAAGGCCAGTGACACGACCAGGAGCAATGGAAAGAGAAAGAGAAGTGACAGTGAAGATACTGGCGACACTTCCGATGTTGAGCCAGCCATCAAGAAAGAGAAAGCGGATGAAAGTATCGCTATGGTAGACGGCCGTGAGAACAAAAAGGATATGAAGGAGGAAACGTCTTCTGAACAACTCACCCCCTGTCGACAATGACGTGGTCGGGTCGAACGCTTCTGTATACGAAAACCCGGCCGCTGTTTCCATCGTCGACATCGGAAAAGAACATGCAGCAACCACCCAACCTCAAATCAAAGCCGAGCACATCAACGTAACCACCACAAGTGTCGCCATCACACAGGAAGAAGCTATTCACGACGACAAGAAAATGACCGCCGTTACTAAACCGATCGTGACAGAAGACGAACACTGGGGAGCGATGATGGATTTAGAAACTGATGATGACCAGACAATTTCACCGGATTGCGAGGATTGAGGTTTTGCACTGGAGTTGAGCTGGAGGCATTCTTGCATCTATACGTGGCGTTTCGGGATGAGATATGGTTGACAGTAGTTCCTAGCCTTGAAGATACCTTACTGATACCGATAGGATGCGGGTTCATGCTGGGAATGACCTGGCAATGGTCGAGTAGATTTTGATTTGGTGTCGAATCGCAGTTGGGTATCTTCTGTTTTTCCTGCAATGTGCATATGCTTTTATTTGTGTCCTGAGTGTTTGCCTCTTATGTGTCGATATCTCCTTGTTTCTGACTTAACGTACAATCTATTGTAATTTTGTCATTTCGACCTTGGAATTCAATTTTTCATCATGCTTGTCTGATATATTTGGTGTTGGGATGTAGTGCTAGCAGAAACGAGTACAAGCAGCGATTCTCCTTAGTCGAGGTGGATGTTTTGTTAGGAAGGAGATGAACTCTCGTCATTCCTGGATATCACTCGTATCAAGGGCGTCAGACGGTTAGTAGAGATGGCCCTGTTGCTTGATACAATACCTGTGATACACAGAACGGTATCTCAGAACGCTCCACAGCCAAGTTTAGCAACACCGGAAGGAGGGATAATCTCTGCCAATGCTTCCCTTACACGCCCAACATTGAATTCAAAACGTCAAAATCGGTCATACAACCATCTTGTGAAAGCTTGACAATCGCAGTACAGAAGCGGCAGTCTCGTCACGGCATTGTATTGTTGCATAACCTACAAAGCCATCGCTAGACACCATCACTCCCTTTCTTACAACGCAGGACATCCAAAACCCTGGAAAATACCCGCCAACTTGCTCTTCGCAAATGCAGATGCAACAGGATTCATCGTCAAGACATCCTGAAGCGACAACGGCACAGCTAAAGGATCGGAATATTAGCAACCATATACCAAACAAAGGCACACACAACTGTTACATACCATCAATAAGAATCTGCTGAAACAAACACGCAATCCCCTCAGCACTCGGATCCGCCAAAACACCATTCTCAATCCCGCCAGCATCGAACGTCAACCCTACGAAGCTGTTTGGCTTCCCTGTATTGCCACCAAATGGAGGATATCCAGCTTCGGCATAAAGCTGTGACGTCTCGGCGAAAATTTCGCCAAACGATAGCGCAGTCGGCCGATTGTACCAGTTTGGTGGGATGCGCTCGGTTCCTGGAGCTGCGGTCCAGGTGTTGGAGGTGGGAGATGTCCGGTTCACTGCCCAGAAGTACTTGATGGTTTCGACGTTGGGGTCGCCTTGGTTGCCCAGAGATGCGAAGGATTCTTGAGGGAGAGTGGCGGTGCCGAAGGCGAAGAGGCCGAGGGGACCGTAGAAGAAATTGCTGGGAGAGGAAAAGCAGGTTAGATTTTTTTCATGCGAGTAGACATGATATGCACCACTTACCCATTCGTTGCCAATGACTGATTGTATCGAGATCCCATATACGGACCCATACACGCCAGGGTAAACTCGCCATTACAATAATCGTTCATGTATCCAAACAGAGTGGCGTTCACATTGTAAGCATCACCAGTTGGAGAAAGGTAATAGTCATTGCGAGTCATCGAACCATCCGTCTCGAACTTGTCGTGTGTGTTCAGTCCTGTATTGGGGACTGGCATTCCTCCCGTACACCCAATGGAGAGTTGGGTCGTCAATGGGTCTCCATCCATAACGATACCAAAGGTTGCTACAAACGTTGCAAGATCCCAACCCCAGTTGAACACGTTCTGAGCCATATCGACTAGTTCGTTGAAGTTTGTCAGGCCATCATGGCTGATCTTTTGCCTGGTCAGCTGGCTTTGAACTAATAGCTTGAGGATCCCTTTGTACTTACAAAATTGTGGTTCGCTGCCATGTTCAATGCGGGACATGGGCCACGAATATCCGAAGAAGAAGGTGCCGAGTACGCATGCGCAGTATCACCTGCTGCAGGAACAAGTACACCTCCATTGCCTGTACCAGGAAGTCCATTCTTAGCACCGGTGTATGCTGAAGGATATAAAGAACTATAGGGCGCTGCACCCTGGCGTGTGAGGTGAATCGGGCATGTTGCTACTCTCTTCTCCAATGACACAGCAGGCTCATTCTTCTCCATATCTGCCATCCAGGCATAGGCATCAGTGCTGCCGGCAAGGGCAGCAAGTAGGAAAATTGGAGAATACATGTTGCAAGAAGAATAAATGAGAAGTATCAAGAGAACACAAAATTTTACAAGAAGATATGATATTGATTATGTTATAACAAGGTCTTGGTCTTTCCCATCATCGAGGTCTGATCTTCTCCGCAGTGACGAGATTAATAGTTCTAAGATATGCTTAAGTGAGGTGCCACTAATCTTGAGGAAGATCATGGCAACGTTTTCGAGATACCGAGGTCGGTATGTTTCCACCGTGACGTTGTGTCAGTCGGGCAGAACGGCAGCCATGCTCAGGCGGTCGACTACACCGCGGCCAGTATTTGAAGTTGCTTTGACGTTCGTTTGAGCCGAGCAATGCAATTTGAAAGGCTGTGTCTGAGGTGAGGTGAGGTGGGAGCTGACGGTTTCGCCACTTCTGGACTATTTAGGGATCACGTGATCTATCACGTGACTACTGTAGTCAACAACATCAGGTCGTTTCCGCTTGATAAAAAACACCTTGCAGTTGGTTTCACATCTTGAGCCAGTCCTGAAGCTGTGAGCATATCCTAATATGGCTACTAACGATGCCCCGCGAAATCCAAGCAAAAGAATCTACATTGGCAACATGCCCTATCAAGCCCAGCCTGACGATGTTCAGCAATGTCTGTCGAATGCTGGCATAGAAATGTGACTACCTCCGAATACTTGCTGAAAAACGTGTTGATGTTGACAATCATCAGCGAGCGCATCGATACGTCTATTGATCCTTTCACCGTATGTGCATGCCCTCGTCCTGTGATTTCTTCAGTTCTCCTCATACACCTTACAGGGACGAAATCCATCTTATTGCTTCGTCGAACTGCTCTCCCCAGACGACGACATGACGCCATCTCCATCCTCGCTGGTACACCATTTCAAGGTCGTCCGCTAAAGGTCAATGTTCATACACCCAAGCGATCCAGACCCTCGACTGGCCGCATCATACCTCAACAAGCACAAGGTCAAAGGCGCGAGCTAGCCTCCAGCCTCCCCAGGTCTGCAGTGAGCAACTGGCGTCGCGAACCGGATAGTGCTACAAACACACGCAACACCACTGCGCCCAGTGTTAACCAAGACAGCCAGCCATATGCCCCCGACCGGTGGCGCAGATACGATACCAAGCAGCAGTGGTACGATCCACCGGCACAGGGAAGGAGACTGTATGTTGGTGGGTTGCCCAGGATCGACGGTCAAGGATTAGTGGACGAGCTCATGCGGAAGTTGTTTACGGGTTATACTGTGTAAGTGATACATCAGTTGTAGTCGTCATCTCATTCACATCTCTGATACAATGGCAGACAAGCTGTCAGTAAGCCCATATCACCCCACGACCCACACGAGCACAGCAAAGGGAGCAAGGAATATCACTGTTTCGTCGATTTTGCAACGCCTGAGGAAGCAGCGAAAGCAATGCATCAAATCAATGGAATGCCTACTGAGTGGGGTGGGCGCTATAGAGTGCACGTCGAAGGTGACAAGTACAGAAAAGTCATTCGCGAGCAGGGTTTACCCTATTGAGAACTGATTGGGCATGCATTGTAAGTACTGGATGGTAGACTTGTTCACCATCATCTTTGTGAGCTCCTAACACGACTAAACTTAAGCACGCTAAACCGAACATCTTTCATCCTTCTCATTTGGACACCACTTTGGCTAGGATACAGGTCCTGTATCCGCCAAGTTCTTCTCATCCTCTACACTCATTATCAGTAGCAGTTCTGGCCCGAATTCCTCGCATTCGCACAAAAATCAAGACCACTAGTGTATTGCATCTGGCCAATATCGAGGCCGTGAACATTTAATGCACCATTAATCATAGGCATATAGGTGCCAGCAATGTACCATCCACGACGCTCTGTAATCTGCTCTGCTGTGATCGTAATCAAACTGGGGCCTACATTAAGCCCGCGCGCTTGAAAGCTACAGATGAAAGCCACGACGTTGGTGCGTTTCGAACAATAGTTTATGTTCGTTGTGAAAGTATGACCATTGGGACCGACTTGGTCCTTGAGATCTGCAACAGCAGAATCACAACTAGCGTGGTCAGCAGGAAAACTGCACCCGCAGAAGATTTTCCAGTTGACGTTAAGTGGCGAGCAGTCGTTGCGTTTCTCGAGGTCGTCGTTAGCGAAGGACGGATGCTCGGCGAGTTGAGAGGAAGAGTTCGAGCTTGGAGCATTGGGGTCGTGTGTCCAAGATAGCAAAGGCAGATGTCTGTCGTTTACGTTGCTGTAGCTAAGCTGTGTGTGTACTTCGAGCCAATATCGTCTGTGTATGACTGGTAGACGCCGTCTGGAAGGTCTGGTGCGAGTGTTGAAGCCGAAGCGAGCAACACAGTGAGAGAAGAGAGGAAGAGCCTGGTAAGTCTCATTGTCGTTGAGTATTGTTGATCAGGATAAAAGAAACAAAACTCGCAGCTGAATGTGGTCGAAGATTCTTTGGTCCAAGAAACGGATTGAGGAGGGTTGACCGGAGGCTGGGCTTCATAGAGCCTTATTCTGGAGTAATGTCACACGAGGCTACCACCGACAAGGCTCACAGTAACAAGCCCGACAGTGACAAGGCCCACAGCGCAGGCTCTCGAGTGTCACAAGAACGCTGATAGCGAAGCAAAGGCTGAGTGCGTGTGACGATTCAGACCGAAGACAAGGTTGCACCCTGCAATACTTGCTCATGTCCTTAAAGACATGCAAGACATCCAGCTCACGTACGAAGGATACGTACAAGTGAATACTGACACACGCACATGGAAGCAAGTGCTCAAACTAACTGGTATATCTCTGACACTGCGGGTGGCCAGTTGGATAAAGTGGACAGAAGGATCTGTAGCTACTTTGAATAGAGGCGAAATATCGCAAGTACTGGGTACAATCATTAGCAGTTCGATCGGCTTGCATACTGCAACCTACGTACATCTAGCTTCTTGGCTTCGTATAGTATGGATCACTAACAAATATACATTTCCGGCGATGAGAACCGTACATTTGGATTTCTATCACAATTTCGCCTGCTGCACTTCACCAAACGACTCACCACCTAGAGCATACTCTGACCGTTTCTGACGACTACAAACTTTCTCAAAATCGGCCTTCGTAATACCCTTGGCTTGTGTCGCTGGATTGTACCCGAACGCAGACGCCTCAACAACCTGCTCATCACGAAGCTTGGTATTTTTCTTGCCATCAGCACGCTTATACACGTTGATCACCACAGCGCCACCTAGACCTAGGTTATGTTGTAGCGCATACTCGGTGTCGACGAGCCTAGTATTAGCCCATCCACGCAATTGCCAGGTTAGCTCACAACACTGTGCCAGACCCGTGGCGCCGAGTGGATGACCCTTCGAAATTAGACCACCAGATGGGTTGATCACGACGCCTTTGCCACCATACGTAATATCACCATTGCGTACCATCTCGTGCGCTTTGCCTGGCTCACAGAGCCCCAGTCCGTCAATCGTCACCAACTCGTTCGCGGAGAAGCAATCATGCAGCTCGCACACTCCAATATCCTTCGCAGTTATGCCAGCCTCCTTCAGCGCAGCCTTTGCTGCACGACTCGTCATGTCGAAGCCGACGAGATCCATTGCGCCGCGGCTGAATAATTGCGGCGAGTCGGTCATTAGTGACTGTCCTGCCATCAAGATGGCTTGACTTCGCAGGTGTGGTCGAGCATCGAGGAAGGCTTGAGAAACAATAATGGCAGCACCGGCGCCATCGCTAGTCGGGCTACATTGCAATTTTGTGAGGGGCGGATGAATCATGGGTGAGTCGAGGATTTCGCGGAGAGTGTACTCTTTTTGAAATTGTGCGTAGGGGTTACGCTGAGAGTGCTCATGACTGATGCGCGCAATTTCAGCGCAGTCGTTGGCGGTCGCACCGTACCTTGTAAGCATTGATATCAGTATGGTTCTTGGGCATCACAAGGCAAGATACATCACACAGTACACAAAACAACTTTGCTTCATTTTCTCACTCTGCACAACTTCAAGGAGGTCAGGAAAGATCGCATACTCACTTCTCCATGTATTCAGCACCTGCATTAGCAAAGAATTGCGCGTTGCGAGGCGTGCCAAAAGCGCCTCTCGTTTCCTCCATCATCGTGGTATAGAGCCCGAGCGGATTGGGCCGATCATCCCACGTACTCTTGAGCGCGCCAGGTGACATCTGCTCGAACCCTACAACCATGACACAGTCCGCCTGTCCCGCACGAATCATCGTCCGTGCCAGATGCAGCCCTGTCGAGCCCGTAGCACACGCATTGTTTGTGTTAAGAATAGGAATCATGGTCATGCCAAATTGGTAGAAAATGCGTTGACCACACGTTGTGTCGCCAAAGCAGTAGCACGCTACGCCCATATCGACGGAGTCGTAGTTGATTTGTGCATCGAGCAATGCTTTCGTGCCGGCTTCGAGACCGAGCTCAGGATAGGATCGTTTGCCTCGGGGTTTTAAGAAGGGTGTCATACCCACGCCGAGGATGTAGGCGGGTGATTGTGCGGAAGGCATTTTGAGATGTGAAATGCAGGATTCCAGTAGAGACAGTTCGGTGCGAGGTTGTGGATGATAGATGAGAATTAAGAATGGTGTTGCACAAAGATATTGATGTCTCAGCTTTGGGAAAGCCGAGGCGTTTGATGTGTGTTTCAGACGATCCATGCCAAGAAGAGGGGTAGACTTCAAACTCAAACGCCGAGGAACTCGGAAACACGCGCGAATAATACATGACAGGTCGCACTGTATCTAGGTGACAGGCACAATGTGACGTGTCACTCCTAGCGCAAAGAACATTTGCTTGAAGGACGCTCAGCTCTCCAAGTCTTGCGTGTCTAGCAAGTTAGCATCCAGTATGCCTTCTCATCCCCCCTTCCAAGATTCTTCTTGGCTGCAAGATCTCCCTTCACCCTACTACAGTGCCTCGCATCGTGCGTTCCAAAGCGCGATACGTGGCTTCATCGACGAAAACCTCAATGCACATGCACTGACCTGGGAGAGAGAATCGCATGTGCCTCATGAGGTGTACCAGTCTTTCGCCAAAGCAAATTTGCTAGTGCCTAATTTGCCTGCGCCACTACCTGTCAAATGGTTGAAGAATTTGGGGCTGGATATTCTGCCAGGTGAACTGAAGGCCGAGGAGTTTGACGACTTGCATGCCCATATTTATTTTGATGAGGTAGGTGGACGAAATTGATCTGCTTTAGAATTGATGTACTGATTCAGATATGCTTCCAGATGGCTAGATGTGGATTACTGGGAGTAGCGTCTTTCATCACTGCCGGCATGGCATACGGCGTGCCTGTCATTGTACAATACGGTTCAGCAGCATTACAAGAACGTTTTCTACCCGATTTGCTTACTGGCAGGAAACGTGCTTGCATTGCCATTACCGAGCCTGATGCTGGATCTGATGTTGCTGGAATCATGACAACAGCGGAAAAGTCAGAGGACGGAAAATTATACATTATCAATGGCAACAAAAAATGGTGAGTTGCTGTAGCTTCAGGGACGACATAATCTCCTTGCTTCTGGGCAATATACTTCATATTGACACACTACAGGATTACCAACGGCATCTGGGCTGACTGTGCGGTCATGGCTGTAAGAACCGGCAAGCCTGGCGCTGGCGGCCTTTCGATGCTCGTCGTGCCACTGAAAAACCACCCTGGTGTGCGTACTCGCAAGATAGAACTTGGTGGAGGAAGTACAGGCGGCACTGCGTTCATCGAACTCGATAACGTCAAGGTGCCAGTAGAAAATCTGCTCGGTGAGGAAGGCAAGGGTATGTCGTACATCATGAACAACTTCAATCACGAACGTTTGGCAGTCGCCATTTCCTCCACGCGACAGGCACGCACGGCACTTGCGGAGACGGTGAAATATTGTCTAAAGCGTGAGGCATTCGGCAAGACGCTTATGGACCAGCCAGTAGTGCGGCTACGTCTAGCGAGATGTGGGGTAGAGCTGGAGACAATGACTGCATGGCTAGAGAGTCTGTCATATCAGCTGCACCACCTGAGTAAGAAAGAAGCAGATGTCAGGTTGGGAGGTCTTATCGCAATGGCGAAAGCTCAAGCTGGTAGAGTACTTGACAAATGCGGTAGATGTGCGGTACTGTTGCATGGTGGCAATGGCCTGACGAGGGCGGGACAAGGTGAACTGGTAGAGAGTAAGTATCACTGGAAAATTGTGTCCAGTGGATGTTGCATGACTGACAATATGGTATAGAGATTTATCGTGAGATTAATGGCGCCAGGTCAGTAACTTCAACTACCATGTCACATCTTCCACATACTAACATCGTGCGCCTTAGGATTCCTGGCGGCTCGGAAGACGTCTTGTTCGATTTGGCTATCCGACAACTTGTAAAGCAGTATAGCAAGCTAGATGATGCCGAAAGAGCACTCAGTCGTGCAAAACTTTAAGCTTAATATGGTATGTGGTCCAAGGCGATACATACTTCATTTTACTAGAGCTGGTGAGATAAATAAACAAACCATTCCTTCGTAAATATCGTTGGGTGCTCTCCTCATCCTAGCTCACCTTCATACCTCCCGACAAGGTGAAATTGCAGGAGTGGTCTTCGCCAGACAGCCTCTGCACGTCTGTGTAGAAGGTGCGAATGCTCACACGCTCACTACTTGATAGCCTCCACCCAGATAGGGAGAGAAGTACGAAGTAGTCATCGGCATTTACCAGTTCGGAGACGCTTTGACGGACGCCGAACGTGCAAGAATTGCAGCAGAAAGAGAGTTATCTAATGGAGTACGAGAAGAACTTGAAGTGGTAATGCAGATTGACAAGCAGAGTGATGAGCTGAGCCCAACATTGTACGAGAAGAAAGTTCTCTGCCAGCGCAGGGTCAGTGTGCTTCACGGAGGCATCCTTAGCGACTTTCAGCGTGTTCTACAGTACGGCTACGTATATGGTCCTGACACTGAGGACGAAACAAAGGAGATGAAGGAATGTGTAGGCTGGCCTCGACGCGGGGATCATCCAGTACTGTACGATATGTACTATATCTCAACAAACTCAACAACGTGCATGACGACCATGACCTACAGATCTAGCATTGAAGATCAAGTTTTGAAGGTATACTCCCCGAGAAGTTGACAGGATAGCATATATTATAAACGAGACCAAGTCGTAATGGACAGCATTGCCGGCGCTCTGCTGAGGACTCATGATGCGAAGGCGATATTTGACAATATCCCTGGTGACCACTTTCTTATAAGAACTTTGTATTGTTTGAGGGCGAAACTCTAGGTATAGGAATCAAGTGGCGCGGTACACTTTACACCGCTATTCGAAACCAACAGATGGAGAACCTTGAAGCCTTCACAGATATGTCTTGTGATCTAACAATGATATTTTCAAATTGAGCGGCGTGACATACGAAGTACTTCACACCTAGATGCCCGGAAGGACTCCTGCCAAATTTCTTGAGCACAGTTTTGTTGCATCACGAACGGCATGTCGTTAGGATGACGCTGCTAAGCTGAGTCTTAAGGCCTTGAACTGCCTTGTATAGCACTTACCACGATCTTCTCAGCTGCGGCCTATCGTGCCATCTCCCCTGTACTCTCACATCCGCGTCCAGTCTACTGCGTTGCAAAACTGAAAGAAAATGAAAGTTGTGGAACGTCCCGGAGGTGATTTTGGCTCACATTTCAGAGAGATTCTGCCAACGTGCTGTTGTTGTTGGTAGTCAGGAAGAGCCGAGGGATACAGAGTGCACAGAAAGGTTGAGCAGTGATTCGAGTTCCTCGACTCTGACCTGAGGTGAAAATAATCGTCAAGCCGTTTGAAGTGGAGCTAGAAAATTTGATTTTTCGTCTTTCTGGTTCTCTGTATTTCTGTGACTTGTAAAAACTGCAGCACACTTGCAGATCACAAAGTAAGAAATTGATGGCTTATAATTCAACGTGCCTTGGGCACAATACGTTGTTGAGCAAAGTATCCCGCACCGTGCTAGCCGTGCTTGCACTTGCTTATGCTCTTGGCTTCTATGGGGTGCTGATGAAATGGCTACTCAAGTCGTCTCGCACTGCTGACTGTAGGGTATAGCAACTTGTCTTTCCGTCTCATGTATCCGGCCTTGACGCTACTTGGTTCATGACTTTGAAATATTTCACATTGCAGATCAGCTGGCTAGTTTCGTCTCTTTGCGCTCATGACACTATAATAACCTTAGCTGAGTATGATCGACTGCTCATCTGACGTGTTCCGGCGAGTATTCCACGCAAGCCGAGGGCGCAGTCGATGCACACCCCAGATTCCCCAGGTTCAGGGGCGTGAGCTGATCCCACCTACGTATGCAAGGGCCGGCAACTACCAGCGCCTCTGCCTCTGGGGCAAATATATTTTCTTTGATTCGTTGGACATGATTGCGTGATCGCCAGCGGCTCCTGTTCAACCCTCGGTCCTTTAAATCTTCTCCATTTCAATTCGTAATGACAACGTCAACACATGACCATATTGGCCAATCATTGGCTGCAATTAAGCATAATCGCCGCGGCGTCATTAAAGATTTTGTGGCGTTGCCCTGCCTCTACTGCCGCTTTGGTTCAGCTGGACAGAGGAGACGAATTTGATGGAGATCTTTCTCCAGACTTTCCTCCAGACTTTGCTCCATGCCCCCGAAAAATCCTCGATGGCACCCCGCACGCAGATCACACGAAGCATTTCGTTGGAACGTCGGAGAGCTTGTTGATGTGGACGTGATATTCGTGGCGAAAGAGAAAACAGTGGAACCTAGGCAGACTGGGATGCACATGGGATGTATATATGGTTGACGGGACGGCCTCTTCAGTCGGGTTTTGGATCAACAGAAATTACAATCACAACAACCCTCTCACCCACATCTTGGAACATCTTCTTTCGAATACAACATTTTTTTCTCTATCACATCTTACTTACAACACGCCCAATGAAGACTTCATCATACGCTCTCCTCGGCGCATTGGCGCCCTTCGCCTCAGCATTTCCTGCCGCCATGTACGAAATGGTCAAGCGAGATCCGTCCCTCTACGAAAGAGGCGAGGAGTTCGCTAAGCTGCTCGAAGCGCGCCAGGCTGGTGCAGACGCAGCCACAGCACTGTTTGAGCCTGTCAACACATTCAACGCCGCAGCACAATTCGTCGACGTCTCAGCGGGCAGTGGCCATGAATATGTCGCACCATCATCCACTGACCTTCGCGGACCTTGCCCTGGTCTGAATGCCATGGCCAACCATAACTTCCTTCCTCACGACGGATGGGCCACCATCACACAACTTGTCGACGCTACAAACTCAGTAGTCGGCATGGGCCTGTCCCTTGGTCTTTTCCTTTCAGCCTATGGTGCCGCCATTGACGGCTCGGGTCTTGCCTGGTCTATCGGTGGTGTACCCTCGGTTGCTCAAGCCGGTCTCCTGCCTGGAGGTAATGGTATCAGCAACTCACACAACAAGTACGAGTCCGACGCTTCACCCACTCGCCCTGATCTCTACGAATCCGGCAACGACTACGAGTGCGTTGCGTCACAATTCCAGCAACTCATCGACGCATCTCCAGGATCTGTCACCATAGACTCCCTGACCGAGTTCCGCAGCCAGCGCTTTGATACACAGATTGCCAACAACCCCTACTTCTTCAACGGTCCCTTCACTGGCGTTCTCGTGCAGCCTGCTGCTTACACCTTCATCTTCCGCTACATGGCCAATCACTCTGAGGAGTACCCAGCTGGTTACCTTGACTACGACGTCCTCAAGTCCTGGTTCGGTGTGACTGGTGAGAACGGCAACTACGTCGCTAACCAAGGTACCGAGCGCATTCCCGAGAACTGGTACAAGCGCGCCATCGAATACCCATATGACACTACATACCTCAGCGCCGATACCCTCGCTGCCGCTGCTCTGCACCCTAAGTTCCTCAACATCGGCGGTAACACTGGCAAGGTCAACACCTTCACTGGTGTCGATGTCACCAACCTCACCGGGGGCGTGTACAATTCCAAAACGTTGACCCAAGGCAACAACTTGGAGTGCTTCGTCTACCAGACTGCTGCGCAAGCGAAGCCCGACGTCGCTCTGAATGTGCTCAGCAAGCTCGGTGGTGCTTTGGCTAACGTCACCAGCGGACTTAACTGCCCACAGCTTCAGGCTATCGACCAGGCTCAGCTTGAGCAGTTCCCCGGTTACACCAGGTCACCTGCTGCGTAGACGACCTTCATCCTCAGTCGGACTCATTCTCTTTTCGAAGCATCACATTTCTTGCTGCCTGCTGTGCGCGAGGATAAATATGCTTGGTCATATACGATACTATGATGAGCAAGCGGTGAATGGTCATAGCTGGCTCGAGGGTCTTGTACTCCATAGCTTCTGGTAATAGTATGTAGTAATGTCAAAATTTTGTATCACCTTTAGTTCAATCTCTCTCCATCTCATGATTTGTTCATGTTGAATTCAGGTGAAGTCTAAGTGGCAACGCCAAGAGTTCTTCCACTTAGGGTCTAGAAGTCCTTCAGACCTAACCCTCGTGGTTTAACTGCACCTTATACCAAGTCGTGTTGAATTGCGAGGTTGTTTGAAGCTACTTTGTACATATAAAGGTCGATTAATTAACTAACTAATACCAAGCATGCGACTTGGTATGAGGTGAGGTTGAACCACTAGGGTTAGGTCTGCAGCTAAGTAACTCTTGGCGTTGCAGACC